>Ga0310786_10002908_pt1 | contig 25502 bp, 13 predicted proteins | sample AusTroGonzalo_MG_FD_203881 | JGI IMG/M metagenome (GOLD analysis project Ga0310786, IMG submission 203881) | Bovine rumen microbial communities from tropical cattle in Woodstock, Queensland, Australia - Gonzalo_03 (v2) (version 2) | ecosystem: Host-associated > Mammals > Digestive system >...
AGCTATATTGAAACTATCAAGTTCTTTATCATCCTCGTTACTCCAGAATGCGACCATAATTGTAGCTGCAATATTTGTATGGAAGTGTTTCCGATTAAAAGCAAAACCTCCAAGGAATTTCTTGTCAATCAAATGTTGCGCTTTCCAATATTTAACAGGCGAATAAACTATATAGCTATCTGTAGGCTGGCGAAGATAGTATTTAAATGCAGACCAAATAAATACATTACCTAGATCATTAAGGGCCGTGCCCTTCACCTCTTTCTTCATCTCCTTAAAGACATCATACGTCTTCCATTCAGAGCTTTTCTTACCAGCATTTTTCTTTTGGTGTTCAATCGATGTAGTGTCTGCAAAGGGTGGATTCTCAAACAAGATAATAGTGCATTGTGGATTGCGAACATATTGCATGATAGTCTCATTATTAACATAATCCATGCTTAAGGCGTTTGCACCTCGAACCATGCCTCCATTAAATGTGTCAATTTTTTCAGTTGGAGGAATTATATGCCTTACCTTATCACCAAAAGTTTCCAGCAGCACTTTATATTCATAGTACTCATATGTAGATACAATGGTATGTGAAAGTTCCTCTGTTGTCATTCCTGACTCCAAATTACCTGTTCCTGCACAGCGATCTATTATCACATAATCATTTCCAATGGGTACTCTTTCTATAGCTTTACGAACTAATTCAAGGGATTTTTCAGCATATACAGTGTGGGTATAGAAAGCACCTAAATCTTTCTTGTGTAGATCATCATTTAAGCGATCCATCAGATAACGGAATTTCTCATTACTCTTTCCCTTATATGGATAGATATAATCACGGAATTTATCTGGTTTCCTTATTTCACCTATAATTTTTGTCTCACCGGTTTCATCTCCAATAAATTCCGCTTTTGTGGATTTTGGATACTGCTTATAGAAAAAAGATGCCCATCCAACTATGCAGTTTTCGTCGATATGAATCTTCGTATAATTCTCAGTTCGCAGTATTCCTATCAGCTTTTCTTCTTCTATGGGGTTATTATAGCTAAGCCGCATAAATGGGTCACCTGCAACAAATGTTTTATTGTTTTTTGACGCAGCTCCAACATATACCTTTTCAATTTTTTCAAGATAGTCGGCAGAATGATATATGTAGGCAGTTGTATCATTCAGCGAGATAAGGATGATATTTGCAGGTAATGGTCGTCCTTTTAATCTCATTGATGACAACAACTTTATTGTTTGTGAAAGCACTACATTTAAATTCTCAATCTGTGTCTTAAATTCAAGAAGATTTCCACGAACGACACCATCACTATAATATTTCTGCACATCAGAAATATCCAACGATCGGTCAACTCGAGGAAGATACTTCTGCAAGAATTCTATCTGACCTTGCAGTTCTTTGTCGTACTTCTTAGTAAATGATAATTCATCCATATGCGATTGATAGTTTTAAGTCAAAATTAGGCATGAACTATCAATCGCCTACGCACAAAGAAAGCGTGATGCTCCTTATGCGTTAAGCTGGGGTATGCCTAGGAAATTGGGTCCCATCCTGTCATATAAGTATGCACCACGCCTATTGCGTCGATGCATTGCTATAATATTGACAGGATGCGAGTATACATATTCCTATACCCACAAATCTCTATTACTTCAGAGCGTTTCTTATCCCAATTTGTTTCCTAGGCATATTGGCTTAACGCGAAATAATAGCAAATGCTTCTTAAATTGTTCGGATTTCTCCCCGAACCAGCTGCAAAGTTACGAAAAAGTTTGGAAAGAAAAGGGCTTTAGATAAATAAAATGAAAAAAGTGGGAAAAAGTTTGGAAGATATGCAAAAAAAAGGCAAAGAATGCCTGATGGCTAATCTCTGGTTGAATCCATGGCTTGGCAAAATTCTTCAGCCAGATTGTTCAGGCTCACGCAGTCGGCACGACTGATGTGGCGCTTGTTAGCATCATAGGGCCAAGGACTTAATATAAGCACCTTACCTGATGCACAGGCATCAAAGAGGGCAGCGGAAGGCTTATAATAATCACGGAAGCCATTGTCGGCAAGGAGGATGAAGGGGTGCTGCTCGTTAATCAAGACTTGCATCACCTGCTTCTCCTGCTGCGAGATGAATGGCGACACCATCACCACCCCCTGTCGTGCCTTGAGCACACGACTGTTCATATAGTCACGAAGTGTTTGATTGTCGCCGTGCTCGGCTGCCTTCACCCAGAGGCTACGCACATGCACCACATCATAGTGCTGGGCATGCAGCAGGGCCACATTGCCCACGGCATCGAAGCTATGGCCAGCTATGTTGATGGCCTTTTGCACCCTGAAGAAGCCTGGCATGAGGCGCTTCGTGGCCAACCGCTGAGGGTTCATCCGTACATAGTTCATCATTGTCTCCAGCTGGCCACGACGCGATAAAGGGCGGATAAAGGGCCGTTCTGTGAAAACAGGAAAGGCCCAGCCGTTGCTGCCTTGGGATGTTGCACCCGAATTAAATTCGGGAGGAACCGACAAAGAGGGAACTGACTGAGGAGGAACCAACGAAGAGGAAAGAGAAGAAGGAGGAACCAACGAAGGAGCAGCAGGCGAAGGAGAAAGAGACAAAGTATAGGCCCGGCCCAGTTTCTTAACGCCTTGCCAATAGCCGCGAAGCACGCTGCGGATGCTTGTGTCCATGACCTTAGTCACTCGGATGACGGCATGCAGGTGGTCGGGCATCAGGCAGAATTGAAGGATGCGTATGGCTGGATAGTGCCTGCACATCACATAAAGCTCGTCGACCACCGCATTGCCCAATGCCGTGCGCTCCACTCGAGCCTGAGAAGGGTCGTTGTTGGGTGTCACCAATGTGCCCAACAACGGCTGGCGCGAAGGAACAGTCAGCGTAAAATGATAGATACAGATGCCCCTCCATGCCGTTCCTGGCTCCTGCCATTGCCATTGTTCTTCTGTCATAACGTTCTTTTTGTCATGCAAAGGTACTACTTTTTTCCATATATTACAGTACCAACCCAGTACCAAAGTTTGGTAGCGTCAGTACCAAGCCTTGGTAGCCACACTACCAAGCGTTGGTAGGCAGGCTACCAAGCCGTGGTAGTGTGGATACCAAAGGGTGGTAGTCTGGATACCAAAATGCGGTAGTATAACAGGACTATTAAAGTTCGATTACACGGAAGGTGTAGGGAGGAAGCGTGGTGGGCTCGCTGGTCTCTATTTCAACGGCCTTCGCCTTCTGATCGTCGATGGCGCCAGTGAACTGCTGACACTTGACGGTGGCAGGCAGGGTGATGCCCTCGACAGAGATGTTCAGGGTGGCAGGCAGGGCGTTGACCAGCTTCAGATAGCACTTGCCCGTCTTCGAGTTGCGCACCACACTGGCACCCACACGATGAGAGAGGTCGACGTCCAACTTTGAACTCTGAACTTTGAACTCTGAACTAATATAGCGGTCGCCACCATAGACAGAGAAGAGACGCTGAATCTCGTAGGCAGGCGTGGTGCGGATATGTGTGTTTGAGAAATAAATCATGTCAGGGTTCCAGTTGGAATGGCCGTCCTTACTCAGCATGGGCGCATACGACGTCATCTCGACCACATCGCCATTGCGCTCGATGTCCGTGAGATAGAGCGCCTCGGCCAGTGCCGTCTCAACGTTGGGACGCTTCACGTTGGTAGAGGCAGCCCACTCGCCCAGGTAGACCTTCGCCGCCGAGCGGTCGTAATGGTCGTAATAATCACGGTTGTGCATAAACCAGCCCGTGCTCTCGTAGTAGTGCTCATCGACCATATACTGCAGGTCGGGATGCTTCTTGGTAAAGTCCCAACCCTCCATATAGTCGGCCGAAGGACTATGGAACGGACCCACCGTGCCACATATCTTAATATCAGGATAGCGCTCGCGGATGGGCTTGCAGAGCATCTCGTAGCGCTCCTCGAAGACCGTTGAGATGATATCCTCGTTGCCCAGGCCCAGATACTTCAAGTTGAAAGGCTTGGGATGACCAGCCGCAGCACGCATGCGAGCCCACTCGCTGGTGGCAGGATCGCCATTGGCCCACTCGATTAAATGGCAGATTTCATCGATATAAGCCGGCATATCCGTCATGGGGATGCCACCCTGCTGTCCGCCGATGCCCTCAGCATTATTGGCCGAGTTCTGACAAGGCACGCCAGCAGCCAGGACAGGCAGCGGCTCGGCACCGATATCCTCGCAGAACTGGAAATACTCGAAGAAGCCCAAGCCACGCGTCTGGTGATAGTTCCAGATGTTGAAGTCGGGCACGCGACTCTCGAGCGGACCAACCGTATGGTTCCAGTGATAGATATTTTCTAAGCCCTGGCCATGACTCATACAGCCACCAGGGAAGCGCACAAACTTAGGATGCAGGTCGGCAATGACCTGCGCCAGGTCCTTTCGCAAACCATTCTTGCGATTCATGAAAGTCTCCTGTGGGAAGAGCGAGATCATATCGATACCTACGTGGGCTGCTTTCAGGGGGATGATGGCCAAACGCGCCTTTTCATCGCTCGCCTTCGCCGTGAGCACCGTCGAGAACTGCTGCCAGTCGGAAGCGCGCGTCCTCAACTTACTCTGCGCCAACACTTGCCCCTGCTGTCCCACCAGCTGGATGAGAAAGTCCTGCTTCTGTCCGCCAGCGAAGACGAACATGGAAAAGTCGTATTTTTTGCCCTTTTCAACGGCGATACCGTCCCATCCCTCGTTCCATAGCGTGTCCAAGGCAAGGATGGCATAATGCGGATTATTGGGGTGCAACGGATGCTTGGTATCGATCTCGATGGGACGACAAGAGTGCCATGCCGTGGTGGCATTCCAGCCACGATGGTCCTTGGCAGAATATTCGAAGTCGCGGTTCTGAATCAGTTCCGCATAAAGACCGCCATCGGCCGCATAACTGATATCCTCAAAGAAGATGCCAATGAGTTTATCGCTGATGGTCTTCTCCTGCTGAGGAAGAACCGTCAGCGTGGCATTAATCACCGATGGAATCGATAATTTTTGCGCATCGTCGTGCATGCGCTCGCCAGTCAAAGCACCCTTTTGGGCCTGCAGGCGCGCATCCTGCCGCACCACCTGCAACTCGGCATCAGAGATAGAAAAGATCTGGCCGATGCGCTGCTCGCCCCTGATAATGACCGTGTCGCGCTGCCACAATCTGGCATCAGCATTAACGACCTCATCACCGATGAAATGGCGGAATTCTGCATCAGCATTGACACGATGCACGGCACCATCAGCCGACTGATAACATACTTGGAAGGCATTGCCGGCCGACTGAACCACAGGCTTGAGGCACTGGGGCGAAGAAACGCGAGGATAGTCCTGCGGACGCCACGTCACAAGGTCGCGGCTATAGGCTGCGGCAAAGAGCGGTGAGCGGTCGTTCACCTGAAACACCAGTCGCCACGAACCATCAGCGGCACGACAGAGGGAGGGGTGATACATCTTCTTCTCGACCCCCCACGTGCCATAGTCGGACGAGCACAACTGACGGAGGTCAGTCCATGCGTTATCCTCGAGGACAGCCATGCGCAGGCCGCCACCAGGATTGGGCGAATAAAAGAAAACCTTTTGTTGGGCGTTGGCACTCACACAAGCCAACGAGACTGCCATGGAAAGCAGTATTGTTCTTAGTTTCATATGTTTTAGTTTTGTAATTTTTTGTGGTGCAAAGATAATGATTTATAAGCAGATAGCCACGGCGGTTTAAGCAATTTTAACTTATAACGCATTCTACTATTGAAAAAAATTGTATACCTTTGCACCGAAATTCATTTATAATTTGTACACGCGTAATAATAACATAACTATGAAAAAGTACCTCAGATATAGTTTAGCATTCCTGGTAGCAGCCCTTTTTGCAGGCTGTTCGCACGACGTGGTGTTTACAGAGCCATCGAACGAAGAGGCCCTTCAAAACGCCGCCGAGAGACTGGGTGTAGAGATAGACCCCAACCAGAAATGGAACCTGGCCACCGCCATCGAGGCTAACGTTGCCGTGAACCTGGGACTGGATCAGGAATATACGCTGGTGATCTACGACAAGAACCCCCTGTTCAACGATGATGTGCAATATTATGCCAAGACCACGGTGACAGAAGGCGACACTGCCCGCCTGAAGCTGGACATGCCGACGGCCGACAGCGTGCTCTATGCAGCCGTGTTCGACAGTAAATATCGTCGCATTGTGCAGAGCGCCTATGTGGAGGACAGCGTCTTCAACATCAACTTCGGAGGCGTGCAGGAGGAGCCTGCCGCAGAGGCTCGCTCGTGGAATCGCGCCAGTGAGACCGACGATGATGCCGCCCCCTATGTCAAGACACTGAACGACTATCTGAACCCCTTCTATACGAAGGTAAACAGTTGGGACCAGGTGCCCACGGTGGATTATATCAGCATGGAGCAGATGAAGAACTACACCATCATCGACGACAACATCGTTGGTTCGAAGTTCCAGGGCCGCAGTCTGCAGAACCCCACCTACAACTGGCAGGGACAGCCAGAATACTATGGCGATATGAGACACTATCGTGTGCCAGCCAACGTGGAACTGAGACAGATTTTCAACACCAACGGTTACAATGGTGTTGTTAACGGTCTGGTACTCTATATTGAGGGTAAGGTACACCTGGTGGGCAACAGTCTGAACGACATCACACTGGTGGTGGCCGACGGTGGCGAGATTATCCTTGATGCCGACGAGAACCACTTCAGCAACCAAGGCAGATTCGTGGTTTGTCCTGGCGGCAAGATCACAGGCAAAAACGGTGCTGTGTTCAATGTGAACAATGGCGGCTGGTGCTACAACGCAGGTACCATCAACTACAACGGCACGCTGAACCTGAACGGCTCGCGCTTCTACAACAACAACACTGTGAACGTGGATGTGCTGATGGGTACCACCCAGGGCACGCACTTCACCAACTTCGGACATATCACAGCCCGTACCAATGCCATGGAGGCCGACGCCTATAACCAGAACATTGTGAACGGCTGTTATATGAAGTTTACAGAAAACTCTGGCGTGGGTGGACTCATCATGCTGAAGAACAGCCGACTGGATGTGGGTGGCCAGCTCTATATCACAGGCAACGGTCTTTATGGCGGTTTCCTCAACGAGCTCCATCACCTCAGCATGATTACGGCTGGTTCTATCAAGGCCAACGGTGCCACCATCTATGGCCCCAGAAACTATAACGAGTTTGCCGTGGTGAAGGTGGGCAGCGTGTTTGCCAACAACGACACTGACCTGCAGACGGCCTACAACCTGTATATGGACTGGGATCCCAGCAACTTCTACTACCACTATGGTGCGAAGATTGACGACAGCAACACCTATATGCGTGGCCTGGTGTACAGGATATCGAAGTGGACCAACGAGGATAACTCGACCTTCACCATCCCTCGCGGCGACTGTACTGGCACAGGTTATCACGACACAAGCTCAGTACCCTCACAAGACATCCCTGGCGAGCCCGCCGTATGGACCTATGCCTTTGAGGATACACCATTGGGCGACTACGACATGAACGACGTGGTGATCAGGGTGAACGAGAATGCCGAGGACGAGAACGTGCTCGACGTGACCCTCTGCGCCACTGGTGCTGCCTTCAACCTGAATATCTATCTGGACGACAAGATGCTGTTTGCAGGCGGCGGCAAGGAAGTGCATCGCATCTTCGGCCACCAGGGCGGCGTGTTCATCAACACGGTGAACAACGGCATCAAGGAGGAGTTTGTAACCACAACCATCACCAAGCCAGCCAACTTCTCGTACGAGACGGCCGACTTCTGGATCAAGACACCTTATATGGAGGTGCACGTGGCCAAGCAGGGCCAGGATCCTCACGGCATCGTGGTGCCAGGCAAATGGCGCTGGCCGCGCGAGGCACACAGCATCAAGGATGCCTATCCCAACTTCGTTGAGTTTGCCAAGGATGCTTCTACCACCGATGAAACCGTGAGAAAGTGGTATCAGACAACCCAGACGAATCCTGTGGAGGACGAGATCTACAAACCAGAGAACTAAGAGAACAAACATATAAAAAAGAGGCCGTTTCCAACGAAGGAACGGTCTCTTTCTATATTCTTTTCATACTTAATATACCTGCGGTTTAGTGGCATACTCGTAGAGCCACCAGTCTTTCGAGCTGTTACGGTTGCGCCCCCACTGACCAAAGGAGTGGTTACGACGGCTATAGGCACCAGATATTTCGCCATCGCGATACATGCCCAGCGTGATACCCTCGACAGGATAATGGAACGTGGCATCAGGAATCATCAGCGCCCAGGGCACACGGTCGTCCATGCCGCCAGAGCCTGTGGTATAGTGCCACAAGGCCTCGTCGTACTTATGCTTATAGGTGTGCACCTCGACACACATGCCGTTGTTGGCCACAAGGATAAAGGGGTCGATGTCGGCCAGCGACAGATAATAGGCATTGATGGAAGACTTGAGATGGAGGTCGTAGGTGCGTGTGACGGTGGGCACGATGGCTGCCTCGTCCTCTACCTCGTCTTTCATGGTGTTATAGCGCAGACGCACCACCTGACCCATCGACTCCTCAGGCTTCATGCTCCAGTGGGCATCCTCAAAGAGGTTGATGACAGCCGAGCCGTCGAGACCGCCACTCACAATCTCGTCGTCAGAGATGAAATAACGGCTGATAGCATAATTCTCGTCGAAGCGTGAGCCCTCTTCTATCGTCACATCGCGCACATCCTCACGGTTGAGATGCGGCAGACGGATGGCAGCACCTATCTGCTGGACAGAACCAACAGCAGCCAGCGTGACCTGAACGGCCAGCGTGCTGTCGTTGACGGCATGCTGCGAGATGCGGAGCACCACATCATTGAAATCGAAATCGCCAGGGAAGGGATAATCCTCCTCAAAAAGGTATGTAAACGTTTGATAGATAGGCTGATGAAGTTCGCCATCATTAATCACCCTACTACCACCTATGGTCACATCGACAGCATCGTCAACAGGCACCACATAATAGCGGCCATCACCATTTACGGCAGCCACATAGAGGGTGGGCATCACACTGGGTACCTTGAAGGTGGGACGAACCACCTGCCCCGTCTTGCAAGGACGCTCGGCCAGAACCTCTACACCCTCGCTGATATAGGGATTACCGTTCAGGATCTGCACCTTCTGTATGTCCTGATCGGCAATTCTCACACGAATGGTCAGCGCCTTGTCCTGCAGCAGGTCCCAAGTATGATATTTATCGATGGAATCGACAGGATAATTGCCTTGAATAATCTGTCGCCACTGCTCGTTACTCATCTCCATATGGCGACAAGACGACAGCAGAAAGGGGACTATCAACAACGCTAAACCACAAAATCTCTTGATGATATTCTTCATGACATGTCTTCCAATTTGTTGGCGAAATTACAAAAAAACAATCGTTTGTACCGCATGAAATGCGGTTTTTTATTGAAGTACGAGTTGTTTTTTAGTCTTTTTAACGATTTACACAACCCCACCACGACTTTTTTGCGTACCTTTGCAACGAGAATCTAGATAACATATTTTGCGCAAAAGAAGAAGATGAAGAAGAACTTATTATTTTTTGGAACGGCTGCGATGATGATAGCCATGGGGCTTACGAGCTGTTCACATGATTTTGAAGGAACTAATCTAAGCCAGGTAGAACTCAATTATCGCACAAGTTTCGTTAATACATTCGGCGTTCCCGCTGCCGATCAGGACTGGGGTTTTGGTGCTGAGACTGCCAATGCCCGCAGAGCGCGTGTCATCAAACCCACGTACCAATTCCCTGAGGACGCTCCTGCCAGTAAGTTTCTGGCCGAAGTACCTGCCGGCGTGGAGAAGCTGACGCAGAACGTGGCTCGTGCCAACAACTACATTGACGAGACATGGCAGGGCGACCTGAATATCTGGGGCGGTGCTACAGCCGAAGGCAACTGGCAGGACCGTTCGGGCGGTGTGCTTTATATCAAGGGCAACTGCGACTTCTCGAACAGGTCGTTCTATTTCGACGGCCACTCAGAGCTGTATCTGCTGGAGGGCGCTACCCTGACACTGAATGCCAGTAATGCCGCCAATCTGCAGACATACACGAACATCTACATGGCTGCCAACTCGAAGATTGTGACACCAGGCGAACTGAAGCTGAACAACGGTCTGCACATCTTCAACCACGGCACCATCGAGGCCAACAAGCTTTCGACCAACAGCGACAGCTGGCTGGTGAACACGGGTCTGGTGAAGATTACCACAAAGATTTCTGTTGAGAACGACTACTCAGTGGTTGAGAACAACGGCGTTATCACGGCTGCCGACCTGAACACGGCTGGTACGGGTAAGTTCGAGAACAATGATTCTGTACGCATCACTGGAACAACCTTCGTGAACAGCAACAGCAACACCTGGGTGAACAACGGCCATTATCATACAGGCAACTTCATCTATAACGCTGCCAGCGACGAGGTGATCAACAACTGTTTCCTGACGGTGGACGAGGACTTCAATATCAACCTGGGCGACAACCCTGGCAATGGCAACTTCAAGATGGATGCCGGCTCGAGCGTGCTGACGAAGAACTTCAACGGCGGCGGCAACTGGGCAAAGCAATACACCACAGGCTGGAGTGCCTTTAACGGTGGTCCATTCTTCGTCTATATGGGCGAGAACTCCGTGTTCAAGGTGACAGAGACCTGCACCATGAACGCCACCAAGGCCTATTACGGATTCTATGGTCCAGAGACAGGCGGCTATGCCGTGCTGGATGCCAAGAACATTGTGAAGGGCGCCCAGAACCAGGGCTACGAGGTGACCTATGGCGGCAACCTGTATGTCAATGCTGAGACGCACTTTGGCAATGGCTATTCTGGTCAGTATCCCTATATCGACTTTGCAGGCAACGCTAAGATTTATGCGCCTGGCTTTGAGAGCGGCAAGCCAGCCCTCACCATCAAGCCCACACGCTGCTGCGTTGGTTTTGCAGGCAGTGGCAGTACGGAGCCAGAGACTGATATCGACCTGACACCCGATGTACGTATCATCGCCGAGGACTTGAGTGCTTCGGAGTCGTCGGACTTCGACTTCAACGACGTGGTGTTCGACGTGACATTCACCTCGAACACAACAGCCACCATCACCCTGCAGGCCGCTGGTGGTACACTGCCCCTCACCGTTGCCGGTCAGGAGGTTCACCAGTTGTTTGGCGTAGGCACAAGTGTGATGGTCAACACCTACGAGAACCGCAAGAGCGAGAAGGCACCAGTATCGTTTGACATCACTGGCATCGACAAGACAAAACGTGGCCGTGACATCCAGATTATGGTCCAGAAGAACGATCAATGGTATCCACTTGAGGCACACGCTGGTGTGCCCGCTGCAAAGATTGCGGTGAAGCCCACCTACGAATGGTGCGACGAGTTCGAGTCTATCGAGGTGAGATACCCGAAGTTCAAGGATTGGGTTCATAACAAGGATGTTATCTGGTATTAAGATACGCATTGTTTAAGAGAATTTTTTAATATTTTTTCATTTCGGAGGACGCCTATTCACATAGACGTCCTTTTTCTTGTATAATTATTTGGCTTTTCGCTCACTTCTTTGTACCTTTGCACATTGTTATGGTACTGAATTATATTTGGATAGCATTCTTTGTCATCGCATTTTTCGTGGCATTGGTGCGACTGATTTTCTGGGGCGACTTTGACGTGTTCCCCGCCATGATGGACTCAACGTTTTCATCCTCGAAAACGGCGTTTGAGATATCCCTCGGCCTGACGGGCGTTCTGTCACTGTGGCTGGGCGTGATGAAGATTGGCGAGAAAGGCGGCGTGGTCAACGTCCTGGCACGCATGCTGTCGCCACTGTTCGTCAGACTGTTCCCCGATGTACCTAAGGGACACCCCGTCACGGGCAGTATCTTCATGAACATTGCAGCCAACATGCTGGGACTCGACAATGCGGCTACGCCACTGGGACTGAAAGCCATGGAGCAGCTGCAGGAAATTAACCCCAAGAAAGACACGGCATCGAACCCCATGATTATGTTCCTGGTGCTGAACACCAGCGGACTGACCCTGATTCCTGTCAGCATTCTGGTGTATCGTGCCCAGATGGGTGCGGCACAGCCCACAGACATCTTCATCCCCATCCTGCTGGCCACGTTCTTCTCGACCATGATAGGCGTGCTTATCACCTCCATCTTTCAGCGCATCAACCTGTTTAACAGGGTTATCTTCGTAACACTGCTGGGTGCGTGCTTGTTGGTGTCGGGCATCATCTGGGGTTTCAGTCAGATGGACGGCGAGACGATGAACACGGTGAGTACCACGGCAGCCAATATCCTGCTGATGACCATCATCATTGCCTTTATCCTGGCTGGCGTTTTCAAGAAGGTGAACGTCTATGATGCCTTTATCGAAGGTGCCAAAGATGGCTTTTCGACTGCCGTCCGCATCATCCCCTATCTGGTGGCTATCCTCGTGGGCATCGGTGTGTTCCGTGCATCGGGCGCCATGGACTATCTGATTGATGGCATCCGTAGCGGCATTGAACTGACAGGCATGAACAGCGACTTCGTGGGTGCACTGCCCACAGCACTGATGAAGCCACTCAGCGGCAGCGGTGCTCGCGGCATGATGGTTGATGCGATGACCACCTATGGCGCCGACTCGTTCATCGGTCGCCTGTCGTGCATCTTCCAGGGCTCGACAGACACGACATTCTATATCCTCGCAGTTTACTTCGGCAGCGTAGGCATCGTTAAGACACGCCACGCGGTGGCCTGCGGACTGCTGGCCGACCTGGCAGGCATCATAGCAGCTATCCTTATTGCATATTTCTTCTTTGGATAAGGAAAGGAAAAAGAAAAAGATAAGAAGGTAAGAGGGTAAAAAGGTAAAAAAGACAAAAGACAAATAATGGCAAATCTTAAGTCACTTGCAAAAGACACGGCCATCTACGGCCTTTCAAGCATCGTTGGCAGATTCCTGAACTATCTGCTGGTGCCACTGTACACACACTACATGCCCAAAGCATCGGGCGACTATGGCGTGAGTACGAACATCTATGCCTATACGGCACTCATCCTGGTGCTTCTCACCTTTGGCATGGAGACCACACTGTTTCGCTTTGCCAACGACGAGCGCCATAAGTCCGACACGGTATTCTCGACGGTAATGGCGGTGGTGGGCTCGCTGACGCTGGTATTCCTGCTGCTCATCTTCGGCTTTATCACACCTATCAGTAACAGTCTGGGCTATGCTGAGCATCCCGACTATTTGTTGATGATGGCGGTGGTGGTGGCACTCGATGCCCTACAGGCTATTCCTTTCAGCTACCTGCGATTCCAAAAGCGTCCTATCCGCTTTGCATCGCTAAAGATGCTGTTTATCGTATTGAACATTGGTCTTAACGTCCTCTATTTCGTATGGTTGGGCAAGACATCTGTATTCTATGTCTTCTTCATCAACCTGGTATGTACAGGACTCATCACCTTCTTCTTTATTCCTGGACTGTTCAGCATCAAATGGCAGTTCGACGGCAAACTGCTCAAGCAGATGCTCGGCTACTCATGGCCTATCCTGATTCTGGGCATCGCCGGCATTCTGAACCAGGTGGCCGACAAGATCATTTTCCCACTGGTTTATCCGGATGAGGCAGAGGCTAACGTGCAGTTGGGCGTCTATGGCTCGTGTGTAAAGATTGCCATGATCATGGCCATGATTACGCAGGCCTTCCGCTATGCCTACGAGCCCATCGTCTTTGCCAAGAGTAAGGATGCCGACAAGACGGAATACTATGCCTCGGCCATGAAATACTTCTTGATATTCACCCTACTGGCCTTCCTGTGTGTGGTGGGATGGATGCCCGTGCTGCAGTATATCATCGGAGAGGAGTATCGCGAGGGACTGGGCGTGGTGCCCATCGTCATGATTGCCGAGATTATGATGGGGGTCTATTTCAACCTGTCGTTCTGGTATAAGCTTATCGACAAGACCATCTATGGTGCGTGGTTCTCGCTGGCTGGCTGCACAGTGCTCTTTGCCGTTAACATCCTGCTGATACCGAAGTATGGCTACTGGGCCTGTGCCTGGGGGGGCGTGGCCGGCTATGGCACAGCCATGGTGCTGAGCTATATCGTTGGTCAGATCAAGAATCCTATTCCCTATCCCATGAAGGATATCGTATCCTATGTCGTTCAGACCTTTGCGGCTTTCTGGGTGATGTATTGGGCACAGGAAGAGTTACCCACCTGGGCATCGCTGACGCTGAGCACGCTGCTTATCATTGGCTTCCTGATCAGCGTCATCAAAAAAGACCTGCCCTTGAGCAGTCTCCCCGCTGTTGGACGATATTTCAGAAAGCAAAAAACCTAATTTATAACAATAACTAAAAGAACCATTTTCAAACCATGTGGAATAGCGCATTGACCTTTGCCATTGTCATCAACGAACTCATGGCATCAAATGCTGGCTCAGTGATGAGCCCCGCTGTCAACTTCGACAGTTGGATTGAGTTGTATAACCCGACAGAACAAACCATCAACCTTGCAGGTATGTATCTCAGTAACAACGAGAACAACCTGACACGTTGGCAAATGCCCAATAACATAGGCACCCTCCCTGCCAAAGGCCATCTCGTCGTTTGGCTCGGCTCCAACGACATCAAGAGCAACCAGGCTCCTTTTAAACTGAACTGCGACGGAGGTTCCATCTTCCTGAGTGACCAAAACGGCCAGCTTATCACCAGCATGCAATATCCACAGGCAAAGAGTCGCACGGCCTATGCCCGCACCACCGACGGTGGCGAGGAATGGGGATGGACTGCCACCCCTACCCCTGGAGAATCGAACGCCAAGGCCCAATATGCCTCAGAGCGCCTCGATGCCCCAGTGGTTGACCAAGGCAGTCAGCTCTTCAACGGCTCGCTCAATATCAAGGTCACCATCCCCGAAGGCACCAAGCTGATGTATACCACCGATGGCAGTCTGCCCGTTTCTCTGGACGGAATGGATCCTTGGACAAACCGCGTAAAGAACAGCAACTGCGAAGGCAGCGATGCCTCGTGCTTTCTTTGTCACGACGGCAACACCACGGGCAATGTGAACCGCATCACCGACGGTGTGGGTATTGACGGATCACGTGGTATCAAGGTACACTCTGTGGCCAATGCCAGCAGCGACCGTACCACCCAGTTCTTCGTCTATAGCCCAGACCACACCTGGAAGACGGGCGAGAAGTTCCGTTTCCACATGAAGGTGCGTGCCGATCATCCCACCACCATCACCAATATCGCCCAAAAGAAACCTGGTCAGACCCTCGTCAATAACATTCTGGGGGGCGAGTTTCAGGTGACCACAGACTGGAAGGACTTCGTCTATGAAGGCACCCTTACCAAAGAACAGGCCGGCGAGAAGGAGGAATGGGACTGGTGGAACACTACCATCACCTACTCGCTTCAGACCATTGCCTTCAATCTGAACAAGAAGAAGGACACGGACAATAACTTCTATTTCGACGAGATCTATTGGGAAGTCATGGACGACAACGTTAGCAGTCAGGAGAGCACCACTGGCGAGTTCACCATCTCGCAGACCACCAACCTCACCTTCCGTTTGTTCCGCGACGGCTATCTGCCCAGTGTTCCCGTAACTCGCAGCTATATCCGTACCAGCAACAACTACACGCTACCCATTATCAGCATTGTTGGCAATCAGAAGTACTTCACCGACCCCAAGATTGGACTTGACTGCGACGGCGATGGTACTAACGGAAAGACAGGAAACGGTCAGGACACCCCCAAGAACTACAACATGGACTGGGACCGCCCTGTGAACTTCAGCTATCTGAGTCCTGACGGAAAGATGCTCTTCAATCAGGATGTCAACATCAGTGTCTCGGGTGGTTGGACACGTGCACAGTCAAAGCGTTCGTTCAAGTTGAAGAGTAACAAGATCTTCGACGGTCAAAACCGCTTCGACTATAGTTTCTTCCCACAGAAGCCCTATATTCGCAACAAGACGCTTCTGGTGCGCAATGGCGGCAATGACATGTACACCCACAATGCCCGTTTTATGGACCCTGCCCTGGAAACCATCATCCAGCGCTCGGGCATTGACCTCGACGTGCAGTCGTATGTGCCTGTCATCGAATATGTTAACGGCAAACTGCGTGGCGTACTGAACCTGCGCGAACCCAACAACGCCAACTTCGCCTATGCTAACTGGGGCTATGTGGACGAAGAACTCGATGCTTTTGAGAACATGCAGATGAAGAATGGCAATGACTCTGTCATCAACCGCATCTTCGAACTGGGCAGCGACGCCACCAATGATGCTGCCTACGAAGAGTTGAAGACTCTGCTTGACATCGATGAATTCACCAATTATATGGCCGTTACCATGTTCCTTGACAATGATGACTGGCCCAATAACAATATCAAGGGCTATCGCAGTCGCAACAACGGCCGTTACCGCTTCGTCAGCTTCGACCTTGATTATGCCTTTGCCCTGCGCAAATTCAACAAAGACAACGACGACCCCTTCAAGTACTTCGTTCGATTCAAGGATGCCGACAAGGTGTATAATGAAGACAACAAGAACCGCGAGATTGTGCGTCTCTTCCTCAACCTCCTGGGTCGTGAGGACTACCGTCGCAAATTTACTGACACCTTCTGTCTGGTGGGCGGCAGCGTCTTCGAACCCACCCGTGCCGGAAAAATTGTCGATGAACTGCTGGACAATGTCAAGGCCATGTGCCAACTGATGCAACAACAGGGTATCAACGATGGTCATGAACCCAGCAGGGCTGCCAGCACCATCAAGACCAAGTTGAAGGGGCGTGCCAAGAAGATGGCCACCAGCATGAAGAACTTCTCGTATCTGAACCTGAAGAATACTACTGCCCAGAACGTCGTTCTGAGCACCGACACCGAAGGAGCCACCCTCCTTGTCAACGATATCGAGGTGCCCTATGCCGATTTCAACGGCTATCTCTTTGCGCCTATCGAACTGACTGCCAAGGCACCTGCCGGCTATCGCTTTGCCGGCTGGAAGAAAGGCAACGAACAGTATGCCAATGAGAGCACCATCACCCTGCCCTCTGACGCCACTGTCCAGTTGACCGCCACCTTTGTACCACTCAGCGACAACGAGCGCAAAACGCAGGGCTTTACGCCTGTCTGTGTCAACGAGGTGAGCGCTGCCAACAGCGTCTTTGTCAACGAACTCTTCAAGCGCAACGACTGGGTAGAGCTGTATAACAACACCGACCAAGCCATCGATGTAGAGGGCATGTATCTGAGTGATAAAGTCGATAAGCCTACGAAATATCAGATTGTGAAGACCGACGGCGTGGAAACCGTCATCCAGCCACACGACTACCTGATTATCTGGTGCGACAAACTGGAACCTCAGTCTCTGTTGCATGCCTCATTCAAACTGGCTGCCGAGGGAGGCGACGTGCTTCTCAGCGCCGCCGACCAGTCGTGGACCAGCAGACTCACCTATGCCACCCACAATGGTGACCAGACCGTAGGCCGCTATCCCGACGGTGGCAATAGTGTCTATGTGATGAACATCCCCACCATTGCCAAGGCCAATATCATGAGCAGCTATGCCACCATCGTGGGACAAACCATCGGAGCCAATGGCATCAGTGACATGATGGCACAGCAGTCAGATGCTGAGCAGACCTACGACCTGAAGGGTCAGGCTGTGCAGGGCAACTTGAAGCCTGGCATCTATATCAGGAATGGAAAGAAAATTTTGATTAAATAATAATATATAATGAAAAAATTATTTCTATTACTCGTCACATTTCAATTCTCACTTCTCACATCCCATGCTGATGAGGGCATGTGGACTCTTTACAACCTGCCCAACGCTGTATATGAGCAGATGAAGGGCTATGGTTATCAGTTGCCCTACGAAAAGCTGTATCAGGCTGACGATGCCATCATGAAGGCCGTGGTTAACTTCTCGGGCTACTGCTCGGGCGTGGTTGTGAGTCCTGACGGACTGGTATTCACCAACCACCACTGTGGCTTCGAGGCCATCCGTTCGCATTCTACTGTGGAGCACGACTATATGCTCAACGGTTTCTATGCCAAGACCTATGCCGACGAGCTGCCCAACAAGGACATGTTCGTGAGTTTCATGGTAGAACAGAAGGACATCACCGACCAACTCATGACTCAGGGCTTTGACAAGATGAGCAACGACCGTCGCTCGGAATTCCTCGATTCCATCGAGAATGCCATGTCGAAGGATGTGAAGGCTCAGGACTCAACCCTGCGTTTGGAGATTAAGCCTTTCTACGAGGGCAACCGCTATTTCGCCACCACCTATCGCGACTTCACCGACCTGCGTCTGGTGTTCACCATCCCTAAGTCGATGGGTAAGTTCGGTGGTGAGACAGACAACTGGATGTGGCCACGCCAGACCTGCGACTTCTCGGTGTTCCGTATCTATGCCGACCCAAAGACCAACGGTCCTGCTGCCTACTCGAAGGACAACGTGCCTTATCACCCCAAGCACTGGGCCCGCGTGTCGGACGAGGGCTATCAGGATGGCACCTTCTCAATGACCATGGGTTATCCTGGCAGCACTAACCGTTATCTGTCGAGCTTCGGCATCAAGGAGCGCTACGAGGAGAACGCTATCCGTGCTCAGATTCGTGGCATCAAACAGGAGGTGATGAAGCGCCATATGGATGCCTCGGAGGCTGTCCGCATCAAGTACGACTCGAAATATGCACAGTCGTCAAACTACTGGAAGAACTCGCTCGGCATGAACAAATGTATCGATTCCATCGGTTTGATTCAGCAGAAGGAGCTCTTCGAGGCAAAGATTAAGGAATGGATGGACAGCACAGGTTTGCTGATGACCCAACTGAACTTCGACCAGATGAAGCGTCTCTATGCCAAGCGTCTGGCTACCAGCAAGGCGTATATGTACTTTGCCGAGACGTTCAGTCGCACCGACGAACTGTCGAAGCGTGCTTTGAAAGCTCACAACGGCATCTCGCCCAAAGGTAAAGGCAAGCGCCAGTATATCACGTTCGATGATAACAGCGAGACCTGGGACTATGATACCGACCGCGAGACCCTGGGCACACTGCTGAAGAACTATCGCGAAAAGGTGACCGATGCCAAGTACCTGCCCGACTTCTACCAAACCATTGATAAGGCGTTTGACGGCGATTGCCAGAAATATGCCGACTACCTGTACAGCAAGTCGAAGGTCCTGAAGAAGGGTGCACGTCTCTATCCCAACAAGAAGTCGTTCATGAAGGACCCCGCCATCATGTTTGGCCTCGACCTTACTGAGTTGTATATGAACCTGCGCAGCGAGTTTAAGGAGGTGGTTGACAGCATCGACCTGCAGGAGCGTTACCTCTGCGCTGCTAAGTTGCGCATGGAGGAAGACCTGCCTCACTACAGCGATGCGAACTTCACCATGCGCTTAAGCTACGGTCAGGTGAAGGAGTACAAACTGGATGGTGTATCGTCTGGTTATCAGACCAAGGCTCCCAGCATCGTGAAGAAGATGAAAATGGGCGAATCCTTCGAGGATTATAAGGTGGAGCCCGAGATGATTGACCTACTGGAGAGCGCTGGCGACATGCCGCTCTGCTTCCTCACCACCAACGACATCACTGGAGGAAACAGTGGTAGTCCAATGTTCGACGGCAAGAACCGCCTTATCGGTCTGGCCTTCGACGGCAACTGGGACTCACTGTCGAGCGACCTCTTTTTCGACTCGCAGCTGGCACGCTGCATTGGTGTCGACATCCGCTATGTCCTCTTTATGATGGACAAGTGGGGCCACGCTGACCGATTGATCGATGAGATCAAGAAATAGGAGAAAGAAATACTAAACGAACCATGAACAAATGGTTGATCATACTACTGAGCCTGCTGTGCATCGATGCCGATGCGCAGCAGGCTCTTTACTCTAAGAAGCTCGCCCTGTCGGAACGGAATTTTGCCGATTCCATCGGGATTGAATGGGAACGCAATCAGGTATACGTGCCCGTTCAGATAAACGGTAGGAACTATCGTTTTCTGTTGGACACAGGCGCAGCCCAGTCGGTGGTCTATGCCGACACGCCCATCGACGGCTGTCAGGCGGCAGGCTATATCCGCTCGCACGATGCCACTGGTGCCATGGACACAGTGCCCATGGTGATTCTGCCACCTATGACTTTAGGACGCCTCACCATCAGCCGCTGTCAAGCCACGATACAACAACGTCCTATAAGAATGCCAGGCGTTGACGGCATCCTGGGGTTCAACCTCATTAACAGCGGACTACTGGCAAAGATAGACGTCTATCGTCGTCTCCTTGTCCTCACCGACCGCAAGAAGCACTTTAAAGAGGAGAAGGGTATCGACATGCCCTATAAGTTGCGCTACCACGTGCCTTATCTGGATGTCAACCCCTTTGGCCGCTACCATGAGATGACGCTTTTCGACACTGGAAGTCGCCACCTTTACGTGATGAACAGCACGAGTTTTAACCGCTGCGCCGACATGACTGGCTCGCTCATCGACTCGCAGGTGGAAGGACGTAGCATGGGGCGTCACGCCATTGGTCATTTTGGTGTAGAGCCATTGAATGAAGTTGTTTTTCTATGTCTGAGCAACCTGCACGTGGGCCGCTACACCCTCCATAACCTCCACACGTTGACCTCCCAAGGCGAGTCGCACCTTGGTGCCCAATTATTAACCTACGACGCCATGATTATCAACCCCAAGAAAAAACGTATGACCCTGTTGCCATACAATGGTCAACAGGCCGACAGTGTGAACAACCGCCAACTGGACATCGCCTTTGTGTCGGAGGCAGGTCGGCCCTGCGTCGGACTTGTATGGGAGCAAGGTGAGCCTTATCGGTTGGGGTTCCGACAAGGTGACATCATCACAAAAATCGATGATTCCATCGTAAGAGACTTCTCTCAGTTTATTTCCTGGCCATTCATCATCGACCGCGAATATCGCTTCACAGTGCGTGGGCGCCATGGTGAGACAAAGGAGATACGATGGGTGAGAATAAAATAATTTTGAGATATCTTCAACGGTGTTGAAGACAACAGAGAAGGAGAGGTAAGAACTATACTTCTTCCAAAGCCTGATAATCGGCAGGCGAAATGCCTGTCTTTTCCTTGAATTTCTTTTGGAAATAACTGCGATCACTGAATCCACAGTGCTGAGCAACACTCTCGTTACTCCAATCGCGGTGAGCCATAATGATACGCTTGGCCTCGTCTATGCGCAGGTTAGTCATCCATTCGGAGTACCTCATATCCTGTTGACGCAACCAAGACGACAATAGGTAGCGCGGCACGCCAATAGCATCGGCGGCCGTGGGCATCGTCAACCCACACTGCAGATAGCCCCTCTTCTCGAGCCATGATTCAATAGCTCGCTCCACGCGTTGCAAGGTCTCTGTACTAAGGGACGTACTTGCTGTCGTTTCCTCCTCATCACTATTGCTCTCGGCCTCCTGAATCTTTTTGGGAGCAGAGCTCATAACGAAACTACTAAAACTATCTATCAAAAAGAAGATGGCCACAAAGAAGACAATGCCACATATAGCCAACACGATTTGTAATGGGCAATAAATAAGAAGTGGCACCATGAGCGCCATCACAGGCGGAATGATCACGCCAAGTTGCATCCAGTGTACCACACCAGCCATGTCGTTATCGTAATAATCCTCCATCGCATTCTGGATGGCACGCATTCTCAGGATATGTCTGTTGGTGTAATAGCCCTGCATAAAAATATAAATCGCCGACGACAACATCTCGGCCCAGCGTAATTCTGTCGTATCACTCAGCAGTGGCTCGCCATCAATAGCGGCTGCTACACCTAACAGCGTAAGCGACACGCCCCAGCACAATGCTCCCAAATACTTATCGAGCCAGGTAACAGAGCCCTTGCGCTGCAAGTAGATAACCGACAGCGAGAACATCCACGAACAAGGAATGAACAAGGCGAGATTGAGCATGGCAGCTTGCGTCACGCCCATAGCACGCAAACCAAAAATTAATTGCAATAGAAACTGGAATACCAAAGTGATGGTGCCCGCCATCATCATCCAGCGTGATTTGTTTGCAGCTGGGTTCACCGAAACCTTACCAGGAAGTAGCAACAGTTTCAGGGTTAGTAGGGTCATCAGCACAACGGCTGTAAATTGCATGTATTCCATTTCAGGTTACAAAAGTACAAATTTTTTCGAAATTATTATCAAAAAGTTGTGAAAATTGTTACAATTTACACACCTTTTTGTCGTATTTTACACACCATTGTCGAAAATTACACACCATAATATCCTTTTTATTCCTATTTTTGCGCATGAATTAAATACCTACTATATAATAATACAAAACAACAAATAACCGAATTATGAAACAAAACCCTACCTTCCGCACGGCAGCGCTGCTGACCACTGGTGCCGCCATGCTGATGGCCTGTACAGACTCGCAGGACAGTACAAAGAATGAGAATCAGCCAACGATAAACGCCGATGGCAAGTACAACATCATTTTTATCACCTGTGATCAGGAAGCCTACATGGAAGAATACCCTGCCGGCAGCAACTATACAGCGCGTGAACGTCTTCGCCAGATAGGTACTACCTTTGAGAAGCACTACGCCTGTGCCAACGTATCAACCAGTAGCCGTTCTGTGATTTACACCGGTCGTCATATCACCGAGACCTGCATGCTGGACAACACCAACTATGCGTTTGTTAATGACATGCCTCGCAACCTTCCTACCGTAGGCGATATGTTACGCGATGCAGGTTATTACACAGCCTTCAAAGGAAAATGGCATGTTTCCAAAGATACAGTATCTTTAGAGGACTATGGTTTCAGCGACTGGACCGAGGGCGACATGTACGGTTCTGTACAAGAGGGTTACCACGAAGATGGAACCATTGCCGAGCACGCCATTGCATGGTTGAAGGAGAAAGGAAAAGAGCTGAATGACAGTGGACAGAGCTTTTTTCTGGCTGTCAACTTCCTAAACCCACACGACATCATGTATTTCAACGAGGATAGCATTGGGGGTATTGCCGGTTCTGGAGTGCCTGAACCCGACGATCCTCTTTACCAGCAAACCTACAATATGGAACTGCCCAGCACTTGGAACGAGCCACTCAACAAGCCCGGGCGTCCACAGGCCCACACCGAGTATTACTACAACTGGGAGCGCATGGTGGGACCAACGCCTAAAAGTGCGGAAAGCTGGCTGCGGTTCCGCAACTATTACTTCAACACCATCAAGGACGAGGATAACCACATGCTTACACTCATCAATTACCTTGAGAAGGCTGGCCTGATGAAGAACACTATCATCGTCTATACCAGTGACCACGGTGAAATGCAAGGCGAGCACGCCATGAAAGGTAAGGGCGGCAATATCTACGAGAACAACATCCACGTGCCCTTGGTCATCTATCACCCCGAGATTCAAGGCGGACGTCACTGTAGGAACCTTACCTCACATCTCGACCTGGCTCCCACCCTTATCGATTGGGCTACCAATGGTGACAAGAAACAGTTCCAGAAGATTGCCGGAGCACTGCATGGTCACTCTCTGGTGCCTGCAGTGAAGGATCCCAACGCTGATATCCGCAACGCAGAAGGAGCTCTGTTCTGTTTCGAGATGCTTTCAATGATAGACAGCGCCTTCGTTATCGACCCCGACATCCAACCTGCCTATCGTGCTGACTTGCACAAACGCGGCTTCGTACGCGGCATCATTACCCCTGAATATAAGTTTGCCCGTTATTTCTCGCCGTTGCAGTTTAACAGTCCGACTGACATCGACACTTTATATAAATACAACGACGTGGAACTCTACGAGTATGGTAGCGATGAGACCAATAATCTGGCATGGCCTAAAGGCAGCAACACCACACTCGTCAATCATATGAACCAAAGACTCAATGCACTTATCCAACACGAGATAGGTGCCGACGACGGCCACGAGGTGAAGATGGGTGGCGGTTATCGCGGTGGTATCAGATTATATTCAAGAAACTGATCATGGAACACGACGAACTACGTCACTATGCCATAGAAGTAAAACCCATCGGTGCCACCTGTAATCTGAGGTGCAGATACTGTTACTATTTGGGAAAAGGAAGTGGAACAACCACTTCCTCTTTACTCATGTCAGACGAGGTTCTGGAAAAATACATCCAACAAGTTATAGCCATCCACGGCCAACAAGCAGAAATTGAGTTCGCATGGCATGGCGGAGAACCAACACTCTGTGGTATTCCCTTCTTCGACAAAGCCATGACTCTCCAGCATAAGTATAGCGAAGGGCGTCGAATCCTGAACACACTTCAAACCAACGGCACGTTGCTCACAGACGACTGGTGCGAGTTTTTTCGTGCCAATAGCTTTCGCATCGGTATTAGTATCGATGGACCGGAGCATCTCCATAATCATTATAGAAAAGATGTGCACGGAGAAGGAACCTTCAGCCGCACGATGCATGGCATAGAGTTGCTGGTGAAGCATCGCGTAGAGTTTAACACCCTGACCACTGTCAATGCAGCAAATTCCCTGCACGCCAAGGAGGTATATAACTTCCTACGTCAGTTCAGTGATTTTATGCAATTTTTGCCAGTGGTAGAATGTCTTCCACTAGAAAATGCAGGCAATGTAGCCCTTCCCCCTGGGGTCTACAGTCAAGTGGACCCCAAACATAGTATAGCCGACTACTCGGTAGAGCCCGAGACTTATGGTAAATTTCTTTGTTCCATCCTTGACGAATGGGGCAGCAAGGACATAGGCCACAAGTTTGTACAGACCATCGAAGCAGCTTTTGGCAATCTGACCCGACGTCCGGCAGGACTCTGTGTGCACGAGGCTGTTTGCGGGCATTGCGGCGTTATCGAGAAGAACGGCGACCTCTATCGCTGCGACCGTTTTGTCTTCCCCGAATACCGAGTGGGAAATATTCTCAATACACCTCTATATGACCTGATGCAAACAAACCGTCACTTTGGAGAATACAAACTGGACAGTCTGCCCACGACCTGTCTCCATTGCGATGTGGCCGACCTTTGCTTCGGTGGCTGTCCCAAGGATCGTCTTAACGAGCGTATAACCATCTATGGACCAGAGCGGCTCAACTATCTATGTACGGGTTATCGCCTGTTCTTCCGATATTTCAAGCAACAAGTACCAAAACTAATAAAAAATCAGATTTATAAATGAAACCATTCATCACCTCTCATCTCAACCGGTTCCTCACCCTGATTCTGACAATAATAGCACTTGTTATGGGTCAGAACACATGGGCCGACAATGGCTGGGACATACAAACCAACACCAGCGGCAACGTCACTACGTTTACCATTACCCGCACCAACACGGCAGTGGCCGAAACAGTGCGCTATCGCCTGGTGAACCTAAGTGCTTATGCCATGCAACACTACTATGTGAGCAAAATAAATGGAG
>Ga0310786_10002909_pt1 | contig 25500 bp, 17 predicted proteins | sample AusTroGonzalo_MG_FD_203881 | JGI IMG/M metagenome (GOLD analysis project Ga0310786, IMG submission 203881) | Bovine rumen microbial communities from tropical cattle in Woodstock, Queensland, Australia - Gonzalo_03 (v2) (version 2) | ecosystem: Host-associated > Mammals > Digestive system >...
TTCGGGCGAAAAAAAGTGCGCCGTCCGTTCCGGGAAAGTCGCTTGGAACGGGCGGCGCGTGTGGAGTGGGCTTTTTTACACCGGATCGTCGAATTTGCTGCAGACGATGGTCCCCGCCCGTTCGAGGGTGGCGAGCTCCTCCGGGGTGCACCCGCACTGGGTGAAGTACCCCTCGATGAGTTCGTTCAGCCCCTCGTCGATGAGGCGGAAGGTCTCCTTGGCCGCCGGGGTGGCGGATATGATGATGTTCCTGCGGTCGCGGGGATCGACTTCGCGAGTCAGCACCCCGGAGGACACCAGTTTTTCCACGAAGAGCGAGGCCCCGGCCGAGGTGAGTCCGGTGACGGTCATCACCCGCGACAGATTGCACGGCAGCACCGCGCGCAGCAGCATCAGGTGGTTGAACTGCACGGTGGATACGCGCACCGTGAATTTGGGGCACTTCTTGGCGAAGTAGGCGCGGCGCTTGAGGTCGAGCAGCCGCACCATGCGCTTGAAGTTCTCCAAGCCCTGCCGTTCGCGTTCGGTCAATTCCCGTTTCGCCATGTCAGCGGACTCCCGTGTATTCGTCGTCGATGGTCTTGCTGATGGCGTCGAGGCGCTCCTTGCGGTGGGGGCGGTCCTCATCCAGTCCGGGCTGCAGGAAGAACATGTTGCCGACGCGGCTGGTCATGCCCTTGTTGACGCCCTTGACGATGGTGCCGAGGTCCTCGCGGATCTTCGCGCCGGTGTTGTCGGTCGGGTTGGAAAATTCCACGCGGGCGACGAGCACGAGCTGGGACTGCTTGATCGACTCGGTCTCGGTCGAGAAGACGCGCCCGAGGACCGGGATGTCCTTGAGGAAGGGCAGTCCGGTGGTGCCGCGCACCGATTCGGACTTCTTGAGCCCGCCGATCACGAACTCCTGCGAGCCGTAGCCGATCTGGAAGGTCGTGGCGGTCTTGGAGAGGCTGGTGCGCGCCGAACCGTCGAGGTTCCAGCCGAGGAGCGAGATGCTGTTGAGGTCGAAGGTCAGCTTGGCGGCCGATCCGGTCACGACCGGGTGGATCCGCAGATCGACGCGGAAGCCGTCCGCGACCATCGGGTACTGCAGCCAGCCGTGGATCACGCCGGGCGCCGCGTTGACGGCGTTCCAGTCGGTGTTGTAGTAGGCGCCGGGGACGATCGTGCCGTTCGCCTTGACGTACCCCGTCAGGAACTTGGCGAGCAGGTCGGTGAAGCTGTCGTCGCCGGCGACCACCGCGCGGACGTCGCCGTAGGTGTTGGTGGTGGTCTGGGTGCCCATCATGCGCATGGTGTAGCCGTCAGGTCTCAATATCGCGCTGGAACCGGCTTCGCTGTACAGGTCGACCAGCGTGCCGTAGGGCATGATCTTGGTGGTCGATTCGCGCTGGATCGTATCCGGATTGGGATCGGTGTAGGCGAATTCCTTGGTGCCCTCGGCGATGGTGCGGGCCCCCGCGGTGTAGTAGGTGCGGTCGTAGAAGAACCCGGAGCTCACCTGAATGCTGGAAACGATGCGGTTCTGCGCCACCAGCACGCCCTGGGCGAGGCACTTGGCCTTGCCGATCGAGGTGATGAAGTCGAGGTAGCGGGTGTTCCACTTGGGGTTGAAGTTCCAGTAAGAAGTGCGGTTGTTGCCGGTGTCCTGAACGCCGCTGGTGAAGAAGGTCCCCCAGTTGCGTCGGATCACCGTGCCGGTCGAGAACAGATCGATGCCGTCGTTGTTCTTCCAGGACTGGAAGTCGACGCCGATGCGGTCGTCGTTTTCGGCGTAGATCTCGATTATCCGGTAGGTGACCTTGACTTCGGGCACGGCGTGGTCGTACTGTTCGAGCATGGCGCGCATTTCGTTCCAGCTCCACTCGGGGGCCTTGACGACCAGCGCGTTGAGTTCGGCGTCGACCATCACGCAGTCGGGGCTGACGGCGAACTCGGGATCGAGTTCGGAGGAGCCGACCTTGAGCAGCATGTCGCGCAGATTGGCGGCGCGGCTGAAGCGCGGGAAGTAGACGTGGAGATCGGCTTCGGGCAGGAACGACAGACCGGGCCGGTCGAGCGCCGCCACGATGTCGTCGATGCCCTTTCCGGACTTGGAGTCGGCGAAGCGGTACTCTTCCGCCGAGACCATCACCACGCCGGAACCGTCGGCGTACTTGGCCGCCATCACCTGCACCGGACTCGCGCTGACGCTGCGGGCGGATACCGCCGCTTCCAGATAGCTGCGCACCGCGTAGGGATCGGCGTGCTTGAGGACGTAGGGCTTGGTGATGACGAAGGGATCGGTGTTGTCGCGGATGACCGTGACTTCACGGGTGCCTTCGCGGACGTCGATCTTGAACTGCGCCTGCACGTTGGTCGGCGCGTAGCCGCCGGCGGGCTGTCCCTGGTCGGCCTTGGCGGAGCCGGGGATCGCCTTGGGGGTGACGGTCATTTCGCGGGGGACGTTTTCGCCGCTGCGGGGCGGCGGCAGGGGCCGTTCGGGGGGGACCGCCGCGGCCGGGACGGCGCAGAGTGCGAACAGCGCGGAGAAAAATAACGTGTTTTTCATTTTACTTCACCTCCTCGGAAGCGGCCGGTTTGACGGCTTTCTGCCCGGGCTGTTCCTTGCGGAGCGGATTTTCGATGCGCCGCTCGACCTGGGTGGATACGCTCGAATTCGGCAGCATGCCGCTCGAATCCGGATGGACCGGCAGCGCCTCGGCGGTCACGATGATGTAGGTGCGTTCCTTGATGCTGGTCACGGTGCTGAAGAGGTACTTCAGGATCGGGATGCGGCAGACGATCGGGAACCCCACCGTCTGTTCGACGTCGTTTTCCTTTTCGTAGACGGCGAGCACCTTTTCGTTGCCGAAGCCCAGCGTCGCCGCGCCGGTGAAGGTGGCCGAGTTGCTGAGTTCGCTGCCGGTGTTGCCGCGTTCGACGACGTTCTTGAAGTAGAGCGAGTAGGAAAAGAGCACGGCGCCCTTGCCCTTCTCGGGATGCTTTTTCGGCATCTCGCCGTTTTCGAGGCAGACGATCGGGTTGATCAGCCGCACGTCCAGCACCGGCGGATCGGCGTGCTTGACGCCGTCCTCGTCCTCGTAGTAGCTCTTGCCGATGAAGGTGCGGCCGAGGACGTTCTTGGCGATGTTCTGGTATTCGGGGTACATCGACACCCGGTAGACGAAGGGCGCCTTGTCGCGGTTTTCGATCTGGTAGCGGAGCAGTTTCCGGTAGTCTTCCTGGTCGCGCACCGGGGTGTTGACCATGGTCAGCGAGGCGCTGGCCGCGACGGTCGCGTTGCCCGACTGCTCCAGACAGCGGATGAAACTCAAGTCGAACTGCGGCGCGGTGAAGAAGCCGCCGTAGCCCCAACTGGCGGTCGCGGCGTACTGCGCCGTTTCGAGAAGTTCGTCGACGAACATGTGCCCGGCGTTGTAGCCGAGGTTGAGCAGATTGACGCCGGGGCCGTTTTTCCACGCCAGATAGTCGAGGCCCCAGTCGCGCAGGTCGCTGTCGCGCAGTTCGTAGTAGTTGAGGCGGATGTTCACCTGCGGCAGCGGCCGGTCGAGCGTTTCCACCCAGCCGAGGGTGCGCTTGGCGGCGGCGCTCTGGTCGCGCCAGAAGATCGTGTTGGTTTCGCGGTTGACGTACGCCTTGCCGACGTCGGAGCCGATGCCGGAGTCGATTATCTCGGAAAACTGCGACGCCGCCCGGTAGCGCGGGGTGTAGGCGATGCGCGACACGCCGGTGCCGCTGATCGACGCGGGAGCGTCGCCGCTCTTGCCCTTATCCTTGCCCTTGGCCTTGCCGGGGCGGTCGAGCGCCTCGATGATCTTGTCGACGTACGGCATGAATTCCTCGCCGGTCGAGACGAGGAGCGCGCTGTGCCGCGGATCGCTCTCCGAGGTCACGCGCCGCACCGACGAACTGCGGTTGTAGCGCAGTATCGCCGAGTTTACGAACGGCAGGATCTCCGCGGCGGAGACGAATTTGAGTTCGTAGATCTTGCTGACGAAGCGCACGTGCGCTTCGTCCTGCCGGAGCCGGATCGTCCGGGACGATCCGGAGTCTTCCGCCGCCGTCGCCGCGACCGTGCCGGAAACCAGCGCGGCGGCGCACAGCAGCATGCCGTAACGAGAATTCATGAACTTGCCCTTTCTGGATTGGGGATTTCTATGCTGCAAATTTCGATCACAGGAAATTCACGCTGAGCACGTACACCCGGCCGTCGGCGCGGGCGGTGACCACCCGGAAGAGTATTTCCTGATGGAACTCCTTGCCGGATTGCGCGTTGGTCTTTTTCATCCGCACCGCCCAGATCTGCGGCTTGAAGGCGATCGGCATTTCCAAGGTGGTGACGTAGCGGAACGAGACCGGTTCGCCGCGCGCTTCGATTATCTCGGCGCGGAATTTCTTGAACTGCTCGGGGGTGAGCTGGCTCTGCCCCTTGGGCGCCATGTTGGCCACGAAGGTGTCGCCGTCGCCGCGGATGAAGCAGCTCAGCATCTCCTGAGCCAGCCGGTACTCCGGCGACTGCCGGACTTCCTCGGTCGTTTCCTGCGGGGGCAGTTCGCGGACGACGGTGCATCCCGTCAGCAGCGCCGCGAACAGCGGAACGGCGATAAGCAGGCTCTTGCGGATCATTTTCGCGTCCTTCCGTTTGTTAAATCCGAAAACAATTTTAAGGAAAAGTATCTTTGCCTTAAAGATAATTTTGCATAATATAACCCGCGAAAACGGATTTTACAAATTTAAAATCGCGCGGGGATGAATTTTTTCGCCGTTTCCCGGGGAAGCGTCACACGGTCGCGAGGACGCCGATCCGGGTGAAGACGAGACGGCAGTCGATCAGGTTGGGGGTGATGCCGAGCAGCGCCGCCAGCGCCCGCCGGTAGGTTTCCAGCTGTTCCCGGTAGTGTTCGACGAGCTCCGGGACGCCGTCGGCGTCGGTCTGGTTGCTCTTGTAGTCGATTATGCACGCGTGCGCGACCGCGCCGCCCTCGCGGCGGATCTGCACCCGGTCGAAACATCCGGAGACCAGCGTGGGAGTCCCGCCCGCGTCGAGCACGACGTCGAAGCGCCGCTCCCGCCAGAGTTCGCACTCCTCGTCGAGCAGTTTCCCGATCTCCGCATTTTTTTTGCAGGCTTCGTAGTGCGCCAATATCGCGTCGTCCGTGCCGGGGGGCGGGGTGAAATCGCTCCAGCGGCCGATCGACTCGAAGAATTCGTGTATCTTCGTCCCGAGGAGCTCGCCGCCGTCGGCGCGCGGCAGCGTGAAGTGCAATTTGCGCTCGCCGTCGAGCTTCGAGGGGGTGGCGCGCCCCGGGCGGCGTTCGCCCGGCCGGAAATCCACGCGCAGCGGCGCGCAGTGCGGCGCGGCCTTTTTTTCCGCCGTGCCGGGGGCGCCGAAGGCGCGCCGGAGATAGGATACGGGCTCCGCTTCGGGAGTGCCCTCCGCCTGCGGCAGTCGGCAGACGGGCAGCGCCCCGTCCGTCGGGAAGAGTCCTTCGTCCGCGAAGCAGGCGTCGAAGAGGAAGTCGGATATGAGGTACGACGCCTGCGCCTCCGCCATGGAGCGCCGGCCCTTGAAGCCGCGCGTCTCCTTCCACTCGGGGTGATAGAGTTCGCACTTCTTCTTGCCGCGCGGCGGCAGCTGGACGTATGTTCCGAAGCGGGCGCGCGTCAGCGCCACGTACAGCGCGCAGAGCTCCTCGAAACAGCGGTCGGCGTGGTCGGCCTCGACGGCGGCGGCGACCTGCGGATCGCGCATGCCCTCCTCGCGCGGGCGGTTGAGCAGCCACGCGCGTCCGTCCCCGTCCGTGCCGACCACCATGCCGGAGGCGTCGGGCTTCTTCCAGTTGCCGATCCCGCCCCACGGATCGAACATGGGGTGGAAGACGACATCGAAGGTCAGCCCCTTGCTGTGGTGGATCGTCAGCAGCCGCAGTTTGCCCGCGACGGCGGCGGCGGGGATCTTCGCCTCGACGGCGAGGTCGCGGAAGCGGAGAAAGTCGCCGTTCCCGCCCTCGGCGTCGAACTTTTCGGCCAGCGCGAGCAGCATGTCGGTGCTGCCGTTTTCGACCGGGAGCCATTTATCCGCCGATCCTTCGCCCCACGAGACGCTGCGGGCGTTGAGGCGCGACAGCACGCGGCGCAGAAAGCCGTGGATGCCGCGTTCGGCGATCAGGTTCCGCCACGCCGCCTTCTTTTCCGCGTCGTCGGGGATGACGTCGCGCATGAGCCGGTTCATCGCGGCGACGCCGCCCGCGCCCGTGTCCGCCGGGTGCTGGAGCCAGACGCCGAAGGCGAGCAGCGAGGCGACGAGGGGATCTCCGGCGATGCTTTCGTCGCCCTCCCAGACGATCGAACCGGCGAGTTCCGGCGCGATCGTCAGCAGCGCGTCGCGCAGCGCGATGCCGTTCTTCTTGTCCCGGACGAGCACGCCGCCCGAGAGGCCGCGCCCGAAGAAGTCGAGTTCGCCGAGTCTGGCGACGATGATCCGCGCGGCGGCGGCGGTGAAGTCTTTTACGTTCGGAGTCAGCGCCAGCACCTCGAATTCGCCGGGCACGGCGATCTTCGGCGCCGGTTTGTGGTCGCGGAATATCCCGAGCCAGCGCTCCCGCACCGTTGCGAAGGGGCTCCGGCCGTCCGGCAGTTCGCGCACCGATCGCCCGAAGATGTGGTTCAGCGCGGCGCAGATGCCGGAACCGTAACGGTAGGATTCTTCGAGGCGGTCCTGGGCGAGGTGCTCCGCCACTTCGCCCATGAGTTTGCTGTCGCCCTCGCGCCAGCCGTAGATCGCCTGCTTCACGTCGCCGACGATGAAGAGCGAGTGATCGCCCTCGCCGTTGTCGCCGGATATGGAGTCGAGCACCTCCCACTGGTCGCGCGAGGTATCCTGAAACTCGTCGATCAGGAAGTTCATGAAGCGGGAGTTGGTGCGGTATCTCATCTCGTTGAGGAACTCCTCCCCGGCGCAGCGGGAATCTTCCGTCAGCAGCTGGGGCAGATCGGCGAAGTTGATGCGTCCGCGCCGCAGCATCCGCGCGTCGTAGAGTTCGAGGTAGTCGTCCAGCAGCGTCCGCAGCGCCGCCGTCCGCCGGGCGCATTGGCAGAGCAGTACGCGGCGGCCGTTTTCGAACAGGGTGCGGAGGGCGGAGAGGTTTTCGGGGGTGTACTCCCAGCCGCGCTTGTAGCCGCTCGGGGCGGTCGCGGGGAAGTCGTCCAGACACGACAGGAATTCGCGCAGGAGCTGCTGTTCCCCGCGGGTGAAGCGGTACTCCGCCGAATCCGCCGCGGCGCAGGCGCGCAGAAGCGGGCCGAGGTCCTTCCGGTAGGTTTTTTCCGGCCAGGGGGCGCGGTCGCAGATTTCGAGCGCCGCTTTCCGCGCGGCGGCGTCGACGGGGACGAAGCGCGCGAACTCCCCGCCCCAGAAGTGCTCGTCGTCGCGGTATTTGCGGAACTTCATCGTCCGGGCCAGAAGCTCCCGGCAGCTGTCGAAACAGCGCTTTTCCTCGTTGCCGAAGCGGCTTTCGCGGCAGGCGGCGAGGAGCTCCCCGGAGGCGGCGCCGGAGCTGCCGAAAAGTTCGCGGGTGAGCCGGTCGCTTTCCGCCTTGCCGCCGGAGCCTTCCGACAGTTCGACCGTCCCCGGCAGTCCCAGTTCGACCGAGTAGGCGCGCACCAGCCGGTAAAAGAAGCTGTCGATGGTCGAGATGTTGAGTTCGCCCATGCTGCGGATCAGCTGTTTCAGGAGTTTTCCCAGCTCGTCCGCGGTGACGTCCGCGAAGGCGTCGGTGTGCAGTAGATCGTGGAATTTTTTGACCGGCTCGCCCATGTCGCCGCCGCTTTTCAGGGCGTCGCCGAGCGCCAGCAGCATCCGCGAATAGATCTCCCCCGCCGCCGCCCGGGTGAAGGTCAGCGCCACGGTGCCGCGGAGCGCGGTTTCGGGCGCGCCGAGAAAGGTCGCCAGAAGCCGCGTGCAGAGGATCTCGGTCTTGCCGTATCCGGCGCTGGCGTTGATGGCGATCGAATCGGGTTTCCAGCTGCGGTTCATGATCTCTCCGTGTCGTTTCCGGGGGCGAGGAAGCTGGCGGCGGCGATGCCGCACCCCGGGAATATTTCGAGGTCGCGCTTCACGGGCGGCCAGAATATCCCGTCGACGAAGATCCGGCGCAGCGTCGCGTCGGCGCACTTCGCCGCGGATTCGAGAAAGCCGGGGCGGTCGAGTTCCGGGAACGGCGCCAGCCCGGTCCTGGTCATTTCGAGCGGCAGATTGAAGTATCCGGCGGAGATCTTTTCCGCCGGCGGCACGACGCCGTTCCCCTGAAGCGTGTGGCGCGCCAAAAGCACGTAGAGCGGCAGCTGGAGATCCTTCCAGTAGGCGGTCTTGCCGTCGTCGCCGCGCGGCGGCGTCCGCCGCGCATCTTCGCCCCATTCGGGGGCCTTGGCCGCGAAGTGGGTTTCCGCCGGGGCCGCCGCCTTGGCGCCGGTCTTGTAGTCCAGCACCCTCATTTCGCCCGTCTCGTCCCGGAAGTCGATGCGGTCGATCTGCCCGCTCAGCGTGACGGCGTCGCGCCACGCTTCGGCTTCCGCTTCGGGGAAGATCGCGCGGTAGAGCGTGCCCCACGGCAGCCGGAGCGGGATCTCGGTGCCGACGATGCGCCACCCGGCGGCGAATTCGGCGGACTGGACGGCGGCGAAGTACTTCATCGATTCGGAGAGCATTTCGCACTGCAGTCCGACCAGACCGGGGGGATCGTCGCCGAAAACCGCCCGCATCCGCCGCCGGAGCAGTTTTTCCATGACGGAAGCCAGCTCGTCCGCGTCCGTGCGGCCGCCGCGGGGGCACTCTTTGAGGACGTCGTGGGCGAAAGTGCCGAAGGCGGCGTCGTCCAGTTCCGGCGGCTCCGTATCGCATTTTTTGAATCCCAGCACCTGCTCCAGATAAAAGGTGAACGGACAGCTGAAGTAGTTTTTGAAGCCGGTGATCCGCATCCGCTTCGGCGCTTCGCGGCGCGGCAGGAAGGTCGACGCCGCCCCGTCGCGCACCGGCGGCTCCTCGACGAGCTCGTCGCGGAAGACGAGTTCGATGCGGCGCGGCAGTTCCCCGGCGGCGCACTGGAAGAGCAGCCGGGCGGGGAGCAGGTTTTCGCCGGACTGCGAATTGCGCCCGCAGAGGATGTAGAGGTCGCGGCTGACGGTCAGCGCCTTGAAGCGCAGCGCGTCGGCGGCGCGTCGGCGTTCGAGCGTCATCATGCCGAGCTGCGCCCGCGCCGGATCGGGCAGAAAGAGGTCGTCGCCGTTGCCCGCGGAAAATCCGGAGTCGTTGAACCCCGCGATCAGCACGGTCCTGTCGCTCCGCCACGGTATTTCCAGAAAACCCACCGCGTCGACCGCGTCGGGCGGAGCCTCGCGGAGCCGGATCTTCGCCGCCGCCAGACGGCGGCGAAGCAGCGTCGGCAGCAGCGTCCGGGGCATCCGGACGCCGGCGAGTTCGGCGGCGACCTGACGGAGGCTCTGCACTTCGCCGTCGCTCAGCTCGAAGTCGAGGTGCCGGAGCGTGTTGGCGTTTCCGATCTCCGCCAGTATGGCGAAGGCCTCCGTCATCGCGTCCGCGGCGTCGGTCAGCCGGTCGCGCCACTCCCCGCGGAGCCGGGCGAGTTTCTTGAGGTCCTCCGCGGCGGCGCCGGGGTTGTCGGCGAGCAGCGCGTCGAGGAACTTCGCGTCGCGGACGAAGTACTCTTGGCGGAGCTCGTCCAGAAGCTGCAGCGCCTTTTCGGGATCGCCGACTCCGGCGACCTTCACGGCGTAGTCGGAAAAGAGCGGCGATCGCCACACCGCCGTTGCGGCTTCGATCGTGTCGTCGCGGCCCGTTTCGACGATCGAAACGAGGAGCTTCGACCACGGCAGTTCCGGCAGCGGGATCTCGCGCGGGACGAAGATCTCGGGCGTCTTTCCGCCGCCTGGGATGCGGGCGGCGAGTTCGGCGCAGCTTTCCAGCGCGGAGGCGACTTCGGGATCGAGCACGGCGATGGCGCCGGGGGGAGCCGCCGCCGAGTTCACGAGTTCGATGATCTTTTTCGCCTGCTGGTCGGGGCGCGGAACGACGCGGAGGCGCTTTTCGACGTCCAGCTCGATGGGGACGTCGTTCCAGAATGCGGGTTCGGGGCACCCGAAAGCGTCGAAGTGTTCGCGGTACTCCTCCGGAGCGTTCACCCAGCATTCGACGGCGACGCCGGAGTTTTCGAGGAAGCGCCGCGGCGCGCCCGCGAGGTCGGCGCAGTCGATGAGGACGATCTTTTCCACCTCCGGCGGCAGGTGCGGATGCTCCGCGCCTTCGAGCATCGCGACGGCGGGATCGGGCAGCCCGCCGGCGATCCGGGCGAGGTTGCGGAGATAATGCTTTTCCAGCTCGCGGAGTTCGGCGAAGCGGCAGAAGCGGATCTCGGAGTTTTCACCGGCGCATTCGCGGCAGAGCCGGTCCAGCGTTTCCTTCGCGCGTTCGAGGTCCAGTCCCTCGGATGCGAGGGCGGTGCGGCACTGCTGGATGCATTCGCCCCAGCCGAGCAGCATCTCGTCCGCGGATTTGAAGCGCTCCAGCACGTCGTTGCGGAAAAGTTCGGCGAAGTCGCGCCCGTCGGCGGCGCGCAGCGTTTCGAGCCACGCCAGCATCGTCTGCGTCGGCGTCGCGGAAGCGGGACGGTCGATCAGCTGCTCCGGCATGGACACGTGGAAGTTGACCGCCCCGCCGGAACCCGCGCAGGCGAGGGCGATCCTCTCGCGGAGCAGACGCCCCGCTTCGGCGGTCGGCGTCACGATCCGCAGGTGCGAAAAGTCCGTCGGGAAAGCGCCGCGCCCGAGTTCGCGCAGTTTCGCCGCCGCCGTCTCCGTCGGGGGCAGGCGCCAGTCCAGAAATTTTACCGAGATGTTGCGCATACGTTCCAAAAATACCCCGTATCCGGCAAAAGTCAACCGCGTTTTGCGAAATTTTGCTTGCACGCGGGCGGATGTAGTGTTATATTCCTATATAATAATGAAATCGTACCGAAAGTAAAGTGCTTCCGGTAAAAAAACTTTCGCGAGGAACGGCAAACGTCATGAGCAACAACAAAGAGGCAATGCGCTGGCTGCTTTCCGAACTGCCGAAACTGCGGCAGGAGGGGGTGCTGGACGACTCCGCTTCGGAGTCGCTGGCGAAGTACTGCCACAACGAACTCGATCTCAAGCCGCCGCTGCGGCGTTTCATCTACACCTTGTTTTTCATCGGCGCCGGGATGATCGCCGCCGGGTGCGTGCTCTTTTTTCACAATTTCTGGTACAAGTTTTCGCATTTTCAGCAGCTCGCCATCTGCGCCGTCCCGGCCGGGCTGGCGCTGATCGTGGGGCTCTTCACGATCCTGAAGCAGAAAAATCAGGCGTGGCGCGAGTTTTCCGCCGTGTTCGCGGCCGTGGCGCTGGGACTGCTCATCGCGATGCCGCACCAGATCTACCACACGATCGGCAGCTGGCGCGAGGTCTACGCGGTGGCGCTCTTCACCGCATTGCCGTTCATCTACATCTTCAACAGCATCGCGCTCACGAGCGTCTACATCTTCATGCTCTTCGGGATGTGCCACTGGCAGAACAGCTATCCGCTGCCGGGGGTTTTGGCGGCGATCGGCGTGATGCCGATGCTCCACTTCCACATATCCCGCACCAGTCCGGACCGGGTGTGGTCGCGCTATCTGACGATCCTGCTCGGCGGCTTCGCGCTGTACTACAGCGGCTTCAACTGGTATCCGGCGTTGAGTTCGCTCGCGCTGACGGGCTCGATGCTCTACGCCGGGTGGACGCTTTCGGAGCGCAACGAGGCGCCGCTCCGCAATCCGTGGCTGGGGGTGTCCTTCGTATCCATGCTGGCGCTGCTGGCGATGGCGGGTACGGACGTGCGCTTCTTCCAGATCGAGCGCGGCGTTTCCAAAGGGGCGCTGTGGGCCTACTGGCTCTTCACCGGCACGGTGCTGGCGAACAACATCCGGCTCTTCCCCAAGAGCCGCCTCGACGCCAAGCGCGTCTGCATCGCGCTGGCGGTGCTGCTGCCGCTCGCGCACCTCTGCGGCGTGGACGCCCCGGCGATGAAGTTCATCTTCAACATCTTCCTCGGCGTGTACGGCGCGGTGCTGATGCTGGACGGCTTCAAACGGTCGCGTCTGCTGACCTACAACGGCGGCATCGCGATGGTGCTGCTGCTGATCGTCTGCCGCTTCTTCGATACGGAGCTGAGCCGGTTCACGCGGGCGATCGCCTTCATCGTCATCGGCGCGGTGCTGATCGCGGCGAACTTCATCTTTTTCCGCCGGCAGCTGAAGCAGGGGAGGTAAAAAATGCTGACCAAACCCAATCTCATCCGCCTGATCGCCTTCACGCTGTTCTTCGCGGGGGCGCTGTACTATCCGGTGCGCGAAGTCGTCTCTTACGAGCGTCCGCGGACGCCGCCCCGGATCTTCCGCTTCCAGGTCGACGGGGCCAAGCTCAACGAAAAGGATTTCGAGATCCGGCCCAAGGTCTCCGGCCGCTGGCAGTGGGTGGACTACATCTTCCCCCGCGCCGAAAAGGCGAACAAGCTCCGGCTGAACCTCAAGCCGTCGACGGAGCCGGGCGCGCCCAGACTCAACTACGTCTACTATCCGATGAGCCGCGACCTCGCCAAGGAAACGCTGCCGCGGGTGAAGAACGGCGAGGCGGAACTCGTGATCAAACTCTATCCCAACGGCCGCTGGCGCATCTGCGAACTCGTCGTCGACGGCGAGCCCGTCAAGGAGCGCAAGCTCGGCGGCGGCGCCAGATGAGCCGCGGTGGACAAACGGGTTTTTGAAAAGTATCTGCGCCGGTGCGGGGAACTTCCCCGCATCGGCGTTTCGTCTTCCCGCGCGGTGGTGATCCCCGCGTACGACGAGGCGGAGGAACTGCCGCCGACCTTGGATTCCCTCGTCCCGGCGCTCGCCGCCGCGCCGCGCCGCGTCGCCGTGATCGTGGTCGTGAACCACCCCGCCGGAGCTTCGGAAACTTCCTCGCTCGCGACTTTGCGGATGCTCGAAGCGCGCAAGCGCGAGATGCCGGATTTGTCCGTGCTGTACGCCCCCGGACTCGCGGGCGGCGTGGGCGCGGCGCGCAAACTCGGCATGGATTCCTTTCTGGCGTCGCATACGGCGGAGAGCGCCGACGACGCGCTGATCTGGTCGCTCGACGCGGACACGCGGGTGGAAAAGGAGTACTTCGCCCGCGTCGAAGATGCTTTCAATGATCGCCCCGACGCCGGCTTCTGCACGCTGGGATTTCGCCACGAGCCGGGGGCGACGCCGGAATTGGAGCGCGCGATCCGCGAGTACGAAGCATACTTGCGCGACTACATTTCCGAGCTGCGCCGCGCGGAGTCGCCCTACGCGTTTTACAGCATAGGTTCGGCCTTCGCGGTGCGCGGCGGCACCTACGTCCGCGCCGGCGGCATGAAGGTGCGGAACGCGGGCGAGGACTTCTACTTTTTGCAGGAGTGCGCCAAGTGCGGCGGCTTCTTCGAGCTTCCCGACGTGCTGGTGCACCCCTCGGCGCGGCTCTCGGGGCGCAACGCCTTCGGCACCGGCCCGGCGCTGGAAAAGATAACGGCGGGAAAGGGTTTGAACCGCATTCCCGCCGCCGCTTTCGCCGGATTGCGCGAACTCGTCGCCGCCGCGAAAATCCCGGAAAACCTCGCCGATCCGGAGCGTTTCGCCGCCGCCGTGCCGGAGGAGGTGCGCGCCTTTTTGAATTCCTGCCGGTTTCGGGAAAACTGGCACCGCATCCTCGCCAACACGCCGCGCGACGCTTCCGCGCGGCAGCGCGCGTTCCACCGCTGGTTCGACGGATTGAAGACCTTGCGGCTGCTCCACGCGCTCGCGGAGAACTTTTGAACTAGCGCCCGAGCTTCTTCCAGACGGGTTCGAGGTCGACGATCCGGCGTTCCCGCGCCGCCTGGTCGATCGCGAGCGCCAGCACCGCGCTTTCCAGACCTTCGCTGCCGCTGCACTTGGGGAGCGCCCCCGTGGTCATGGAAGCGAAGAGCTCCTTCATGATGTAGGCGTCGCCGCCGCCGTGGCCGTCCGCGCTCTTGAAGGTGATGAGATGCTCCTCGTCGTCGCCGAGGAAGCGGTATTTGATCTCGCGGTTGTAGAGCTCGACCGAGATCGTCCCCTCGGTGCAGCTGAAGTACATCCGCCGCGTCGGCATCGCGTTGGACATCGTGCACTGGAACTGCACCCGGATCTGGTTGCGGTACTCGAAGATCGCCACCTGATTGTCCATGAGGTCCTTGTCCGAGGTGAACGGCGACGGCACCGCGTGCGGATCGCGCCACTTGGCGAAGACCGCGTGACCGTATTTTTCGTGGATCCACTCGTTCTCGGGGGTGAAGAAGTTGCGGCCGCCGAAGCTCGCCACCGTCGACGCCTTGGATTGGCAGAACCAGTTGATGAGATCGAGGTCGTGACAGCACTTTTCGAGGATGTGCGGCCCCGAAATCGCGCTGTTGCGCCGCCAGTTCATCATGATGTAGCCGCCGTGGTAGGGGGCGACGTTCTCGTCGGCGTTGATCGAGAGGATCTTGCCGAATTTGCCCGAGTCGAGAAGCTCCTTGACCTTGCGGTAGATGGGCGCGTAGCGGAGCACGAACCCCGTCGCGAAGAGCTTGCCGCTCGCCTTGTAGGCGTCGTAGATGTCGACGCAGTCCTCGATGGTGGTGCCGATGGGCTTTTCCGAAAAGACGTGCTTGCCCGCCTTGAACGCGGCGAGGATGTGGTCGTGGTGGAACTTGTTGGGCGAAAATACCATCACCCACTCGACGCCGGGGAAGTCGATCGCCTGTTGCGCCGATTTGCAGCACACGGTGTCCGGAGATTCCCAGGTCTCCTTGACGAAAGCCATCTCGCTCGCGTCGGGATCGAAGATCGCCGCGATCTCGACCTGACGGTTCGAGTCGTTGAGCAGGTTCTGCACCACCTTGCGGCTGCGGTTGCCGCACGCCAATACCGCGACTTTGATCTTTTTTTCCATTATACGACCTCCGTGGATTTGGATTTTTAACCTTGCGCTGTTATAGTATATACTGCGTGAACGATAAAAAAAATGGATAAAAACCGCATCGACAATGGCAAAAAACATAATCATCGAAAATACCGGCGGCGGACGCCGGATCCACCACGCGGTCGGCCACGGCGACGACATCCACCGCAGATACGGCTTGTGGATCATCGGCGGCTCGACCAACCGCATCAAACCGGGGAGCTTCGACCGGCCGCTGCGCACCTTCGACTTCTACAACCTCTCGCATCTGGTCGAGGGGAGCGGCAAGTGCGCCTTCGAGGGGGGCGGCGAACGGGTGCTCGCCCCCGGCGACTGCGTGGCCGTCACCCCGGGGGCGGTCCACATCTACGGCAGCACCGACGACGTCTACGTGGAAGATACGCTGATGTTCCAGGGCCCCGTGGCGGACATGCTCGCCGACGCGGGAGTGCTCCGCTCGGGAGTCTACCCGCTCGGGGCGCTGCGGCGCGTGCGCGAGATCGCCGAGGCGGCGCGCGATCCCTCCGTTTCGGCGCAGATCAACGCCAACGGAGCCTTGCAGCAGCTGTTGCTCGACATCTACAATCTGCACCGCCGCAGAAAGTCGGGCGGCGACGCGCTCGAAGAACTGCTTTCGGCGATCAAACGCTCGCCGGAAAGGTGGTGGACGGTCGGGGAACTGGCCGAGATGGCGAACCTCTCCGACGACCAGCTGCGGCGGGATTTTCTGCGCCACACGGGGATGCTGCCCAAAGCCTACATCGAACAGTTCAAGATGCACCGGGCGGCGGAACTGCTCCACGGCGGGGCGTCGATCGGGGAGACGGCGGAAAAACTCGGCTACCGCGACGTCTACCACTTTTCGCGGCGCTTCAAGGTGCGCTTCGGCGTGGCGCCGGGGCGCTTCCGCACCGGCGCCGAACACCCCGCCGAACCGGGAAAATGATGAAAGATGAAAGATGAAATGGCGCTTCCGCCTTCGCCCTGCGGGCTTCCGCCGTCGTGCTTCGCACTATGGCGTGACAAGACGGCGTGACAAGGACGCGTATGCGGGCGACCGACCGCGTACCGGCGGATAGGACCAATAGGACATATAGGACATATAGGACGGGCGTGGTTTGGGGAATTACCGCAAACATCCGCCGCCCGATGAATGCGAGGCGGTCGCCGCCGAGCGCGCAGCCGGACGTACGCGAATTTGCGCCGTGAATTTAAAACGGCGCAAAAACGCCCGATGAATGCGAGGCGGTCGCCGCCGAGCGCGCAGGGGTTTTTCCCCGCGGGACGCGGCGCGGTGGCTGCCGCGCCGTAAAGCCCCGATCTCCCCGCCCGCGCTCGTCGCAAGCATTTGCAACAGGCGTGTTTGCATTTCCGAAAATGCCGGACTATATTTTTTGCAGACAACATTTTGTTTTGCGCCGGAGGTGTTATATATGACATACATGGAACCGTTTGATCTCGTCATGATCCAACTGAGGCTGCTGATGGCGGCGGGTTACGCGTTCGCGGTTTGGGTGTATTGGAAAAAGCCCGCTTACCGGTCGGCGATCGTGAAGGGCGTCCTGCTCTGGGCGGCGCTGTGGTTATTGCTCGCCATATTGTGGACGGCGGATTTTCTGCGCGGGAATTCGGAGGTGTTCGAGGGGCTCTGGTGGGTCGGACTGCCTCTGAACCTTGTGGTCGATTCGAAGATATTCCGGCGTCTTTTCGGTTACAAGACGCTGTATTTCATGGCGCTGTTTCTGTTTTTCGTGAACTGGTGCTGGGTTTTCGCAACGCTGGCGATAGGCGTGAAAGCCATCCGCCGCCGGATCGTCCGCCGGTGAAGGTGCTTTGCGCCCGGTGCTTTGCAGAATTTGACCACGCAGGTCGGACAGGTCGGACAGGTCGGACGGGTCCGACTGGCGGTCGTTGTGTTCAAGTCGTTTGCGGGCGCGTCAGCGCAGCAAACGGATCGTCAGTCGAACTACTTCTTGAGGCCGAGTTTGGTCATGCGGTAGTTCATCATCCGGGGGGAAACTCCGAGTTCGCGGCCCGCTTCGGAGAGGTTGCCGTGGCAGTGTTTGACCGCCTGCATGATGAGTTCGCGTTCGTAGTTGTCGAGCATCGCGTCGATCTTCGGCTTGGCGTCGTCGCCGGGCGGATTCCACTCGCCGCCCTGCACCTGAAGCGAGGGGGGCAGGTTGTAGCTGTGGACGCACTCGTCCTGCGAGGTGAGCACCGCGCGTTCCATGCAGTTTTCGAGTTCGCGCACGTTTCCGGGCCAGCGGTAGTTCGTCAGCAGGCTCACGGCCGCGGGGGTGATCTTGGTGATGTGCCGGTTGTACTTGAAATTCATCTTTTCGATGAAGTGTTCCGCGAGCAGGATTATATCCCCCTGCCGCGCGGCGAGGTCGGGGATCATGATCGGGAAGATGTTGAGCCGGTAGTAGAGGTCTTCGCGGAAGAGCTTCTTTTCCATCAGCTCTTCCAGATTGCGGCTGGTGGCGGCGATGAAGCGGACGTCCGAGCGCAGTTCCTCGTTGCTGCCGACTCGCGAGAAGGTCTTTTCCTGCAGGAAGCGCAGGAGCTTCACCTGCGTCTGGAGCGACAGGTCGCCGATCTCGTCCAGAAACAGCGTGCCGCCGTCCGCCGCCTCGGCGCGGCCGATCCTTCGCGTCACGGCGCCGGTGAAGGCGCCCTTTTCGTGGCCGAAGAGCTCGCTTTCGACCAGATTTTCCGGCAGCGCGGCGCAGTTGAGAGTGATGAAGGGCTTGTCCCGCCGCGCGGAAAGCTCCACGATCGCGCGCGCCATCAGCTCCTTGCCGGTGCCGCTCGCGCCCCGGATCAGCACCGTCGCGTCGGAGGGGGCGACCTGCCGCAGCTGCCGGTAGATCCGCCGCATTTCGCTGCTGTTGCCGACGAGCTTGCCGGGATTCCCGCTCAAAAGGTCGCGGAGCTTGCGGTTTTCTTCGAGCAGCGACTCGCGTTCGGCGCGCATTTCGAGGCACTCCGCCGCCGCGTCGGCGGTGATCCCGGCGACGATCTCCAGTATGGCGGCGTCGCGTTCGAGGTCGTTTCCGTCGCCGACCGGGCGGTCGATGGACAAGGTGCCGATGATCTCCTTGTGGTGAAAGAGCGGCACGCAGATGAAGGCCACCGGATACGGATATTTGTGCATGCCGGTCCGGTTGAGGAAGCGCGGATCCTTGGCGAGGTCGGGGATGATGTGACTGCGCCCGGTTTCGGCGACGTGGCCGGTGATGCCTTCGCCGATGCGGTAGAGCCCGAGCTTCTTCTGTTTTTCGTCCAGGCCGCGCGAGGCTTCGATGCGGAGGGTGTCGCCGATGAGCAGCGCGAAGGTCCCGCGCAGCATCCCCATGCGTTGTTCGAGGATGTCAAGCACTTTTTCGAGAAGCAGATTGACATCACGCTCGTGGATGATGACCGAACAGACCTCCTGAATCATCGATATTTCAGGTGATACCGTCTTCTTCATCTTGGGGATAATATATCCCCGCGGCGGCGCTATTTCAAGCGGGCGGCAATGCGCTCCAACGCCCGTCTGGTCGCCGCCGCTTCGCCGAAGGCGGTCAGCCGGAAATACCCCTCGCCGCAGGCCCCGAAACCGCTCCCCGGGGTGCCGACGACTTCACAGGACTTAAGCAACCGGTCGAAGAAGTCGAACGACTTTTCTTCCCCGGGGAGCTTCCACCAGATGTAGGGCGCGTGTTCGCCCCCGTAGACGGTGTATCCGCACTGCGCGAGGCCCGCGCGGATGGCGGCGGCGTTGGCCATGTAGCCGTCGATGACGGATTTGATCTGCGCCCACCCGGTCTCGGAGTACACCGCCTCCGCCGCGCGCTGGACGACGTAGCTGACGCCGTTGAATTTGGTGCTCTGCCGCCGGAGCCACATTTTGCGCAAGGTTTCGAGTTCCTTCGGCACCACGGTGACGGCGCAGCGCACCCCGGTGAAGCCCGCCGTTTTGGAGAAGCTCCGGAACTCCACCGCGCATTCGCGCGCGCCCGGTATCTCGTAGATCGAGTGGACCAGCTTTTCGTCCCGGATGTACGCCGAGTACGCCGCGTCGAAGAGTATGACGGAACCGTTTTTCAGCGCGTAATTCACGAACTTTTCGAGCGTTTCGCGCGTCAAAACGGTCCCGGTCGGGTTGTTGGGGCTGCACAGGTAGATCACATCGACCGGACTCTTCGGGAGCTCGACCTGAAAGCCGTTTTCGGCCAGCGCGGGCAGGAACTCGACTTTGCGCCCCGCCATCAGGTTGCTGTCGAGATAGACGGGGTACACGGGATCCGGCACGGCGACGCGGACGGAGGCGGAAAAGAGCTCCTGAAAGTTCGCCACGTCGCACTTCGAGCCGTCGCTGATGAAGACTTCGTCGGGCGAGATCTCCACACTGCGCGGGGCGTATTCGCCGCGGGCGACGGCTTCGCGCAGGAACTCGTAGCCCTGTTCGGGGCCGTAGCCGCGGAAGGTGGACCGTTCGCCCATTTCGTCCACCGCGCGGTGCATGGCGTCGATGACCGCCGGGACGAGCGGAGTCGTCACGTCGCCGATCCCGAGTTTGATGATCTCGGCGCCGGGGTGGGCGGATCTGTATTCGGCGATCTTGCGGGCGATGGTCGAAAAGAGGTAGCTTTCCGCGAGTTCCGCGTAGTGAGGATTGAGGATCGTGTCGTTCATTTTTAGTGGATCTCCCCCGTGAATATTTCGTCGGCGCTTCCCGTCATGAAGACGCGGCCTCCGTTTTCCCGTTCGATGAAAAGCGATCCGCCGTCGAGCACTATTTCCGCCCTGACGGCGGCGTTGCGGCACTTCTGGGCGGCGACCAGCGTGGCGCAGCTGCCGGTGCCGCAGGCGGCGGTGACGCCGCACCCGCGCTCCCACACCCGCATGCGGATGCGGTCGGGGGCGAGCATCTGGGCGAATTCGATGTTGCAGCGGTCGGGGAACTGGGGATCGTGTTCGAGCACCGGTCCCCACTTTTCGAGCTCGACGGCGGCGATGTCGTCCACGAAGATCACCGCGTGCGGATTGCCCATCGAGACTGTTTCCGCCGTGAATTTCCGCCCTCCCGCCGCGAGCCGGATCGAACCCAGAAACGGCCGCGCCGGGCCCATGTCCACCGTCACCGTGCCGTCATCATGGACGACGGTCTGGACGATCCCGCTCAGGGTGTGCAGGGCGAAACTGCGGCCTTTGCCGAGGCCGTGCGACAGGATGTACTTCGCGACGCAGCGCGAGGCGTTGCCGCACATCGCGGCCTCCGAGCCGTCGGAGTTGATTATCCGCATCTTGAAGTCGACGCCGCCCAGCGGGGTGACGATCACCACCCCGTCCGCGCCGATGCCCTTGCGCCGGTCGCACCATCTTACGGCGTCGACGCCCGCTTCGGACTCGACGATCACGAAGTCGTTGCCCAAGCCGCTCCACTTGCCGAATCTCATCAATGGATCTCCTTTATGTAAAAGTGCAGTCTTCGATCTCGGCATCCCCCATATCAGCAAATGGTGTGCCAAAGTGTTTTTCCGCAGGCGGCGCGGTTGTTGTTTTACAAAAAATGTAAAGCAAGCGTGAAAGTATTTACGAAATATGTAAAACTCTCGGATGCGAAAATAGCGCGCCGGAGTTTTTTCCGCCGTGACGGCGCTTCGTTCCGGCACTTTGGCACGGCTTTTGCTGTAACAATGACAGAGCGTTTTTTTATCAAAAAAAAAGAGGTACGATCATGAGCAGCACCAGCCGCCGCACCGCCGTCGAAGCCGTAGCCGATGTCAAGATCCCCGCGCCGGGAGCGGCGCACTCCGCCGGATTGCAGGATTACGGCGCCGACGTCTTCAACCGCGAGGCGATGCGCGAGTTCCTTTCCAAGGCGACTTGCGAAAAGCTCTTCGCGACCATCGACCGCGGCGAGGCCCTCGATCCCGAGATCGCCGGCGACGTCGCCCACGGCATGAAGGAGTGGGCGCTGAGCCGGGGCGCCACCAGCTACACCCACTGGTTCCAGCCGCTCACGGGCGGCACCGCCGAAAAGCACGACTCGTTCCTCGAACCCGAGGGGTGCAAGGCGATCTTCGCCTTTTCGGGCAAGAACCTGATCGTCGGCGAGCCGGATGCGTCGAGCTTCCCGTCGGGCGGCTTGCGTTCGACCTTCGAGGCGCGGGGCTACACCGCGTGGGATCCCACCAGCCCGGCCTTCATCAAGCGCCACGGCAACGGCGCGACGCTCTGCATCCCGACGGCGTTCTGCGCCTACACCGGCGAAGCGCTCGACAAGAAGACGCCTTTGCTGCGCTCCATTCAGGCGCTCGGCGCCGCGACGCGGCGGCTGATGAAGTGCTTCGGCCTTCCCGATGACGAAAAGGTCACCGTGACGCTCGGACCGGAGCAGGAGTACTTCCTCATCGACAAGCACTTCTATCTGCAGCGCCCCGACCTCGTCCAGACCGGGCGGACGCTCTTCGGCGCGCCCCCCGCCAAGCACCAGCAGCTCGAAGACCACTACTTCGGTTCGATCCGGATGCGCGTGCTGAACTTCATGACCGAGGTCGAAGAGGAGCTCTGGAAGCTCGGCATCCCCGCCAAGACGCGCCACAACGAAGTCGCCCCCGCGCAGTTCGAGCTCGCGCCGGTCTTCGAGGAGCTGAACCTCGCCTGCGACCACAACATGCTCGTCATGGAAGTCCTGCGGCAGACGGCGGAGCGCCACGGCCTCGTCTGTCTGCTCCACGAAAAGCCCTTCGCGGGGGTGAACGGCTCCGGCAAGCACAACAACTGGAGCGTCAACTACGGCGGGCGGAATCTGCTCAACCCGGGCAGCGATCCGCACCAGAACGCGATCTTCCTGACCGTACTGTGCGCGATCATCGAGGCGGTCGACCTCCACGCCGATCTGCTCCGCGCCGCCGTGACGGGGGCCGGCAACGACCACCGGCTGGGCGCCAACGAAGCGCCGCCCGCCGTGATCTCGATGTACTTGGGCGACCAGCTCGCCGACGTGATCGACCAGCTGGAAAAAGGCGAACCCAAGTCGAGCAAGCACACCTCCGCGATGCGGATCGGCGTCGACGCGCTGCCGCCCTTGCCGCGCGACGCGACCGACCGCAACCGGACGAGTCCCTTCGCCTTCACCGGCAACAAGTTCGAGTTCCGCGCACCGGGTTCGAGCCAGTCCTGCTCCGGGCCGAACGCCACCTTGAACGTGATCGTCGCCGAGGCCTTCGACCGGATGGCGGCGGCGCTCGCCAAGTTCGGCAAGAAGGATTTCCACGCGAAGCTCCAGAAGCATCTGCAGACCATCGTCCGCGCGCACAAGCGCATCGTCTTCAACGGCGACGGCTACACCGACGCGTGGCTCAAGGAGGCGAAGAAGCGCGGACTTCCCAACGCCCCCGCGACCATGGACGCGCTGCGCCGGCTCAACGACAAGGCCAATCAGGCGCTCTTCAAAAAGTACGGCGTCTTCACGGAACGGGAACTCGGTTCGCGCTTCGAGGTCTTCCTCGAGGACTACCACCGCAAGATCCGCATCGAAGGCGAAGTCGCCTTGGAAATGGCGCGGACGATGATCTTCCCCGCCGCCGGCGAAGCCTTCGCTTCGCTGTGCCGCGCCGCCGCCCACGCGAAGAGCGGCGGCGTTGCCGCCGGGACGAAGTCGCTCAAGGCGCGCGCCGCCGACGTCGGCGCCAAGCTGGACGAACTGGAATCGCGCGCCGCCGCGCTGGAAAAGGCGCTCAAGGGCAAGCACGAGGAGATTCTCGCCGCGATGAGTGCAATGCGGCAGACCGTGGACGCGCTGGAAAAACTCGTCCCGGACGAACTGTGGCCGCTCCCCAAGTACCGGGAGATGCTCTTCGTATATTGAACGGGGGATAGTGCACCATGTCCGATGCGGTCAAACACGAATGCGCGGTGGCGATGCTCCGGCTGCGCCGGGACGCCGGATACTACGAGCGCAAATACGGCACGCCCTGCTACGCGCTGGACAGGATCGCGCTGCTTCTGGAAAAACAGCACAACCGCGGGCAGGACGGCGCGGGGGTGGCCTCGCTGCGGCTGGATCCCGAGCCGGGGACTCCGGCCTACCGGCTGTTGAAGTCGGCGGCGCCGACCAACCCGCTGGCCGATCTGCTCGACAAGCTCGGGGCGGAGCGGGAAAAGTTCTCCGGCGAACTCCTGCTCGGGCATCTGCGCTATGCGACCTTCGGGCGCAACGACATCGGGTGCTGTTACCCCTTCGTGCACGAGAGCACCTGCCTCGGGCGGATGCTGCTGCTGGCGGGGAACTTCAATCTGACCGACAACCGCGAGATGTACGAGCGCTTCATCGCCCTCGGACATCACCCGGCGAGCCGCGCCGACGGGTATCTCTTGCTCCAGACCATCGCCCACCACCTCGAGAAGGAGGCCAACATCAACCCCGACACCCCCGATCTCGTCAAAGTGCTCCGTCAGGCGCTGAACCCGCTGGACGGAGCCTTCACTTTGTGCGGCATGACCGGCGCGGGCGACGCCTTCGCGATCCGCGACTCCCGGGGCATCCGGCCGGGGTACTTCTACTTCGACGACGAGGTCTTCGCGGCGGCGAGCGAACGCCCCGCGATCCAGGCGGCCTTCAACCGCGCCTCGGCGGAGGTCATGGAACTGCCCCCCGGCAAGGCGGTGATCGTCCGCAAGAACGGCGAAGTCGCCATCGAGGAGTGCCTCGATCCCGCGCCGCGGCGCGGATGCGTCTTCGAGCGGATCTACTTCTCGCGCGCCAACGACGCGGACATCCACCGCGAGCGGCGCGAACTGGGGCGGCAGCTCGCCCCCGCGATACTGGAGGCGGCGGGGCACGATTTCGAAAACAGCGTGTTCAGCTACATCCCCAATTCGGCGCAGGTCTGTTTCCACGGACTGCTGGAAGAGCTGAATCGCCGCGCGCTCGGCTCCGGGCACTGCGTCCGCTTCGGGCAGGTGGCGGTCAAGGACGCCAAGTTCCGCACCTTCATCACCGACGCCGCCCACCGGGGCGAAATGTACCGTCACGTCTACGACGTCACCTACGGGCTGGTGCGTCCCGGCAGCGACACGCTGGTGGTCGTCGACGACTCGATCGTGCGCGGCAACACCATGCGCAACGCGATATTGCCGATGCTCGACCGGCTGGGGCCGCGCAAGATCGTGGTCGCCAGCAGCGCGCCCCCCGTCAAGTACCCCGACTGCTACGGCATCGACATGGCGACGGCGGAGGAGCTGGTCGCGTTTCAGGCGGCGGTGGCGATCCTCGAACGGCGCGGCGACGGGGAGCTCATCAACGAGGCCTACCGCCTCGCCCAAGCGGACCTCGCGGGCAAAAGCGGCGAGATGCGCAACCGCATGCGCGCGATCTACGACGCCGTGCCCGAAGCGGAACTCGTGCGCGGGATCGCCGAACTTCTGACTCCGCCGGAGCTGAAGGCCGAATTCGAGGTCGTCTACCAGAGCTGCGAAGCGCTCCGGCACTGCTGCCCCGACCACCGGGGCGACTGGTATTTCACCGGGGACTACCCGACGCCGGGAGGCGTCGCGGTGGTGAACCGGGCGTTGATAAACTTTATGGAACACAATCATGAAAGAGCTTACTGAAATGGTCTCCGAGTGGCGGGCGCGGCGCGAAGGGAACGCCTTTCTCGCGCTCGCCGACGGCACGGTCTTCCGCGGCCGGTCGGCGGGGTACGCCGGCGACGCCGTGGGCGAAGCGGTCTTCAACACCGGCATGACGGGGTATCAGGAGATACTTTCCGATCCGTCCTACGCGGGGCAGTTCGTGACGCTGACCTGCCCGGAGATCGGCAACTACGGCTGCAACGCCGAAGACATGGAGTCGCGCGGGACGTTTCTGCACGGCTTCGTGATCCGGGAGCTCAACATGAGCTCCAACTACCGCTCCGAGGAGGAACTTTCCGCGTTTCTGATCCGCCGCCGCATCCCCGCGCTGGCGGGGGTGGACACCCGGGCGCTGACGCTGCATCTGCGCGACTGCGGCAGTCAGAAGGCGTACCTGCACGTCGACGGCTCCGCGATGACTCCCGAAGCGGCGGTGGAGCGCGCGCGGGCGTGGTGCGGCCTCGACGGTCAGGATTACGTCAAGGTCGTGACGACGGAAAAGCCCTTCGAGTGGAGCGACGGCGGCAAGTACCGCGTCGTCGCCTGCGACTTCGGGTGCAAGTACAACATTCTGCGGCGGCTCGCGGCGCACGACATGCGCGTGACGGTGGTCCCGGCGCGGACGACGGCGGAGGAGATCCTCGCGATGAAGCCGGACGGGGTGTTCCTTTCCAACGGCCCCGCCGATCCGGCGGCGGTGACCTACGCGATCGAGAACATCCGCGCGCTTCTGGGCAAGGTGCCGCTGATGGGGATCTGCCTCGGCCACCAGCTGCTCGGACTCGCCTGCGGCGCGAAGTGCTCGCGGCT
>Ga0310786_10002910_pt1 | contig 25496 bp, 17 predicted proteins | sample AusTroGonzalo_MG_FD_203881 | JGI IMG/M metagenome (GOLD analysis project Ga0310786, IMG submission 203881) | Bovine rumen microbial communities from tropical cattle in Woodstock, Queensland, Australia - Gonzalo_03 (v2) (version 2) | ecosystem: Host-associated > Mammals > Digestive system >...
ATCGACAATGATGCCGGCTACTCGCAGTACCGCACCGGGGCCGTCAGGTTCTCCTTCGACAAGACCCACTCCGATACCTTCAAGTTGCTGCTCCTGCAGCTGGCGAGGGAAATTGACTCGCGCAACGTCAATGCCGTCTATAACCGCCTGCTCCACGATCAGGGCGTCACCATCGACGCGGAAGGCAAAATCACCGTGGATGCCTCCAAACTCGCCGACAAGACCATCGGCACCTACCTCGCCCGCCTCGTCGGCGCCCAGAGCCTCGCCATCCCGGACAAGATTGACCGCGCGACCTATGATTCCCTGATTGCGCTCAAGCAGGATCCGGCCCGCCGCAAAGAGTATCTCGACTCCATCCGCCCGCGCCTCTCGCCGGCGAGCTACGCTGCCGCCGAGAGCCGACTCGACGATGTAATCGCCCATGCCGAAGAACTCGGCCGTCAGGGGAAGATCGTCGAGGCCGGCGGTTGGGCCAACGTGCAGGAGCAACCCCTCGCGACCGGCAAAGTGACAGTCTATAAGCAGAACGGCGATGCAAAACAACTCGGCGGCGAAATCGCCCGGTATGTCAACGAGTTCTTCTGCCCCTCCTACTTCGCCCGCGATGGCCTCGCCAAGCTCTTCGCCTGAAGCGTTGGGGGCAGACCCCAAGAGGAAGGGCGGTAACTAAAAGGCAATTTTCACAATGGAAAACGATACCATGAGGACCCCAGCCGCCAAGTCGGGGTTGGGCAGACGAACGAGATTCACGCAAATCTCGCTCTTCAGCGTCTTGCTCAGCGGACGCTATGGCGGCGTAATCTCCGTCGGCGAGCTGAAAAAGCTCGGCAACATGGCGATTGCGACGATGGACCGTCTGGACGGCGAGATGCAGATGGTGGACGGCGTTGTCTACCAGGCGTGCGCGGATGGATGCGTCTATCTGCCTGGCGACGGCGCCACGATTCCTTTCGGGACGATTGCAGAGTTTCACGCAGAGCGCACCGAGAAACTCTCGGACGTTCCAAGCTATGAAGAGTTTGAGGCGCGGATGGAAGAGCTGTGCCCTGCGGGGAACGTTCCGCTCGCCATTCACTTCACAGGCGCCTTCAATTACATGAAGGTCCGCGCGGTCGCCCGGCAGGAGCGAGACGGAGTTGGCCTTGCGGAAGCCGCAAAAAACGAGGCTGTTTTTGAATTCCCCGACGTTCGCGGCGACTTGGTCGGCTTCAGGCTGCCGGGATATGTCAAGGGCGTCAACGCGCCGGGCTGGCACCTCCACTTTGTGGATGCGGAAAGGCGGCATGGCGGCCATGTGGTCAACTTTTCGATCCAAGAAGGGGAATTGCGCTGTTGCAACGCCGACGACTTCCAGATTCGGCTGCCCGACGCAGCGACGCTCTCAGGATTGAATCTCGCACGGGATTGGAGTGATGAGCTTAGACAGGCCGAAGCTGAACGATGACCGCAAAACTGCCGTGTAATGAATATGGTATAATACGCGTTAAAGCGAAGATGGTCGCCGAAGGAGGATGGATTTAGAGCAGTTGATAGCAGCGTTTGACTCCGCAGTCGGGCGCTGCGCAGGATAGCGCCGATACGTCATCTCCCGACGATGCGGACAGCCCTGAATTCGGGCGTCTCGGCTTGATGCAGGTGTAACCTTTCATCGCGGTGCGCTTGGACAAGGCCGAAAAAACTTCAAGAAAGATCTGTCAGGAGGTGCAGCATGTCGCTTAACTTAGAGCAGCGCTTCGTGCCTCCCGTACTTCGAATGCGCACACAATGCGCAGTAAATTTGATATAATACACTCATGAAGACCGTAAAATCGTCGTTTCGTTTCAAAGGCGGGGTGCATCCCGACTACAACAAGGAGCTTGCCCGCGGCAAGGCGATAGAGAGGCTGCCGCTTCCTTCTGAGCTTGTCGTCTCCATGAGCCAGCATCTCGGTGCGCCGGCCAAGTGCGTCGTGAAGGTCGGCGACTTCGTCCGGCGCGGACAGATACTTGGCGAGAAGAACGGCTTTATCTCCGTTTGCGTGAGGGCGCCTGCCGACGGACTCGTGAAGGCGGTTGAAAAGCGCCTTGGCCCTGCTGGCGGCAAGGCCGACGCCGTAATCATCGACACGACGGCGAAGGCCGAGGGAACGGAGAACGGGGCCATCCTCCCTCCAATGGACTGGAAGGCAGCGACGCGCGAGGAGCTTTTGAAGCGCGTAGAAGAGGCCGGTATATGCGGAATGGGCGGCGCGGGCTTCCCGACTGCGGTAAAGCTGAACCCTCCGCCCGGCAAGCGCTGTGAATACCTGATTCTCAACGGCGCCGAGTGCGAGCCGTATCTTTGCGCAGACCATCAGGTAATGGTCGAGCGCGCGGACCGCATCAGGCTCGGCGTCGAGATCATGCGCAAGGTCCTCGGCCAGTGCGCCGTGAGGATTGCGGTTGAGGCGAACAAGCCTGACGCGATTGCCGCGCTCGAGAAGGCGTTTGCGGACATCGAGGGCAATGTCGAAATTGTGGTTCTGCCGGTTCTCTATCCGCAGGGCAGCGAGAAGCACCAGATCTACGCGACTGTCAAACGCGTAGTCCCCGAGCCGCCGGCTCTCCCGATTGACGTCGGCTGCGTAGTCGAGAACGTCGGCACTGTTGCCGCGATAGCCGACGCCGTCGAGCTTGGCGAGCCGCTTCTCTCCCGCGTCACCACGGTTTCCGGCGACGCGGTCGTGGAGCCGAAGAACATCCTCGCCCCGTGCGGCACGAAGTATTCCGACCTTGTGGCGTTCTGCGGCGGCGAGAAGGAACCGCCTGCGAAGGTGATTTCCGGCGGAACGATGATGGGGTTCGCCGTCTCCACGCTCGAGATCGCGACGACCCGCACGACGTCGGGGCTTCTTCTCCTTTCGCGCCGCCGCGTCTTCCAGTATGCCTCCGGCGCGTGCATCAACTGCGGGCGCTGCCTGAGGGCGTGCCCGATGAACCTCAATCCGGCCCTCATCTCGAAGGCGGTTGACGCGAACGACATCAAGGCCGCCGAGGACGCCTTCGTCATGGACTGCATCGAGTGCGGTGCGTGCAGCTTCGGCTGCCCCGCCTACCGCACCATCACCCAGAGCTGCCGTCGCGCGAAGGCGTCGATACGCGCCCGCATCGCCGCGGAGAAGGCCAAGGCCGCCGCCGCGGCCAGTGGAAAATGAGAAGTGTAAAATGTAAAGTGGAAAGTGGAACATGAAACCTAAAGACACAGCCGAACACTTTATACTTAGCTCCTCGCCGCATACTCATGCGAAGGCGAGCGTGAGGCGCATAATGCTCGATGTCATAATCGCGCTTCTCCCGACGACTGCGATGGGAATCTACTTCTTCGGCATGCCTGCCGTCTGGACTATCCTTACGTGCGTCGCGACATGCCTTGTAGTGGAGGCGCTCTGCCGCCTCGCGATGAAGCGCGAATCGACTGTAGGCGACCTCTCGGCAGTCGTGACGGGGCTCTTGCTCGCCCTCAACCTGCCGGCGGGAATTCCCCTTTGGATGGCGGTGGTCGGATCGGTCTTTGCGATCGCCATATGCAAGCAGGTCTTCGGCGGGCTCGGGATGAACCCGTTCAACCCCGCGCTCGGCGCACGTGCGTTCATGCTCATCTCCTTCACGGGACCCATGACGACATGGCTCAAGCCGTTCTGGTGGCGGACGCCAGACGCCGTTACGACGGCAACGCCGCTTGCGACGATGAAGGGCATGTTTGGCGCGGAGGCCGCGACCACCGCATCCCCACACGGGCTCTGCGGCGCAGGTGTCGGCCTCCCGGAGGTGTGGAACATGGCGGTCGGCAACATCCCAGGCTGCATAGGCGAGGTTTCCGCGATTGCGCTTGCCGTCGGGGCCCTGTATCTCGTCTTCCGCAAGGTGATCACATGGCACATCCCCGTCGTCTTCATAGCGACCGTATTCTGCTATTCCCTTGTCGCAGGCGGCGCGCCAGCCGTATCGCAGGTTCTCTCGGGCGGCGTCATGATCGGCGCGTGCTTCATGGCGACGGACTACGTTACCTCCCCGATCACCGCGAAGGGCAAGGTCGTCTTCGGCTTTGGATGCGGGCTTCTCTGCATGCTGATAAGGCAGTTTGGCTCGTATCCCGAGGGGTGCTCGTTTGCGATCCTCGTGATGAACGCCTTTACGCCGCTCATCAACCGCTGGACGCAGCCAAAGCCGTTCGGCGCGAAATGAAGAATCTTGAATGGAGAACCTTTGAATGAAAAAGATACTTGGCCTGGTCGTTAGCCTCACGGCGATTAGCGCAGTGTGCGCGGGCGTGCTCGCCTATGTCAATTCCATGACTGCGGAGCCGATAAAGGCTACAAAGGCCGCAGACGAGCAGAAGGCCGTCATGGCGGTGATGCCTGACGGCGTGGCGTCGGTCGACGAGGTTTCGGCGGGCGTGTTCGCCGGAAAGGATGCTTCCGGCAAGGTCGTCGGCTACGCCGCAAAGGGAAAGGATCCCAACGGCTATGGCGGCGACATAGAGCTTATGGTGGGCTTCATGGCCGACAAGGCGACGGTCGTCCGCTACAGGACTCTTGTGGCGACCGAGACGCCTGGCCTTGGCATGAAGCTCAACACCCCGGAGTTCTCTGGCCAGTTCTCCGGCAAGGCGGGCGCATCCCTCTCCGTCAAGCAGGACGGGGGAGACATCGAGGCCATAACTTCTGCGACAATCACGTCGAGGGCGGTCTGCCGCGCCATCAAGGACGCGAACCGTAAACTGTAAAAAAAGAGACGAAAGGAGAAATCTGTCATGAGGGACATCTTCATTGTTGGCGCGGGCGGCTTTGGCCGCGAGGCGGTCTGGACGATTGAGAGAATCAACGAGGCTGCGCCTCAGCCGGTGTGGAACGTAGTCGGCTTTGCCGACGACGACCCCGCCAAGGCCTCTGGGAACTTCGAGGGCTATCCGATGCTTGGCACTGTTGAAAAGGCCTCGAAGGACATGCCTGGCGCGTCGGTGTTCATCGCGATAGGCGACAACGCGATACGCAGGCGCATCTACACGCAGCTGCGCGGGCACGACTTCCCGGCGATCATCGACCCCTCGGCGCAGGTGTCTCCGACGACGGAGTTCAAGCACGGCACCTACATAGCTGTCGAGGCAGTCGTGTCGGTCGGCACGGACATCGGGAAGTTTGTCATCATAAACGCACGCGCGGGAGTCGGCCACGACAGCGTCGTCGGTGATTTCGTCAACATCGCGCCTGGCGTCTCGCTCTCCGGCCATACGACGATTGGCGAGGACGCCTTCATGGGAACGAACAGCTGCACCGCCCCCGGCATGACCGTAGGGAAGGGCGCCGTTGTCGCATGCGGCACGCCAGTACTGAAGGACGTAGAGCCCGGGGCCACGCTTTCGCCGTTTGGCGTACTCAAGGCCTGACGGTTCTCTTCTGACGCAAAGTGAAGTGGATTGCATACAATCTCCTCTTCCTGGCGGCGTACCCGCTTATGCTGCCGTCGTTTCTCGTAAGGATGCTCCGCAGGGGCGGCTACGCGGCAAGGATGGGGGACAGGTTTGCGATCTACCCCGAGGAAGTCCTCAAGATCCTCGGGCGGCGTGATTCGCTTTCGGATTCCCACGATCTTTCGCGTGGCGACCTTGAGCCTGGCGAGTTCGTGTGGGTGCATGCGGTTTCCGTCGGCGAGGTGCGTGTCGCGGGGCGGCTTATGCGGGAGTGGCGCAACGTTGAAAGGGGAGTGCGCTTCTGCTTCTCCACGACGTCGTCAACTGGCTGGAAGGCCGCCGAAAGCGAGATCACCGACAGGGACGTCCTCATCTACAATCCGATTGACTTTCCCTCCTTCGTCAAGTCCGCTCTTCTCACGATCCGCCCCAGGGCGCTTGTCCTCACGGAGTCGGAGATCTGGCCTAACCTGATCCGCCGCGCCGCCCGTGCGGGAATCCCCACGTTTCTCGTCAATGCGCGCGTCTCCGACCGCTCTGCCCCGCGCTATCGCGCCGCGAGACTTTTCTTCGGCGACGTGTTCAGGAGCTTTAGCGGCATATTCGCCCAGTCCGAGCTCGATGCCGACAGGATACGCGCCGCGGCTCCCAAGGCCGACAACATCTCCGTTTGCGGGTCTTTCAAGTTCGACGCAGCCGAGAGAAACGAGGCGAAGGAGCGCGAGATGGGCGAGTGGATCTTCGGTGGCGCGAATGGAGACGCCCGCCCGAAGCTCCTGCTTGGAGGATCGACGTGGCCCGGCGAGGACGTGGCGCTCCTCAAGATATACAAAAGGCTCGTCGAGTCGCCCAAGTCGTCGGCAGAAATCCTGCTTGCGATAGCTCCGCGCCACTTCGAGAAGGCCGACGCCGTGGAGGCGAACATCAAGGCGGCGGGGTTTCGCTGCATAAGGCGCAGCCGAGGGGATCGGCCATCTCCCGACGGCGGGCCAGCCGTCTTCCTCGCCGACACGACAGGCGAGCTTATGGGCCTTTACGGCATTGCCGACGCCGTCTTTGTCGGCAAGTCCCTCTGTGCGCACGGATCGCAGAACATGATCGAGCCGTGTCTCTGCGGGAAGCCTACGCTTGTCGGTCCATACACCGAGAATTTCAGGCCGGTCATGGCCGATCTGCTTTCTTCGGAGGCGATAGTCCAGGTGAAGGACGAGGCCGAGCTTGGAGAGCGCATAGTTGCGCTTTTCTCCGATGACGGCGCTTTGGCCCGCGAGCTTGGCGAGCGTGCAAAGTCCGCAGTCGAGCGTCGCCGTGGCGTGGTTGCGAGATGCGTCGCCGAGATGAGAAGGGCTCTGTGAGATTCCGCATGAGAGTCGATTTCCTCCGCTGGGCGATGGTTCCGGCTTTTGCCGCGCTTTTCCTGGCCTTTGCTGGCTGCTCCAAGGATAGCGCGGAGCCGGAGCGCCCAGCCGTGAAGCCGGTAGAGGACGCCATCTCGCAGATAGTCTCGCTTGTCGCGCCAAGCGGCGGAGTTGCCGTCGTCATGCGCGAGCTTGACGTATCAGGAATGTCGGCTGAGCGCTTCCGGTCCGTGCTTGAGGAGTTTCAGGCGGAGAATGTCACGGTGTGGATGCCGGGGGAGGATCGGTGGCTGCTCATCGGCTGGAACGGCGAGGGCAAGGTCTCCCTTGCGTCTGCGCTTGAGACTTTCGCGGTCGATCCCGAGAGCACTGCATCGATGCCGGAGACGTTCGCGAGCTACGTCGGGCTGCGAGAGGAGATAATGCCGGCGTTTCAGTCGCGCCTTGAGGGAAGCGTGGTTGCGGAGTGGTTTGTCCCGAGGAGCCTTCCGTTTATCGACTGGCTTGACGATTCTGGCATAGACAGGGACATCTTGCGCACGACCCGCGCGGAAATCCGTTCAATGCAGATTGCAAGGCGCCTTGTCCTTGAGGGAAATGCCATTGCGAGGACGGCCAAGGACAAGAAAGACGAAGAGGCCGCCGCGGCGAAATGGGCTACGGCGTATCTGCGCAATCCAAGGGATCCCATGCTTCTTGAGCGGCTGGACAGGCTTGCCAGAAACGCGCAGGGCTTTCTTGAGGTCGGAAAAGTTCTTCAGGCGATGAAATGCTACGAGACGATGCTGCTTGTAAACCCCAACGACGCCGTAGCTGTCCACAATTTCGGAGTGTGCCTCAAGAAGATCGGCAAGGTGGATCTCGCCGAAAAGGCCCTTGAACGCGCAAGGAAGCTTCAGAAGTAGCCTAAGACAGGGGCGCTTGCGGCTTGCTTTTGCGGCGCGTCCAGCGCGGTGAGTCGCCGCGCTCGTTCCAGAGGATTGTCTCGCCTATGTCGGAAATGCGCCTTTCGAGGCATGAGCGGCAGACGGCTGCGTTCTCGTCGAGGCAGGGCTTTCCGGCATAGAGCTGGTAGTCGGCTCGGTATTGGTTGTCGGTCACGTTCGGCATCATCACGTTAGCGCCGGCGAGAAGGCCTTTTTCGCGGCCTTGCGGGTCGAGGGCCTGAAGGGCGGTGGCGGCTGCGATGTTGACGTCGTGGAGGAAGAGCCTCGTCGCGGCGATCATCCTAAGACCCAGCTCAAGCCGCGCTTTCGCCGCGTCTTGATTCCATTGAATGTCTTCCCCAAGCGGCGTGTCCGGGTGCGGGATATACGGCCCCATTCCGATCATGTCGAGGTCTTCGGCCGCGAAGAACTCTATGTCGGATGCAAGGTCGTCGGGCGTCTGGCCTGGAAGCCCCGCCATTACTCCGCTTCCGACCTGATAGCCTGAGCGCCTGAGCGCGCGCAGGCAGTCGCGGCGCTTTTCCCACGAGTGGTCAGCTGGGTGCAGCTTTGCGTAAAGCTCGGGGTTCGATGTCTCTATCCGCAGAAGGTAGCGGTGTGCGCCGGCCTCTTTCCACCGGCGGTATGTCTTTTCCGTCTGCTCTCCGAGGCTTAGGGTGATGCCGAAGCCGTCGCCCGATGCGGCATGTATGCGCCTTAGCACGTCTTCCACGAACGTGGCGTTTGCCTCGCCCGCGAGCTCGCCTGACTGCAGGACCACGCTTCCGTATCCGGCCTTCTCTGCCCACTTGGCTGCGCGGACGATTTCATCCGCCGTCATCTTGAATCGGCGCACCTTTCCGTTGCCCTTGCGGATGCCGCAGTAGAGGCAGTTCTTTTCGCATGCGTTCCCGAACTCCACGAGCCCGCGAAACGCGACGCGCCGCCCGACGGTCCTTGTTTTTACGTCGTAGGCGGCCTTGAAAAGCGCGTCCGCATCGGGCCAGGTCAGGATTTCGACCAGTTCCCGATGCGTCAGCGCGCGCGGCTGCGCAGATGCTTTTTCGAGTAACGACGTCACTTATTCAAAAAGCCATGTAGAGAGATACCGCTCGCCTGTGTCGGGGAGAAGGGCGACTATCGTCTTCCCCGCGAACTCAGGGCGCTTGGATAGCTCAAGCGCCGCCCAGAGCGATGCGCCGGACGATATGCCGACCAATAGCCCCTCCTGCGCCGCCGCCGCCCGCGCCGTCGCTCCGGCGTCTTCCGCGGAAGCCTTGATGACTTCGGTGAGAAGGGTGGTGTCGAGCACTTTCGGGACGAATCCTGCGCCGATTCCCTGTATCTTGTGGGGGCCTGGCTGACCGCCTGAAAGGACTGGAGAGGTGTCGGGCTCGACTGCGAAGAACTTCACCTCGGGATTCTTCTCCTTGAGGTACTTGCCGGTTCCCGTGATGGTGCCGCCTGTTCCTACGCCTGCCACGAACGCCGCGACTTCGCCGCCGGTTCCCTCCCATACTTCCGGCCCCGTCGTGCGGTAGTGGAAGTCTGGGTTGGCGGGATTCTCGAATTGCTGGAGGATCACCGCGCCAGGAGTGGAGTCCCTAAGCTCGTTTGCCTTGGCAATCGCGCCTTTCATTCCGGCCGAACCGGGCGTAAGGACGATCTCCGCGCCGTAGGCGGCAGCGAGCTTGCGGCGCTCGACGCTCATCGTCTCCGGCATCGTGAGGATGAGGTGGTAGCCCTTGACCGCCGAGACGAGGGCGAGACCTACGCCGGTATTTCCGCTCGTAGGCTCGATGATCGTCGCGCCGGGCTTGAGGATGCCGTCCTTTTCCGCCGCCTCGACCATCGAAAGGGCGATTCGGTCCTTGACGCTGCCGCCGGGATTGAAGAACTCGACTTTTGCGAGGACTTTTGCGCCGCCCTTGTTGAGTTTTCCCGAAATCTCGACGAGGGGAGTTCCGCCGACTTTGCCGAGGATGTTCTTTTCGATGGTGCTCATGGATTTCTCCTTTCAGATTGTTGTGTATTATACTATTTTTTTCGCCGCCCGTGGCCGACGCTGAATATTCTACTACATTGCGCCGCATAAAGGGTAATCGGATTATTGGCAGGTTGCCTATAGGCTCATCCTATGCCTCGCTTTTGCCTGCTCGGAAATGCTGCCTGCGGAAGAATTGCCGCTGGTTTTACACATTATGTAACGGGCTTTTCGGTGGATTCCAAGCGGCTGTAAAATTTCAGGTGCAAATCTACGCCGTGGGCGTTGGCACGGTTTGTGCAGATGTCTTTCCGGAGGCAGTCGCCTAATGACAGGCGGCAGCCCAGAAAGGAAAAAATGACGGAAGAGACAAAAACAGCAACAGCCTTCGGCGAAGATGTCTTCGGCGAAGATGCCATAAAGACATATCTTAGCAAGGATACTGCGAAAAAGCTCCAGGCGACGATCCAGAAGGGGAAGCCGCTAGATCCGTCGATAGCCAGCGAAGTCGCGCACGGCATCCGCCACTGGGCGATGGACCGCGGTGCAACTCACTATACGCACTGGTTTCTCCCGATGACGGGCTCGACGGCCGAAAAGCACGACTCCTTCCTCGAAATGAAGGACGGCGAGCCCATCATGCAGTTTAGCGGCAAGAACCTTATCGTAGGCGAGCCGGACGCGTCTTCGTTCCCCTCGGGCGGCATCCGCTCGACGTTCGAGGCGCGCGGCTACACCGCCTGGGACCCCACGAGCCCCGCTTTCATCAAGCGCCACTCGAACGGCGCCACGCTTTGCATCCCGACGGCTTTCTGCGCCTACACCGGCGAGGCCCTCGACAAGAAGACGCCGCTCTTGAGGTCGATGCAGGCTCTCGACAAGTCCGTGAAGCGGCTCATGAAGCTTTTCGCGCGTCCCGAGGCGCACGCAGGCTGCACGCTTGGAGCCGAACAGGAATACTTCCTCATCGACAAGGAATACTGGAAGAAGCGTCCTGACCTCGTGCTCACCGGGCGGACGCTCTTCGGCGCGCCGTCGGCGAAGGGCCAGCAGCTTGAGGACCACTACTTCGGCACGATCCCGGACAGGGTCCTTTCGTTCATGAACGACGTCGAGCGCGAGCTCTGGAAGCTCGGCATTCCGGCGAAGACGCGCCACAACGAAGTCGCGCCTGCGCAGTTCGAGCTTGCGCCGCAGTTCGAGGAGCTGAACCTCGCCTCCGACCACAACATGCTCGTGATGGACGCGCTCAGGAACGTCGCGGAGAAGCACGGGTTCAAGTGCCTCCTCCACGAAAAGCCCTACGCCGGCGTGAACGGTTCCGGCAAGCACAACAACTGGTCGGTTACCTACGGCGGAAAGAACCTGCTCGACCCAGGCAGCGATCCACACGAGAACGCCGTCTTTCTCACGATGCTCTGCGCGGTTATAGAGGCCGTTGACAAGCACGCGGACCTCCTCCGCGCGTCGGTGGCGGGCGCGGGCAACGACCACCGCCTTGGCGCGAACGAAGCGCCGCCTGCCGTCATCTCCATCTACGTCGGCGACCAGCTCGCCGAGGTCCTGGAGCGCATAGAGAACCCGAAGAGCGCGAAGCACGAGTCCAAGGGCATGCTCAAGGTCGGCGTCGACACCCTCCCCGCAATCCCGAAGGACGCGACTGACCGCAACCGCACGTCGCCATTCGCGTTCACCGGCAACAAGTTCGAGTTCCGCGCTCCCGGTTCGAGCGTGTGCTGCTCCGGGCCGATGACGGTCCTCAACACGATAGTCGCGGAGGCGGTTGACCGCATAGCGGGCGAGCTTGAGGCGGCCAAGGTCGCAGGCAAGGCGAAGCCAGGCGAGCATACCGCCGCGTTCCACAACGCTCTCCAGAAGATCCTGCAGGGGATATTGAAGGCGCACAAGCGCGTGGTCTTCAACGGCAACGGCTACGAGGCCGACTGGCCGAAGGAGGCGGAGAAGCGCGGGCTCCCCAATGCGCCGGATACGCCGTCCGCCCTCGCGGCCCTCGCAAAGAGGGAGAATGCCGCGCTCTTCAAGAGGTACGGCGTGATGACGGCGAGGGAGCTCGAAAGCCGCCACGAGATATTCCTCGAGGAATACTCCAAGAAAGTCCGCATCGAGGGCGCATGCGCGAGGGACATCGCCTGCGAGATGATCCTCCCTGCGGTAAAGGCGGAGTACCTTGAAACGGCACAGGCCTTCGAGACCGCGAACAACGTCGGGGTCACGTCTGGCACGGCGGCCCTCCGCGAAAGCCTCGTGGAACTCGGCCGCGGGCTTGACGCTCTCAAGGCGGGCATCGGGAAGCTCGAAGAGGCGCTCGGCCACAAGGACGATGCCGCCGTCCTCTCGGCCATGCAGGCCCTGCGCACGACGGTTGACGCCTTGGAAAGGAAGGTTTCCGATTCTCGCTGGCCACTTCCGAAATATCGCGACATGCTGTTTCTCTACTGAGCGAAATGTCCGATAAATTGAGGCACGAATGCGCCGTGGCGATGGTGGTCTTGAGAAAGACCACGGTCGCCACGGGCGACTTTGGCGGGACGAAGCTGTCGCTTCTTCTCGAAAAGCAGCACAACCGCGGGCAGGATGGCGCAGGCGCCGCGTTCCTTTCCGCCGCGCCAGAGCCGGGGGAGACGCCGTATCGCATCTTCAAGTCGGCTTCGGCGACGCCGCTCGTAGATGTCCTTGGCATGATAGCCAAGCGGGAAAAGACGCAGGAGCGCATATTCCTCGGCCATCTCCGCTACGCCACGTTCGGTAAAAACAACGTGGCGTTTTGCCATCCTTTCGTCCACGAGGCGAGCGACCTCGGGCATACGCTTCTTCTTGCGGGCAACTTCAACCTCACGAACGCGGCGGAGCTTTTCGAGGACTACCGCAGGCATGGCTCCTTCCCGACGAGCAAGGCCGACGGCTACCTCATAACGGAACTGATTTCCAAGGAGGCGGCGAAGAACAGCCACATCGCCACTGCGGTCGAAAAGGCGCTTGCGGGAGCCGACGGGGCGTGGACTCTTTGCGGTATGACGGGCGACGGATGGGCGTTCGCGACGCGCGACCCGCACGGCATAAGGCCGGGGTTCTACTACATCGACGACGACGTTGTTGTCGTCGCAAGCGAGCGTCCGGCGATCCAGGCGGCGTTCGACGTGCCGCCGGAGGCAGTGAAGGAGCTGCCGGCCGGTGAAACGCTCGTCGTCTCGCCTGAAGGGGAGGTAGACTTTTATGATTTTAACCATAAAAAATCACTTGCCCGTCCATGTTCCTTCGAGCGCATCTACTTCTCGCGCGCCAACGACGCCGACATCCACCGCGAGCGCAAGGCTCTCGGCGCGGCGCTTCTGCCGGAGATACTGAAAGCGGCCAACGCGCCGATGGAAGACATATTCTTCAGCTATATTCCAAACTCGGCCAGAATAGCCTTCCATGGTCTCCTTGAAAAAATATTCTCTGATGTTTTCTCTCCAGCTCCAACTCAAAACTCCAGCCCAAGACTCCCCCGTTTCGGCGAGATCGCCGTCAAGGACGCGAAATTCAGAACGTTCATAGCCGACGCCGCCGCGAGGCGAGAGTTCTACAAGCACGTTTACGACGTGACGTATGGCCTCGTGAGGCCGGGCCGCGACACGCTCGTCGTCCTCGACGACTCAATCGTGCGCGGCAACACGATGAAGAACGCGATACTTCCGATGCTCGACCGCCTCGGGCCGAAGCGGATCGTGATCGCCTCGTCCGCGCCGCCGATACGCTACCCCGACTGCTACGGGATCGACATGTCAACCCTCGGGGAGCTTGTCGCGTTCAAGGCGCTTGTGAACCTTATGAACGGGGAACGGGAACTGAGAGATGCTTTGCGTTCAGGTGTGCCGAATCCGCTTGCGCCGCTCTACGCCCGCTTCACGGACGATGAGCACTGCGCGGAAATCGCAAGGCTCCTCACGCCGCCGGGGATGAAGGCGGAGGTGGTGGTCGTCTACCAGACGGTCGAGAACCTTCGCCGCTGCCTGGCTTCGCAGTCGTCGAGCCACATAGGCGACTGGTATTTCACGGGCGACTATCCGACGCCTGGCGGATACAAGGTTCTTCACAACGCAATTTCGAACTATCTTGCATGCAAAAACGAAAGGTCATATTGAATGGACTATACCGAGAAATGGAAGGCTGAGCGGGAGCGGGCGGCGTTTATTGCGCTGGACGACGGGGCGGTCTTCCACGGTGTCGCGTTCGGCGCGGCAAAGGACGCCCTTGGGGAAGTCGTCTTCAACACAGGCATGAGCGGCTATCAGGAGATACTGACGGATCCCTCTTATGCGGGGCAGTTCGTCACCCTCACCACCGCCGAAGTCGGCAACTACGGCATCAATGGCGCGGACACTGAAAGCCGCGCCCTTTTCTTGTCGGGGCTTGTGATTGGCGACTTGACCGAGGCAAGCAACTGGAGGAGCGAGAAGGGGCTTGGCGAATACCTGAGGGAAAACGGCGTTCCCGGGATCTACGGAGTCGATACGAGGAAGCTCACGCTTCACATCCGAGAGCACGGCAACCGCAAGGCGTATTTGAGAGTTGAGAGTGAAGAGTTGAGAGTTGAGAGTGAAGAGGAGTGGGCAATCGCCAAGGCGCGAGAGTGGGAAGGGCTCGACGGCCAGGACTATGCGGCAAAGGTGACTTGCGAGAAGGCTTACGAGTTTGCCTCTGCAAGCTCATTGGAAATTGGCAACAATGGAACTGGCAACATTCCCAAATTGGCAACATTTCACGTTGTCTGCTACGACTTTGGCGTGAAGACGAACATTCTCCGCTCTCTTGCGTCGTGGGCGAAGGTCACGGTCGTGCCGGCGAAGACTCCGGCCGAGGACGTGCTTGCGATGAAGCCCGACGGCGTATTCCTTTCGAATGGCCCCGCCGACCCAGCCGCAGTGACGTATGCAATAGAAAATATTCAGAAACTTTTGGGAATCAAAAAGCTCGCGCAGAGTCGCGGAGACGCGGAGAAAGGAGACTCTGCGCCTCAGCGTCTCTGCGAGAGAAAAACTGTCCCAATAATGGGCATTTGCCTCGGTCATCAGCTTCTCTCTCTTGCCTGCGGCGCGAAGACGGGGAGGCTCAAGTTCGGCCACCACGGCTGCAACCACCCCGTGAAGAACCTTGCGACGGGCAAGGTCGAGATCACGAGCCAGAACCACAACTTCGCCGTTCTGCCGGAGTCGATTCCCGACTGCCTTGAAGTTACGCACGTAAACCTCAACGACGGCACTGTCGAGGGCGTCCGCCACAAGACGCTTCCCGCGTTTTCCGTGCAGTATCACCCAGAGGCATGCCCCGGCCCACACGATTCGCAGTATCTCTTCGATGAGTTTAGGAAACTAATCTTTGCCACAAAGAACACAAAGGACACAGAGTCAGGGAATGATTCTTTGTGATCTTTGTGAACTTTGTGGCTAAAACCGATATGAAAAAGCAAGTCAAATACGTCTTCATCACCGGCGGGGTAGTGAGCTCCCTTGGAAAGGGAATAACCTCCGCATCTTTAGCGCTTCTCCTCAAGAGCCGCGGATACAAGGTCTTCATGCAGAAGCTCGACCCGTATCTCAACGTCGATCCAGGGACGATGTCGCCCTACCAGCACGGCGAAGTCTTCGTGACCGACGACGGCGCTGAGACCGACCTCGACCTCGGCCACTACGAGCGCTTTGCAGACGTCACGTGCACAAAGGCGAGCAACTTCACCTCTGGCCGCATCTACTCCGCAGTCCTCGCGCGCGAGCGCGCAGGCGGCTACCTCGGCGGAACGGTGCAAGTCGTGCCGCACATAACTGACGAGATAAAGGCGGCGATTCGCTTTGCGGGCTCGGGCGGCGGCCTTGGCGAGGAGAATCTGCCCGACATAGTCCTCTGCGAAATCGGAGGAGTCTCGGGCGACATAGAGTCGCTGCCGTTTCTTGAGGCGGCGCGGCAGTTCCGCTTCGAGGAGGGGGCGGAGAACACCTGCTTCGTGCATCTTACTCTCGTTCCATACCTCAAGGCGGCTGGAGAGCTCAAGACAAAGCCTTCGCAGCATTCCGTCGGTATGCTCCGCAATATCGGCATCATCCCCGACATTCTCGTCTGCCGCACGGAGATGCCGATACCGGAGGAGCACATGCAGAAGCTTGCGATGTTCTGCAACGTGAAGCGCGAGTGCGTCATCGAGGAGAAGGACGTCGCAGACTCTGTATATGCAGTGCCGAGGGAGCTACGCAAGCAGGGGCTGGACGAGCAGGTCTTGAGGCAGCTCCACCTCGACATCTGGCCGGTGAAGCACACCGTCTGGGACACTCTCGTCAGGAAGGCGACCCAGCCCAAGAAGCACTGCCGCATTGCGCTCGTCGGCAAGTACATTTCGATACGCGACGCCTACAAGTCGATACACGAGGCCCTGCAGCATGCCGGAATGGAGAACGACTGCAAGGTGGAGGTCGTGCCTATCGAGGCGGAGGAATTATTAGCCACAAAGAACACAAAGGACACAAAGAAAGACCTATGTGAACTTTGTGATCTTTGTGGCAAAACGCTAAAAGACATTGATGGTATTCTTGTGCCTGGAGGCTTCGGGTCGCGCGGCGTCGAGGGCAAGGTCGCCGCGATCAAGTATGCGCGCGAAAAGAAAATCCCGTTTCTCGGGATTTGCCTCGGGATGCAGTGCACGGTGATCGAATACGCGCGCGACGTCCTCGGCTGGAAAGACGCCAACTCAACGGAATTCGACGAGAATACTACCCATCCCGTCATAGACCTCATGGATGAGCAGCGCGGGGTGACGCAGAAGGGCGGAACGATGCGCCTTGGGGCGTATCCATGCGTCTTGAAAAAGGGCTCTCTTGCATCGAAGCTGTATGGAAGTACGAAATACGCGAAAGACACGAAAGGCGCGCCGGTTATCTCCGAGCGGCACCGCCACCGCTACGAGCTTGCATATGGCGGCGAGGCGCGGAAGGAGCTGGAGGCGGCGGGGCTCCATGTCTCGGGCCTCTCGCCAGACGGCAAGCTCGTGGAAATCGTGGAGCTGCCGGGCCATCCGTATTTCATCGCCTGCCAGTTCCATCCTGAGTTCAAGTCTCGGCCGACCGCACCTCATCCGCTCTTCACAGGGCTTGTCGCAGCGGCCTTGAAAGGAAAGAGAAAATGAAGCGCACTGATTTGAAGAAGATTCTTGTCATCGGCTCTGGGCCAATCGTCATCGGGCAGGGCTGCGAGTTTGACTACTCTGGTTGCCAGGCGGTCAAGGTCCTCAGGAAGGAAGGTTACGAAATCGTCCTCGTAAACTCCAACCCTGCTACGGTGATGACCGATCCGGAAATGGCGGAGCGGACATACATCGAGCCTCTGACGGTCGATTCAGTCGCGGCGATCATTCGCAAGGAGCAGCCGGATGCGATTCTCCCGACGCTTGGCGGGCAGACTGCGCTCAACCTCGCGATGGAGCTTAAGCGCTCAGGCGTATTGAACGAGTGCGGCGTCGAGATGATCGGCGCGGACGCCGACGCCATCGAGCGCGCGGAGGACCGCAACCTTTTCAAAGACGCGATGGCGAAACTCGGGCTCGACATGCCGAAGTCCGGAAGCGCCCATTCGCTCGCAGAGGCGGAGGCCATTGCGAAGGAGATCGGCCGCTGGCCGCTCATCATCCGCCCTGGCTTCACCCTCGGCGGCACTGGCGGCGGTATCGCGCACGACGCGGCGGAGTTCCGCGAGATCGTCACGCGCGGGCTTGAGGCGTCGCTCAACCACGAAGTGCTGGTCGAGGAGTCGCTCATCGGCTGGAAGGAATTCGAGATGGAGGTCATGCGCGACAAGGCCGGAAACGCCGTGATCGTCTGCTCCATCGAGAACATGGACCCGATGGGCGTGCATACGGGAGACTCCATAACTGTCGCTCCGATACAGACCTTGACCGACCGCGAGTACCAGGAGATGCGCGACGATTCGATACGCGTCCTTGAGGCGATCGGAATTGCGACAGGCGGCTCTAACGTGCAGTGGGCGGTTGACCCCAAGACGGGGCGGCGCATAATCATCGAGATGAATCCGCGCGTCTCTCGCTCGTCCGCGCTTGCCTCCAAGGCGACGGGCTTCTCGATAGCGAAGATCGCGGCGCTTCTTGCAGTCGGCTTCACGCTCGACGAGCTAAGGAATGACATCACGCAGAAGACGCCCGCCTGCTTCGAGCCCGCGCTTGACTACGTCGTCGTCAAGGTGCCGCGCTTCACGTTCGAGAAGTTCCCTGGCGCAGACAGGCGGCTTGGAACGCAGATGAAGTCCGTCGGCGAGGCGATGGCGATAGGCCGCACGTTCAAGCAGGCGTATTTGAAGGCCGTGAGGTCGCTTGAGGCGCCGCTTGCGGGGCACGACGCCGCTGCGTTCGACCCGTGGTTCAAGCGCGAGCTTGACGAGATCGAGGCGTTCAGGAAGTATATGAGCCTTAGGGCGGAGAGGATATCTGCCTCCGGCACGACTCGCCTCGCGCCTAAGATTCTCATGCAGGCGAAGGTGATGGGCTTTAGCGACAGGGAAATCGCGGAGGCGATTGGCTCCGACGAAGCTTCCGTGCGTGAGAGCCGCCTTGCGCTCGGGATACGCCCCGAGTTCGGCGCGGTGGATACTTGCGCCGGCGAGTTCGAGGCTGTGACGCCGTATTATTACTCGTATTATAGTTTTTCGCACAGTGACGAAAAACAACTCTGCGCCTCGGCGACTCTGCGCGAGCCTATCTCTCAAAAGAAGAAAATCATGGTCCTCGGCGGCGGGCCAAACCGCATCGGGCAGGGCATCGAGTTCGACTGGTGCTGCTGCCACGCGGCGTTTGCGCTGCGCGCGCTCGGCCACGAGGTCGTGATGGTGAACTCCAACCCGGAGACTGTCTCGACCGACTACGACACGTCCGACACGCTCTATTTTGAGCCGCTTACGTTCGAGGACGTGATGGAGATCTACGAGCGCGAGAAGTGCGACGGCGCTATCGTGCAGTTCGGCGGGCAGACGCCGCTCAACTTGGCGGAGCGGCTGGAGAAGGCTGGCGTCAAGGTCCTCGGCACGTCGCCCAAGGACATCGCCCTTGCGGAAGACCGCGACTTCTTCCGCTCGCTCGTCGAGGAGGTGGGCGTTCTCGAGCCTCCAAGCGGAATCGCGCACACCGTGGCGGACGCAGTCTCGATAGCGGAGAAGATCGGCTATCCTGTCCTTGTGCGCCCGAGCTTCGTCCTCGGCGGGCGCGGCATGGCGATAGTCTATCACGAAGACAGCCTGCGGCAGTATGTAGAGGAGGCGGTGAAGATTTCCGAGGGGCGGCCCATCCTCATAGACAAGTTCCTCACACACGCCATCGAGCTTGACGTCGATTGCGTCTCCGACGGCGAAAGGACGGTCATTGGCGCGATACTCGAGCATGTCGAGGCTGCAGGCTGCCATTCCGGCGACGCTGCCGCCGTGACGCCGCCGATTTCGCTTTCCGAGAAGACTATAGCCGAGGTGGAGCGCATCGCCCGTACTTTTGCCGCGCGCCTCAACGTCTGCGGGCTCATGAACATCCAGCTTGCCGTGAAGGACGACGAGGTGTGGATGATCGAGGTGAACCCGCGCGCGTCGCGCACAGTGCCTTTCGTCTCGAAGGCGGTGGGCTGGTCCCTCGCCGGAGTCGCGGCAAGGTGCATGGCGGGCGAGAAGCTTGGCGAGATATTGGGGCATAAGACGCATGTCGCAAGGCCCTACTACTGCGCAAAGGAGGCGGTCTTCCCGTTCGTGAAGTTCCCCGGGGCCGACATCACGCTTACGCCGGAGATGAAATCGACGGGCGAGGTGATGGCGTTCGGGTGCGACGCCGCAATGGCCTACTACAAGAGCCAGATAGCGGCGGGAAGCCCGCTTCCTGCGCCTGGCGCTGGCGGCATCGTCCTTTCTGTGAGGGACGAGGACAAGGAAGCCGTCGTTGACCTGGCAAAGCGCCTTGATGATGCAGGCTACGAGATCTGGGCTACGCGCGGCACTTCCACGGCGCTTTGGAAGGCTGGCGTAGAGTCGAACGCGCTCTACAGGATTCAGCTCGGCTCGCCGAACGCCCTCGACCTCATACGCCTTGGCAAGGTGAAGTGGATAGTCAACACTCGTGAAGACGACGAGAGCGCGGCGCACGACAGCCTGAAGATTCGCTCTGCGGCCGTCGCCGCCGGAGTTCCTGTCACCACGACCCTCGCCGGTTTCGCCGAGGCGCTAAAAGGCATGGAGGCTATTGCAAATGCGGCTTCCTCGGCTCCGCTGTCGTTGCAGGAATGGCACGGAGTTGAATCCGCATAGCGCCTGCTCTGCCGGAGGAGAACACTTAGCCGCGCTTGAAACCGAGAGCGGCGATGTGGTATAATTTGCTGCGTTTGGCAACGTGACGACTTCAGCCGATGGGCTTGCTGTTGATCATGACAAGAAAGGAAAACGAAATGAAGGCAACCACTAAAATAATGTCGGCTCTGATATTTGGAGTGTCTGTAGCGTCAGTGGCATTGGCGGAGGCAGATGCTTCCCCCCAACAGGAGTTGTTGTCCAAGGCGGCGCCTCGCGGCATGAAATTGATAATCGCCAGTTTTGGCACAATCAATTCGCAGTCAGAGGTTGAGAACTGGTTGGGAGACCAATTGCGTCCGCTGACGAACATGGATGAACCTCCTACGCTTTCCGAGGCGGACAAGGTCGCCAATCCGAACCTTAATGCAATGGTAGTTCGGGCGAATTGGCAGACGAAGAAAATGGAGTATATTCAATCGAACCGGGACATTCAGCGTGAAAATGCTCGGCGCATGAAGGTGATGACCAATCTAAAGACCCATATGCTGTCGGCAAACAGCCAGCGATATACTCAGATTGGGCGCGACTACCTTCAGTCACGCATCCGCAAGCAGGCTGGTAATCTGATTCAAGTCGTTGACAGAGGCAACATGTCGATTCAGCAGATTGAAAAGCAGATAAAGGGCATGGATGCGGATATGGTCAACGGTGCCGACTGCGTTCTCTCGGTTGTCATGGGAGATCGCGAGGAGGATTCCAAGACGATTCCCATAGACAATGTAGGCACGAAAATCAAGCGTACCACCTATACGGCTCCATATGTCGGCAAGATACGCGACCTTGACGGCAACGTATTGCTTGCGTTCGATGGAACCGTTGAATGGCGGAAGTCTCAGGACAATGTCGTCAAGTCCGTTTCGGCAGATCCCGCGCGGAAGCTGATGGAGTCTGTCTGCGATAAGATAGCGAAGGAGGTTGTTGATTACTTTACCACCAAACTCGTGTTCAAGGTCAAGGCGCCAGAGGGAGTGGACGAAGATGATGCGGAGATATTCGTGGACGGTCGCGAAGTGTCGGACTGCGAGATGCGCGTTCTTGCGGTTGAACATGTCGTGAAGGCGACGCTTGACGGATGCAAGCCAATCAGCAAGGTGATTGAGATCGAGAATGAGACGCCGGTCAAGAAGGTGAAGCTCAACTTCAAGAAGAAAGGCGAATGATGAAGACGTTGAGCATTGTCCGTGCCGTTTTCTGGTCGTCAATTGCCTTGTGCGCGTGCAATCCGTTGAATCTGGCTGGCGGTGACAAACCATGGGTAATAGTCGAATCGCACCTCAACTTTGCAGATGACGCCAATCTTGGCGATAGAAGCCGCGTTAGGCGTAATAAACGGCTTTCAAAGAAGGAGCAGACGGAAGCGGATTTTCGACGGATACTTATAGACCGAATAGCAGGCTCGGGGCGCTTCAGGTGCAGTGAGAGAGACACTATTCAGTCCATGTTGCGCGAAAACGCGATGGGTGCCGAGGCGGACGTGAGCTTTACATCGGCAGACAGGGGCATAAAGTGGACGTTGCGCGAAAGCACGGAACGATACTTGTCTGCGGATGGCGGACGCAATCGCAAGGTGAAGGGGCTTGTTCTGACGATAACGCTCAGTTTCGTCAACTTGACGGCTGATGGAAATGGAGAGGTGCTTGACTCTGACACGGTAGTGGTTCGCGAGCGGTTTGCGAATGGAGCGGACCTGTACACGTATGCCGCCAGAAACGCAGCGCGCGCGATTTTGTTCAAGCTGGCGGCACCGCGCATAATCGACGTGTCACGTGACGTGGGCGGTGTCTTTGCGACGGTTGACTATGGCTCGGACTTCTTCGCAAAGGGTGAACGCGTGGTGATCATGGAGCGGGCGCTAAAGAACGGGATTATGATGTCTAGCCCGAGGGGGCGGGGTGTGGTTGCGTTTGCCGACAAGGGTGCCACTCGCATTAGCGTGGAGAGCGGGTCTGCGGCGGAGGGTTGGCATGTTGCGATGGCAGATGATGACATGTCTGCGCCTCTGCCGGGGGCGGCCGCAATCGCGCCTGGTTCGCAGATGCCGACATCGGTCCAGGCTCCTGCAGCGGCAGTGCGGTGTTCGCAATGCCGCGGCACGGGACGCGTTGTCACTAAGACGCCATGCCAGCAATGCAATGGAAGGGGCCGCATTGCAAACCCAGCGGCACAGGTAGGAGATGTGCTTAACACTGTTTCTGCGGTAGCAGGCAACCGGCGGCGAGTGTCACGCGCACCTTCCGAGATTAATTGCCCGTCGTGCAACCGTCGTGGATTCATTTCCGGACACTCCCAATGTCCCGGTTGCAACGGTACCGGCAGCGTGAGCAGGTGAACATTGCACCTCACCGCTTTGACGGTGGGGTTCCTTTACAAGATTCTGCAGAATTCGCGCGGTAGAATACCGACACTTCGTCCACCCCGCACCCTCGGGTAGTCGTTACGGCTCTCGTGCGAAGGATTGCTTTTAGCCCGAAAGTAGCTTATATTTTTACACAAGTGCCCGTGTTTTTGGTACAATATATAGTCAAAAGAAAAAACGAAGGCGAAAAATGAAGAGTCTCACAGCAGATGAATTGCGCGATTTGTACTTGAAGTTCTTCGAGTCGAAAGGCCATAAAATCATACCCGGGGCGTCTGTAATTCCTGAGAACGACCCGACAGTCCTCTTTACCACGGCGGGTATGCACCCGCTTGTTCCGTATCTCATGGGCGCGATGGAGCATCCGGCGGGCAAGCGCCTCACGGATGTCCAGAAGTGCGTGCGCACCGGCGACATTGACGAGGTTGGCGACGCGGCGCATCTCACTTTTTTCGAGATGCTCGGCAACTGGTCGCTCAACGACTATTTCAAGGAAGAGGCGATTTCGTGGAGCTTCGAGTTCCTGACGAAGCACCTCGGCTTCGATCCCAAGCAGCTCAACGTGACCGTGTTCAGGGGCGAGGGCAAGGAAGGCGAAGAGGGGTATATTCCCGCCGACGAGGAGGCCGTCCGCATATGGAAGTCGGTCGGCATCCCCGAGGAGCGCATCTTCCGCCTGCCGCGCGAGGACAACTGGTGGGGACCTGCGGGGACGACCGGCCCTTGCGGCCCGGACACGGAGATGTTCATCGACACCGGCGCCCCAAAGTGCTGCGAGGAATGCCGCCCCGGCTGCCACTGCGGAAAGTACGTGGAGATTTGGAACGACGTCTTCATGCAGTACTTGAAGAACGAGGAGGGCAGGTTTGTCCCGCTCGGTCGCCACAACGTCGATACAGGCATGGGCGTCGAGCGCACCATTTGCATGCTTAGCGGCGCGCCCACCGTCTATGACACTGAGATCTTCGCGCCGATAATGGCAGCCATTGACGCCCTGGCGGGCATCAATGGAGTTAAGAGTGAAGAGTTGAGAGTTAAGAGTGAGGGGGCGGAAACTTTCAACTCTAAACTTTCAACTCTAAACTCAGACGAAGTGCTGAAAGCACGGAGGATTATCGCCGACCACATGCGCACGGCGACGTTCATCCTCTGCGACCCGAAGGGCGGCGTGAAGCCGGGGAACGTCGGCGCGAACTACGTCCTGCGCCGTCTCATACGCCGCGCGGTGCGCTTCGCCCGGATGCTCGGAATCGCCGAGGGCTTCACGGTGAAGCTTGCGGAGGTCGTGTGCGAGAAATACAGCCACGTCTATCCAGAGCTCAGGGAGAACCTCGAGCAGTGCCGCATCGACCTCGAGGCCGAGGAGCGGCGCTTCAACGCCACGCTTGATAAGGGCGAGGCGATGTACAAGAAGGTCGCGGAGCAGCTGAAGCTACACTCGCAGACGCAGATCAGCGGAAAGACTGCCTTCAAGCTCTACGACACGTTCGGCTTCCCGTTCGAGATGACTCTTGAGATGGCGGCGAAAGACGGACTTACCGTCGACAGGGAGGGGTTTGACGAGGCCAACAGGAAGCACCAGGAGCTCTCCCGCACGACGAGCGCCGGTTCCTTCAAGGCCGGCCTTCAGGACAACTCCGAGGTCGTCACGCGCATGCACACGGCGACGCACCTCCTTCATGCGGCGCTGCACAAGGTTCTCGGACCCACGGCCAACCAGAAGGGCTCCAACATCACGGCGGAGCGCCTTCGCTTCGACTTCACCTGGCCCGAACCGATGACGGCCGAGCAGAAGGCCGAGGTCGAAAAGCTCGTGAACGGCTGGATTGCCGATGGAATCGCCGTTACGAAGAAGATGACGACCGTCGAGGAGGCCAAGAACGAGGGCGCAATGGCGCTTTTTGGCTCGAAGTACGCAGACCAGGTCTCGCTCTACACCATCGGCGACGTCTCGAAGGAGATTTGCTGCGGCCCGCACGTGGAGAACACGAGCGAGCTCGGGTCGTTCAAGATTCTCAAGGAGCAGTCGAGCTCCGCCGGCGTAAGGCGCATCAAGGCCGTCATAGGCAACATGTAGCGCCCAGTGCCGAAGCTTAACCAAAACAAAGAAAGAAGAAAGAAAAGAAAAAAGGAAAAGAGGAAAACATGGCAACAGAAAAATGCAGCAAGCAGAAGAAGTACGTCTACTTCTTCGGAGCAGGGCAGACTGAGGGCAACGCCAACATGCGCGAGCTCCTCGGAGGCAAGGGCGCCAACTTGGCGGAGATGGCCGGGCTCGGGCTTCCCGTGCCGCAGGGCTTCACGATCTCCACGGAGGCGTGCACGCGCTACTACGACGACGGCAGGCAGATCGCCCCCGACATCCAGGCGCAGGTGATGGAATACATCGACAAGCTCGAGAAGTCGGCCGGCAAGAAGTTCGGCGACAAGAAGAACCCGCTGCTCGTCTCGGTCCGCTCCGGCGCGCGCGCGTCGATGCCGGGCATGATGGACACGATTCTTAACCTCGGCCTCAACGAGACGGTCGTCGAGTCGCTCGCGAAGCAGACGAAGAATCCGCGCTGGGCGTGGGACTGCTACCGCCGCTTCATCCAGATGTTCTCAGACGTCGTGATGGAAGTCGGCAAGAAGTACTTCGAGAAGCTCATCGACGACATGAAGGCGAAGAAGAAAGTCAAGAACGACGTCGACCTCACGGCCAACGACCTCAAGACCCTCGCCTCGCAGTTCAAGGCGGAGTACAAGGCGAAGATCGGCAAGGACTTCCCGTCCGACGCGAAGGAGCAGCTCTTCGAGGCGATCAAGGCCGTGTTCCGCAGCTGGGACAACCCGCGCGCGAACGTCTATCGCCGCGACAACGACATCCCCTACAGCTGGGGCACCGCCGTCAACGTCCAGATGATGGCGTTCGGCAACTTGAACAACCAGTCCGGCACTGGCGTCGCGTTCACGCGCGACCCGGCGAGCGGCGAGAAGAAGCTCATGGGCGAGTTCCTCATGAACGCCCAGGGCGAGGACGTCGTCGCGGGCGTCCGTACCCCGATGCCCATCGCGAAGATGGCCG
>Ga0310786_10002911_pt1 | contig 25489 bp, 15 predicted proteins | sample AusTroGonzalo_MG_FD_203881 | JGI IMG/M metagenome (GOLD analysis project Ga0310786, IMG submission 203881) | Bovine rumen microbial communities from tropical cattle in Woodstock, Queensland, Australia - Gonzalo_03 (v2) (version 2) | ecosystem: Host-associated > Mammals > Digestive system >...
ACGCTCTGGTTCTGCTTCACAGCAGCACTGGTCTCAATAACCTTGCCTTCTCCATCAGCCAGCACGAACTGGAAGCTCTTGTTCCCCAGGTTGCTGTTCGCGGCCTTCTTCGCGCTCAGCGTTGCGTCAATGCGTGCATAAATGTTGGTAATGGTATAGCTGAAGCTTCCGTTATTGTTTGTAAATGAAACGCTTTTTGCATAGTCGTTGAGTACAGTAGTTTCATCAACGCTGTAAACAATGCGCTGGCCGTTCTTGTTCTTTTTAAGTCCTGTCCATTCATAGTGCCAGTTGTTGTCAGCGTTTAGCGTTACGGGAGCTCCTAGATCCACACCGTCAGCTTTCAGCTGGACGCTAACGCTGTCAGGGCGGATACTGTCTTGGTTATCGTTATCAAACCACTTCTTATCAACAGATACGTTGACCTTAGCTGTCGTATGGGTATTGGTCAGAGTAGTGATGGTGCCGTTCTTCGCATCTCCGCTGAAGGTATATCCGCTCGGCAGATTTGTTTCATTCCATGTGTAGTTAATCAGCTGCCCATTATCATACTTCGACAGGTGATCAATCGTCGCAGTCCAGTTGTTCGCCACGGTCAGCGTAACAGTAGCAACCTTGGTCGAACCGTTCATCAGGTCGACAGCCAGGCTGTCAGGACGGATACCATCCTGGTTGTTCGCGTCGGACCATTCCTTGGTCACTGTTGCAGAAGTTTCTTCCTCAGTATTGGTGATTGTCACCTTTCCGGTGCCGTTTCCGCTGTAAGAATTGCTCGCAGCACCGAACGCAGAAGTTTCTACTATATAATAGGTAAGAGTATAGATTGATCCGTCTGCCTCATACAGATGTTTCGGCAGATTGTCCCACTTATACTTCCAGTTGTTGGACTTGCTCAGTGTCTGGGTATCAACAACGGTATATTCCTGATTACCGATGATTTCAGAAACAGACTTCAGTCCATTCTGTACAGAACTAATGGTAGAAGCCGGCTTGAAGCTGACGTCGCTGACGCCGTTTGCAGCGATATGGTAACGAATATCAAACGCTCTATGCTGTTTTGTTTCCAGATTAATAATTCTGGAAGACTTGCCATTCTGAGCCGGATCAAGATGCAACGAATTGGTAACAACATTACCCCAGTTACTGTTACTTGTCTCTGTTAGTTTGATCGTTTTATTAGAATCCATGGTAACAGAGAATCTGTTCCCGTTATTCCCTATTGTTCCATTGACAGCACCGGATAGCTTTATTCCCTCATACGGATGCCACCATTGGTTACCATTATCAAACCAGAACTGAACCGTTGTTCCACTCGTATATTTATACTCGACAGACAAATGATCGCTTGAGCTTTCAAAGCGAAGCGTATAAACAGGTACAGGTGTGGGCTTCGGTGTAGGCGTGGGCGCAGGTACATCCGTCTCCTGTCCTCCGGTCGGCTGGGAAGTCGGCTGACTGGTCGGCTGTTCGCCATGTCCCTGCTGGAGCAGGGACTTGACAGCAATCAGCTTCACCTGAACGCTGTCAGCAGTATGTTCGCCGGTAGTATCAATATAGGTAATCTTATCACCATTGTATACAGCTTTCTGCCACTTTTTCTTGACTTCAACGTCGGTATACTGCTTCTTGTAGTTGTGGAAGGTTCCGACGTTACCGTCATCGCCTACTTCATTATTCCAATTCTGATGATCTTCAGAGTACCAGGTCTTCAGATCAATCTGGTCCTTATTGTAGCCATGGGCTTCCAGCTTGACATAGATCTTTTTCGCGTCCGTAACAATTTCGGCATCGCTGTCAGCCACTTCCTGGATGACATAATACTTGTTGATACTCTGGTCACCATCAATTTCACCATTCTGCTTGCAGTTGAAATCTGTATTGCTGACATTGAACTTGGGGAATTTGATTGTTTCACCGGCCTTGCCGATTACGGTTGCATGATAAGTGTTGTTTCCATTTTTGATCTGGAAGGTGTTTCCATCTACCTCATCCATACGGAAGGTAAACTGCTTGTCGGCATCAGCAGGCTTCAGTTTAGTACCATCCTGATAGGTGAACGTCTTTAAGACATTGACCTCTTTTTCACTGTTAGCATGGTAATGCCGTTCCTTGAAATAGTAGTGCCATTCAGCATTAGAGACAAAATCCCTTTTTGTTATAACCCAGCCTGCACCCGCACCACTAGGCTGACTTACATTTGCCTTGGGAGCGAGGAAAATACCAGCGCCAGTCTTAATTGTAAGTGTTCCACGTAGTTTATTAGCATTAAAAACAATATGATTGAGTATGTACTTTTCAACCTTTGCATTTTTACCCGGATCTATGTTTTTTTCTGCAGTTTCACTTGATATTCTATCGACAGTATTTCCATTCGCATCTTTTACTTTTACATAAAATTTCTCTATAAGCCAATCTTGACCTTCCGGAATGTTAAAAACTATAGTCTGGCCTTCGTATTTAACAATTTCCCATCCATCCTGTGACATGATGTTCTTCATATTTGAACAGTCAACATAAATAGTGGCATTTTGGGCTTGATCAAAGAAAGGTGATGCAGTAAGGTCAAGTGTTTTTGAATTCTGGGGAAATGTGGGAGGCGTATATGTGTTTTTTTGTGATAGGAGTTCCGACATCTTCACCGGATAGCTCAACAATGCATCAACATAGTCATCTATTTCTTTTTCAGTTTTGGGATATACATTAGTAGCAGGTACATCATTTGAATACTTTACTTTTACATTCTCATGCTGGTTGCCATGGCTCGACTGATCTTTGTTAATATAGACATCAAAAACAACATTTGTATCCTTACCATTCCAAAAAACAGTATTGCCTTCCAATTTCCCAACATAAAACGGAATTGGGTTACTACCGCTGCCCATAATCTCGATGCTTTGAGATGTATCCATCTGAAAGCTTTTTACAGCGAAGTTAGTCTCTGTATGGTTGTATTGCGCATATCTGTTCGCAACCACACCATACTCAACCGCAGAACCTAAAATTTGCTGCGGCGTAAGCGCCCCTTCCGCAACGGATACAGGCAACCCATTCTGATACGTAATTTCCGCATCAGCAAATGCACTGATTGGTATCGAATTGAACACCATCAAAACCGATGCCAGAATTGAGATTATCCTTTTAACATTGCGTTTCATAATGAAACTCCTCTCGTGGTAGGTATAATCACAGGTTGCCTGTTATGTTTGTTAAATCAGTTCAATTATTCTTCTGTCAAGGTTACCAGTTTAACGATGGCTTTCCAGATATAGTTCTGGTTTTCGGTATCTGCAACGTAGGTGAATGTCAGCTCATTGGCATCCGGGATTTCAATGAACTCTTCTCCGTCAACGCTGTACAGCCACTGCACTTCATAGTGGTCATCCTCCATGAAGTTGATCAGTTCCAGTTCATACGGCACTTCTGTTCCGATAAAAATCACATTCATGCCGAATTCTTTAAAGACGTCGTGAATGACGATCTGTCTGGTGGGCAGGTTTTCCATGCCTTCCGGCTTCATCGTGGCAATGATGTCAACCAAGTTGATATATCCGATGCCTTCGAGTTCCACAGGATCGATGATCTCAGCGCGTTCCGCGTTCTCAATAATCTTCACCCAAAGTTCCGTATTGACATCCAGATGATCAGCCGCTTCAAGGTTCACGCCCAGGCCGTTGTATACGTTCGCGCCTATATCAATGGCAACGTACACCTTCACATAGCCAAGCTCCAGCATTTCCTCATCGGTATACGGCTGCTTTTCGGTCTCGGCCAGCAGGATGAACTTCTCAGTTTCATCTTCAGCCGTGTAGATCTGAGCCCATCCTTCGGCTTCGATATCCTTCACCCAGATTTCGGTATCCGGATCAAGATGCTCGATCACAGCTGCGTCTTCCTTCGCTGCTTCATAAACATCTGTACCGTTGGCATTCATAATCTGGATCTTACGGTAGCCAAGCTCGATCAGTTCTTCCTCTGTGATCTCCTGAGCTTCGATCTCAGCAAGCTTGATGAACTTCTCAGCTTCTTCATCTTCAGTGAAGATCTGAGCCCATCCTTCGGCTTCAGCATCCTTGATCCAGATCTCGCTCTCAAAGTCGATGGTACCAGTCACGGCCGCATCTTCTTCAGCAGAAGCATATACGTTCGTGCCGTTCTTGTTCTGGATCTGCACCTTACGGTAGCCCATCTCGATCAGGTCATCCTCGGTGATTTCATGCTTTTCGATTTCAGCGAGCTTAATGAAGTGATGTGCTTCATCTTCATCGGTATAGATCCGAGCCCAGCCTTCAGCCGCGATATCCATGATCCAGATTTCCGCGTCATAATCGAGGTGACCGATCACATCAACGGAAGTCGCCGTTACTTCATAAACATCAGTACCATTCTTATTCTGGATCCTGACCTTACGGTAGCCCAGTTCAATCAGCTGTTCATCTGTAATGGGTTCGGTTTCTTCTTCAGTTTCCTCTTCAGTTTCTTCTCCGACTTCTTCAGTCTCTTCTTCAGATTCTTCTTCGCCGTTTTCTTTGTCTTCTGCTTCTTCTTCGGATTCTTCGCCTTCTTCAGCGGTTTCTTCTCCGTTTTCTTCCTCTTCGTTCACTTCTTCGGAAGCTTCAGGCTCTTCATCTGTAACGCTTTCAGCGTTTTCTTCGTCCTCATTCTCGTCATTATAGACTTCAGTCTGTTCTTCGGATTCCTCTTCTTTTTCGGCTTCCTCAGGTGTTACTTCTTCGGAAGATTCATCTTCTTTTTCTTCCTTATTATATTGCGCGTCTTCTGCAGGCTCTTCCATTTCCTCCGCAGGAGCTTCAGTTTCAACGACAGGTTCCTCGGTCTCTTCAGCGGGAGCTTCTGTCTCAGCCGCAGGTTCTTCGGTTTCTTCAACGGGAGCTTCTGTCTCAACTGCAGGTTCTACAGTCTCCTCTGCCGGAGCTTCGGTTTCGGCAGCAGGTTCTTCCGTCTCTTCAGCAGGAGCCTCGGTTTCCGCAGCGGGTTCTTCCGTCTCTTCAGCAGGAGCCTCGGTTTCCGCAGCGGGTTCTTCAGTCACAGGTGCTTCTGTTACAGGCGCTTCAGTGACAGGTGCTTCGGTCACAGGTGCTTCGGTCACAGGTGCTTCAGTCACAGGTGCTTCAGTCACAGGTGCTTCAGTCACAGGTGCTTCGGTCGCGGGTGCTTCTGTCTTGACCGCGAAGGAGCTCAGCGTGAAGGACAGATTCTGTTTTGCAGAGATTGTAATGTTGAACTTGCGGAATGCAATGTTCTTCAGTTCGCAGATATAGGTACCGTTGCCGATAGAGGTGAACTGGACATCGCTTCCTTCAATAGATACATTCACCGCATCCGGGTTGACAGCCAGCTTCAGTGTGACGTTTTCATTCTTGCCGCACTTGATCTGGATCTTGCCCTTCTGTCCCGCAACCAGGCTGTCGCTGATCTGGTAGCCAACCTTCAGTGCGTCATAGTGCTTGTCGGAAGGCTGTACGGTGGGGGCGGGAGTTACCGCGGGAGCAGCTGGTGCTTCGGTCGCTTCCTCGACGGCGGGTTCTTCAGCAGGTATTTCGGTGGCTTCTTCAGCAGGAATCTCTGCCGGAACTTCAGCCGGAACCTCGGCGGGTACTTCAGCGGGTACTTCAGCAGGAACTTCCGCGGCAGACTCTGCAGGTGTAGTCTCTTCCGCAGGTACTTCAGCCGGAGCAGCGGTTTCAGCTTCATTCACAACAGGAATGCTTTCTTCTGCAGGAATCGGCTGGGGAACCGGCACGATTTCTTCAACAGGAATCGGCTGCGGAACCGGAACAACTTCCTCAACAGGAATCGGCTGAGGAGCCGGTACAGAAGCTTCAACCGGGATCGGCTGCGGAGCCGCGGTTTGTTCTTCACTGACAGGTGCGGGAGCAGCTTCATTCTGAGTCGGAACTGCGTTATCATTCACTGTCTCGGCCGCGGGTGCCACTTCCTGGGCGGCCGGAGCTTCGGCGACTTCGTTCTGTTTTTCGGTGGCAACCAGTCTGAAGGAAACACTATCTATAGAAGAAAGAATAATTTCATGTTTGCGACCGGCGGGGTTTGACATTTCATACACATACAGCTTCATGTTCGGGATGTCACTGTCAACAGGGGTAAAGTTGACATTCTTTCCATCCAGAACTGTACGGATAGACGCGCTATTGGAAGCATAGAGTTTCAGTTCAACAGGATTCTTTCCGCATCCCTTCAGGGCAATGATCAGTTCATCGTTCAGGCCGATAGAGTCGGACAGGGTCTGTTCCAGGTTCATTTCAATATTCCGGATACCCTTCAGCTCGTCGGTAATGTCAGGTACGTTCTCACTGATAACTTCAGGATCAACGTAACCCCAGTCATCATCGATCTCAACCAGACCGTCGTCTTCTTCCACAATAACAGGCGCTTCTGTCGGAGCAGAAGTGGGAGCAGCAGTCGGGGCTTCGACCGGAGCTTCAGTCGGAGCCGCTGTGGGCGCTTCGGTCGGGGCAGCAGTAGGTGCCTCTGTCGGAGCAGCTGTGGGCACCTCGGTCGGTGCGGGCGTAGGCGCCTCAGTCGGAGCTTCTGTAGGTGCCGGAGTAGGCGCCTCGGTCGGAGCCGGCGTGGGAGCCTCGGTCGGTGCGGGAGTCGGAGTTTCCGTCGGAGCTGCTGTAGGAGCCTCCGTCGGCGCTTCAACTGGAGCGACCGCCACTTCGGTCCCTTCATCTTCTGCATACACCATGGCCGTGCTGGAAACCAGCAAGGCGATAGCGCACAGGATGGAGAAAACCTTTTTGAGCTGCTTCATCATATTTTTACCCCTCCCATATAACTGGGTGATTGATATCTTTTTTGGGTTAACTTCCGATTTGCGTTACATAAAAGTTACATCGAATCATTTTCGGAAGTGTAATATATGGTCAAAATGGGCATAGTTAACCACACAAATCATACCACACAAGAAAATTGTTTTCAACCCTTTTATATCCATTTTCTGTAAGTACTAATAAATATGGACATTCCTGATAATACATTCTTGGATACAATCTGTTTTTGGTTGCATTTTCATAATTACTCGCTCGTTTTTGCATCGTTGCATTAAGTAACCTGTTTTTTTGCGTTTTTTTACCAGTTTTATCCATTAAATTACATCTTTTTTATGCAAAAGCTTGATAATTTGGTTCGTACTTTACCCATATTTTACTTTTCATTGGCATGTAACATTGCTATGTAACCCATGTAATTCTGCTGTAAGCCTTGAAATCACTGGCATGGTATCGGTTTCATAACTGTTTTTTTGCCTTTTTACTTGTAAACCGGTCAGAAATTACACATTTTGTTGCATCCTTATCCGTCGACTTCATATCTCAAATATTCGCAAAAGACAAAAATATAGAAAGAACAGACATTTTTTGAAACGCCTGTCCTTTCAACGGGTTCTGCATTTTTTCTGTTCCTGATTTGTACTGTTTTATGCGTTCATTTTGAACTCTTCATAAGCTTGCTGTGCCAGAAGCAGCGCTCCTGTCGCTCCACTTTTTGTCCCTAAGCCCGGTTCAACGATAAAGTGCTCTATATCTTCCAGAATCTCCTTTGCCTGTACATATCCGTTCAGCAGTGAAAGCGTCTTCCGGCGGATCAGCGGGAAAAGGTGCTTCTGCTGCATCACACCGCCGCCCAGGATAATCTTCTCCGGGGAGAAAGCGCAAATCATGTTTACGCACATCTGGGCCAGGTATGCCGCTTCCAAGTCCCAGGCCGGATGATCCTCCGGAAGTTCGTACCCTTTCCTTCCCCATCGCTTCTCAATAGCGGGTCCTGAAGCCAGTCCCTCCAGGCATCCTGTATGGTATGGACAAAAACCGACCGGAGTTTGATCCTGGGTCTCCTGGCGCAGCAGCATGTGCCCAAGTTCCGGATGTACAAGGCCGTGAACCAGTTTTCCTTCAATGACCAGACCAGCCCCGATCCCTGTCCCGACCGTGACATATGCGCAGCTGTTCAGTCCCCTAGCAGCACCGAGTTTCCACTCCGCCAGGGCGGCGGCATTCACATCCGTATCAATAAGTGCCGGTATGCCCAGTTCATCCCGCATGGGCGGCAGCAGCGGCTTATCGCTCCAGCCAGGCTTCGGTGTTTTAGTGATCCATCCGTATGTGGAAGACTCCCTCTTCAGATCAACAGGGCCGAATGTACCGATTCCCAGGGACACGATTCCTTTTCCCCTAAACCAGTCAATCATTGCCGGAATTGTTTTTTCCGGCGCTTCTGTCGGAATACTGACCTGTTCCAGAAGTTCATTCTGCTCATTCCCTACAGATAGAACCATTTTGGTTCCGCCGGCTTCCAGTGTTCCAAAGAGCATGTTTCCTTCCTCGCTTTCCATGCTTATCAATTTGTCTGCCTGTATGATCATTATACCTGATTCAGGTACTTTCTGGCCAGAGCAAACTGTTCATTCAGGTTCCGGATGTTCACTGTGCCTGTCTTATCGAAGCCCGTGGCTTCAAACGTGAAATCTCCTGCATACCCTGTCTCTCTGACAAACCGGAAAAAGCGTTCAAAATCAATATGTCCTTTTCCCATCGGCAGGACCTTCAGGTTGCTCCAGTCCTTATATCCGCCGCCATAATCATTTACATGGTAATGCAGGATATGTTTTTCCTTCCAGAGCCAGTCATATTCCGGCTCATACAGCAGCTCCAGCTGGCGGTGAAAATACGCCATCTTGGTATCAAATACAAACCGGATTTCCGGATAATGCTGATACAGTTCCCCCCAGTGCTCCATCGGATCCCCGTGACAGACCACGTTCTCAACCAGCAGCGTCAATCCATGTTTCTCTGCTCTTTCCTGTAGTTCCGGATAAGCACGAAGATTATTCTCGAAATGGGAATCGGAAATCAGTCCGTTCCATAGATGGAAAACCATCTTTTCCGCTCCCAGTGTCTCCGCAACGCCGCAGTTGATTTCAAACAGCCGGAAAGCCTCGCGCAATTCCTCGTCTCCGCCGATGGAAATATGCTCTGAAAGGGATTTCTCGCAGTGCATAACCGGGATATTCAGCTGAATCGATCCCAGAAAGGCTGTCAGCGTTTCAATCTGATCATACCAGGTGCTGTACAGCATAAACTCGAAGCCGTCGCATTCAAGCCGGGGACAGAATTGTTTCAGCAGGCGGTAGTCCCTGCCGTTGGGTCTTCCGATCAGTGCTCCTGTGGAGCAAAGGATCTGGTGCATGAGCTTTTTCTCCTGTCAAAAAACCGGGCGCTGTGTACAGCGCCCGGTCTGGATCTTTGGATCATTCGAAGGTTTCGAAGTCGCCTTCCTCTTCTGTTGCCGCAGCGGGTGTCTCCATATTCTCCAACGCGAAGTACGCGGGAAGAATTGCCTGGGACCAGGTCACCTGTCCGGTGATGTAGTAGTTCTGGAGATACTGGTTGAAGAAGTCAAAGTAGATGTTCGAATAGATCGGGATGGTGGGCAGTACTTCATTGTACCGTTCCTGGAAGGTAACCCACTTGGATACGTACTCGAAGACGTCACCCGGTTCAGTCCTGCGCATCGCCTTTGCATCATACCACAGTTCTTCGTCATCTGAATAGGTATTGTTCCAGATTTCATGGTTCTTCGTGGTATCGGTGGAATAGGTGATGGACGGGTCCACGATCACGTGGAAATTCGTCGCGAGGTAGATCATATCGGTGGTGCGTTCCTTCTGCCGATAGTAGGACTTCAGCAGTTCTTCCATCGGTTCGGGCACCAGTTCCAGCTTGATGCCAACAGAAGCCAGATTATCCACAAAGCTTCCAACACCGGCATCCGGCTGTACGTCTTCAGGTGTTGCGATACTGTCTGTACGCACCGCGGTCTGCATGAGTTCCGCCATATGGTTGCCTTCCGGATACATCATCTTCAGGTCCAGGGCAACCAGGGTGCCGTCGTCCATCTTCTTGCAGCGGACGTCATCCACACCTTCGGTGAAAGCATCGCCGTTACGGTTCAGGGTCCAGCCGGCCTTCTCCAGCAGCTTCTTCGCCTTGGACAGGTCAACGGTATACTTTACCAGTTTGTCCTTCCATTCATCGGCAAGAGCCTGCCAGGCAGCAATCGCCTTCTCATAATCTTCCTGGGTTTCCACGTAGCGGTTCTTATACTTCTTGGTCAGGTCTTCTTCCTCGCCGTCCTTAGTCAGAACCTGCGGCAGGGTCACCTGATCCAGGAAATTGACGGGATAGCTGATTTCACCCTTCAGCAGTTTGTATTCCCACTGTTCAATACCGTAGTAGCCGTCCACGCGGGTGGAGAAGGACTGACCGCCATCGGCGCTTCCGCAGTACAGGGCTCCCAGCAGGTCACGGTCCATACACCAGGCAATCGCCTGACGGACTTCCTTGTCATGGACGGTGGGCCAGTCATAGGTAAAGGTCAGGAAGGAAAGGCCGATCCGGGGATAGGGCTGGCTGCGGATGCCGAGTTCTCCGCCCTTCTGCAGGCCCTCCAGAATCGTCTGGCCGTAAGTTACCTTGTTGACCAGGTGAAGCTCGCCGTCAGCAAGCTGCTGGATCAGGGTGTCATTATCCGCCACAACAAATTTGATCTTTTCAATGGTGGGTTTTACCAGCCAGATCTCTTCACCGTTGGCGTCCAGTTTGGGCGTCTCATTGTCGATATCCATGACCTGGATATAGTTTGCCGGACCGGAGTAATCGGGGCCGGGCAGGTTGTTGTGCATCCACGCACCCTTGAAGTAGGGGTTGATTTCATAATGGCCTTCGCCTGTCGCGGCATCCCAGGAAACCATCTTGTAGGGACCGGACACCACAGACGGATGGGAATTGTATCCGGTTTCCGGATCCAGGATGGTCTTCTGCAGCAGTTCGGGTTTGAACACGGGCTCGCTCACGTACAGGTCTTCGTTGCCGAGATATACGCCGAAGCCATCGTCATAGACCTTGCATCCGGGTGCGATCACGCTGATCGGATAAGGCACGGTCAGCAGCAGACCGGTTTCAAAGAAGTAAGGCAGGAACTCACCGTCCAGGTGGAACCAGATCTCATGGTCGCTGTGGACTTCCACACCGCTCAGGCTCCGGACGTCATCGTCCGTCAGCTCTTCACCGGCCATGATCTTTTTCCGGGTGGCAATATAGTCATCGTAGCCCAGCAGATGCTCGGCGCGGTAAATCTTACCGCCGATTGCTTCGATTTCAGGACTCATCATCAGCAGCAGGGAGAATGCATAGTCCCAGGCCGTGATGGGCGTTCCGTCGGAATAATACAGATCATCACAGAGAATCATCTTGTAGGTATGGTTGCCTACTTCGTCGACTTCCACCGGTCCGATCGTTTCCACAACGCTGGGATCGAATACGTAGGTACCCTGGTTCTGGTCCCAGTTCACCAGATTGTATCCGTGGATCAGGGCACGGACGTCGATATCCGCGGTATCATTACCGAACAGCTCGGTAAAGAAGTCGCCCTTGGTGATTGTGGGATGTCCTACAATCAGTTCCTCAGGAGCTTCAAACTCTGCCTGTTCTCCTTCAGCCAGTGACAGCAGGGGTGCCTGGGCCATCAGGAGCACGGTCAGAAGCAGGCACAGGATTCGTTGCAGTTTGTTCACGATGATCAGATCCTTCCTTCTTTAATCGAAACAGTCTCCGACGTGGTTGATGATAACTTCCACACCCAGAGGCGTATCATACTCTTCAAAGAAATACCAGGTTTCACCTGTGGTCTTCGGGATCTTGCCTTCAGTCGGCTTTTCCGGTCTCTCCCAGATGGTGTTGGTAAAGGTCATGGCGTTGCCCTCTTCCTTCACACCGGTCAGGGTATATCCGATGACCTCCTGTTCCTTCCAGCCGTACTTGGCAGGCTGGCCGTTCACAACTGTGGGAAGATCATTGACTGTCGCGGTCCATCCGTTCGTCGCATCCAGGACAACCACCTTGACCACCTTCTGGCCGTCAGAGAGGGTCAGCGCGATGCTGCTCGGCCGGATCCCTTCAGCATTATTCTTGTCCACCCAGATCTTGGTGACGGAAACGCTTGTCACTTCGGGGCGGTACTGGTTGACGATGTTGTAGCCGTTGATTTCCGCGGCGTACATGGGCACCGCGTCTTCGTTGATCGTATAGACGATCTCGGTCTTGTTGTCTTCCTGGTAACGGGGCTTTTCAACAAAGGTGTAGGCCCAGTTCTCACCGGCGGTAAGGATGTGGCTGTCCACTTCCACGCCATCTGCGTACAGGCGTACGGTAATGGCGGAAGGACGGTTGCCGTCCTTATTGTTGTTGTCATTCCAGGTCTTGGTAACCGGAATATCCACAAACTCGGCGTCGGGTTCAGGCGTCGGCGCGGGTACATACTGGTTGAACAGTTTGGCGGTTGCCGTTCCGTCCGGGGTAACCTCCAGCTTCATGCCGGTCACACTGGCACCGGTCAGGGTGTAGTACTTCACCAGTGTTTCCGCGTTCCGTTCCACCACTGTATAGACACCGGGAACCAGGTCGCCCAGTTCATACTGGCCGTTCGTAAACTGGCTGTATGTGATTGTCATGGGCATCCGGTCATCCGGTCCCAGGATTTCAAAACTCAGGGCGCCGATGTTGGTCATCGGATCATAATCTTCCTCGGCTTCAATCGCTTCGGGAAGCTTATAGGCGTATTTGTATGTCAGGGTTGCGGTTTCTCCGGCTTTGACCATCACGGCGTCGGATACCTTGCTGTTTGCCGTATCCATGGTATAGCCTTCCACCAACGTATCAGCGTTGGTGCCGCGGACCAGGTAGGCGCCGGGCAGCACATTGCCGAAGCTGAAGGAACCGCCGGAGATCTGCGCCCAGGTAAGCGTCTTGGGCATGGAAGGATCCGGGCCGTCCACTGTCAGGGTCAGTGCCGAAAGATCCGCGCCTTCCGGTGTGCCGGAAACGGCAGCCGTCAGATTCAGCGCGCCGGTCTGGAGCGTATTGGTGACTTCCAGTCCGGAGGCGGTGGCAGTATATCCGTCGGGCGTCTGAAGCTGTTTCACCGTATATTCAATTCTGGTATCGGCATTGGGTTTGAAGGCCGGAAGATCATTCCAGGTCACTTTCCAGCCGGGGTTCTTCGCGGTCAGCGGTTCGCCGTAGGCTTCCCCGTCAGCCAGCAGCATCAGCTGTACGGATTCAGGCCGGATCTTGCCGGCGTTTTCGGAATCATCCCATGCCACTGTACCGGACACAGAAATGTTGGGAGCCACAGGGCGGTTGAAGGTCAGCACGGAAACAGCGTCCTTGCTCAGGGTTGCGGTATACCCGTCAACCTCATCGCAGGTCCAGTCATTACCGGTACCAACGGGTACAGAAACCACTCCGGTCCAGCCGTTCTCTTCGTTCAGCGTTGCCTTCTGTCCGGCCAGGAACGCATCAACAGAAGCAGGACGAATGCCATCATAATTATCCCCGTCCATCCATTTGGCTGTAATGACACGGTCTTCATACTGCACGTCCTCCGCCAGAGCGTAAACACAGCTCAACACGAGCGCAAGAACACACAGCAAAGACAAGAGTCGCTGAAGGTGCTTTTTCATGAGTGATTCTCCCCTCTGGTTATACCTTCGGTTTTCTGTTTATAAACGATTCATCCAATTATTTCCATGCAAAGTGAACTGAATCCCCTTACATGTACATACTTCTACAGATTTGATTATAGGTCTCTCACATCAAAAAAGCAAGTCGGAAACCGACTTTTTGCACCGGGATGGAAAAAAAGAAACCGGAAAGTCTGCTTATGACTTTATCCGGCTTAAATTGTATTTATCTTGTTTTTCAAGAGTGCAAAAAATGGTAACGATTCCAACAAAATCAACGTTTGCAGCGGTTTGCAACTTTTGTCTTTCCGGTCAGGTGTTATTGTCTTCCAGGTATTTTCTTTCCTCTTTTTCCCAGGTTCTGGCAGAGATGATATACCGGGGACGGTGTTTGGTCTCCATATACGTCTTCCCGATATACTGTCCCAGGATTCCGATGCTGATCAGCTGGATGCCGCCCAGCAGGCAGATGATACAGATTGTGGAAGCCCAGCCGACGACTGTCTGACCCATGATTGCCCGCATCACGGCCCAGATCATCAGTACCAGGCCTACCAGGCTGAATCCTATTCCGAAGGAAGTGATCAGGCTGATGGGTTTTACAGACAGGCTGGTAATGCCGTTGAAAGCCAGCGCCAGCATTTTCCGCAGCGGATAATGGCTCTTTCCCGCCAGGCGCTCCGTGCGGTCATAGGTGACTGTTGTACTCTGGAAGCCCACCAGCGGTACCATGCCCCGCAGGAAGATATTGACTTCTTCAAAGTCGGCCAGGTGCTGCAGCACCCGGGCGGAAATCAGCCGGTAATCCGCGTGATTGAACACCACCTCGGCTCCCAGGAATTTCATGAACTTATAGAAGCCTTCTGCCGTAAACCGTTTGAAAAAGGAATCCTTATCCCGTTTTGCGCGTACGCCGTAGACGATTTCCGCGCCGTTCAGGTATTCATCCACCATGCGGTCCATGGCGTTGATATCATCCTGTCCGTCACAATCGATGGAAATGGTGATATCACACCTGTCCTTTGCCTCCATCAATCCGGCAAGCACCGCGTTCTGGTGTCCCCGGTTCCGGCTCTGGCAGATACCGATATAGTGTTCATCCTGTGCAGCCAGGTCCCCGATAATTTCCCAGGTTTTATCCGCTGATCCGTCGTTTACAAACAGGATACGGCTGTTTTCGCTGATTTTCCCGGCCTCCGTCAGCTCCTGAATCTTCTTCAGGAACATAGGGGCAGTAATGGGTAATACCTGTTCCTCGTTGTAGCAGGGTATCACAATCCACAGGACCGGTTTCGCCATTGTTTCCTCCTTGGTTGCAGCCTTCATTATTTCTTCTTCAGGCTTTCAAACATTTCATATTTGCCGAGCATTACCATGACCACATCCTCGGGGATGGGGGTGTCAATGTCCGGCGGGATCTTGATCGCGTCTCCTTCGCCCCGGACGGCAATCACGTTCACTCCGTACCGGGTACGCAGCTCCAGCTCCCGGATGGTCTTCCCTACCCATTCGGCAATCGGCTCCATTTCCACAATGCCGAACTCCTGGGACAGCTCAATGTATTCCATAACACCGGCCTGGGTCATACCCAGCGCCAGTTTGTCCGCTACTTCCCGTTCCGGAATGATTACCTTGTCAGCACCCAGTCTTTCCAGGATTTCCCGGTAAGTATCATCATGCGCCTTGCACAGGATGTAGGGCACGTTCAGGCTCTTCAGGTTCATGGTAATCAGAGCCGAGGACGCCAGGTCGGAACCTACGGCTACCACCGCGTGTTCAAAGTTCTCAACGCCCAGCTTCGTCAGCACGTCCAGGTCGCGCGCATCCGCTGCAACCGCCCGCGTTACCTTGTCGGCAATCTTGTCGATCAGCTGATCGTTTGTATCAATAACCATCACTTCTTCGCCTCGAGCATAAAGACGGGTCGCCAGCTCCGTTCCGAAGCGGCCCAGGCCGATCACAACATAGGATTTCATAGGACGCAACCTCCTGTTATCCGATCAGCAGATCGGTATTCGCATATTTATACTTTTCTCCGGAAGGCTTCTTCTTCAGGAAACCGAAGCTGAGGGTCAGCAGGCCCACCCTTCCGAAGTACATAAACACGATAATCATGCATTTGGAGACCGTGCTCAGCCTCGGCGTTGCTCCGGCTGTCAGGCCTACTGTGCCGATCGCCGATACCGTTTCATACAGGCTGTCTGCAAAGCCCACCGGAGAGGTGGCGCAGATCACCGTCGCGCCGGCAAAGGCAAGGAGCACCATCAGCATGAAGATGGTAATGGCGTTGAGCACGTGATCGTCGGAAATGGTCCGGCTGAAGACGCTCACCGTATGACGTCCGCGCATCCGGTTCCACAGGAACATCAGCAGCACCACAAACGTCACCGTCTTCAGACCGCCTGCCGTGGATCCGGAGGAACCGCCGATCAGCATCATAAAGATGGAAACCGCTTTGCCCGCGGATGTCAGCATTCCCTGGTCCACTCCCGCAAAGCCCGCGGTACGCAGGGTCATTGACTGGAAGAAGGCAGCCAGGATCTTTTTCGGTGCTGAAAGCGGTCCCAGTGTGGAAGGATTACGCCATTCAATCAGGCAGAAAAGCACCATGCCGCTAAGGAGCAGGATGCCGGTGGTAATCATCACCAGTTTGGTGTATACGCTCCACTTTTTCGGACTTCTTTCCCGCAGGATCTCATCCCACACCAGGAAACCAAGTCCGCCGAGGATGACAAGCGCGCTCAGCGTCAGGCAAATCACCGGATCCGTCTGGTAAACAATCAGGCTCGCCCCGGGTTTAATAAAGCCCAATACGTCGAATCCCGCGTTGCAGAATGCCGAAACGGAATGGAATATACCCAGCTTCAGCGCGAGCGGGAAAGAATATTCTGTCAGAAAACGCGCGGTGAGAATCACAGCGCCGATGCCTTCAACCGTAAAGGCACGGATCAGCAGCCGCTTCTGATGCTCCACAACGTCGTTCATGTTCGATCCGATCGCTTCAGCCATCACCAGCTGCTGCTGGATGGAGATCTTCCGTCTCAGGCTGAAATAAGCCAGCGAAGCCGCGGACATGAATCCGAGTCCGCCGACTTCGATCATCATCAGGATGACTACCTGGCCGAAATTGCTCCACTGGGTCCAGGTATCCGCCAGTACCAGGCCTGTAACACAGGTGGCTGATGTGGCGGTAAACAGCGCTGTCATAACGCCTGCGCTCTGTCCGTCCCGGGAGGATACCGGCAGGGTCAGCAGTATTGTGCCGATCAGGATAATCCCCAAAAATGTGAAAGCCATAATCCGGCCGATACTGACGGACTGCCGTTTCTTCTTCGGCCGCCAGGCCGGTTTCCCTCTGGTCATCTGTTTCCCTTCTTTCGGCAAAAAGTATACACCATTTTCCTGCACAGGATCAATATCCTGCCTGTTCCGGCCTTACTCATCCGCGTTTGTAAACTCTATTTTTTTCACGCTGTGAATCTTTCCGCCCCGCAGGATAATCTTGGCCATGGTCACGTCGCTGCCGAAGCGCGCCCTGCCGCAGCTGCCCGGATTCAGCCACAGCCGGCCGTCAGTCCATTCTTCACTGTAGCGGTGGGAATGCCCGTAGATTACCGCGTTCACGCCCTGCAGATCCCGCGGAACGTCCCTGCGGTCATGAACCATGCAGAAAGCAACCCCGCCGATCTGAAAGCGGAGAACGCCGGCCAGGTCACAGACTCCCGGCATCCATATATCGTTGTTGCCCCGGACAGCATACAGGTTTCCGTATACTGCCAGCTCGTCCAGGTCACTTTCCCGGATGATATCCCCGGCATGCAGGATGCAGTCGCAGTCCTGCACTTCAGCCGTCACACATCTGCGCAGTAGTCCGTGTGTATCGGAAATCACCGCGATCCTGATCTCGTCTCCGTTCATCTGTCTTCTCCTATAAAAGAAGGGCTGCCTTCAGGCAGCCCATAAAAACAATTCCGGTAAATCATCGCAGGAGACTCTGTGCAGGGTCTCCCTTCGCCCGTGCTGATTCCGGATCACAGAATCGGGATTATTCCTCTTCCGTTTCTCCGTCGGTCTCTTCCTCCGGCAGTTCGGGGAAAAGCTCCTTGCCGCACTGGGGGCAAAGGGCGTCCTCGTCAAAGTCCACTTCGTCCGGATCAATCTCGACAGAAGCACCGCAGTGAGGGCATTCATACTCGATCACGCCCTCAAAAGCCTGATCCTCGTCCTCTTCTGCCAGTTCTTCGTCCTCATCGTCATAAAGATCCGCTTCCAGATCAGCCAGATCTTCGTCGATGCTTTCCACGTAGTCACTCAGTTCTCCGTGGGATTCTGCCAGGGCTTCAAAGGATTCTCCAACTTCACCCAGCACTTCCAGAATGCCGAGAATCAGCTTGTGGGAATCCTTATCCGGATTCAGCTTCATGCCTTCCGCCAGTCCCTGAAGATAACTGATCCTGTCAGTCAGTCTGCTCATTTCCGTTCCTCCCGGTCCGTATGCGGTCGTCACAGTTCGCCGATCAGGCGCGCTTGAGGTACTCGCCGCTGCGGGTATCGATCTGGATCTTGTCGCCGGTGTTGATGAACAGCGGCACCTGCAGGCTGAAGCCAGTCTCCAGCGTAGCGGGCTTGTAGGTGTTGGAAGCGGTATCGCCGGCGAAGCCGGGTTCGGTATCGGTTACTTCCAGCACAACAAAGTTCGGCGCTTCCACGGAGAAGGCGCTGCCCTTGAAGAAGCGAACGGTCACATTGGTGCCTTCCTTCACGAAGGGGATCGCGTCTTCGACCTGGTCCTTGCTCAGCGGCAGCTGTTCATAGGTTTCCACGTCCATGAAGTAGTACAGATCGCCGTCATTGTAGACGTACTGCATTTCCTTGGTTTCGATGATGGCCTTGGGCATTTTGTCCGTCGGGTTGAAGCTGCGCTCAACCACAGCGCCGGTCATCACGTTCTTGATCTTGGTGCGGACGAAAGCCGCTCCCTTGCCGGGCTTCACGTGCTGGAAATCAACGATATTCCAGACGCCACCGTCCCATTCAATCGTAATGCCCTTTTTGAAATCGCCAGCGGTAATCATTTTTTCATTCCTCCGTTCATTCGTTCTGGGATGGACTCTGTATTTACAGGATGATAAGCTGCTTATCCGCCGTTGTCAGCGGTGCACAGCCGTTTTCCTTCACCAGGCAGGTGTTCTCAATCCTTACGCCGCCCACACCGGGCAGGTAAATGCCGGGTTCCACGGTGATCACGATTCCGGCTTTCAGGATGTCGTTACAGTTCGGACTTAACCGGGGATCCTCATGGATGTCGATGCCAACGGAATGTCCCAACCCGTGTCCGAACCGTCCCGCGTATCCGCGGGCATCGATGTAATCGCGGGCCAGTTTGTCGATATCCGAGCAAGTCTTTCCGGCCATGAGCGCGTCTTCGCACATTGACTGGGCCCTCAACACGGTCTCGTAGACCTTGCGCATCTCGTCTGACGGCTGTCCAAGTGCCACCGTACGGGTCATATCGCTGCAGTAGCCGCCCACCTTCGCGCCAAAGTCCATGGTGATCATGTCACCATTCTTCAGCGTCCGGCTTCCCGGGATTGCGTGGCAGAGACTGCCATTCTCCCCGGAGGCGATGATGGTGTCGAAAGCGAATTCGTCCGCTCCCAGGCGGAGCATCGTGAAGTCCAGTTCAATCTGAAGTTCCTTTTCGGTCATGCCGGGCCGAATCTTCGGAAGGATCGCGTTAAATGCTTCGGATGTGATATCGCAGGCCTTTCGGATTGCCACGATTTCGGCCGGAGTTTTCACCTGCCTCAGCAACTGGGGGGCTTTGTTCAGCGGCACACAGGAGACTTCTTCTCCCACCGCGCCGCGCAGCGCCTCAAAGTCGTCAACAGACAGGTAATTCGTTTCCACCCGCAGTTCGGTAATTTCTTCCGCCTTGACCAGTTCAGCGAGGATCTTGTCGTGGTTCCGGCCCTTCCCGATCATTTCCACCCGGAAGTCCGGTGCCTGTCTTTCCGCCTGTTCCGTATAGCGGAAGTCTGTAATGATTACTCTGCTTGCCTCGGAGATATATACCAGGCCTTCGCCCGTATACCCCTCGGTCAGATAAAACATATTGGATGGATCATGCACCGCGACAGCTGTTTTGGCGCTGAGGCGGAGATGATTAATCAGCCGCTCCGATGCGGTCAAACCAATCACGCCTTTCCGGACGCACCCCTTATGTGGGCATATCCACAGGACATTTTATCATATACAAAGCCGTTTGAAAAGAAAAAACTGACAAAAAAGGCTGTATTCATTTTTATACAGCCATTTTTGTCATCCTGAGCGCAGTCGAAGGATCCCTTACTAAGAGCCATCCGCGTGATGGCTCCATCAAATCAAAAGAACAGCTTCCATTTGGAAGCTGTTCTCTCCACCATTTTTAAGTTTTAAGTCTTAAGTCTTCATTTTTCATAAAAAGATGGTGCAGATACTGCACCATTTTTATTACAGCTCAAAGGCTTTGAGCACCGCTTCTCCCATGGCGTCGCGTTCGCACTCTGCCGTATGGCGTACAAGCAGATCCTTCAGCGCTTTCACCTGTGCGGGCATCGGAACGCCTGTCAGCTTCTCCAGCTCTTCGCTGCAGGCAAAGGCATCCTTGCCTTCCGCGGCATCCGCTCCGGCAATTCCGCGCAGCACGTCCGCCGCGAACTTGTAGGGGCTTGCCGTGGACAGCAGCACGGTCGGTGTGGCGTCATTTGTCTTCAGCCGGTACTGGCGGAGCACATGGCCACCCACAGCCGTATGCGGATCCATCAGGTAATGATCCTCAAGGAAGCGCTTTCCGATCTCGATCAGCGTATCCTTGTTGTCCGCGCAGTCTCCCCAGAACACGTCTGCCATCCAGTCCCTGCGCTGCTCGCCGATGGAATAGCTTCCGCTTTCCTTCAGCTGCTCCATCCACCTTCTGATCAGCGTGCCGTCCCGGTCCGCGGCTTCATACAGCAGCCGCTCCAGGTTGGAGGAAACGAGAATGTCCATGCTGGGGCTCAGTGTCTTGAAGAACGTACGGTGTGTGGAATAGATGCCGCTGTTGAAGAAGTCCGTCAGCACGTTATTCCGGTTGCTGGCGCAGATCAGCTTGTTCACCGGCAGTCCCATATTCCGGGCATAGTAGCCAGCCAGGATATCGCCGAAGTTTCCGGTCGGAACACAGAAATTCACGGGATCCCCCGGCGCGATGGCATGTTTGTTGACCAGATCCGCGTAAGCGGAGAAGTAATACACAATCTGCGGAGCAAGACGTCCAAAGTTGATGGAGTTGGCGGAAGACAGGATCTTGCCCCGCTCTTCCATCTGTTTAACAAACTCAGAAGAGGAGAAAAGTTCCTTCACACCGGTCTGGGCATCGTCGAAGTTGCCCTTGACCGCGATAACATGCGTGTTGTTTCCTCCGGTAGTAACCATCTGCAGCTTCTGTACGTCGCTCACGCCTTCCTGCGGATAGAACACAGTACAGCTTGTACCGGGCACGTCACGGAAGCCTTCCAGCGCCGCTTTACCAGTGTCGCCGCTGGTGGCAACCAGAATGCTGATTTCCCGCGTTTCACCGTTCTTCACAGCGGCAAGGCGGGTCAGGTGCGGAAGCAGCTGGAGCGCCATGTCCTTGAAGGCCAGCGTCGGTCCGTGGAAAAGCTCCAGTACCCAGGTGGCGTCATCAATCTGTTTCACCGGGGCAATTTCCGGTGTATCAAAGCGTTCCGTGTTATAGGCTGCGCGCACCGCTTCCTCAATTTCCGGAATATTGAAGTCCTCCAGGTACCGCTTCAGGATGGCAACCGCGCGTGCGGCATAATCCATTTCGCAGAAGGAGGAGATTCTGTTCATCGGAACAGACGGGAACATAGCGGGGACGTACAGGCCTCCGTCCGGTGCCAGACCATGCAGGATCGCCTGGCTGGCCGTAACGCAGCTTTCACCGCGGGTGGAGAAGAAAGACACGAATGAATCACACTCCGGTTCTTTAATATGTTTCCGTTCTGGAAAAAAGAGGCGCCGGGAAATGCCGCCGCCTCTTCCGTGTTCGCTTGTGAAATCAGATCAGATACTGTCTGAAGAACACCGGGATATCTTCCGGATCGGCGCTCAGACTCAGTACAAAATCAACATCATGCTTTGCACCCAGTTCAACCAGCACCTTCACAATCGGCTCCGTATCAGCCAGCTCAGTATGGCTCAGCTTCAGGAAAGCGTCAATAAAGATGGTGCCGACGTCGAAGTTGGATGAAAGGATTCCGCACAGGAAGCCGATAAACATATCGGTGCTGTGAATATGATAATCTTCGGCGTTGATGAAACGAACCTTGTGGTCCACGTCGAACATGTAGCGATTGTCATCATCCAGGAAAATGACGTCGTGTACCGCGTCGCGGGCAGTGGTATTGGTCAGGTCAATCAGCCGCTTCGTTTTTCCGGAGCCCTTTTTGCCTGCAATTACCTGTATCATGGGAACCAGCCTCCTTTTATGGGGTTTTCTCTGAGAGCATTATACGCTACTTTTGGGTTTAGCGCAACGTGTTTTTCCCGGCGATATCCTGATAAGTTATTCCGGTGTTCAGCTTGCGTGTTTCCCTGCCGCCGTTGCGGCAGATTGCTTTGTAATCACAGTACCGGCACACCGGGCCAAGGGAATCTTCACCCGGCATTGCGGCGATGTCTCCGTCGCGCATCCGCCCACAGAGTTCTCCCGCTTTTTCAACAGCCGCGTCCATCAGTCCGCTGAGCGTCTTTTCTTCCACAGCCCAGGATGCGGATTTGCTGATGGTTCCATCCTTGTTGAACACCTTGTCCACAGAGAACGGATGCACGTCCCGGTCCATCGCCCGGATCAGGTCTTCCTCCGCCGTAATCAGGCCCTTCATACGGACTTCGCTGATCCTGTCGTTCTCAATCTTTTCCGGATTGTCATCTTCCGTCGATACTTCTTTATCCTCAATGGGGAAGAACATGGCTCCGGCCGGCCGGGTACCCGGCATGCTGTCCGCCGCAGCCTTCAGGTAAATCATCAGCTGCAGCTGTTCTCCGGCTTCCATTTTTGCGGGATCCGGCTTCTTTCCCCTGCTCTTGTTGTCCACCACCCGCAGCCAGACGCCTTCGCCGTTCTCATAGGTGTCAATCCGGTCAATCTGTCCCCGGATCGCCGTTTTGCTTCCGTCCGCCAGCGTGATGATCACCGGCGGAAGACCCTCACCTTCACCGAAGGGCTGCTCCGTCGCAATCGTCCGGAATTCGCTGTTGGCGGCAAACCGGGTCAGTACCTGCGCAGCCCGGCGGACACGGCGCAGGTAGCCCTCACCCGTCCACTCTCCCATGGCGTCTTCCCGCAGCGGCGTATCCTTCCACTCCTCTGTGAGCTCCGTCAGGATGGTGTCCATGACGTTGTTGACCCGTTCCGCCGTGAAATACGGCCAGTCCTTCTCAGCGCCCGCCTGCTTCATATACCGGTCCAGCGCTTCATGGAAGAAAGTTCCCGCGTCGTTGCTCTCATAGGTGAATTCTTCCTGTTTCACCGGCCGCAGGCCGTAATCGATAAAATGCCTGTACGGACAGGAAGCAAACTGCTCCAGCCGGCTGATGGACAGCCTGTCTGTCATGAACAGTTTCCTGGCCGTATCCTTCTCCAGCTTTTGTTCTTCTTCCTGTGGCAGCATTTCCTCCAGGAGCCGGCGTGCCGCCTTTCCGTATGTTCCGTTGTGCAGCAGCTGAACCAGCGCGGTTCTCCATGCCGGCGGTATTTCCGGTATCATGCCGTCCTTCAGTTCTGTCAGCCAGTCCCCCACGCCCTCCAGCGCTTCCCGTGGCGTCGCGGGATCTTTCCGGTTCTCCTGGCCCAGCATTCCGCCTTCTTCATGGATATTCGGATACAGTTCCCTGATCTGGGCAATCAGTCCGTCCGGCTGCAGCGCGCCGCCTTCCTCTGAGCGCAGGCTCCAGCTGATCATCAGCTTTTCCCGCGGCAGCGTCAGGGTACGGTAAAAGTCATATTTCCGGATCAGGCACCCGGCTTCCCGGCTGATACCGATCGTTTTTCCGGTGGCTTCCTCCATCTTTTTCCGTTCGGCATCCGTCAGCCAGCCGCTCTCCGGCGCTGTCAGCATGCCGTCCTGTGCCTGTGGAAGGATCAGTGCCTGGATATCTCCGGCCAGCAGATGTCCTGTCTCGCCGATGATTACACCGTCTTCCTGTTCAGGCAGTGCCGCAAGCGACACCGGATTCAGCGCGCTTTCCAGCATATACCGCAGGTCCCGGATCGCCGCGCGCCGCGCGCCCAGAAGCGTACCAAGCTGATTCAGCAGCTCCATCAGCAGCTTCCAGATCTGCCGGTTGATAATCGCTTCCCTGTACATTTCATGCTGCAGGAGCATTTCTTCCTCTTCCTGCAGCCTGTTCCATACGTTTTCCGCTTCCAGGAACCCGACCAGCGCCTCCGCGGACGCCGCCGCGTTCCTGGCCTCCTTCAGGTTCGTGCGCAGTTCCTCCACAGGCTGCAGCAGCCGCTGCCGGAGCTGTTCTGCTTCCTCCGCGTTCTCCCCGCCTGTAAAGGGCCGCTGCCATCTTCGTCCTTCAATGCCGTGCGCCCGGGCATAATCTTCCAGGCACAGGCCTTCCGCTTCCGTCAGCGTGCAGAAGCCGCTCCGTGCCACTGTAATAACCTTGTCTGTGCGGTAGCCGTCGCTCAGGATGGACAGCGTGCTGAGCAGCATACGGCATACGGGATGGTTCACTGCTTTATCCTTTTGCTGCCATACAAAGGGTATACCGCTGATCTTCAGGTTCGCTCTCAGGATGCCTTCCGAGCCAGCTCCAGGTGGAAGGGCAATCGCCATCCGGTTCCAGGGGATACCTTCCTCATGCCATTCCCGCAATGTAGCCGCGACAGCTTCCGCCTCATCCCACGGAGAGCTTCCGGCATACAATTTCAGCACGCCTTCTGTATCTCCCATCCAGGTTTCCGGATTCAGTGCAAACAGATTCCGGTCCAGGAACTGCAGGGCCGGTGCGCAGCCTTCCCGTATGCTGTGCGGATAAACTTCCTCGGTAAGGGTCCTGACTTCCTCCAGGGCTTTGATCAGCTGGTCTGTGCTTTCATGCTGCTGTGTAAAGATCCGCCCGTCCGGAGCCTGCTTTTCATCCATGATCAGGTAAACCGACAGGCTGTTCACCTTGTTGCACAGGTGGGCAATCAGCTCCCTCAGGTCCGGCCGGATCGCGTCAAAACCATATACTGCCACGTCTGCGCCGTTCCATAATCCGCTGTTTTCCAGCCGGCTTACAGCATCGGTCCAGATGGCTTTTTCTTCATCAAACTGTTCTGAGATCAGTGTCTCATATCCATCCCAGAGGATTTTCAGGTCATTGAGTTTGGCCCGTTCCGCGCCGGTTCCCGTGCCTGCTGCATAATCTTCCAGTTCCTCCGGCGTAATGTCACTTTCCCGCAGTTCATCCAGCGCCCCGCTGACGCGGCTCACCGCGCCGGACAACTCCGTCATGTTCCGGTAATATGCCAGGTTTTCTTCCTGCTCTGTCATCACCCGGTGAACCGCCATTGCCCGGCCCATTTCATTCAGCGGGCGTCTTGTTCCCGTGCCCGTCTGTTCTTTGACCTGCTGCTTCAGTTTCCGCGGACTGATTACCTGGATATCCAGCAGTCCCGGCAGTTTCAGTCCGGTAATGATATCCCTCTCCGCCTGCAGGGTATACTGCTCGGGCACATACAGAATCAGCCTTCGTCCGGCTTTTCTGTTTTCCGCCGCGTCACGGAGCACCAGCGGCCAGACTCGCCCGTTTCTGTCTCCGATGATCTTTACCCTGCTCATACCTTTCCTCCGATATTTATAACTCTACACTCTTCACTGTTCACTCATCACTCTAAACTCTAAACTCATT
>Ga0310786_10002912_pt1 | contig 25483 bp, 11 predicted proteins | sample AusTroGonzalo_MG_FD_203881 | JGI IMG/M metagenome (GOLD analysis project Ga0310786, IMG submission 203881) | Bovine rumen microbial communities from tropical cattle in Woodstock, Queensland, Australia - Gonzalo_03 (v2) (version 2) | ecosystem: Host-associated > Mammals > Digestive system >...
CTTGACGGCGTCCCAGATCTTGTAGTAGATTCCAGCCGAGTAGTTGTAGGTCGAGCCGATCGCGCTCTTCGCGCCGAGCGCAACCGCGCCAGCGAACCACTCGTCGATACCCCAGGTGATGTCGTACTTGCCGCCGAGGCACTTGATGCAGCGCTGGAACATGTAGAGGTCGGGGTAGTTGAACTTGATACCGGCGAGGTTCTTGATCTTGCCGTCGGCAGCGAGGAGGAATTTCTCCATGTCGAAGTTGACGCCGCTCATGCCGGTGTGATAGTAGTAGAACGGGAGCTTCTTCGAGGTCTTGAGCGCCTCCTTCAAGTAAGCGACGAGCGCGTCGATGGAGCCGGGCTTGAAGAAGTTCGGCGGGACGATCGACGTCGCGTCCATTCCGCACTTCACGGCATACGCGCCGAGTTCCTGCACCTCGGGGAGCGCAAGTGCGCCGATGTGCGCGATGAGGAAGAGCTTGCCCTTCGCGGCCTTGACCCACGCGTCGAAGACCTGCTTGCGCTCCTCGACGGAGCAGCAAATGCCCTCGCCTGTCGTGCCGGAGACGTAGACGCCCGTCACCTTCTGCTTGATAAGCGTCGCGGCCTGTTTCTTGACAAGAGCGAGGTTGACGCTGCCGTCTGCGTTGAACGGCGTATGAGCCGCCGCGATGAGTCCTTCGAGTTTCTTCATGAGTTCTCCTTTATGGAAGTTTGACGGGAAACTTGTTTTAAGTCCGCGCACATTATACCAAAATCCATTCACTCTATGTAATATAAATCCGTACCCATTTTTGATCCGCTGCCAATCCGAACCCCGTTCAGCCCGCCGAATTTTACTCCGATCAGCAGGGCTCTCGCTACCGCTCCGCAGAATTTCATTTGCTTCGCGCCCATCATTCGTCTCTCGCTGAATGATACAGATCGTCTTTAAGCTGGAGGAAGTGTCCTCCAGACCTCCTCACTGCCGCGACAGAGTGGTTGCCGTGCCTTCAAAACCTGCCGAAGGCAGCCCCAAAAGACAATCCAACGCACTGAATCGCCGTTGAGACATCGCGAAGCAGCGGAGCGGTAGCGAGAGCCCTAACGATCGGAGTTTCTTCTTGCAAGGAGAAAACGTCCATTTCACTTACGATTAAATCTATCTTTGAAGTCTTAGCCACATAGTACACAAAGAACACAAAACGCCCTTTGCGTCCTTTGCGTTCTTTGCGGCTAAAAAATCACTTCTTCAAAGTCTTTAGCGTCAGTCCAGCGAGGTCTTTGCCCTTCTCGCGAAGGACGAACGACGCGATGTAGGCGACAGCGACGCAGACGACAAGTCCGATTCCACCCAACAGGAACGGATGGAACTTAAGCCCGAAGACATCGCAGTGTAGTATCTCGCAGCTGAAGCATACGAAGTAGTTCGCCGCAAGCCCCAAGACCGCCGCGACGCCCTTGATGCGCGGCATGAAGACTCCCATGAAGAAGAGCCCCGTCAAGCCAGCTGTCAGCATCGCGATATACTTGTTGAAGTTGTCGAACAAGGCGCTCGACTCCATCCTCGCGAGCGTCAAGGCCGCCATGATGCCGATAATGCCGACGACATAAGTGCAAATCTGTCCGCACCTGATCTGCGCCTTGCCGGAGATTCCCGGATTGAAGCGCTTCACGAAGTCGGTGACGACGGCGGTTGACGCGGAAGAGAGGTTCGCCGACAAGGTCGAGATCGTTGCCGCGAAGACAGCCGCGATCACGAGCCCCGCGAGCCACGGCGGCATCTCAGTCGCCATGAAGATCGGGAGAACCGAGTCGCCCTTCGGCATCGTGACATCCATCGCCTCGGGGTGAGTGTGGTAGAACGCGAAGAGCGCCATGCCGATTCCGTAGAAGACAATCTGCGCGAAGACGCTCATGCAACCGTTAAACCACAGCGAGCGCTTCGTCGCGTTCTCGTCGGGCGTAGCGATGTAGCGCTGGATTACGCACTGGTCGCTCGTGTAGGAAGAGAGGTTCGAGATAAGCCCCTGCACAGCAACGACCCAGAAGACCGGCTGCGTCAAGATGAAGCGGAAATCCCACATCGTGTTCTTGTTATAGGTACTCGCGACATTCCAGAAAGTCGAGAAGTGTTCGCCCGGCGCGCCAGTCTTCATGATGAGAAGTACGAGCACCGAGACAGCGCCGCCCATAAGAACTATGCCCTGGACGAAGTCCGACCAGATGACGGCCTCAAGTCCGCCGAGCGAGCAGTAGATCATCGTGAGGATGCCGCAAATGAGAATGCACGCGTCGATGGAAATTCCAGTAACGGCATTGAGAGCAATCGCGGGGAGCAACGTCACGACCGCGACACGGCAGACCATAAATACGACAAACGCCGCAGAACCGAAGAGCCGCACGCCAAGGTTGAAGCGCTTTTCGAGATACTCGTACGCGCTCGTGATCCCGAGGCGACAGAAGAACGGCAGGTAGTAGTAGATCGCGACAGGCGCCATGCCGATGATGAAGAACGCCATCACGAAGTAACGCCAGTCCTGCAAATACGCCTGCGTCGGAATCGCGATGAAGGTGATGGACGAAAGCATCGTCGCGAAAATCGACATTCCCGCGACATACCACGGGATGCGATTTCCGCCGCGGAAGTAGTCATTCTCGTCCTTCTTCTTGAAGATGAAGAAGCACGCCATGCCGACCATCAAAAGCGCGTAGACACCGACGACCGCCCACGCCATCGCGCCGAACTTGCCGGTCTTCTTAAAGCTTGCGACAGAGACAGCGTCCGTGCGCGTAGCCGGCGCGATTTCGCCGCCCACAATAAGAAGCGTGTATTGCTCAGGCGTCTTGCCGGGCTTGATGCCAGCCGCCGCGCCGCAGCGCGGCGAATCTGCCGCGGCGATTTCGCCATACTCGCACCACGCGTCGGTCACGCAGTTGTAGGCGAGGACTTTGCGCTGCCAGCCGAGCTTCACGGGGTCGGTTTCCTTCGAGCCGTTGATCGCGCGGTCGATCCACCCCTTCTCGCCGAACCCGCCGACGAGCAGGATATGCTGGTGTCCGCTCGGCAAAAACGCCGCGCCAATCGTCGTCGTGCCCTCCGGGAGCGGCGAGAGCTTGCGCCATTCGGCCAAGGGTCTGACCCTGTTGACCGCAGTCGGTGACTGCTGCTTTAGCTGTGTCACCGACTGTGTCAATGGGGTCTGACCCTTTATGCTTGACAGCACAAGCCCATATCCGTCGTGAAGCGGCTGCTTTGTCGCGGCGTCGAATCCACCGTAGACGACAAGCATCTTTTCCTTCTGGTCGCCATTCTGGACCGCCGCTACCATCTGCGCGCGCGCTGGGCCAGGAATCTCGGCGACAAGACGCCACTCGCCCTTCTCGGCGGCCAGATCGAGCGCATACACCTTCTTCGCCGCAACGACATAGACCTTCGAGCCATCAGCAGTCGCCGCGCCCATCACGACTGGCTCTGGCAGTGCTGGGAGCCCCTTCGTATCGAGTGCGGCACCAGGGAGCCCGATTTCGCCACTGAAGGACAGAGCGAACGCATCAGAAAGCGACGACTGACCATCGGTTCCGCCCGCGCAGAAGACAAAGCCCTTCTTGTCGATTTCCACCACGCACGAGACACCCTCGGCAACGGCGCGTGGCAGATCGCCGACATTTCCCCACTTTCCATTCAGTTCGCGAACAGTTATGTCCGCGCTATACATCTTCTTCCCGTCCTCGAAATAGCTTCCGCCAGCAACTAAGAATCGCCCATCAGACAAGAAGCCGGAGAACGGCCTTGCGACCTTTGCGGGCATTGTCTCGCCCGCCTTCCAGTCAACCTCAACGGGCGTTGCAAACGCGGTGGCCGTGCAGACGGCACAGAACGCCGTCGCGACAGCGCATTTTCCAGCAAGCAAGCTCGTCAGTCTCTTCACGATAGCCGACTTTCTCATGCGGTTGGTTCCTTTCTACAATGTTTTCTATTCGATGCCCTCGATGGTGATGCTCCACAAATTATTGGAAAGTCACCGTGTCCGACTTGGTGGCACCTTGCACTCTGATTTCAACCCCGGACGGGAAGTTTGTCGCGGTGAATTCCGCGATGTGGTTGACGACAGCCACCGTCTCGAGCGGCGTCTGACTGTCTCCAACGTACATTGACAATGTGTCGCCGTCGTTGGTGTAGCACTTGATCACTCGTCCGGTCGTCTTCGTGTAGTCCTTTCCGCAGATGTGGACGAATGGCGTAGGATTCCACTCCGCCTTGTAAAGGTAGAAGGTGTCCTTTTTCGTGACGTGGTCGCGTTCCACGAGACCCTTGTTATTCAGGTATTTTAGGTCGTCGTTGGTTGTCGCGTTTTCGCCATCAAGGCACTCCGTGTAGCCCTCTTTTCTGCTTGACACCGCGATGTCGAACAACTGCCACTGACCAGTGAAGAGAAGTTGCGGGTAGTTTCTGATTGCGGCGATGTGTCCTTCATGCAACCACATCTGGTATTCGATGTCGTGCCTTGGGTTGTTGCCGGAGGTCGTCGTGCTCAGGAAGTTCGTGGAATGGCAATGCTGCGTTCCGCCGCATCCATACTCCGAGAGCGCAAGCGGCTTGCTGCGGTCTGTTATGGTGCTCTTTATGCGCTTGTTCAACTGAGACGAAGGGTCGTTGATCGTCTTGTCGATGTACCATCCGACATAGAGGTTGCAGCCGAACCAATCCACATCAGGGTTGTTGTAGTACCCAGAGGGGTCGCTGTAGCTGTGCGACATGACATAGCCGACCATGCGCTCCGTGTCCATAGACTTGATGAGGTCGTAGTATCCCTCTATCTTCTCCTTGCCAAAGGCCTTGTCATCCGTGGTTGTCTCGTTGCTGAGTCCCCAGAACATGATGCATGGGTGGTTAAAGTGCTGTTCGACCATTTCAATGTATTGTGTTTCGAGGTGCGTGTAGTAGTCCGAGGGCATCGTCGACTGGAGCTTGTTGACGCATGGCACTTCGGTCTGGACGATGATTCCGAGCTGGTCGCACCGGTCGTACACCTCCTTCGGGTGCGGGTAGTGCGCGAGCCGGATGAAGTTGCACCCGAGCTCCTGTATGATGGCGAACTCCTGGTCGTAGTCGCTGTCGGTGAGCGCGTTGGCCTTCCCCTCCACGTCGTCGTGCATGCAGACGCCCCTCAGGAGGTAGGGTTCCCCGTTGAGCAGGAAGCCGGTGTAGGTCTCGCCATTTACCGTCTCATTGATGACGTATTCGTAGTACCGGAAGCCATACGGACGCTCGTACCTGTGGTAGAGTTCGTTGTCCTTGTAGATTTCCAACTTGACGTTGTAGAGGTGTGGGTCGATTGTGCCGTCCCACAGTTTCAAATCGCTTCCCGCGATGGTGGTTGTGAATGTCTGCTCCTCGCCATTGCTTGTCTTGGTGTCTGTCCACTCATAGCCATCTTCGTCTGTTATTGTGCATACAAGGGTCGCGCCACTTGGGACGGTGGTCTTGACGTTCACTGTCGCGGAGGAATCAGACACCGTTGAAGTGATGTGGAAGCCGTCGTAACCGTATTTCATCGCCGGAAGGACGGGACTTGTGAACAGCTTGACGTTGCCGAGGGTGGCGTTGAAGTTGAAGTCGCCGGCCGCCGGAGCCAAGGCGCTCCTCGTGGTATTGCAAAGCGCCACCCGGATGTTGTTAATTCCACGGTGGACGTATTCGCTTATGTCAACGAAGAACGCGTTGTAGCCGCCCCAGTGCGTCCCGACCTTCACGTCGTCGACGTAGATGTCCGCGCTCTGGTCGGCGTGCTGGAACCACAAGTAGGTTGGTTGAGCCGCGCTGAGCGTTATGGAGGTGTCGAACGAGAACGTCCCCTTGGAGTAGCTAGACGAATGTCCGTTTATTCCGTTGACGGAATATGGCGTGGTGATGGTGTTGCCGCCGTATCTCCATGTCGGGAGATCCTTATTCGACTTCTGGAACGGAGTCTCATGCACGTAAGCGCAAGTCTGGGATACTGTCGGGCTCGTGTGGTTCTGATAGGTGGAATACGCCTCGACGACGGTGTCCTCATTGATGGAAATTGGTCCCGTGTACAAGGTGAAATCGCCCGTTTGCCCGAGTCTGCAGTAGATTTCGGCACCTTCCGTTGGGCATTCGAGTTCAATTGTATCGCCATAAAACGACACTTCAGGCGGCAGCAGCAAAACGTCCTCGCACACAATCCATCCCGTGGGTATGCCATCGTCGCCTGTCAGCCAGGAAGTTACATTGGCGGCCTTGACAAACGCACCGTAGCCAGACACATTTTTCACCCATCCCTCCAGGCACTTGGAGGTGCCAAGACCACTGGTGGCAAAACATGTGATCCTGTTAAGGAGTCCGCATCCCTCAAACATGTGTCCATAGCACTCGCTAACCAACGTGGTGGCATTGAGGACCGGAGCCTCCATGATGGTAGAATGATCGAACATGTACCAGTAGCATCCAGTGGCGAGCGTCGTGGCTGGAAGTTCAGGCGCCTTGGTCAACGTACCACAATAACTGAACAGGGCGCGGTAGCAGTAGTTCCTGAGTGTCGTTGCCGGGAGAATGAGGTACTCCGCCGAAATCACGGGAGCTTTTTTGAACAGCGAGCAGAAGATGTAAGCGCTGTTCGGGAGGGTCGTGTTTTCGGCGAAGTTGTCTCCATACAGAAGACTCATGATGTTGCCTTCGATGTTGTATGTCGCCGTTCCGCCCTCGAAGCCAGAATATGCGCTGTTGCTCGTGGCATATGTCGTGTTGCTTCCCCTAAATCTGACCAAGTTGCCCTGCACCACGGAAATGGTCGCCCCTTCAGACATGGAGGTTATGGAAGTCCATGCGCCATTGTCGATGCTGTATTCAATGGTCTTGGCCAAGTCGCCAACCGCTTTCCAACTAATCGTTCCAGACGTGAGCACTCTGAAGGTGAGGTAGTCGGCGCTGTAGTCATGTTCCACAGGGGATGCCGGAGGCCCAGCCAGTGAGATTACCGTCCCCATCGGTCGGTTCTCAACCGTCATTTCCGCCGAAGGGTTGCTTTCCACCGGCAAACTGTCGATGGTATAGACGGCCACAGCCCGATAGGTGTCTATCGGATTGTCCTTCGGCATGCGCCAATTCACCGTCAGCGTTCCGCTTGTGCCTTCTTCGATCTGCTCGCCGTTCTTCAGCCAGCGGTACGACGTCGCACCCGGAGCGGACGCCGTGAGCGTAACCGTCTTTCGGGCAGAAACCTTCGTTGCACTCTGGCTGACCTCTGGTGCTACCACTTCGGGATTCTGTTCCGCGTTCGGGATGGATGCGACAGCAATCTCCGTGTCGCCGGTCATGGTGATGGTGACCGTCGCATCGCCCACGAGACAGTAGCCAGATTCGGCGGCGAAGGTCGCTACGACGGTGGCGTTGCTGAATACCGTGTAGACGCCCGCGTTGCCGGTCACAGCCACGCCATTGGTCGTCACCGAAACAAGCGTCACGTTCGCCGGGAGCGGCGAGGGCATCGTCAGGTGCACCAGCGGGAAGAGGGTCGTGAAGGATTCGCCAGACACGGCGACAATCGCATTACCTTCGTCGTCTATGAGCTCGACGTCATAGTAATAGGTCGTCTCCGGAGCAAGCCCTTCCAGATTCAACGAGAACGCGCCGACCTCGAAAGTGCCCTCCGCACTGTGGTTCCGCGAAGAGGGGGAAGTACCCCAAAGCACGCGGACGGTGCAGTTCGACGGCAGCGAATGAGACGCCCCGGCGGAGACGACAAGCCCCGTCACCGTCGCATAGGCACTGTCAATATGCGACATTCCGACATCGCTGGCGCTTGGCAGGACTTCTTCTTCGGATTTCTCGTTCTCGTTCACATAGAATGAAAGCGTCTCGGACGAAAGCGCGGAAACGTCATTGCCGTTGACGGCCAGAAGTCGGACATAGACGGTGCGCTTGTCGGACTTGAGCGGGAACGCCCCGGAACCGAGGCCGATCACGCCTGTGGCGATGTCGTTCGTGTGGTTGAGCGAATCCGCGGCATAGCCCCAGACGGCCTTGACGTCGGCCGTTTCGCAACCATATCCCGCCCAGGCGACGCGGAACGCGACGTCGCCAGTAAAGGTCGTGTCGTTGCAGACCGCCGTCTGGAGCGAGATGATCGGCTCCGGGATCGTGGACGGGTCGCCCTGCGAGGCGTAGCGGATGATGACGATGCCGTCGCCGCCATCGCCGCCCTTGTAGTAGCCCGTCTGGTCACCCGAGCCGCCGCCACCGCCGCCGCCAAGGCCGTCAACACCATCCCCGGCCAATTCAACGGAACCGGAAGCGGGCTTACGACTGCCCGCGCCGCCGCCGCCGAGACCGCCGCCTGCAGCGGCATCCTGTTTGCCGTTATAGAAGCCGCCACCACCACCGCCACCGCCCGCGTACCAGGCCTCAGCGCCCGTGATGTCGCATTGCTCGCCCTTCCCGCCGCCGCCGGGATTGTGCGTCGCTCCAGTAAGCGTGGCATCGCCACCTGCCGCACCTGCGCCACCGCCGCCGCCCGCAAGCCGGTTGGCCAAGGTGGCTTGCTCATTGCCAAGTCCGCCCGCATGGCCTTGCCCGGACGTTCCCGCACCAACCGCTTCGGCCTTGAGCGAGGAACCGCCGCCCGATCCACCGGCAACGCCAGAGCGATGCGTATTGCCATTGCCGCCAGCGCCGCCGCCCACAGCAACGACATTCACACTACCGCCGACGATGGATGAGTCGCCGCCGTTTGAACCATAGGCGTCATGGCTAGTCGACGCGACGCCGCCCGAACCGACGGTGATCGTGAAGGCGTTGGTCGAGGAGACCGCGAGCGCGGGGTTGTAGATGTAGCCGCCCGCGCCGCCGCCGCCGCCAGCCTGATAGCCGCCGGGGCCGCCGCCGCCGACTACGAGCGCCCGCACACCGTTCGTCGCGTAGGACGGAGGCGTGAAGACGTAGGCGTTCGTGATTCCGCCAGTCTCGTCGTCGATCCCGACACGGAAGTAGTGTATCCAGTCATCGCCTATGCGCGTGACGTCACCACCCGTGCCGGCAACGCCCACGCCGGCGGTCGTAAATGTGCCGGGAGTCTCGTTTGCCTCGACGCCCTCGTCGTTGACAACGATGATTTTGTAGGAATAGGGTGTCGCCGTGGAAAGGCCCTTGACCTTGAAGGTCGCCGGAACATCCTGCCCGAGACTGGAGGCGTATTCCGTCCAGGCGGCGGGTTCCTGCACGGACGTCGGCCAGACCTTCGCCTTGAGGGCGCACGACGATGCCGTTGAGGCGCCGAGCGACGAGACGGTCACCGTGAACTGCGCATGGCTCGCGCCGAAGTCGTCGAGCGTCACGCCGAAGACTGGCTTCTCGACGATCACGACCGACTCTACAGAACCGGCGGAAAGGAAGTTGGCATTCTCTACCGTATCGTAATCGGCCTTCACCCAATCCGCACTCGACACGCCTGTGCGAAGACGCACTTCGTCCATCTCGCCGCGGAAATCACGGGTGCCGGTACCAGAGGTTCCGGCAAGGAAGAGGTTGTTGTTGCCGTTAGCTGCGGCTGCGTCGGCGGTCGCCGTCCCGACATAGTTGGTCCCGTTCACGTACAAGAACAAATTCTTGCCATTGTAAACGGCATAGAGCTTGTACCAGTTGCCATTGGCGGACTGGGAGTCCGGGATAATGGAAGTGTCGACCGTAAAGACTTTCACTTTCTGGTCCGACGTCTCGGATGCCCAAAGCCGGAACTGGTTGTAATGGCTTTTCTTGTCGCCGGGATCCTGGTAGTGGTATTGAATCGCCCAGGCACCATCAGCATCGGCAACCTTGCGACCGACGAGATACGCGCTCTGGGGATTCGTCTGCCCCGTCGAATACTTCTCCGGCTTGACCCAGAACGCAACGGTGAAGGCGTTGCCGTTCGCTGTCGTATTGAGGTTGTCGATTGCCGTCTTTTTCGACCCCGAGAGCGATGCCTCAATGCATTGAGCATCCTTCGAGGTTCCCGTCTCGGTCGGCGTGCACGAAGCGCCAATGCGCCCAGCCGTCCGGGCTTTCGCCCCGGAAGTCGCCACCGCCGTCACTTCGTTGGTGGTCGAGTCCTTGAGATTTTTGCTGCTGTCCAGCTCCATGTGCCAGACGCCAGTGTAGTCGCGCCAGGGATCGCCCGTGCTGACCTTGTCCGTGCCGCTCGCGACGGAGTGGTACCACATGACGAATTCAGTGCCGTTCGTCACGCACGGGAGCGTCACCCAGACCAGCGACTCGCCGGTACGCTCCCACGTGTCAATTTCGTAGGGGATGCCGTTCGTCTCCATGTCGATGAAGCAAAGGTCGGCTCCATCCGTGTAGTTGAAGTCGGAATAGTGGAAGCCCTGAATGCCTTCTCCCGTGCCGGAGTCGTATTCCTTAAGACGCACGAGGACGGGGAAGTTCGTTAGGACTTCCGTTCCCGTGTAGCCCGCGACGGTGAACTTCACGCCACGCGCGAACTCGGCGACGGCCGGGTCGGGACGCGGAAGATCAGCCCATGCGGGCAACGTGAGCGCGGCGAGTGCCAGCGCAAAAGCGCCTGTCATAAGTTTTTTAATGTTCATGACTAAAAACACCTCACTTAACAAGGAGGCCATGTTTAATATCATTAAGCGGCACGGTGGTGAAGTTGATAGTGGCGTAGCCCGCGCCCTCGTAGAGAATGCCGATGTCGCCGTTCGGGAGAATCGTCATGTCGGAATACGCAGCGCCCTTCGGCTCGATGCAAAGCCCGTCGCTCCACGTCTTGCCTTCGTCGACCGACGCGCGGATGTAGAGAAGCGCACGGCGATTCGGGCTCTTGCAGTTGGAGAAAAGAAGCATATTGCCATAGCGCATGATCTGCGCGTTGCACTGGGGATCTTCGAGTGTCGTGTCGTAGCGCGACTCCCAAGTCATGCCGCGGTCCTTCGTGACGTGGATCTGACGCCCGCCGCCACGCCAGCGCGAGTTGATCATCCACGAGCCGTCCGAAAGCTCAACGACCTTGCACTCGTCGCCGTTCTTGACGGGCTTCCCGAAGGGTTTCCACGTCTTGCCGTGGTCGTCAGAGCCGAAGAGCGCGTTGCCATCGTTCACGTGGACAATCGTGTGAAGAAGCGTGCCGTCCTTCGCCTGGATGCCAGAGCCAGACGTGATGAAGATAAACCCACCCTCGCTATCGCGCTTTCCGAACGGCCATTCTGGGAATGCAATATCGCTCGAGATGTCGCGCGGCTTGGACCACGTCTTGCCGTTGTCGACAGACTCCTGGACATAGAACTGGAATATGCCGTGCTTTTTCTTAGACTCCCACACGTTGTAGAAGAGGAATATCTTCTTCGTATCCGCGTCGACGATGAACGACGGGTCAGACCCCGCCCAATGCTCGTCGTCGTTCCACGCCCACTTCCAGGTAAAGACCGGCTCGGTCCATGTCTTGCCGCCGTCGGACGAGCGGCGAACGGCGATGTTGATCGGCCTCGCGTGGTTCAGGTCTCCGCCACCTTCGTGCCTCGCGTCGCAGACCGCGACGAGGTCGCCGTTTGGCGCTGTGCAGAGCGCCGGGATTCTGTAGACGGCGGTCTTGACGCCCTCGACGGCGTCGTTGTTCTTGAAGAGGACCTGCTTGGAGTCCACAAACGCGTCAAGCGCAAGGCAAGCATCAGGGCGGGGGCCGACCTTCGTCTTCGCGCCCGACATTAGCTTGATGTTCTTGTTCTCGGTGTCACCGCCAGTCGTAAGGGCAAAGCCGTTCTCGACCGCCTCTGCGTCAATCGTCATGATTGGATTCTTGTCGGCGGTGAACTTGCCATCCTCAATCGCCTTCCACTCTCCGCCAAGCGGCTTTGAGAAGAAGTTCGTAAACCTTGCGCGGCGAACCTTTCCGCGTGACTCCTCGTTGCGGCGGAAGTCCTCGACGAAGCTGTAGACGTTCTTGATGGCATGGGCGCCTTTCGTCTGCAATGTGGTGAAAGTCGCGATCTTGAACCATGCGCCGTCGCGGAAGAGATAGCCCGTAAACGCCGTCCTGTAGTCGCCGTCCTGGCGGGAGTGCAAAGCGAAGCGATATGTCTCGCCGATCTTCCAGTCAAAAGGCATCAAGGACTTCCCGCCGGTGCCCTCGCCGCCAAAGCGGCTGATCGTCACGCCCTCGCCCGCATACAGGTTCTTCGTGCGAACCTTCTCGTCCACTCCGTCGGCCTTCGCCTTGAAGTCGAACGGATCGCCCGGATCCCACACGGAGAAGATTGCGACCTTCTTCCCGTCGTAGAGTTCCTGAATGCCGCAGTATCCGCAACTGAAGCAGATTGCGGCAAAGTAACTGCCGGGGACGGACTTCTCCACCGTCACCTCGCCGTATACCCACTCGGCGTCAGGCGTGGGATGCCATATGTGCACCGAGCGCGCGGATATCGGACTTGGAGCCGCAACAGCGGAAACAGCAATACAAGACGCGAGAATTGATAGTGCTATGTTCTTCATTAAGTCCCCTTCTTAGCAGTTTGGTAGCATTATACTAAATGTTTATGCAATAAGGCAACCTTAACTTTCAGACATTCGTAACTTTAGGTCTTGCGGCGCATGACGAATGCAGCGAGCAGTGAGAGGACAAGCGGCCCAAGGACAAAGTCTGCCGCGAACGTCCCGAGAGCGTCCTTCGGCTCTACGCAGTCGTCGGCAGCGAGCTTTGAAAGCGGCGCAAGCGCGCTCGGCGGCTTCACGCACGTCTCGACGGCCCTGACTATCGTAAGGCCAAACCTGTCAACGGCGTCCGTCTCGAGACTGTCGGGATACTGCTCGATGACGCTCGGCCCCATCTCGACGACTATCAGCGAGACAAAGGCGACGAACAAGGCGACCGGGCGGGAAAGCCCAGAGCCGAGGAACACGCCAAAGGCGGCGACAAGCGCGAGGATCGACACCATGACGATGTACGAGCGAAAGAGATTCCATGCAAAAGAGTCTGCCGGGACAAGCAGCTCGACATCCTGTCTCGGACGCAGCATCACGGGCTTGTCGCCCATGTTCCTGAACGAAAGGACGTCATGATTCCACTCAAGCTGGCAAAGGTGCAGCGGCACCGTCACAGCCGTCTGCGTGATGTTGCTGACCACTCCGAAGAATCCATTTGCCAGAATCGTTCCGTAAACGTCGTCGCGCATGCTGAAAGTGTTTGAAAAGCGCAATCGCGCAGCTGGCTCCACAAACGGATTTTCATTGCTCCAGTCGTAGAGCCCGGGGAATGTCCACGAGGCGGTCGCGTTTGTCTGCACCGTCTGATAATGGTCTTTCGCGCGTTGCTCGAGTATCCTGAGGACAACTGGCTTCTTTGCCTTCTTCACTAGCGGAGGAGTCTCGGGGTCGGCCATGTAGACATCGTACATCTTGAGCGCCTCTTCCTTTGGCGACTCGAGAAGCGGACGGTAGACATGGCTGCACCTGCGCCCCGAGAATTCAGAAGAGGCAAGGAGTGTCACGCACGGGAACGCGAGGATCGCGGCGGCGACAACGGAAAGCGCAAGGAACTTGCCCCACGCAATCGCGAACGACGAGACTGGACGCACCTGCGTCAGCTGGAGCCGCTTTGACTCGCGCTCAGTCGCTATCGTGCCCGTGGCGGCGGCGAGAACGGCGACGATGAGCAGCGCAAAGACTCCGCCAAGCCCGTAGAGAACGAGCATCTCCCTCTTGCCCGCGTCTGTCGCGTCGGTCACAAGGACGAAATTGGCGGCGAACATCCACCCGAGCGACGCCACGAGGAGCATCAGCGCGGTCCACGACCGTACGAGGGAGACGACCTCAAGCCAGAAAATCCGCCAAAGCGAAATCATCGCCGCTGCCCACCTTTGCCAAGAAAAACTCCTCGAGCGACTCGCCGAGTTCCGATACCTTTCCCTCCGCGGCGGATTTGCCGCGATTCAGGATCATCACGCGGTCGCAGATGTCCTCCGTATCCGCGAGGAGATGCGAAGTAGTGAGAACCGTCATCCCCTTCTTCGCAAGCGCCTTGACGAGCGTCTTGACCTCCTTCGTTGACACAGGGTCGAGCCCTGACGTCGGCTCGTCGAGGACGAGAAGCTCGGGCTTCCCGATAAGCGCTGACGCGAGAGCGACGCGACGCGCCATGCCCTTGGAGAAACCGCCTACTGCGCGCGTGGCGACGTCGGAGAGCTTTACCATTTCAAGAAGCTGGTCCGTGCGTTCACGCGCCACCTTGCGCGGCAGGTTGCAGAGCCCCGCGTAGTACATGAGTGTCTCACGAGCCGTGAGAAACGGATGGAGATAGCTCAGCTCTGGGAGATACCCGAGTTTCGCGCGCGCGGCCTTTGCATGCGGGGGAAGGCCAAACAGGGAAATCTTCCCCGAAGACGGCGGAAGAAGACCAAGCATCATCTTTATCGTCGTCGACTTGCCGGACCCGTTTGGCCCAAGGAGACCAAAGACCTCCCCTTGGCGGACCTCGAGGTCAAGACCCGACACGGCCTCGACCGTCGGCCTCAGCCAGAAATCACGGAAAGTCTTCGAGACCTTCTCGAGTTTCACTATCGCTTCGTCCATTTCAATCCCTTCCGAAAAAACTAAAACCGCCGAACGCCCTCAAGCCGCTGCCGCGCCTTCGGGGAGAGCGTCTTGTAGCCGAACCTACGCGCCGTCTCGCGGTAGAGCGTATCTGGCTCGCAGGCGCCAAGGTCCTTCTCAACCTCGGCCATCTTCGCACGGAGCTCGTCATTCGACACCTTGTCGAGGTCTGTGCGCGGCACTTCGGCGGAAGACGCGGAGCGGCGACGCGGGAACGTCACCTCAGGCGTGAACTTCGGCGCGGGAAGAACTCCGTCGGGCGAACGGCGAATCTCCTCCAGCTCCTTGAGAAGCCGCTCTTCGCCGCGCGAGCGGTCAAGAGCCCAGTCGGCAGACCACACATGGACTGTGTTCCACCCGAGCGAACGCAGAACCGACGCCCTCAGTTCGTCGCGATCGCGCACCGTGAGCGCAGACGCGTAGGAATCGCCGTCACATTCGATTGCCGCGAGATACCCGTCCTTCCGCGCGGGATCCCTGACGCCGACGTCGACGCGGAAGCCAGAACAGCCGACATCGCGCTCGACGGTGAAGCCGTGCTCGGCAAGGAACGAAGCAACCTCGTCGGCAAAGCGGTCGCGCCGCCTTTCCGCAGCGTCCGCAGCCGCGGCGATTCCGCCGCGCTCGGCATATTCGAGGAAGGCCCGCAGATGCGCGGCGCCAACTGCCTGCGTGCGCGAAAGGTCGATCTCCGCGCCCTTGCACGACGCGAATACGACGACCTGCTCTTTTGCGCGCGTTACGGCAACGTTGAGGCGACGCTCGCCGCCGGAGCGGTTGAGCGGGCCGAAGTTCATCAGGAACTTGCCGTCCGGTCCCTTAGCATAACCGACGGAGAAGAGTATGACGTCGCGCTCGTCGCCCTGGACGTTCTCGAGGTTCTTCACGAAGAACGGCTCCTCTCCGCCGTCCGCGAAGTAGTCCTCGTACTTCGGGTTCGCCGCGCGGCGTTCCTCGAAGATGTCCTCTATCAGGTTCTTCTGCGCCATCGAGAACGTGACAACGCCTGCGCTGCGACGCTTCTGCGAGGGATCTGCGAGACGCGAGAACACGTAGTCCACAAGCGCCTCGGCCTCGGCCCTGTTGGTGCGGCTCGCCTTCGCGTCATAGACGCCGTTCTCGACGAAATGCCACGCGACGCCGAGGCGCGGCGTCGTCTTCGCCGCAGGGAAAGTGCAAAGACGGTCGCCATAGTAGTGGTGGTTCGAGAACGCAATAAGCGACTCGTGGCGGCTACGGTAATGCCAACTCAAATACGCGGAACTGAGCCCAGCCGCAAGACATTCGTCGAGGATGCTTTCGAGATCCTCCGACTCGTCCTCGTCGTCTCCGGTCTCGCCCTTCTGGAAGAAGTTTGTCGGAGGCATCTGCTTCGGGTCGCCGACGACCACGCACTGCTTCGCGCGCGCAATGACGCCAATCGCGTCCCACACGGGGATCTGCGACGCCTCGTCGAAGACGACCAAGTCAAAGGTAGATTCCGCAGGGAGATACTGCGCGACCGACAGGGGGCTCATGAGGAAACACGGCTTGATGCGCCCGATGATTCCGCGCGCCTCCGCGAGCAGGCGACGTATGGGCTTTTGGCGCGACTTCTTAGCGCACTCGCGACGGACGATCCCGAGTTCGCATCCGTCGGGGCAGTCTCCGAGGCGTCCGGACGGGAGAAGCGCCGCGAGCTTCGCGCGAACAGCATGCTTCACGAGCTCGGCGTATTCCGCATCAAGGCGGCGGAATTCGATTATCTGCTCTTCGCGCTTCAGCCCCGCAAACGAGGCGAGCGCAGATTCGGTGCGAAGTATCTCGACGAGCGTCGCGGAGCCGACCGAGCGGTCAAACGACTCTCCTGCCGACTCCGGATCGACATCGCCAGACGCAAGCGCAGTTGCAAAGCCAAGGCCAATCCTTTTCGCGACTTCACCGGCAGACTCGCGGTAGCGCATGACGCCGCGCGACTCTCCCATAGCCGCAATCGCGGCGTCGAGCTTCGCGGCAAATGCGCCGCCAAAGCCCTCGAAACGCCCGACGAACCCGGGACCGTATCTGAGCGCGCCGCCACTGCCGAACAGCACGGAAAGCCCCCGAGCAAAGCCGCCCTTCGAGCGGAGCGCGGCAAGTTTGCCGCGCATCTCCTCCTCGGCGGCCGGGTTCCACGCGAAGGTCGCGACAGGCACGAGGGCCTTTACGGCGTCTGCCGTCGTGCCTCGCCAGTCAGCCGCGGCGCGAAGGACGAGCTCGCGGATGTCGGAAACATCCTTCTCGCTCCACTCGCAGACCTTGCCGCCGACGATCGGGAAGGTCTTCGCGCCGCCCGCGATCTTCATCGCAAAGCAGTCGTAGGCGGAAAGCCCGTTCGGATAGCGCCTGTGGAGCGCGGCAATCGGCGCGTCGAGGGCTGCGCGGTAGTTGGAAATCTGGTCGACCGTCTTCTGCCACTCGTTAGGCGTTCCCCTGTCGACGTAGTCAAGCGCCTCCTTGAACTGCTCGAGCACCTCGGTCTTGCCGGACTTGTTGGAGTGGAGCTCGAGACAGAATGGCTTCAAACCGACTGACGAAAGACGACGGTGGACGACATCGAGAGCGGCCTTCTTCTCGGAGACAAAGAGCACTCTGCGACCAAGCGCGAGATTGTGCGCGATGAGGTTAGTGATCGTCTGCGACTTGCCGGTACCGGGCGGCCCGTGGAGGACGAACGACTTTCCCATCGCGGAATAAAGGACTGCCGCGAGCTGGGAGGAGTCGGCCGAAAGCGGGGTGAAGAGCTCTCCGTACTTGATGTGCGAGGCGATCTCCTCGGGCGGAAAGACCTCTACGCCGTCGTCATAGTCGCCGCCGCCTTTCATAAGGTGCGAGACGAATGGATGGCTGCCAAGCTGGTCGGCGCGGGCAGTAAGATCCTTCCACATCACGAACTTGCCGAACGAGAAGTTGCCGATCGCGGCATCTTCCTCGATGTCCCAGCCCTCCATGCCCTTCACCGCCTCGCGGAAAGTTGCAAAGACCTTGGCAACGTCTACACCTGAGTCATCTTCAGGAAGAGGGTCAAGCCCCTGAACGGAAATCCCGAACTCGGCGCGGAGAAACTCGACGAGCGTCGCGTTGAGCATCGTGTCGTCGTCAAGGCGGGAGACTGTATATCCCTCGCGAACGTTCTTCCTCGTCATCTGCACGGGCATCAGGAGGATTGGCGCACGGCATTCCTTGGCGTTTGCGCCCTTAGGCCGCCACCTCAGAAACCCGAGCGCAAGGTAGAGCGCGTTGACGCCGCTTTCCTCGAGGTCTGTCTTCGCAAGCCGGAATATCTCCTTGAGCCGACGCAGCATGTCGTCCGACGCGAGCGTCGAGCGGAGCGCACCCGCGGAGCGCGACTGGGAGTCGGACGGCTCTACGGCGACGGCCTGGTCTGCCGAAAGCCGGTCCTCAAGCGCCGCTACGCCGTCTACGGCGAGGGGGAGTATTTGCTTCGAATCCCGCGCGTTGAGAAGCCGGTTCCTGAGCGACAGGTCCAGCAGCTTCTGCGTCCAGCGGGCCACACGGTTCTTGCTATTGTCGTCCATTTGGCAGATATTATACCATAAAGCACCAATGCGGCATTTGTGGTATACTATTCCGCGTCGGAGGAAACATGACAGACCTTTCGGATGAAATCAACATCTTCATGCGCGTGCTCGAGCTCGTCGGCGCCTTTGCGGGCGCGATCTCAGGCGTGCGGCTCGCAAGCGTAAAGCGCTTCGACTGGTTCGGAGCGAGCGTGATCGGCTTCATCACCGCGGCCGGCGGCGGGACGCTGCGCGACGTGTTGCTACGTGTAGAGCCGTTCTGGATGTCCGATCCGTCCTACATCATCGTGTCTGCGCTCGCGGTAGTCTCGATTTGGCTCTTCGGGCGGCGCTTCATCAGCGGACAGATCACGTGGTTCATCTTCGACACGATTTCGATATCGCTCTTCATGATGATCGGGCTCCACAAGGCGATACTGCACAGCTACCAGCCGTGGTGCGCGATAGTCCTCGGCGTGGTGACGGCGGTAGCTGGCGGCATCCTGCGCGACATCTGCATCAACGAAGTGCCGCTCATCTTCCGCAAGGAGCTCTACGCGCTCGCCTGCGCCGCGGGCGGAGTGCTCTACTTCCTGCTACCGTTCGTCGGCGTCGAGAGCATCTACGTCCGCAATATCGCGGGCCTGGCGATCATCTTCGTCATCCGCGCGCTCGCAATCAAGTACAGTCTCGGCGTCCCCGTCCTCACCGGCCACGGCACCACCTTCCACCACAGCCACAAAAAGCACGGCCCCGAAAAGTGAAGACGCTACTGTGTCACTCTCACTGTGTCACAGGGGTCTGACCCTCGGATTCACACCCCGTAGTATTCGACTGCATCACAAGTTGCCGTTCCTCCCGCACTGATTGGCAAAGAGGTTTGTTGCCGCCAGAGTAAAACTTCCGGTGGCAAAAGTGTTGCGAAGAAGCTAATACGCAGAAACGCAAACCGCCACCCAAACGGGCGGCGGTTCGTGTATGCGATGTGTAATGTTTATTACAACTGGGCTACTTCACCATCACGCGCATAAAGAACGAGTTGCCCGCATCGGCTGGCGGCGAAACGAAGATTTTTGCCTTGCCATTAACTGGAGACCCAAAAGTGATGTCGATATTGTCGGACGAGAACGCGCTGGGCGTAAGCGTTGCCGCGCCCTCGACGCCAAGAACCTTCTTCAAGTTTTCTTTAAGCGTTTCCTCCGCAACCGAACCGCCGCCGATGTTTACATCCTTCACGCTTACAGTAAACTCAAACTTACCATCGGTTGATGCTGGTGTGAACGATTCTATCTTCACATCGTCAGATGTAAGTTCTCTGCCGATGAGCCTATCCGCACCCACCGCGAACGACAGCCACGCCCTTGTCGAGTCCTTCACGGCCAATGCACCAGCCGTAGTCAGACCGTCAACGCCCTTGACTGCATCGACCCACTGGCGGAACGCCTCATACACCGCAACATCCGTGATATTCGTCAACCCCGCGTCCGTGCCGACGCTCAACGCCGACTCCACATCCGCCACCGTCGCGTCTTCGCTGAGCGGCGGGAAAATCGCATCACTGCGTGTTGTCATCACCTGAACGAACGTCATGTCTGCCGCGTCAAGAGCCGCCCCCACGACGCCGTCTGGGAAGAGCTGCACGCAGACTGTCTCCCATGCCGACGTGAACGCCACACCCTCCATGTCCCAGGCGAAGCCTGCGTTGTACACGCCGTTCGTACCCGGCCAAACAGTCCCTATCTCGTCCACCCCAAGCACGTCGCCGTCCTCGCCGCCCTTGCGGAACACGACCTTGCCACCGTTCGGCAGCGGCCCCAGTCCAGAATTGGAAACCGCCGCCGTCAGGAGTCGCCGCGTTGCGCTCTCGTTCCGCACCGCCACGCCGGCGAACGAAACATCGTACGCCCCCGCGTTCCAGATATAGACGTTGTTGCCGTCCGCTCCTTCGTCCTCGCTCCCGCCCGCGTCAATCTCGACCGTGAACTGAAGGTTCGACTGCGTGTTATCCACCGTCCACGGAACATTGACGGCAACAACCCCTCCGCCCGGAAAGTTCGTTACAACACTCTCCAATTCCCCCTTCTCGTCGCCAACGCCCTCGTAAACCGTGACCGTCGCGTTTGTCGCCGTCTTGAAGCCAAGATTCACGACCTTGACAGTCAAGACAGTCTCGTCGCCATCCGCAAGGTCGTCGGACGCGAAAGAAAAGCCGCCCTCCGCCACCGCGAGATCGCATATCGCCGGAATGTAGCGTGTGCGGAGTTCGACATCGCCAAATATCACCTCGCCCTGCGCATTTGTCGAAACTGAAGACGATTCATAGCCGATCCTTATCCCGCCATCCGCGCCTACAGCACCCGCAAGCTGCCGCTCGTACCGTCCGTCGTCGAGAAGCTTTCTCGGCGCGCCCCATGCACCGCAGACAGGATCATACATCATCGCCACCGGCGCATTCGCCACGCCGCCCGCAGCCGAATCTCCGCCCCATACGAGCGCGTCGCGACCATCCGCGCCGCGCATCACCGAGCATCCGCCCGAAAGCATCCAGCCATCCGCCGCCGCAACGGCAACGGCATTGGAAACAGCGAGTTCCGTCGTCTCCATCAGCGCGCCTTTCTCCGTCCAGAGAACAGCAAACCCAGTTCCCGCGCCGCCGCGCACGAAAGGCTGTCCGTCCGAATCACCCGCATAAGTCAACCGCGCTGGTTCACCCCAGGCCGCGCCGTTGAAGCGGACAGCGAATATCTCCATGTCTCCCATCGTCTCCTGATTGCCGTCCGCATCCTTCGAGAACGCCAGCACGGCATTCTCACCGTCGAACGCAACATCAAAGCCGCTCACAGAACCAGCGCCCGAGACTACTGCCGCCGGTGCGCTCCATGTTCCGTTGGCATAGACCGACGCCATGATGTCCGTCGGCTCCGCCGCCGAACCAACGAGACTCCCCGCCGTGTTCCTGAGCCACGCTACCAACGCCGTGCCGTTCGTCCCCGCCCGCACGACAGGCGCGAAGTCGAGCACGGAGTCAGTGGTCAGGTTGCGGCACAACCACGCACCCGTCGCGGCGTTGCGGACGCCAACGGCGATTTCCATAGCGGCGCACATCTCGGGAAGCGTCACGTCATCGGAGAACGTGCGCCCCGTATTCGCCCACGTCGCCACAAACGAACCATCAGGCATCGCCGCAATTTCGGGCATGAAGTCCGCCGTGCCGTCGTTCCACACGACCTCCGCCGCGTCCCATTCGTTGCTCGTTCCCGTACGCAGCACAAGTTCCGTGCGGTTCGCGGATGTTCTCTCTGGATTGTCGCGCAGATATGCAAGCGCATCGCAAACCGCCCCGCTCGCCATCGCAGGCGCGGGATTTGGATAGCCGCCGCTCTCCACGACTCCATCCGCATCCGTCGGAGCGGTTGCCATCAGCCACATACGCGGTGTTTCCTTCTTCAGATAGTCACGCGACTGCAACTGCCACTCAATATCGGAGGAGGGAGCGCCTGACATAAGCCTCATAGACTTTGGCGAGGTGTTGTCGATAAACCAGAGCGTTGGAGAATTCCATTGCCACAGCGTCGTTTTCAATATAAAGGCCTTTGCGGTTATGCGTCCAGCCCCTCTTACGCCATAGCGAAGGCTCGTCAAATCTCCACCTTCACAAACTACATCAATCGGGAACTCCGCAGAAATCACTCCCTCCAGATTCAATTTGTTGTTGATACCATATCCACAAGTCATGATAAGAGCTGGAAATTGCTCACTCGACAGAATAAGATTGGCTCCAAGTATGCCACTCAGATTCAATCCCGACACCTCGCAACGCGCCGAAATATTGGCTTCTGCACCGAACTTGCCATAAACTAATCCTATTGGTGTTGTAAAATAACATGGCGGCGTCTCACCCTTCCCCGATATCCCTATGCCAAACATAACCGAGTGGAACATCCACCGTTTTCCCTTAGAGTCCCATGTCGCTGTCAAGGGGCCTCCTGTGAAGTTGAATCCAAGCGAGACCCCAGCGGCTTCAGCAAAAATTCCATTGGGGCGACGAGCCTGTGTCCCAAGAAAGGTCTTGCTTTTATCTACACTACATTCGACCTGCGCTAAACACAACAAACCGTTGCCACTTGACTTAATCTCCGTATCAAAGGAAACCTTTGGAGCAACTTTAACGGTCTTCTGAGGCAACCAATCCAACGCAGAAATCGAGGCTTCTCTGCTTTCTGCAAGTTCCAATTCAATTGGGAATGGGAATGTCGCGTAAACAACCTCATCCAAATCGTAGCGCTTTACGTATACACGTGTCCAACTAATCGCTGACGGCACAGCTGCCACATCGAAATTCGCTCGGAACGGCTTGGACCGCACGCCATTCTCCTTGCCAACGGCTACGACTTCAAGCTTGCCGCCGACCGGCAGAGAGCCGACATCAAACGTGAACGTCCGCGTCGTAACCTCACGCCCGTTCACAAGCCAATGATCGACATTTACTGGGTCATCCAAAATCGTCATCTCGATATCGCAGGAGACGCCGTTCAGGAACGTCGCCTTGCGACCCACGCCGCCATACTCGCCGTCGAAGTACCTGCTCCTCACATCCGTAACTTTCAGCACCCCATCGGTGGTATCAACAAAGAACCACGCAGAACTGCCAGTCGCACCATACGCCGTAACAGCAAAAGCTATCGCAAGAGCGGTAGCCGACAACATCATCATTTTTCTTTTCATAGCTTGTTCAGAAGAATTGAAGAATTGGATGCGCTCACTTCGTTCGCTATTTGGCGAGCACTAGGACAGGACGAACAGAAACCCCATGAGCACGGCTAGTAGACGAACTCATTAAGCGACGACCGTCTTCAGGATTTCCAGAGAAAAGCGTCCACGCGGTATAGACATTTGCACACGGAGTTGACGACCCGTAGTGGCAGCCGTTAAAATCAATCGAATTGCCATAGCCATTAGCATATCCAGCCGCTGGAAGAAAAATGCTGGCGGTAGCATATTCTCCTCTTCCACGAACAATATATCCGCCCACACCGTTCGTCGTCATCCATGTCCATGAGCACTTGTCGATAAGATTTGATAGTTCCTGACGCGTCGGCATACGCCATTTCGCCCCCCACTGTATATATGCTGCGTCATGATTCTTGGAAAGGACACCATCTGCTGTAGTCCATCCCTCGCTCTGAAGAGAGTATCCATCTTTTCCATAGGTTGGAGCCTTGGATGGAAAACCTGAAAATGTTTGTCCATTAACACCAACCGTATCACCCCACCAGAAGTAAAGGCCATAATCCCACGGCGCATCCGCGCCGATGTTCCGGTCGGCCCAATATGGACCACCTGCCCAGAGTTGAACCTTCTTGGGCTTTCCCTTAGGAACTTCAACCGTGGCCGTCACAACTGCCTTTACGTCGCCTTTCTTGCCGCGCCAGTCAATCCCCGCCTCCCAGACGATGTGGCGGTTTTTGCCTGGCGCAACACCTTTGCCAATATCGCCGCTAAAGGTGGTTGCCGTCACCTCATTCGTGCGACCTTCAATCGCAACTTCAACCGTATACGACCAACCGTCAACGGCGTTGAGGTCGTAGTAGATATCTACAAGGTTTGAGTTTGGCCGCTGCGCCCCGCGCACGTTCGTCACGGTCTCGGCAAATCCAGTCCAAACGACTGCAAATGCCATCGCAAGGACGGCGGCTGACAATTTCATCTTGGTTCTTTTCATAGATTGTTTCCCTCGTTCGTTCGCTATTTGGTGAACCTTTGGACAGGACGAATAGACTGCCCATTGCGGCGGTTGTAGTAGATCGTGCCGTGGCCAGTCAAATCGAAGCCGAAGCCCCACGCGGCGTAGCAGTCCCCCGGAACGGACGACCAGTACCAGCCTTGCGAATCGGCATAGTAGAGTGATGTGCCGCCGCCGAGGCCAGCGCAGGGGAGGAAGATACTGTTGGAAGCGTAACCACCCCTTCCACGAACGATGTACCCATTCACCCCGTTCATCGTTGTCCAGACCCAGTCGCACTTGCTATTGAGATCGTCAACCTCCTGTTTCGTCGGCATGCACCAGCCGCCGCCCCACTTCACATGCGCCGCGTCGTGACTTGGCGCAAGAACTCCATTTGACGTTATCCATCCTGCACTTTGAAGCTGATCCGTACTTTTTCCCCATGTGGGACTGTTCGATTCAATGAAAGAAAAAGCAAACGTCGTTCCTGACGGGCGATGGCCAACCGTATCGCCCCACAAGAAATAGAGACCATAGTCCCATGTATTATCTGCGCCAATGTTTCTATCGGCCCAATACGGGCCACCTTCCCAGAGCTGAACCTTCTTGGGCTTCCCCTTCCTTGCTTCAACCGTGGCCGTCACAATGGCCTTTACGTCGCCTTTCTTGTCGCGCCAGTCGACACCGGCTTCCCAGACGATGTGACGGTTCTTGCCAGGTGCGACGCCTTTGCCGACATCGCCGCTGAAGGTGGTTGCCGTCACCTCATTCGTGCGACCTTCAATCGCAACTTCAACCGTATACGACCAGCCGTCAACAGCGTTGAGGTCGTAGTAGATATCGACAAGGTTCGAGTTAGGCCGCTGCAACCCGCGCACATTCGTCACGGTCTCGCCAAATCCCGTCAGCGTGGCGCCAAACACAACGGTAGCTGTTAGCATCATTATCAGTTTTCTCATTTTTGTTTCGTTCCTCTCATGTTCTGTTGTTTCGCCACTTGCAATAGTAACGAGAGCCAACAGGGTCAGACCTCAAGCCAACAGGGTCAGACCTGATTGCCACAGTAAATTGCCACAGTAGGTTTTCCTTGTCATAGAGGCGCGACCCTTTCGATTCGCCGCTTACCGTCCTTCGTCAAGGCGAAGATTTGGGGACTGGCCCCGCGAAAGGCCTGTTTTGCAAGTGGTTGGCAACTCTCGCCGCAGCCGCAAGAACCGCCGCGGGCGTCAGAGCGCAAGGGCGCGGCCACCGCGCCGACGATGGCGAGCGCGAGCGCGAGGGCGGGCTTTGCGCGGTTCTTCATGCTGTGCATTCATTATACCATTTTCGCCGCGTTTCGTGTTGGATTTTGAAGAAGTTGTGAAAGACAGCGCGACGAATTTGCACCCCGCATTGAGCTCGCCTTCGGCGACTCCGCTTAGCTCCGGGGGATACGCGGCGCGGCTAAGCGAGCTGACGGAACGTCGGCGAGCGCAGAAACTACGAAGAAAAACGCGCCATAGAGGAAGGTCGGGCTAACGGCGCATGTGTGAGAAGCGGTATCCCCCGAACGAAGTGAGCCGCGCAAGCGGTCGCTAGAGGGGTGCGCAGGGGAACGGCGAGACTACATGCGCCTGTCGCGAAGCGATCAGGTTGCCCGAGGCCAAAGGCC
>Ga0310786_10002913_pt1 | contig 25461 bp, 16 predicted proteins | sample AusTroGonzalo_MG_FD_203881 | JGI IMG/M metagenome (GOLD analysis project Ga0310786, IMG submission 203881) | Bovine rumen microbial communities from tropical cattle in Woodstock, Queensland, Australia - Gonzalo_03 (v2) (version 2) | ecosystem: Host-associated > Mammals > Digestive system >...
GTTCGGGTATATGCGGCCGCAGCTGGAGGCGCACCATCATTCCTTCGCCGAATGAAACTGTGCAACCGTCATCCTCCGACAGGTCGAAACGCGGAGTTCCCTCCGTGGATGATATTTCGTCCAGCATGGTCTGGATCTGGTCCTTGATGTCTTGCATCTTACATTCCTTTCTTGTTAAATTACCTTTAGGGGCTGATGCTATACATTATACCATATTCCCCCCTCCAACAGTTTACGAACTGGTTCAGCGTTGAATTCGATACCCATCGTGTTTTTTTCTTATTTATCAACGGTAAGATTTGCATAAACAGCCTTTATACGGGCTTCATTTGAACATCTTGTCGAGATAGTCGCGCTTGTAGTACGACGGGCAAAGGTTACTGGCATCGCTTTTCGCCCCTTTCGCGTTATCTTGCCAAATCGCACGGTTTTGCCGCCAAAATCACCACCGCCACAAGGGTCCCACCCCAAAAAAAACAAAAAATCCATTCATTCCGTCGGTGCAGAAGGCATCGGACAATCGTGCGCCGCGACCGACAGGAAAGCCGTATCGTGCGGTGCAATGCGCACCTGGAGAATCGTCTTGACCGGCAGGGACGGAAAGTCAGAATGCACCAGAACGTCCGAGATCATGCCCGTTCCGCGCCGCGCGTCGAAACCGACCGTTGCGTTCACGTAGGCATCCGTCTCGTTTCGCCCGAACACGGCAAGGCGGCCATTCACCATCCTGTAGCCGAACAGTCGCACCTCCTGGCGTACGTCCGACATGAACGGCATAGAATACCGGGCCGTCAGGTCGGCCGCGCGCTCTATGTCTATTTCCTTCGGCATGTTCTGCGGGATCGGGCGCTTCCAGTAGCAGGAATCCTCGTTCGGCATGCCAGGAAACGGCGGAGTGTCCGCCGGCACCTTCACGTATTCGGAGGCGTACGGACGGCGCGCGCCGCGCCCGCAAGCGCCGCCGCGCCGATAATCGCCACCAGTAGTTTTTTCATGGTCTTGCTTTCCTTTCCCTGTTAATGGAGCTCGCGTATGCGAATATTCCTTCAAAAGATGTTAGCCCAGGGCGCTTTATTCCGTCGGCGGGCACCGTTCCGCCAGTAGAGTACATCACCGTATTCGAAATCACATCAGCCCCCTGAAATAGTCGCGAGACTCGTCAATCCACTGCGGATTGTCCGGGAATGCGTTGGCGAGCTCCAGCCCAAGGCATCCGTCGTAGCCTATCGACCGAAGCGCGTCAAAGATGCCGTCGTAGTCGAACACGCGCCCTGCGGGATTGATTCCCGCCGATCCATTGCCCTTGTCGGAAAGGCAGCGCACATGCCCGTCAAAGATGCGCGACGCATACTTGGTTACGATTTCCCTGCAGTCGAGACCGTCGGCATACGTATAGGCCCAGTCTACGCAAAATCCCATGCGCGGCGACAGGTCGTGTATGAGGTCGTACGTTTCGGGAACGGCGGGATAGAGGTTCGGGGCGCCTGTCTTGGGGTTGCGCCCGTGGTTGTGGATCGCGAAGCGGATTCCATACTCGTCGGCGAGACGCGAGCAAACCTCGCACAGCGCACGGTCGCTGTGGCAGTCCTTCCACTTGGGGCCAGTCTTCTTTCCCGGGATGCCGACCATCAGCGGCACGCCCAACGCCGCCGCGTAGTCGAATCGACTCTTCGCCTCGTCCTCGGAGTATATGGAGATCGGACCGACGCCGTATGGCGTGACACCGTGATCCGCGCACTTGCGCCTGAACTCGGCGATCTTTGCAGGCGACGCATCATACGGAAGGTGAAAGTCCTTTACGCACAGATGCGCAAAGCCATGCGCAGCGCAAAAGTCCAGCGCATCGTCGACGGAGAACGAGTTGAGCGTATATCCCGCCATCGCAAGCTTGAACTTCGTCTGCCCGCAACACGGCAAATTGGCGCATCCTCCAATGGCGAGCGATGCCGCGCCAACCACCGCCCCAGCCATAAATTCACGACGTGTCATGCCTTTGGCAACATATTCCATCTGCGGAACGTCTCCTTTCGTGGTGTATATTATACCAATTTTATGGCCATCCGTGTGTTGTAATGTTTTCCGTCTTGCATGGCGACGGTGCAATCGTGACAATGAATGATAGCCCGGCGCGGCGCTTCTCGACAGGCTGATGAACGGTCATTTTCACTCCTTCTTTGGAATGATGCGAATGCGATCGATGGCTAACGCAGAGCCAGTCATGAGGTTCACATTTAGCTCCAGACGCCCGTCGAGGAAGTCTTCCCGAACGACAGGAATCATAATATGCGTTTTCACCCCCAATTCTTCCGTAAACGGAACCTCGAAGACCCGCCCTTCCAAAAGACCGCGTCCAGACGTGAGCCCGTTCTCCGGCTGGTGAAAGTCAATCCGCACGTCGCCTGTCGTCGGCGGCACTCCGCGTATTTCCATCGTGAACGTACGCCCGGTCCAGTTTGTCGACACGTCATATACCGAGTCGGAAAGGTCAAGCGGCTTCGCCGCGCCAAACTCGTCGTCAAGCCAACTCTCAGGCATCCTAACGACCCCCTTGTCCGGCTCGCGCGAAAGGTATGCGCAGACGCTGGCCCTGAGCCGCTTCGCCTCCGGCGACTCCTTCGCAAGATCGTATCCGCAGACGAAAAGCCTCCCCTTCCCGACAAGCACCTCGAACATCGTCGCGGCAAAATCGGAGAAGTGGAAGTCGTTCACCGAAAGCGCGACCGGACGAAACTCATCGGGCATGTCCCTGAGCGCATGCACCGTCGCACCTTCGGAAAGCGAATGCCACTGCCAGTCCGTGAAGTCGTCGGTGACGAAACCCGCAAGCGCAGGATGCTTCACGTCGAACCACGTGCCAAGTGCCGCGCCTGTCGTATTAGCAACGGGAAACCATCGTGCGCTCCAATAGACGGACTTGAACTGGCCCTTCGCCGACTTGAAGCTCGGCCCTGCGTAAAGGACAGTCTTTCCGTCTGCAAGCGCGGCTTTCATCGCCGTGAGGTCACCAGCCTCGACAACGCCTACCGGCAAGGCGCAGCGCCCTTCGCGCGGATACACCCAGAAGTTCCATTCGTTGCTTCCAAACCGCAGCGTCTGACGGCACTTCACCATATCGTCGGACAGGCGGCATTCGACAGTTCCTACAGTTTTGACCTCGCCCGGATCGATTGGCTCTGAAAGCCTGATTTCGCCATTCTTGCCGTCCAGAGAATATGGGAATGCCGTTCCCGCCTCAAGCGGCCTCTCCGTTAGATTGCGAATCTGGAGCTTGGCGCGATACGTCTCGCCGACGGCATACGTGAAGCGCGGGAATCGCGCAAGAAAGCAGACCGGCCCCCACACCGTCGAAAATGGGGACAGACCCCTGAAGCCAGTCTTCAGCCCGTAGAACGGATCGCGCCAGCCGACGAGCGCCTCGGCCTGTCCAGTGTAGTCCTGGACCTCAAGAAGCTGCAAACCCGCGCAGGACGGAGTTCTCAGAAAACTCTCGACCTCTTCCTTGTAGATGAGCCTGTTCAACTTCGCCGAGGCGACATGGTACTCCCGTTGGAAGCGCAGCGCGTTTTTCTTCGCGGCAGTGTCGCGGTGGCGCGTCAGGTTCCATGGACGCATCGTGCCCGTGAACGGCGACAGCAGTTCATCCCATATCGGATAGACGGGCCATTGTCCGATTTCGTGCGCGACAGTTGGCACCTTTGCCGCCGAATATATGTCTTCGTAGTCCCAGTCCGTGTGCGGCAGGAGCTTCTCCCTCGCAAGCCCCTTTCCCGGCACGACGTGCGAGAGCGAGAAATCGTCTGCATCCGTAATATCGCGCGCGGACGAGGCGTAGCACAGTGCCCGGGGATCGTACCTCTTGTGCTCCGCAACCCATCTCCCCATCGTCTCGAAATTGGAGTTGCCAAGCTCGTTGCCGATTGAAAGCGAGAAGAACGACGGCGAGTTGCCGTATGCGTCTGCAATCGCCTTCATCTCGCGGCGCACGAACGCATCGACAGGCTTGCCGTTTCCGACCTCGTCGCCATCGCTCATCCACTTGTCCGTCCAGATGCCCGCCTCAGGATGCAGAATGACGCCAAGCTCGTCCGCTGCCTCGAAAGCCGCCTCGGGCGGACACCACGTATGGAACCTCACCGCGTTCACGCCGTCCTCTTCCTTTAGCGTCCTTAATACGCGCATCCACTCGCCCTTTTCCATCCACGGAATGCCGTCCTTTGCGAAGTTGGCGTTCTCGACGTTGCCGCGAGCGAAGATCCTGACGCCATTCAATGTCAGCAAACGCCCTTCCGTGCCGACAGTGCGGAAGCCAAAGCGGACGCTGTGTTCAAAGCCGTCCTTCGCCTTTAGCCTGACGGTATAAAGCGCAGGGTGAAACTCGTTCCACCAAGTCGGCTCCTCGGCGAGCGCGACGACGATCCGCCCGCCTTCGCGCCTCCAGCCCGAAGTCTTAAGTCCTTCCACTTTTACTGCGACAACGTCTGAAGACGTCTCTATCTCAAGCCGTCCGCCAGACGGCGCAGAGGCGAAGACCCGCGCCGCGCGAAGTGGATGCGCGCGACGAAGCTCGATGCGCCCCAATACGCCGTTCCAGACGGCCTGCATGTTCGGCCCATATGCGTGCGACTGCCGCGAGAAGTTGTAGCGACAGGCGTTGTCTATGACAATCCTAAGCTCGTGCCGACCCGGCGTGAGAACATTGTGCGGAACTTCGTGGACATGCGGTGTCGCAAGGGAATCGCACTGCCCGAGGCTGACGCCATCCCAAAACGCCTCGCTCGCCCACATGACGCGTTCGAGGAAGAGCTCCATCGGATGCTCGCAGTCCGCTTCAGTCAGTTCAACGATGCGCGTCCACGTCGCCTTGCCGACGTACTGCCACTCCTGCACAAGCGCCTCGGACTGCGGCAAATCCATCGTCGTCTGGAAGTCGCGTACAGTCCAGCGCTTTCCCAAGTGCGCCTCCGCCAGAGTCCCCGGCAACTTCGCCTCGCCGGCGATTCCGTCGCCCTCGACATGCCCCGTCCCGGAGAGCGTCACATCTGCGCCCGCCGAAAGAATGAGCGCAGCCGCCCATAGAACACCCACCGATCTCATTTGAAGACTATCTCGTATGCTTCGCCCTTGAAGTTGCCGCCGACTATATATTGCGTCGCCGTGTCCGAAAAGCGGTCGCTGAACGCCGTGTGCATGTGCCCGCACAGAATCGCCTTCAACGACCGCTGCTTCTTCAGAAACTCCATAAGCTCCAGCGTAGGTTCGCGTGGAATATTGTAGTCCACCTGGTTCGCCCTGTATTTCGCCCTCACGATCTCGGCAGGCACTCCTGTTATGTCGGCGGTGCCCGCCCTCTCTCCGCACCCAAGCGTATCGAACGACCACTTGAACGTGCGCGGCGTGTAGAACGGGACGTGCATCATGAGCACAACCGGCAGCTCCTTCCCGAACTCTGCCTTGACGCGACGGCAGACTTCCGCCGAGACATTGTTGTTGGCATCGTCGAACGCCACGAAATTAACGCCGTTCAACATCCGGGAAGAGACCTGCAAATCTGCCGGAATGGCCTTCCGCACGCGCTCGCGGATTTCATCGCGGCTCTTTCCGCCCTTTGGATTCCAATACTCGTGGTTGCCGATGGCGAAGTGGAGATCCGCCATGTTGCCGAACATGCGTCCCGCGATGGCGTAGTTCGCCTCGCTTTCGTAGTCCACCAAATCACCAGTGTGCAACATGACGAGTCCGTTGCGCCGGGCGTAGTCCACCGTCGCCTGAAAATTTACGAGCGACTGCGGGAACACGGGAACGCGGTTCTTGAAAGCCCTCTTCGCGCCCTCGTTCACCTGCTCCGCCGCGCTCATGAAGTTGAGGTGCGTGTCGGAGAAGTGCAAGGCGCGAAACGCCTTCTTCGCACCGACATTGATCTCAAGCACTGTCGGCTTGAAGTCGCTTGCACACCCGTAGCCGTCAGGCAGCGACGCGCCAAACCCTGCACAGTCGATTAGCGTCGCCGCCAGCGACGAGCCACCCAATCCAATGAAAGTTCGCCTGTTCACTTGATTATCAGAAGCATGCCGTCTTTGATCTCGGCACCCGTCGGTCCGACGTTACTGAAGAAGGTGTAGTTGTATGGTGCCGTGGTGGATTGCGCAGGGTACGCCTTTTCACTTACGAAATCCCACAGCACGACCAGCCCGTTCTTAAGACGCACCGGTCTGAAGTCTCGCACGAGGTTGCCGTTCTGGTACAGTTTCAGCCAGTAGAGCCGCGACTTGCTTGCGTATGTCGGGCTGCCATTCTGATTGCATGCGAATATGTGCAGGTTGCATCCGGTGTCGATATTGTCCAGCTTAGTGTCGTTCAATAGCAAAGTGCCGTCTATCCTGACGGTCTGTGAACCAGTATCAAGCGACGACTCCACATGGTATTTCTGTCCAAGCGTCATCGCGAACGATGCTGTTTTCGTCATGCCACCTTCTGAAGCCGGAACGTAATACCAGTCGGACCAGCCCACCATTGCATAGCCGTTGCCATTGTGGAAGAGATAGTAGCGCGTACTGCTCGTGCGCGATTCGAGGAAGCCGGTATCGGCCTTCGCCAGAAAAGCCATTTCCATGTCGGCGGCCGTGCCGGACCTGCCGGTTATGCCCGTATCGACGAATATCGTTCCGTCTGACTCCACGTAATCCACGTACGCGGCGGGCTTCTCGTCGCCGGAAAGAATGACCTTGCCCGTGTTGCCTTTGGCCGGGATGTCGGGGGAGGGCTTGAATACGCTTTTTGAGACTTCGTCGTAGAGCATCGCCTTGCCATCGACGATGCACGGCTTGAAGTCGCGCACAAGCTGCATGTTGGAGCCGTCGGAATCGCCCTGCCAGAGCTTGAGACCATAACAACGCGCCGCCGAATGGAAACGTCCTATTCCGCTGAACAGCATGAGGTTTACGCCTGTATCCACACTGCCGGCCGCAGATCCGCTATAGACATTTGCGCCGTCCAGAGTGAATGTCTGCAACCCGTCCGCAAGCGTCACGTCGAAAGTATATTTCGTCCCTGCAGACATGGCATCCATTGTAGCAGAGCCACCCGAACCGGCATGGCCTACCCACAACTTCTGGCCCCCAGTATGCACCATGTAGAAGTAGGTATTCCCTCTCGCGTTGGTGTCGGATGCTGCGAGATATGCGCGTTCATCGCGATTGACGGCATTTTCAACATAATTATGATATTCCTCGCCCTTGTTTCGCAACTGCACCCAGCTGAACTCGCCTGCGGCGCGGGTGCCGCTCTTCGCACGCACGCCGGTGTCGAGCGTCGTATAGCCGTCGGACGCTATATACTCCACGAACGTGACGTCCTTCTTCTTCCTGACCTGCGTTATGCGCGGCGGCGCGAGAAGCCTTCCCTGTGCGGCATAGAAGATACGGCACGAGACTGCATCGTAAAGTCCAGGCTCGCCATTCTTGAGACAGGGACGGAAGTCGCGCACCAGCACGCCGTCCTGCATGATCTTCATGTAGTAAAGCCGCGCATTGGACTTATGCTGGGCCTCGCCTTTGACGTTCGCTGCGAAGACGTAGAGCGGGTAACCCGAATCGATGTTGGACGAATCGCTCGTGCAGTCGAGCAACGTTGACATTGAGCCGCCTTCCACGGCGTCATACTTTATTTGCAGTCTGCCGACCGCGAAACTGTTCGAGACCACATAATCGCGGGACTGGTAAACGATGACCTTGCCGCCGTCATAGGCCTCAGGCCCGGACGATATGCCATAGCGCATGTACCTTGACGGATCGGTTTTGTCTATGTAGCGGAAAGTCCCATGTCCGAATGCGATGGATCTATTGCCAAAGAACCACATGAAAAAGCGCGTGTCGCCCTCTCCACGAGAACCGAGCATCGACGTTTCTTTTCCGCTTTGCTTCATTTCCTCAAGCCACCTCATCTTGAATTCGGCATCTGTACCAGAACGCCCGATAATACCGGTGTCGATGTACGCGTCGCCGTGCGCTTCCACGTAGTCTATGAATTCGTCCGGCACGCAGCTATCCTCGTCGCATACAAGATCGGTGCCAGTGACCGAATAGAAAATCGTCTTGGAAACGTCATCGTAAAGGCCGGCGCGTCCGCCCTTCATGCAAGGGATGTAGTCGCGCACGAGAGTTCCGTCCTGCCAGATCTTGAATCCGTAGCAACGCGCCTTAGAATTGTAGCTGGAACTGGCGGACAGTGCAGCGGAACCGAGCCTGCAGCTGAACAAGGCGATGTTGCTTCCCGTGCTGAATGCGGTGGCGCCGGCGGTGTACAGTTTCCGTCCGTCAACATAAACAGTGTTTGTCATCGTATGCTCGGAGGTCTCGGCGGAGAACTCGCTGACGACACTGTAGCGCCGCTTAAATTCATAGAAACAGGTATAGCCGGAACTTGTGACGTTCCGATATGCCCCGTGTCCGGTCAAAATCACACCGTTGCCGCCGCTGTAGCAGAAGTAATACCGGTCGTCGCCGCTTCCGGACGTCCGTGCGCCGGCAAACGAATGGTCCGACAACTCCAGCCATTCAACGTGCGCCTCGGTCTTGGTGCCGGGGCGGGCCTCGATGCCCGTGTCAATCGCCTGCGCACCAGTCGATTCAACGTACCGCACCCACTTGTCGGGTTGCTCTGCGAATGCCGCGCCCGCAACCGCAGTCGCCGCCAACACGGCTGCAATAATCTGTTTCATTGTTTCTGTTCCTTTCTTGTTATATCATTTTATCCTGTAAAGGGCAGGTTCGTTCGGGGAGAGCGAGACGGAAAGCGTCCGTGAGCTCGTCCTCTCCGCCGCCGAGCCGAAATCGGCGGAGACCGCCGAGAACGATTCCGAAAACGAGAGTTCCGCCTTACTCGCCTTGTCCTGCGCATTAACGACGAGCAGCCACGTCTCGCCCTCCTTGCGCCAGATTCTGACACCCCATTCCTCCGGAGCGCCCTTTACCGTCGGTGCAGGCTCTACGGACAGGAGGACGGGCAAGTACTTCCTCATTTCCTCGCCGACCTTGCAGATGTCCGCCCATGCCTTCTCGAACGGCAGGCCATGCGTCTGCTTCTGTATGGCGGTGAAGGAATAGAAGATTAGGCCGTTTGCGCCGGATGCCACGCACTGCCACGCCATAGAGCGCATCTCTTCGACGGTCGGCATCCTGTTTTGCGGCGCACCAGGCCATTCCGAACGGTATCCACCCCAGTCAAACGCCTGGGGAACCTGCCACATCGGACGAAGGCCGAAGTACGCGCGGTCCGTCTTGCGCGTCCAGTCCGTCGCCATCGAAAGCGGCTTGTCTGGAACCGGATATGGATCGGTGCCGATAACGTCGAACGTCGGGATTATGTCGCGCAGGAACTGCAGCTGGTATATGACCGCCCATGTCGGATGGTCCGGATCGGCCTTCTCAAGGAAATCGCGGCGATGTGTGAGCGGGCCGAACCAGCCGTCGCCGACAAGCTCGTCGTTCACGTACCATGCGAGGAGCCCGGGATGATCCTTGAACTCGTCCACCTTCGCCTGCACGAAGGCGTCGGCCTCGGCTTCCGTCGTCACGGACTGCGGCGCATGGCCAGCGCCGGCATACACGTCCTTTACGGAGTATATGACGCGGACGCCGTTTGTCCAGTAGAAATCCATTCCGGCGGCATCGGGCGCCTGGTAGGGCATTATGCAGTTAAACGGGCCCTTCACGTAGTCCGCGCGGCGACTGGCGTTGCCGGTGTACATTCCAAGCGGGAAGAACGGCTTTCCGTCCACTATCGTGCGGCGGTGTTCGTCAATCCACACGCGGCGCTCCGGCATCTTCGCAACGCGCTTGAACGCAAGCTTCGTCGCGCCGAGCGTCGAACCGTCTGGCGCCTTGAGGCGGAATGCGACGATGCTTTCGCCCATCTTGAGGCTCGCAACCGGCAGAGAAAAACCGGCCGTGTCGCGTGTGAGCGTCACGGCCTTCACTGTCTTACGCGAACCGTCAGGCTCGGCGTACGAGAATTCCGCATTGAGGTCGGCGAGCGCATATTTCTCCGGAACGGTCAGCGCCACCCTGAATTCGGCAACGCCCCTCGCCGCCGTGTTGCGGTAAAACGACGAAAGCATGTGCCCGACAGGGGGCTTCTCGTACGGCGTGACTTCAATGTCGTCGAAATACGCCTTGCCTACGCTGCCGGGCGTGCAGTACGGGACGAAGCTCATCGCCGCCGCCTTTTCCGGAATCGCGGTCGTCACGCCCTCGATGCGCGTCCAGTCGTGCGTACCCTTGAGCGCCTTTGAGTACGAGCCGCCAAGATGCCGTCCTTCCCCGTCGCTCCACTCGATTGCGAGCATGGCGCCGCCCCCAGACGCCGTCACGAGGTTCTCCGTACGTATCCAGGCGGAGAAGCGGTATATCTCGCCCTTCTTCAGCGCGATCTTCTGCGAAGGAAACGCATACGGCAGATTCGGATCGGCGTTTTCGTACACAAGCGCCGCCGTGCCGTTCATGCCAGCGCCCTTCTGCACGGAATACGCCGGCTTCATCCGCCAGGCTTCCTCGCCACGCTCGAAGTCGGCGTTGGCGACGGTCGCGCCGAACGCAGCAGACGCATGCGCAGCAAGGATTGCAAATGCGGACAGAACTACAGAATTACAGAGGCACCCATTCATGGCGTAGCATATTATAGCATTTTCAATCTGCAATTTTGCGAATGAGTTTTCCGATTTATTGCGCAAACCTTCTGACGCAGATTTTGGTATAATACGCGGCATGGACAGACTTGCAGAAAAGGAAGCCGCAAAAAAGGTGATCATGTCGATCACGCTGCGGTTTGCTTCCAGCCGAGACGTTCTGCTCGGAGTGTTCCGCCACATCGAGACGCTGTCCGGATGGTCGATAAACCTGATGCAGGAAGAGGTAAACCCCCTGACCCCCGACAATATCCGAAGTGCCGAAGAAGATAACGTCCTTGGAATATTCGTAACCGAGCCAGGGTCGGAAGAGCTGATGACGGCTCTTAGCAAAACGACGCTCCCCGTTGTCTCAATCGGCGTTCGAAACGCGCATCTGGAGTCACGTCACCACCCTACCGCCTTCGTACATAACGACAACGCAGCCATCGGCGACATGGGGGCCAGGCATTTCTTCCGCCTGGGCCGATTCAACTCATACGGATTTGTCATGGCTGGAATTGGCGACGATTGGGCTAAAGTTCGATGCGATGCGTTCTGCTCGCGCATCGCAGCGTCCGCCCCAGGCTCGACAGTAGCAGTCTTTCCGGCAACCACATCACCTGGCTCTCACGACGACGACGAGGCGCTGGCAGGCTGGATCGCCGCGCTACCCAAGTCGACGGCAATCATGGCCGCCTGCGACTGGCGTGCCGTGCAGGTCCTCGCCGCATGCGAGAGGGCGCGCTTCAAAGTGCCGGATTCCGTTGCGGTTCTCGGCGTGGACAACGACGAGTTTCTCTGCGAGCACGCCTCCCCGCCACTTTCCAGCATACTGCCCGGGCATGTGGAGATGGGTCGTCTTGCCTCGAAGACGTTGGAAGGGATGGTCGGACATGGTGGAGGCAAACGGCATGTCACCCTTACTGTGCCACCTATCAGAATAGTCGAACGCGAGTCGACGCTCATACGCACTCCCTCAGCCGCGTTGGTGGACAAAGCCCGACGCTTCATACACGAGAACGCTACGAAAGGAATCGGCGTCAAGGACGTCGTCGCACACCTGCGCGTCTCCCGCCGCCTCGCGGAGATGCGTTGGCGGGCCGCCACAGGCGAGACAATCCACGCATCAATAGAGGCAGTGCGAATGGCAAAGCTCAAGCGCCTTCTTGTCTCTACAAGGCGGCCTTTGTCCGCCATTGCAGCTGAATGCGGCTACAAGGACCCAGACGCTCTTGCGCATATCTTCCGCAAGCGCTTCGGAACGACAATGAGCAGCTGGCGGCGTTCAAACGGCAAACCAACGCCATAGGGGATTTTGGGGAGACACCCCGCCGTCGCTTCATTTTTCGCGGGCTATTCCTCGTTTTCTGCAACTTATCGCATTTCAAGCCTCTTTGCGATGGCGTAAGCCATGCCGCGAGACAGGGGACGCACGTCGGGTATGGCGCAAAGCGCGGGTCGGGCGTTACCGGGCGAGCGGCAATACCAGGGGGACCGTCAGTTCCTTGGGGACAGACCCCAAGAAAGGCCCATTTTTCAAGGGTTTAGCGGGGTCTGTCCCCGTATGTTGTAACGATCCCTGCCCATCCGTGGCAATTCGTCAAAACGACAATTAATGCCAGGAAAAAGCTAATCATATGTTATCCATCCGATTCTTTTCACTTGCGACAGCCGCCGGCAAAATGACACTCGATCTCCTCCAGAGTCTTGCCCTTTGTCTCAGGCAGGAAGACGACTGCAGTCGCAAAGAATACGATGCACACCACAGAAAGAGCGAAGAACACGCTTGACTCGCCGAACCTCTCGCTCCATGGAAGGAAAAGCTGGGCAAGCAGCCAGCTCGACCCCATCTGAACAAAGCCGATCGTCATCATCGCATTCGCGCGGATGCGTAACGGCAGGAGCTCGGACTCCGCCAGCCAGACGCAGATGCCGGGGCCTATCGCAAATGCGGCGATGAAGAAGACGAGTCCCGTCGTCGCCAACCAACCTGTGCTGGCCGCAGGCGTAAGCGCGCCTTTTTCAATCAACAAAAAGACTACCCCGACAAGAGCAAGGCCAACCGTCATTCCTCCAGAACCCAAGGACAGCAGGAACCTGCGTCCGCGACGATCCACCAGCACCATAGCGACAAGCGTCACCGCCAAGTTGACGACCTTAATGATCGTATCGGAAAAATTCGCAGCCGATTGGGAAAGTCCAGCCTTCTGCATAAGCACAACCGAAAAGTTCAGTATCATGTTCACGCCGCAGAACTGCGTGCAGACCGCAATGATTCCAGCCAGGATGACCGGAATGACGTATTTTCGCTGCCAGATCGTTTCGAGGTTTCCGGATTCGCCTACCTGAGACGCTGACAAGCGTTCCAGCTCAGACAACGTCGCACGCGCGTCTTCCGGCGTATTGTTGCGCAGCAACGCCAAGTATGCCGACTCGCTTCTGCCGCGCTTGAAAAGCCATCGCGCCGATTCACTCAGGCAAAACGTTCCAAAGAAAAGCACCAGCGTCGGCAACCCCGACAGCCAGAATATGGTCTTCCATGCCGCCGCCTTTGACGCCAGCGAAACAGACTCCGAATCGGCGGGGCCAAAATACGCCGTCACCGCAACGCCGACCAACGATGCAAGAACCAGCCCTGCGCACAGGAAAAGCTGGATAAGCCCCGCTCCCTTGCCGCGCTCGCTCGCGGGAGCCGTCTCCGTCATGTAAAGCGGCGTGACAAGACCCATCATGCCGCACCCGACGCCTTGCAGGATGCGACCTATGAACATTGGCACGAAAGCGCCTCCCGACAGGCAGATCACCGGAACTGCAAGCGCAAACACGACTGCCGTCGCACGAAGCGCGAACAACCGGCCGCCGCGTTCAGCCAGCTGTGCGCCAATGACCTTGCCGAAGATCGTGCCAAGCAAGACGGCTGCGACGACGCACGACAGTTCGCTCGTTGAAAACGAACACGTCGCCTTGATGTACGGCAATGCCGAGGCAATAAGACCGATGTCTATGCCGTACATCAGCCCGGCAAAGCCGCAGACAGAAAAAAGCAGCCTGTTGTATCTGGCGAACGAAGTCGTTGTGCTTCCCATGCCAGGTCACCTCCAGCCAGACGCCTCGCGCTTGCCGACAACCGCCCCCTCGGGGAACAGCGCTTTGATCTCGTCTGAAGACAGCTGCCTGCCGTATTCCGACATCTCGAACACCTCGGGATAGACAAAGGGCAGGTCGAAGCGCTTCGCGTCGAGAACCTTGCGGGCGAACCAGTACTTCTTGACATATGCGCGCTTCGCCTCCACGCTCCCCGACGCGCCGGGGTTGTCCTCGGTCGCCCCAGGATATTCGCGTGGCAGCCATTCAAACATCTGCGACTCATGGCAGGCGAGCGCATCCGCCTGGACGTCCTGCACGTCCGTCACGTCTACGGCAACGTCCGGCCGCATCTCGCGTGGCGAAGTGAACTTGTCGCGCAGGAAAAACACCGCAGGGGCCATTTCCGGCTCTGGAACATCCGGGCACCAGTGCGGCACCTTCAGAAAGTAGGTGATGTCCATCATGATCTGCCCGCATGCCCTGTGGTCGGCATGATAGTCACAAGTCCGATGCGTGAAGACAAGATGCGGGGCGAACTCTCGCATGACCTTTGTGACTGCTTTCTTCCACGCCATCGTCGCCTCCAGTTCGCAATCGGGGCACCCAAGCGTCTCGTACTTCTCGACGCCGAGAATCGCCGCGCTGCGCTGCATCTCGCCGAGCCGCCTGGCGGCAAGGTCCCCTTCCGACATTGTCTGATGCCCCTTGCTGCCGTTGCAAACCGAAAGGAAGCGAACCACAGCCCCCTCCCGTGAGAAGCGAACGGCGCTGCCTCCGAAGTTGATGTCCGGGTCGTCGGGATGGGCCCCTACGACAAGAACACGAACGCCTCTTAGCCTATCTGACACGAAAAGCCTCCTTGCGAAACCTCTATTTAACGGACAACCATGCTACTTGACGATCTTCGTCAGAATCATGTTCTTGAACGATGCGTTGGAATGGTCGCCCTGCAACAGGATCGGACCGGGAACCGTCTCGTCCCAGTCCACCGCCCCGGGCGTCACGCCCGCAATCGGCTGGTTGTCGATGATCTTGACGCCGTTCAACGTCACCGTCAGATGACGCCTGTAGAGCGTAAGGTCGACATGCTGCCATTCTCCGGCGGGCTTCTCGGCCGAAACCGTCGGCGTGATAAGATCGTAGAGGGCGCCCATATTGTGGCAGTCGGGCTTTCGACCATAGGAGTCGTTCACCTGTATCTCGTACCGGCCGCGCAGGTAGACGCCGGAGTTGCACTTCTTTTCGACAAGGACGTCATAGGACAGGTCGAAGTCGAAGAAGTCGTCGCGCCTCGTGACGAGGTGCGTGCCACCCGATCCGCCGCGCGACGTCTTGGCCGGGTCTTTCGTCACAAAGTTGGAGAGGACTCCGCCCTTGACACTCCAGCCCATGCGCAATTTTGGGTCGACGGCCTTCCACCCGTCGATGCCGTCCTTGATCAAGTCGATGCTCTCGCCACGCTCGGCGGCCTCGGGGTCGGGGACGTCCTCCGCAGCCTCGGGAAGCTCCTTGATGAAGATGTTGCGGAACTCGACCGGATCGTCATGGCACTGCAGTTCGAACTGGTCGATGAGCGGCAGTGGCGCGCCCTTCTGCCGGACATACTCGTACGTCACGTTGTCGACGACCTTCTCTCCGTTGAGCCAGACCGTCGCCTTGTCGCCGACGAGCCGCATGCGGCAGCGGTTCCAGTCTCCGATCGGCCTGTCGGCGCAGGCGAGGGCGGCCGAGAGCGCAGTCGTGTTGTTCCAGATGCAACCGGAACCCTGGCCGGCCCACAGGTTCGGGTCCCAGACCTGGACCTGCGGCGAACCGCGCAGGTAGAAGCCCGTGTCGCCGTATACGCGCAGAAGCCGCCAGTCGGCGACAACCTCGAAGTTGCCGTAGCCCTTCTTCGTTGCAAGGTTGTTGCCGCCGGGCCGCCCGTCGAAGAAGAGGACGCCGTCGCGCACGTGCCAGTGCTCCGCCATCAGCTTGTCGGCCTTCGCCTGCATCTCCCAAAGCTTCTCGGGAATCGCGGCGCGGCGGACGCCCGGCCAGTTGAACTTCTCCTCGGGCGTTACGCCCTTCCATCCGTCAAGGTCCCTGCCGTTGAAAAGCGAGACGAATCCGGCAGGCGGCTCCTCGCGTCCGTCCGCGGCAAGCGTGTAGTCCGCATCGACGAACTTAACGCGCACGTTGCGCGAGCCGGGCTGTACGAGCTTCGCCCAGTTGCGGGGCTCGACAGTCGCATGGGACTTCGCAAGGACGCCGTCGCGCAGCGTGGTCGCGCCCTCCTTCAGCTGCCGCACTTCGACGAAATCCCACTTGGCCATGCCCTTCTTCCATCCGTTCGTGTAGACGCCGTCCGGGCGCTCGTAGCGCAGGATGAAGTATTCGCCCGGCGCCTCAGGCGGCATCCGGCCGTCAAAACGGACAAAGCCGTCCGAGTCCTTCTTGTCGCCGCACATCAGCGAGCAGCATCCGGCCAGCGCCGCGCCTAGCGAGACGGACAACGCCAACCTTTCAAATCTGCATTTCATGTCAGGCTCCCAGTTCCCATCCGTTGTGGTATTCGACCGAAAGGAAGCGGTTCGCCTCGTCGGCATAAGCCCCGGTGAACCTCTCCATCTTCGGATCCCACCTAAGCGACTTGAGCTGCATGCGAGCGCAGATGTTGGCGACATGCGCAATCGAAATCGTGCGATGCCCCATCTCGCAGGTCGAGGCGACCTGACGGCTCTCGTAGATGCCGTCGAGGAAGTCGGATTCGTGGAACTTCGAGCCGTCGTGTCCCTCGTTCGGGCGATACAGCTTGACGTCCTTCTCCGTGAGGTCCGACTCCTTGAAGTTCCTGAGGCAGTCCGGCACCTTGCCATTGTAGTCGTAGCTGCCGACGTCTCCCTTCGCGCAGTGGAATATCGTCTGGCGCGGCCATCCGTTCTCCTTGTCTATCTTGCGCACATGGCAGCGAATGCCATTTGCATAGACAATGTCGAACTTGAAATCCGAAGGCCACGAGAAGACGTCGCGATCGGCTCCTGTCGCATAGTCGCTTTCCATGTTCTCGATTGCGACAGGTCCCGTAAGCAGCGTGCCAAGCCCGCGCTGGAGCTGGTCGAACTCGTGCGCGCCGAAGTCGGGGATCATTCCCCCGCCATAACGGTTGTTGAAGCGCCAGCAGGTCGGGTCGTGGATGGACGGGATGAATGCGTCGTCCTCCCAATGGCGGGCTGGGCCCTGCCACATGTCCCACGCCTCCTTCGTGAAGTAGCGCGGCAGCGGAGCGCGCGCCGCGCTACGGCCGTGTCCGGCCCAGTGGTCGCATGCGGGGATGCATATCGTCGCGCCCTTCACCTTGCCTGCGTAGCCGTTGAGGACTATTTCCTCGGAAAGGCGGTACTTTGGGTTTGTCGATCCCTGGTTGCCCACCTGGAACGTAACGCCCGTCTCCTTGGCGATGCGCACCATCGCCTGGCCTTCCTCCACGGAAAGAGACATGGGCTTCTGGCAGAAGACGTGCTTGCCTGACTTCATCGCCGCAATCGCCATTATCGCATGCCAGTGGTCGGGCGTGCAGATGGCGACGGCATCGACAGCAGGGTCGTCTATCACATCGCGCCAGTCGGTGACGACGCGGCAGTCCTTGTTGCCGTAATGCCCGTTGACCATGTCGCGGATTACGCGCCAGCCGCAGATGTCATTGCGGTAGGATCCATCCTGTCTGCTGAAGCCCTCCGCCCCGAAGTCAGAGCCGCGCGGGCCGTAGAAATAGTCTGGTGCAATCTCGACGACGTCGCATACCGTCGTCACGCGGCAACGGTCGTCCTGCAGAAACCCCGGGACGTTCGTCGACTTGGCTATGAGCCCGCAGCCGATTACCGCCACGTTTATCTTGGCGTTCGCGGGAACGCGCCGTGCGCCACTCCGTGTGGCGCACCCGCCGACGAAGAACGGAACGGCCGCGGCTCCGCAACCGAGAAACGAGCGTCTGGATATGGATTTGTTCATTGTAGTGCCTTTCTAACGTCTACCTCAGTTTGACCTCCTTACGAGCCGGAGGGGACGGCAGGCCCCAGCTCCTCCAGCGAAAGGCAGTCTATCCACGCCTCGCCCACGGCACGCTTCATGCCAAACCCGAAGAACGGCCTGGTCTTGGACCCCATCTCCGGCGGAGTGGTGAACTCGTATGCGCGATACGTCCAGTCGACTGTGCCGGAAAATACGGCGCACCCCTTCGGGAACCACCGCCACTTCCCGACATAGCCGTCAAACCAGCAGCCGCCGTCGTAAAGCGGCGCGTCGGGTCTGACATCCTTCAGCCTGAACACGCCGGAGACGCGGTAGCGCGTGTTCGGCTTCAGCTTGCCCGCGAGCGGGAAATTGAGCGACGCAGACTCGCCAGAATTGGTGACGACAAGATGGCGCGGCCCAGTCTGCGGAGGGAAGAGGTTCCTGCCCGGGGCCAGCGACCGATAGCGGCTGCGGCCCAGCTCGGGGTCGCTCTCGGCGAGGAACTTTCCCCCGATCGATTTCATGTAGTCAAGGAACTCGCGGCGCATGAACCGCACGCGGGCAAGCGATTCACCATCGCCCGCGACCTTATCTTCGGCCATGTCGAAAAGGCGGTCCCACCCGTCCATCACGGCGGGCGTATAGACGTTCCTCCAGAGGCGGACGTCCGATGAAACCCGGCAGTCCTTGCCGTACTCCCCGTCGTGCCAGAGGAACAGCACCTCCTTCGTCCACTTTTCCTCGAGGTCGGCGTAGAACTGGGCCATCTCCGGCGCCGCCGCGCCGAACATCCTGTCGAAATGCTCTGCAAGCACAGCCTCCACGTCGACGTCCGCATCCCACGCAATGCGGGAGAAGACGTAGTAGTTGAGATAGTGGAATACGGCCTTCTCGCCTTCAGACTCGCAGAACGCCCCGTACGAGTACGGTATCGTACGCTTGTAGAACTTCGCCCATGCGCGCGGCGCCATGTCCGGCGCGCCAGGCGTCGCCTTGTTGCCGAACTTGTGCGGATACGTCCACATCCATACCTTGTGCCCGAGCTTCTCGGCCCAGCGGCGAACCTCGGCTATCTCCGCCTCCGGCTCGCCAGGGCACGCCTCGCCCCATGGCCCAGTCTCGGCAACCATCACCCACACGTTGGACGGGAGGTCGCACTTCGGAACGTCGCGGTTCGGCGAATAGGCCATCTGCGTGACGATGCCGTCGACTCCAACCTCCTGCAGCCGCCGCGCAAGGCGCGCCGTGTTGCCCCAGATGAGTTCGGTCGCCCACTGCTTCGAGGTCTTGTCGTACGCCTTCTGGCAGTTCTCGCAAAGGCACTGCTGCATCCAGTCCTGCGGCATGACGTCGACAAAGCGGCCCTTGCAGTTGCGGTTCCACCCGAAGCCGTCCTTCTTCCAGTCGCTCCTGATCCCGCGCGACTTGGCCGGCTTGCCGGTGAGATACGCCTTGCAGTCGAGGTACATTTCGTCCCAGACGCCGGACGTGTGGCACATCTGCGAGTCGAACTCGGTGCGCGACTTGTCGACTACCGCGCGGCGCGGGACCCCGTCCTTGTCCTTCAGGAGGGCGAAGTACTCGGGATGGGTCTTGTGGAAGCGCTCCGGGAACGAAAAGCCGCGCTGGCCGTGGCAGCATGGGATCGACCGCGTCTGAAGCCTTAGGCGGCAGCGGTCGAGGGCCTTCCACGAAGCGCGCTGGGCGGCGTTCGTCTCGTCCGGGACAGGGCCGTCGTCCTGCATGTAGAGGTTGCGGACCGTAAACACCGGCGCCACGGAGACACTGCCGGCAGGCACGCGAAAGCTACGCAGCCGGGGAACGACCGTCCCGATTTCGCCGGGGAAGTAGAAGCGCACCCCGGCATGGCGTTCGAGGAACTCGTACGCGCCGAAGAGCGTCGCGCGCTCGCCGTCGCCGACCCATCCGCGCCTGACGGTCGCGGCGATGTCCAGCTTGGGGTCGTCGCGCCCTGCGATGAACACGCGGTTGCCCCCGGCCTGAATGACAAAGGCGTCAAGCCCGAGCGAAGAGACGTCGATGCCCGCGGCGCGGCTCTCCTCGCAGTCGCCCAGGAAGATGGACGTGCGGCCCGGGGTCGGAACCTTGACAACCGGCAGCTTCCTCCCGAACGCCCTCTCGAATACGCCGTTCATCTCCTCGGCCGCAAACGCCGCGACGGGCGATGCACCTGCGGAAACGACTATTTCCGCGCTACCGGACTGGATTACCACGTCCGAGCTGTCGCACCCCGCCACCGACAGGCACATGAGCGGCAAGGCGGCAATGTGCAGAACCTTCACAACGCCATCACCTTTCTTTCGCCACGTAACTACTTCGCGAAATCAGTGGAACGAGAGAACCATGCCCTTCTGTGGCGTCCATGTCCACGTTAGGCGCACCCTGCCGTCGCCAGCCGTGTACGCGTAGGCACAGGTTCTCTCGCCCGCAGTCGAAACTTCCCAGTCGCTGCCGTTCCACGTCTCTACGCGAAGGCGCGGGAAATACCTGACGCCGTCGACTACGATTTCGTCCGCGGAGAACGTCCAGGAGCCTGATTCGACGTTGTACGTACCGTCGGGCATCGAGCTTTCGCCGTGCGACGACTTGCCGTCGATTGCACCGTTCACAACTGTAACGTCGCCCAAGTTCCGGAAGCGGATGTCGTCGACCCTGATGTTCTTCGCAATCTGCGCTTCCGAAAGCGCGTTTGTATAGACGCGTACCGCATAGTAAGTGCCAAGGACGGCGCGCCCCTGGGTCATCTGCTTCGAGCCGCCCCAGCAATACTGCAAGGGCCTCCCGTTGGCGAAATTGTGCTTTGTCGCATACGACACGCCGAGATTCGCAGAATCGGTCAGGCTCCCGGCGAATCCGTCCGCCTTGCCTGCATCCTCCTTTATCACCAGCGTCGCATACTTCCCGTTCCAGCTGGAAATGGGAGTGCGCGGCCCGTAGTAGTTGTCGCTCGTGAAGCTGAGTTCGGAAGAGGGCGGGCCCGACTTGGTGTTGCTCGTGTAGATTCCGAAGTTGTAGTCGGCGGTACCGCTGTGGAAATACGTGGTATTCCTGTATTCTCCCTGCTGGCCGGCGGCCTGCAAAGCCGGATCGACGTCCACCGCGATCTGCACCGTCATGTTGGGACCAAGCGTGATTGGAGAAGATATCTGCGCATAGGCGGGTATATTATATCCCTCAAAGAAGAAGCCTACGCTGTTCGTCCAGTAGCCATGGTAGGAGGCATCGAATGCCGCGTCCGGCTGTCCGTCCACGAGGTTCTTCCACGTGCGGATTGTCGGATTATGGGCCGCGTCCGCGCCGTTGTTGCGGATGCCGTCGAAGTGGAGGACCAGGTCGTCCTGAACGTAGTCGTCCACGTCGTAGTCCGCCGCAGTCAGGATCGTCGCCTGCCGCGCCCATATCCACGTAAGGCGGACTTTCTCCGGCTGCATCGCCGTGTCATGCGTGTAAGACGCAACACCGCTGTTCGTAACAGCCGCGCTCCATGACGAGCCGTTCCATGTTTCGATCGAATATCCTGCGCAGGCATAGCCCACGCCGTCCGCCACCGCCGGGCGGGCCGTGAAAGTGTAGGTCTCGGAAACATGGTATTTGCCGCTCGGTTCGACCCCGTCTACGCCATCCGTATCCGAGGCGACTATGACATTTGGCGTCTTCCCAGCAGTGGCCGCATTGCGAAACCGCGATTCGTCGATGGCCATGTTCTTCGCAATCTGCGCTTCCGAAAGCGCGTTTGTATAGACGCGTACCGCATAGTAAGTGCCAAGGACGGCGCGACCGGCGGCGGTGTTCTGCGAACCGCCCCAGCAATACTGGCTAGACTCGTCGGCTATTCGTTCAACCCATGTGGAAGTGCCTGTGCCAAGGCTTGCCGTCTCGGTCAGGTATCCGCGTTTCGAGTCGGTAATGACAAGAGTCGCGTATTTCCCGCCCCAGTTGGGAATGCCTGCGCGACCACCGTCGTTTCCGCCCTGAAACCTGAGATCGGAACTGGGAGCGCCCGTGCCGGTATTAGCCGTGTATATGCCACAGGACGAGGCTTTCCCACTTGTGAAGTACGATGTATTCTTGTATGCGCCCTGTTCCCCTCCAGCCTGGGCTGAAGGATCGACGTCCACGACAATCTGCACCGTCAAATTGGAGCCAAGCATGATTGCCGAATCTATCTGGGCATAGCCGGCCTTGCTAACGCCCTCGAAGAAGAAGCCGAGGCTGTTCGTCCAGTAGCCACCGTAACTGGGAACAATCGTCGCGTCCGGCTGCCCGTCCACGAGGTTCTTCCACGTGCGCATGGTCGAATTGTGGACCGCGTCCGCACCGTTGTTGCGGATGCCGTCGAAGTGGAGGACCATGTCGTCCTGCACGTAGTCGTCCACGTCGTAGACCCGGACGGCATCGGCCATCGCCGGAAGCGCCGCGCCCGCCGCAAGCGCGACGACAACCGCCGCAACCTTGCCCCATGCTGCCTTTATCTGTTTCATGTATTTGCTCCTTTTGTTCATTTTTCCTTGGAACCCTCCTGCCGGCAGACAGGAAGCCCCTCAAGACACTCTATAGATCGCCTTTCTCGCCGCCGACGCCGACACGGAAAAAGGGCAGGCCGAACACGGCCATCGCCGGAAACGCCGCGACGGCAACCGAAAGCACCGCGATCATACCCCGCGCTGCCTTCGCATGTTTGACAAGGTCGCCCATTATGGATATGGAAATCAAGTCCGACTAGCCCTCCACTAGCCCGCATTATACCAAAACCAAACTGGACCGAGTTATGCGATCGCGCAAATAAAATATTCCCGATTGCGCAGGCGGGAAAAAAGAGAAGGTCTATGACCGATGGAACCGACCTTACAATTCGTAGATCAGCTTCCTGGAAAGCGGGTCATGCTCTATGAACATAGTCGAATATACTGGAAGATACGAAATGCGTCCCTGTTCCACAGTTGCGTCAACATCAAGAACCATCGCCGACGCGATTGCGAAATCGCGAACCGACATGAGATTGTCCAGCGCCGTGTGATTCTTGTACACTTTGCCGCTCTTCACCTCTACCGGAAGGACCTTCCCCCGGCGCTCGATGAGAAAGTCAATCTCTCCAATCTTCTTCGAGTTGAAGTAGTAAAGCGTTTCATATCCAGCCGCACGCAGCTCCTGCGCGACAAAATTCTCGAAGACGGATCCAAAGTTGACCGCCATGTTACCGCTTAGGATTTCAAGCTGTATCCCCTCCGCATACTGGCACGCCAGAAGCCCGACATCATTCATGAAGAGCTTGAATAGATTCGCCTTCTTGGACAATTCAAGCGGAATCGTGGGCGAATCGACGTTATAGACTGGTATTGCGATGCCCGCCTTGTCAAGCCAGACAAAGTTTTCCTCAAGCCGTTCGAACTTTTCGCGATGCTTCAGGTCGGTAACGAAGAAACGCTTGTTCTGCCGGTTGAGCTCGGACGGAACCAGCTCCAGCGTGCGCACAATCCGCATCTTTTCCTTTTCGTCGTACTTCGACGCATCATGCTTGTATTCGACGATGATGGCCTTTTGCTCTATGACCACTTCGCGGATGTCATGCGTGTCTATGTATGCCTGAACGGCCTTTGGCATTCCTCCGACGACAAGATAGAGCCTCAGCAGTTTCATCAAGCGGTCATGTGCAGGACTTGGAATTTCCTCGCCCGCCTCGCACTTCCCCTTCACCAAGGCAATCATGTCATCCGACACACCACAAGCCTCTGCAAACTCACGAAGATCAAGGGGGTACATCTTGACCTCGCGAAGATAGCCTACCGGCGCAGACCGCACATCCTTGAGCTCTATTCCCAACAATGACCCACTCAATATATATCGGCAGCGTCCGTCATCGACAAGGAACTTGATGAATGTCACGATTTCAGGACACTCTTGCACTTCATCAAAGAAAATCAACGTCTCGCCAGAAACAATTGGCTCGGATGTGAACGCCGTCAAGAGCGTGAAGAACTCATCCTCCGTCACCGTATCTGCAAAGAGAGCCTTTGCCTTTGGATTCTTTACAAAGTTGATTTCAATGTAATGCTTGAAGTTTTTGCGACCGAACTCACGAACAATAAATGTCTTCCCAACTTGTCGTGCTCCCGATATAAGCAAAGCCTCCCTTGAGCCCCGCTCAAGAAAATCTAACAAATCCCGTTCTACTTTGCGATTAACCATCTTTTTTTTCGTTTGCGCACATATTATACCACACAGAATGCCACTTTTTCAACAGCACAAAGCTAGAATCCGCCACTTTTTCCAAACCATCCTGAACAGATTCGCCACTTTTGCAACGCTACTTCAAGAATAACTATATTCTCGATTGCGCAGGCGAGTGGAAATATGCTACAATACCGCCTATGAGCAAGCCCCTCTTCCCCAGCGGAACAATCGCGCTTCTGAGCAACCCCATCCACCAGGCGCTGCGCGAAAAGATAAGCGGCGTCTATTCTGCCGCGACAAAGTGCGGCTGGCAGGTGTTCCAGACGGCGCAAAGCCTAACCGCCGCCAATATCCGCAAGATCAAGGCGATGATCAATCCAATCGGGTTTATCATCGACCCTCTGTCTATCACGCGGGCAATTCCACGCGAGCCGTTCGGGGATACGCCGGTCGTCCTGCTTGGGCGAGACCACAAGCGCCCCAGGCAGGCCTTCGACTGTTCAACGCAGGATCCGCTTCAGTCCGTAGCCGCCGCGATAGGCACTCTGAAGGAATACGGGGTTCTATCCTGCTTTGGATTTGTAGGGCACCCGTCCAAAGCCGTCTGGAGCCGCGAGCGCGGAGCTCTTTTCAGGGAATACGCATCGCCACTTGCGCCCCTGTTTGAATATTCAGGCAAAGACCCGGAGAGCGACGATGGCTGCCGCCAGCTTGTCAAATGGCTGCGCGGACTTCCGAAGCCAGCGGGGCTTTTCCTCGCAACAGACCACCTTGCTCCGTCCGTATTCAACGCGATCCACAAGGCCGGCATCGCAGTTCCCGACGAAATGGCGGTAATAAGCGTTGACGACATCCGCGAGATATGCCTGAACGTGACGCCGAACCTCACAAGCGTCAACGTAAACTACTTCCAGTGCGGTGAAAACGCGGTCGAACTGCTCAAGCGGCGGATTCGGGAGCCTGATCGTCCCGTCGAGGCCATAACTTACGGCGTCGTGGCAGTGTCGAAGCGGGCCTCCACTAGAAAGCCATACACCGACAAGCGCGTCACCAAGGCCGTGGAGTTCATAGAGAACAACATTGCCTCAAGGATTTCCTCGCTCCACGTAGTCAGGGCAATGGGATGCTGCAGGAGGCAAGCCGAGCAACTATTCAGGCAACACACCGGCAATTCTATACTCGGCGCGATTCAGAAGAGCCGAATTGAAAAGGCGATGACGCTCCTCAAAAGCGGCAACATCCCCATCGAGGAGATTCCCTCCTTCTGCGGATATGATTCAGTGGCGTTCTTCAAGACCATCTTCCGCCGCGAGACGGGGCTTACGATGCGCGAATGGCGCAAAAGCCAAAGCTCAGGTCGCACATCGCGATAGGAAACTTGGGGACAGACCCCGCCTCCGTGGGGAGAGACCCCGCCGTCGCTTCATTTTTCGCGGGTTGTTTCGCGTTTTCTGCAACTTATCGCATTTCAAGCCTCTTTGCGATGGCGGAAGCCATGCCGCGAGACAGGGGACGCACGAGAGCGA
>Ga0310786_10002914_pt1 | contig 25432 bp, 23 predicted proteins | sample AusTroGonzalo_MG_FD_203881 | JGI IMG/M metagenome (GOLD analysis project Ga0310786, IMG submission 203881) | Bovine rumen microbial communities from tropical cattle in Woodstock, Queensland, Australia - Gonzalo_03 (v2) (version 2) | ecosystem: Host-associated > Mammals > Digestive system >...
GCACCGAAGGCCTCTATCGGATCGACCGCAACCGGCCGATCCGCCAGAGCCACAACAATCCGGACGTGGTGCGCCTGTACAAGGAGTTCCTCGGAGAGCCCTGCGGGCATCTGAGCCACGAGCTGCTACACACGCACTACAAGGACCGCAGGAGCCAGGGCAAGGTGATGAACATCACCGAGATCTGGAAGGAAGTGAAGCTCGGCTGATCCCGGGCCGGTCATCGCGGACGGGCCTTCGGCTCCGTCCGCGCCATCACATTCAGGGCGGAAAACCGGCGGGGCGCTCGCCCCGCCCTGTCGCCTCCAGAAGCCGTCGCGGGCACTTGTTCCTTGCGATAAATCTTTTCCCGTCTCGCTCTCCTCGTGCAGGCGGTCACTGGAATAGTGATGTAATTTTCTGCACTTGATTTTAATTTTTCTTTTAGTTTCAGTATTTTGTATTGATGACTTCTTCAACAGAAAACGCCTGCTCAGCAAGTCCGCTCAAGATCCTTCATCGGGATGAGCGTCTTGCCGTCATCGACAAGCCCGCGGGCATGATGGTTCACAGAACGAAGATCGCCTCAAGGGAGACGGTCTTTCTCGTGGATGTCGCGCGCGAGCTGTTCGGGCGGAAAATCTTTCCCGTTCACAGGCTGGACCGGGGGACGTCGGGAGCCATGCTGATCGCCTTTGACGCGGAAACCGCCTCGGAACTCGGAGCGCAGATGATGGCGGGCGGCATCAGCAAGCGGTATCTTGCCATCTGCCGCGGATGGATCCCCGGACCGATTCTCGTTGACAAGCCGCTCGGGAAGGTGCGGGACGAGGCGCCCGGCGGCGCAGACGAAGAGAAGAAGCCGGCGCGCACGAGGTTCCTTCCGATTGAGCTTGCCACGGTGCCGGTTGCGAGCGCTCCGTATGAGAGCACGCGCCTCAGCCTGATCGAGGCGCTTCCCGAGCACGGCCGCCGGCATCAGATCCGGCGCCACCTGAAGGCGATTTCCCACCCGATCATCGGGGATGCGACCTACGGCAAGGGGCCGCTCAACCGGGCTCTAGCGGAGTATTTCGGGGGCGGAAGGCTCTTTTTGCACAGCGCGTCGATCCGCTTTGCGCATCCCGCGACAGGGGACTCGATGCTCATCGAGGCGCCGCTTTCCGGACTGTTTGCAAACGTTGCTGAAAAGCTGAAGGCGCTCTCGGAAAAGCGCCCCTGACGCTGCCTACAGCCGCTCGACCCGGATGCCGGCCTTCTTGAGGAACTGGATGCCCAGGTCGTCGCGGTAGATCTCGTGGTAGTAGACGGCCTCGATGCCGCACTTCTGGATGAGCAGAGCACAGTGGATGCAGGGGCTGTGCGTCACATAGATGCTCGCGCCATGGCTGGAGTAGCCGTTGTAGGCAAGCTTGGCGACGGCGTTGAGCTCGGCGTGCTGCACCTCGGGGCGCGTGACGAGCTTGCCGTCAACCTCATACTCGCAGCAGTTGTCGTAGCCCGTGGGCATCCCGTTCCAGCCAAAGGAGATGATCGAGTTGTTCTTGACGATCACGCAGCCCACCTGAAGGCGCTTCGCGTAGCTGCGCTTGGCGGCAATGTGTGCGATCTGCATGTACATCTGGTTGTCTTTCTGAATGTCCATCGCGAAAAAACCTGGAATAACAAATGGGACAGGAAGCCGGTCGGCCGGGAAGGAATTCTAGCCGAGCCGCCCGGGTGAGATCGAAAAGTTCGTTCAATGCTGACAAGCCCATTTGCAAAGGAGAGGGGGGGTCATTAATATGAGGTAATACGATTTCTTATTACTTCCTACCGTTTTCAAGGGAGACCATCTTGAACCTCAAGCTTTCTGCGCTCGCCGCGCTTGCCGCTCTTTCGTTTGCAGCCGAGGCCCATTTCGGCATGGTGATTCCGGACCAGTCCGTCGTCGCCGATCAGAAAAAGCCCACCGTCAATCTCACCATCGCCTTTGCCCATCCGTTCGAATGCAACGGCATGACGATGGCCGAGCCCAAGGCCTTCTATGTTGTCGCGGACGGCAAGAAGACCGATCTCAAGGCAACGCTCAAGAAGACGAAGTTCCTTGAGAAGGCCGCCTGGCAGAGCGCCTTTGCCGCCAAGCGCCCCGGCGTCTATCAGTTTGTCGTCGAGCCGGCCGCCTACTGGGAGCCCGCCGAGGACAAGTTCATCGTGCACTACACCAAGGTCGTCGTGCCTGCCTACGGAGAAGAGGAGGGCTGGGATGAGCCCGTCGGCGCCAAGACCGAGATCGTGCCGCTCACGCGGCCCTTCGGCAACTGGGCCGGAAACACCTTCCAGGGCGTCGTTCTTGTTGACGGCAAGCCCGTTCCCGGCGCCGAGGTCGAGGTCGAGTACTACAACAAGGACGGCAAAAAGAAGGCTCCGAGCGACCACCACGTCACGCAGGTCGTCAAGGCTGACAGCAACGGCGTGTTCACGTACACTGCGCCCTGGGCCGGCTGGTGGGGCTTTGCAGCGCTCACCGACGCCGACTACAAGCTCAAGCAGGACGGCAAGGACAAGGATGTCGAACTCGGCGCCGTTCTCTGGACCAGATTCGATTAAGCAAGTCGCTCATGCATATTTCTGAAGGCGTACTTTCCGCCCCGGTGCTCATCGCCGGGGCTGCAGTCGCAGCCGGGGGCATCGCCCTGGGCCTCAAGAAGCTCCGGGAAGACCGCCTCATGACGGCGGGTCTTGTCGGAGCCGCCTTTTTTGTCGCCTCCCTCATTCACGTGCCCGTCGGCATTTCCAGCGCCCATCTGATTCTGAACGGACTGGTGGGCATCCTGCTCGGCTGGGGCGCGGTGCCGGTCATCTTCACGGCGCTGCTGCTGCAGGGGCTGCTTCTGCAGTTCGGCGGCCTCACGGTGCTTGGCGTCAATACCGTCACGATGGGAGCCGGAGCCATCGCCGCCTTCTACCTCTTCCGGGCAATTGACGACGGACGGGCAGGCGGTCGGTTTCTTGCCGCCGCCGCAGCTGCCGGAGCCTCGGCGATCCTCGTGTCGAGCCTGCTTACCGCTGCGGCCCTCGTCTTTACTGAAGAGGGGTTCTGGGCCGCGGCCGCCGCGCTGCTCCTCACGCACCTGCCCATCATGATCGCCGAAGGAATCATCACGGCGCTCGCCTGCAAGTTCATCGCCCGCGTGGCGCCCGAGCTCCTCAAGGAGTCCTCACTGTGAAAAAGATCCTCTGCACGGCGCTCATCGCCCCCGTGCTCGCATTCTCAAGCGGGGTGCTTGCGCACCGCGTGAACCTCTTTGCCTGGGTCGAGGATGGAAGTGTCCAGACCGAGTCCAAGTTCTCGGGCGGCTCAAAGGCCCGGGGCGCCCGGATGACGGCGACCGACAGGGTGACGGGAGCCGTCATCGCCAGCGGAACGACCGATGAGCAGGGCGCGTGGCGCTTTGCGCTCACCGACGAGATGCGCAGGGCCGCACACGACATCGTGATCGTCATCGACGCGGGCGAGGGCCACAGAAACGAATGGACGGTGCCGGCGGGCGACTTCTCCCAGACGAGCGCCGCCGGGCGCCCCGTCCAGCAAGCAGCTCCCGCCCCGCAGCCTGCTGCCGCGGCTTCCGGCGAGGCTGCATCCGGCCTCACGGAAGCCCAGATTGAGGCGGCCGTGAGCCGCGCCCTGGACGCAAGGCTCGCCCCCGTGATGCGCGCCCTTGCCGAGAGTGCCGGACAGGGGCCGAAGCCCTCCGAGATCGTGGGCGGCATCGGCTGGCTCGTGGGCCTGTTCGGCATCGCCGCATACTTCCGCAGAAAGCGGGGCGAGTAGAGTGCGGGCTGACCCAAGGGTGCGGATCGCCGCCGGTGTCCTGCTCGCGTGCGTGAGCGCCATCGTGCAGAGCCTGCCTGCAGCCGCGCTCTCTCTTGCATGCGCCGCCATCCTCTGCCTGCGGCTCGCAGAGCGTGAGCGGGCAGCTGCACGCTCAAGGCTCGCCTCGGTCAATGCGTTTCTCCTCTTCATCTGGCTCTTCACGCCGTTCACGGTTCCGGGCGAGACAGCCTTTTCCATGCTGGGGCTCTCGGCGAGCCGCGAGGGTCTGTTCATTGCGCTGCTGTCAACGGTCAAGTGCAACGCGGCATTCCTCTGGTTCACGGCAGCGATGAGCGAGCTCACGCTCTCGGAATTCGCCCGCGGGCTCACGGGGCTGCGGTTTCCCGCAAAGCTCGTCTCGCTGCTGCTGCTCACCGCGCGGCAGATCAACACGTTCTCCCGCATCGCCTCGCAGCTGAAGGAGGCCGCACGGCTTCGCGCCTTCTCGGCCCGGTGCGACGGGCGCACCTACCGCACGGTTGCAAGCTTCGTCGCCATACTCTTCGTGCGCGCGTTCCAGAAGAGCCGCGTCATGCAGGACGCTCTGAAACTGAGGGCCTTTGCCGGCACCTGGCCGCGCGGGCGGAGCCCGCGGCTGGCCGCCCGCGACTGGGCCGCTCTTGGCGCAAGCTCGCTCCTGGCCCTTATCATTGTCTGCGTCGCATTCCTTTTTCCCTGAAGCCCCCATGTCCGGAAAACACCTCCTGCAAGTAAAAAACCTGTCGTTCGGCTATGACCGCGGCCACATGCTTTTTGACAAGGCCTCGCTCACGATTCACGAGGATGACCAGATCGGGCTCTGGGCCGACAACGGCACGGGCAAGACCACGCTCCTGCGCATCATCACGGGGCTGCAGAAGGCCGACGCGATGGAGCTCTATCTTGACGGACAGCCCGTCACGAGCGAAGAGGGGTTCCGCAAGGTTCGGCGCCAGTTCGGATTCGTGCTGCAGAACGCCGAGGACCAGCTCTTTTTTCCCGAAGTCATCGACGACGTGATGTTCGGCCCGCTCAATCTCGGAATGAAGGAGAGCGAGGCGCGGGAGGCTGCGCTCGAGGCCCTTGCCAGGCTCGGCATCAGCCAGCTCTCCGGGGCCGACTCGTTTCACCTTTCCGGCGGCCAGAAGCGCCTCGTTTCAATCGCCTCGATCCTTGCCATGCGGCCGATCGGACTGCTGCTTGACGAACCGACGACCGGACTTGACGTCAAGGCCCGCTCAAGGCTTGCCGAGGTGCTCAAGTCGCTCACCGGTCCGCGTCTCATCGTGAGCCATGACATGGGCTTTCTCACAGCGGTTTCCAACAGGCTTGTGAGCATTGAGCAGGGGCATTTCGTGCCCCTGAACTTCCCGGATGGAGAGCATTTCTCCTAATACTTTTTGTAATACGGCACCAAAACGCCTGTTTTTTTTCTCTGAATCCCCGATTTCTCTAGCGTTTTCAGATGTTTTAGGGGTATATTTACCTCAACCTTCATCCTCACTCTATCAAGGAGCACTCCCATGAACAAAGTTGAACTGGTTGCTGCTGTTGCCGAGCAGGCCGGCATCACCAAGGCTCAGGCTCTGGCCGCCGTCAAGGCTTTCACCGATACGGTCGTTGCCAAGGTTGCAGCCGACGAAGCCGTGCAGCTGATCGGCTTTGGCTCTTTCGTTGCCAAGAAGGTCGCCGCCCGCACGGGCCGCAATCCCTCCACTGGCGCCGAGATCAAGATCGCTGCGAAGACCGTTCCCGTCTTCAAGCCCGGCAAGGCCTTCAAGGATGTCGTGAATGCTCCGAAGAAGAGGGTTCGCGCTCGCAAGTAATCTGACATCTCACTGAGATGCAACGGGGAGGGGTTCCTGAACATCCTTTCCGAGCGACGAGGCGGTTTTCTGCGGAAGGCCGCCTTTTCTTTTGGCCGCGCTCGAGGGCCGGCAGGCAAAGGCAGTCCGCCATGGCTACAATGGCTCGTTGAAGCGCGGCGGAAATTGCCGCGGCTCTCATTTTTTCCGACAGGAGTATTGGAACATGCAAGGAAGTTTTCGTCTGACACTCGCAGCAGCAATCTCCGCACTGGTTCTCAGCGGCTGCACAGGCATGCAGCAGATACCCAGCGACGAGCAGGCGCCCATCGTCGACCTGACGCAAGTTCTGGATGCCCCGCCGGCCGCCGGCAGCATTCAGCAGAAGAACGACGAGCAGTACTACAACCTCGGCCGCAAGCTGAGAAACACCGCCCGGGGTGAACGCATCAAGATCGACGCCGACCGGTGCTTCCCCGAGCCGCTGCGCCTGTGGATGGGCGACATCATCGGCGTGAAGCTCTCGGCTGAAAAGACCCCCGAGACCTGGCGCTTCTTTGACATGTCCCAGCCCGTGCTGCTCGGGGCCCAGAGAAAGGCGAAGAAATACTTCTCTCGGCCTCGCCCGTTCGCCCGGTACAACCCGAAGGACCAGACCTGCAGACCCGATCAGCGCGAGGGCCTCGGGAAATTCAAGAGCTACCCGTCCGGACACACCACCACCGGCTGGTACGCCGCGCTTGTCTTCGCAAGCCTCGTGCCTGACAAGGCCGAGGAGATCCTTCGCGAAGGCTACATGATGGGCGAGAGCCGCTGGATCTGCGGCGCCCACTGGAAGAGCGACGTTGAGGCGGGCCGCGTGACCGGAGCCGCGCTCTTTGCCCGCGTGATCGGCGATCCGGCCTTCAGAGCCCAGCTCGAAAGGGCGCGCGAGGAGATTGCCGCGCTGCGCTCCCACTAAAAGGGCTCAAACCCTCCGGGCCGCAGACAGCCAGCCGGCTCCTGCGGCCTTTTTGCGTTTCCGAAGCGCCTCTTCAGGCCGCTGCGATCCTTGCGCCAAGCGCAAGGTACACGAGCCCCGAGATCCGGGACATCAGTGTCCCGCGCTTTTCGCCTCCCATGAGGTGCGCTCCAACGTACGATGCGCAAAGCGCAAGCGGCATGTACCAGAGCATGCCCACGGCAAAATCCGTCGCTCCGAGAATGAGGAACGGAACCGGGGAGTGGGCGGCCGCAGGCTCGATGAACTGCGGGAAGAACGCAAGCACAAAGAGCGCCATCTTCGGATTGAGCACGTTTGACACCAGCCCCTGCCGGAAGCTCGTCCAGTGGGACTGCTCTCCGAGACCCCTGCCAATGAGGCCGCTCAGATCGCGCCGCCTGGTGAGAAGGGCCTTGATGCCGAGGTAGCACAGGTACGCCACGCCCATCCACTTGACGACGGCAAAGGCTGCGGCGGATGCGGCAAACACGGCCGACAGGCCGAACGCGGCGGCCAGCGTGTGCACGAGCACCCCGCACATGATGCCGAAGGCCGCGCATGCCGCTCCCATCCTGCCGCAGGTCATCGACTTGTTCAGAAGAAAGATCGTGTCGATGCCGGGAATCGCGGCAAACACAAACGAAGACACGACAAAGGCCGAATAATCGTGGATGCAGGCAAACATGACGAATCGCAAAGAGGTGAAAAAAAAACTGAGGGCGGATTCTATGCGAGCGGTCCGGAGGAATTTGCAAATTGGTTAACATTAGATTAACCAAATGGAAAATCAGGAAACCATCATGCGCAAGGGGGACAATCTGCGGGCCTGGGAGCTCCTTCTGCTCGTCCACAAGCTGGGAAGCATCACTCGGGCCGCCGCCCGGATCGGCGTGTCGGCGGCCGCCGCCACCAAGATCATTGATGCGCTCGAAGAGGAGATCGGTCTGAAAATCCTTGACCGGGAGCACCGGCCGGTACGGGCCCTTGCAGACACGCCGGAGCTGTTTCGGCAGATCGACTCGCTCGTGCTGGCGAAAAGACGCACGGATCTCGCCCTTGCCTCTCTTGCCCGCAACCGCCTGCAGGGCGCAGGCATCCGCACGATCCGGGTGAGCATTCCGCTCAACTACAACCGCCAGCAGGTGCTCTCGTTTCTCTTTGACTTCGAGCAGCGGCACCCGCACGTGAAGATCGACATTCAGGCCGAGGGCGGCCTTGAGGGGCTGCTGGCCGGCGAAACCGACGTGGCGTTCGTGGGCTTCATGCCGCAGGAGGAGGGCGTGCATTCGCTCTTCGTGCGCAAGAACATCAACTTTCTCATGGCATCCAGGCGCTACGAGGAGCTCCATGGCCTGCCTCAAACCATCGAAGAGCTCCCGGAGCACCGGCTCTACATCCGATCCTCGACAAACCGCACGTACACGAACACGCTCGTCTGCGGCAGCCGCACGTTCACGCTTGAAGAGTCCGCGAATCTCATCCATGCGGATGCCGACACGTGCCGCTCGGCGCTCCTGGCGAGCCGGGGCATCGCGCTGGACATGGATCTCGGGTTCGTGCTGACGCCGCTTGCTAGCGGGATGATCGTTCCGGTGCTGCCGGGCTGGCACAGAAAGCCCTGGACGGACACGATCTGCTGCCCGAAGGAACTCGCCCGGGATCCCGTCATTGCGGGCCTCATGGCTGAGATGAAGCGGGCGATGCTCGAGTCGCAGCTCGACAAGTGGCAGTTCTGGTACAGGCGACTGGGGCTGCCGATGGACAGTGTTGCCGGGGAGGAGGATGGCAAGGCCGAAGAGCGCGCCTCGCCATCCGAAAAAAGAACGGGGGCGGGGAGCTCCTGAGGGAAGCTCCTCCCCGCTGGAGACTTTAAATTGAAATGGCGTTGCCGCTCATCATGAGGAAGGACTGATCGGAGGTCTCGCTCTCTTCCCTGGCGCGCCCATCCTCCACCATCTGGTGCCATTTGACGGCGGTATCGATGAAGCCCTCGAGCAGCGAACGGCCCAACTGCCTGAGCGTCTCGAGCGTTTCGATTCGCTGGAGCCGGAAATGCCCGGACCCGGGGATCACGGAAAGCGTCGCGCCGCCCGTGAGCCCGAGCAGGTCATTGGCTTCGAGCGCGATCCTGTGGAGCGCGTTGATGCTCCTCTCATCGGGCGCACCCAAGTCGGCCCAGAAGGCAATGCGCCCGGCCTCCGTGAGGTCCTGCAGCACGATCATCACCACATCGTCTTCGTCATCGCCCACCGCAAAGGCGCAGAAGCCCTCCCTGACCTCCAGGGGCACCCCGGTTTCGCTGGCGAGCTGCGAGATTATTTTGCTGAATTCCATTGGCTTTTCGCTTCCAAAAATGAATTGATGAAAAGGGACGCTCCCCATACTGCGGGGCGTGCCGCACAACGGACACCCGCCCCGATCGCGCGATCAGCAATGCTGAAACTCTTTGTCCGCCTGCATGCGGCTCACCCGGGACTGATCGGCTGTGTTCTCTGAAAAAAACTGGAAGAAGCCCATCAGTTTCGGGATCCGGCGCGGCTAGAATAGGGGGGTCGCCGCAAGCGGTCTGCGGCTCTTTTTTTCGACGAGGTTCCCCTTGATGCTCAAGCGTTCTGCCGCCGTTCTGACGAGCGCGGCTCTCTGTCTCACGCTGGGCGGATGCGCCCTGATTACCAACATCACCTCACCGGACCGTTCGGATTCTGGCGCCAGGCCGTCTCCCGCCCGCACGTTCGGTCTGCATGATCTTGACGCGAGCCAGTTCCTGCCGCCGCCTCCTGCCGCCGATTCCTCCACGCAGAAGGCCGATGAGGACGCTCTGATGATGAGCCTGTCGCAGCGCGACTCGGAGCGGGGAAAGGAGGCAGCCAAGGACATGGACATGGATGTATTCTGGCGGCTGCTCGAGCGCTTCGGGCAGGTGAGCGAGCGCAAGATTTCGCGCAAGGCTCTGCCCGAAACGCACCGGTTGCTCATCTCGACATGGATTGCCGCCCGCAACGCGGCCCGCAACGCCAACAAGAATTACCAGAGGAACCGCCCCTGGGTCAACTACCTTGCCGGGGACGAAACCTGCAGGCCCGACCTGAAGGCCAAGGCCGCGGAAAACGATTCCTACGCCTCATCGTTCGCGGCGCGCATCTGGTCGGTGGCGCTCGCGTACGCGGCCGTCCTGCCCGGCCACTCCGAAGCCGTGATCCGAGAGGCCATGTCCATCACCAACAGCCGCTGGATCTGCGGCCTCGGCTGGAAGAGCGACATCGACTCGGGCAGGCTGCTCGGCTCGGTCGTCTACAGCCGCCTGAGCGGCGAGCCTGACTATCAGGCGCAGCTCGGCAAAGCCCGTGCGGAACTCCAGAAATCACGCAAGTAACAAAGCCATACCGGTCTGAAAGACATTAACAATGAGATCCAGATTCGCCCGCGCCATCCCGAAAGCATCTCCAGCGCGCCTGAAAGCCTTATCCGCAGGTCTGTGCCTGCTGCTCGTCGCCGCATGCGGTCATGAAGACTACACCGCCCTCGTGCGCAACGGTTTCTGGGGGGACAACCGCGTCAGCCCCATCAGCAGCGCCGTCGACACCTGGACGGGATGCTTTTCGGGCACGCAGAGCTGGATCACCGAATACGACAAGAGCAACAAGGCGACCGTGCTCTTCTCCTGCCGGCTCACCCCCGAGGCGGCCGACGGCATGCTCGGCTCGATGAAGAGCCTTCACACGATTGCATCGCGCCACGTCGACTCCCAGCTCGAGTTCAAGAGCATCTACGCGAAGAGTCTTGCCCGGGCGACCGATGTGAAGAACGTCCTGCTCAAGCTGCGCTTCCCGATCACCGGCTCGCGCAGCTTCGAGGCTGACAAGAAAACGCCCGTATTCACCGCTGAATGGGCTGACGGCACCGCAATACCCATCGAGGGAATCAGCACCGAGGACATGGTGAACGCCATGTTCCACCTGCCCGTGGCCAAGGATGCAAGCGGCAAGGCGCACCAGATCGATCTGAAGGGCAGGACCTCCCAGGCAACGCCCGCCCTGATCTCGGAATACTTCAAGCAGAAGAACATCGAGTTCAGCACGACCAGCATCCGGATGGACGACAAGAACTACGTCAACCTGCCGGACAACAACGGCAGGCCGACCATCATCAAGTATCCGTACTACAAGGTCACCAAGGAGAATGTCAACGAGGCGGTCGACTCGCTTCTGATTCCGAACATCTATCAGTGCAACCGCTGGTATGACGCGCTGATGAGGGGGCTGCTTGCCTCATCCCCGAAGCTTGCCGAGTTCGAGGCGTTCACCAGCCTTTGCCGGCTTGATCCGCGCATGGAGCCCGGCTACAACACAACGACCCGCGTGGGCTACGAAGTGGTCTCCGACTATCAGTACGTCACGGCCCGCCGCTTCATGTACCAGCTGCACAACAATCTCGTCAACGAAGAGACCTGCAGTCCGGACTACTGGCGCGATGCCTACGACATCGTTCAGGAGTTCGGCAACAAGGAGGCCCAGAGCCGCTCAGACCGCGAGATCGACCTCTGGGTGAAGAAGTGCCTCTCCAGAACGAGTGAAAACGGCTATCACTTTCTCAGAAAGGCGGCCCTGTTCCGGGATGCAACCCCCTATGTCTGCTCAAGCGGCGTGATCGATGCCATGCTCGAGCTGATGAAGACCGTGCATCTGTCCGAGCGCGACAAGGCCTTCGTCGAGCGCAAGTTCCTGAACATCAAGGCCAGGTGCCCCGAGGTTCCCGTCATCGAAGGTCTTGCAAGGTCCGTGGAATCCCGCGAATGGCGCAGCCCGATCGGCGCCACCGACGACAAGTCCCTGCAGGCGGCCGCAGCCAACATCGACAACTACGTCTCGCATTTCTTCTGCAAGGATGCCGCCAAGGAGGGCGGCCGCTGCGGCAAGCGCGAGTACATCGAACTGCTCAAGAGCGACGAGTTCGCCGCGTTCAAGAAGCTCTCGTCAGCATCCCAGGACAAGTACAGCCAGGTCGAGGAGCTCGTCTGCGGCGAACTGGGCTTTTGCAGCTACGGCATCCTGAGCGACGTGTACTTTGCAGACGCTTCTGCCCGGCCCGCATCCGCCGCAATGCCGGCGCCAAAGCCCCAGGCCGCCGCGCCTGTCGCAGCACCTACGGCTGCGCCTGCCGCCAAGCCGGCGCCGGAAGCCGCCTCCGACAAATAAGACTCAGTCTTCCCGCATTGGCCAGAAGGCGGACCGGCATCGGTCCGCCTTTTTTTCACAGATTCCGGCCTGCCGGAATGAAGTGGCAGCAAGACAAATTGATGGTTGTCACTATTACTAGTAAAAGTTTTTTGCAAACTGCCGCGCGGCTACGAACTGCCCGTCATTTTCCTGACGGGACACGCTGACGTTGATGTGGCTGTCGAAAGTTTCAGGGGAGGGGCTGTTGACTTTCTGAAAAAGCCGGTAGATGAGAACCGTCTGCTTGACGCTATCGGGAAGGCCGCCGCCGACAGCCTGATGCGGAGTTTGGGGTTGCCCACGGAAAGGGAACTGAGAAAATTGATTGCGGGACTGGCCGAACGGGAAAAGACGGTTCTCAAACTGATGCGGGATGGTCTGCGCGTCAAGGATATCTCCGAGCGGATGGGCATTTCCGAGCACACTGTGTACGAGTATCGAACCTCAATCTACCGAAAATTAGGGACAAAATCCCTGGATGAAATTGAGTTCGGTGGTCTGCTGAACGACCTCAAATCCGTATGATTTCGGCGGCCGTCCCGCAAGAGACGGCCGCCGAACAATCCCTAAAGGAATCAAGGCAATGAGTCTGTTTACAGCCCGCGCCGGGCACCCGGCGTATAGGTGTCGCGAACCTGATCGGGGCGCTCCTTGGCCAATGCATCCTTGACCGCGCGGTCCACTGAGAGGTAGGACAGCTGCGAGGGCATCAGATAGGGGCTCGCCGCATTCATCAGGCCGATTCTCGCCCTGCGGTGCAGGCGGCACAGGGACAGGTTGATGCCCTTGTCGTGCAGGTTCTTGGCCAGAACGATGAGCGACTCGATCGAAGTGCCGTCAACGTTCGGCGTCTCCTCCATGCTGAGAATCACATGGTGGAGGTGCTCCTGCTTCTGCCTGGCGGCAATCATGTCGGCGACCCTGCGCAGGCTGGGCTCGGCATTGGCAAAGAACATCGGCTGGTCAAGGCGCATGATCATGACGCCCTCGGTCGGCTGCGTGTCATTGAACAGGCGCACGTTCACATAGCTGTGCGAGCCGTTCAGCTTGCGCAGCTCCGAGACGTGGACCTTGGCTGAGTCGATCAGCACGAACGCGACGGAGAGCACCACGGACACGAGCAGGCCGTTCAAGACGCCCAGCACGGCCACCGCAAGGAACGAGGCGACGACGAGCAGCCGGTCGCGCTTCCACTTGAAGTAGGGCTGCAGGGGCCTCCAGGACAGGCCGTGGCTCACGGCCTTGATCACGATGGCGCCCAGCACGGGCTCGGGGATGCGGCTGATGTAGGGCATCAGGAAGATCACGATCAGCACGAAGAGCACGAGCGCCGTGGCGCCGGCCAGGCGGGTCCTGGCGCCCGCCTGCTCGTTGAGGCTCGTCGCGGAGAAGCCCGCGCCGACCGAAAGGCCGCCGAAGAAGCCCGAGAGCAGGTTTGCGCTTCCCAGGGCCACCAGGTCGCGGTTGTTGTTCGGATGCAGGCCGTGGCGGGCGGCCGTCGAGTGGATCGAGGAGTAGGACTCGGCGTAGACCATCAGGCAGAGCGCGGCGCTCATCTGGATGGCGCCCAGCCAGTCGGCGTCATAGAGGCTCTCGACCGAGAGGGCGCTGCGCTCCAGGTTGATGTTGCCGACAAGCTCCACGCCCAGGCTCTCAAGCGGCAGGAAGTAGGTGGCGATGATGGAGGCGACGACGACCCAGAGGCTTGCGGGCTGCCTGGGCCAGCGCCAGGCAAAAAGAACCGCCAGCGAGATGAGGCCCACGGCTGCCGCCACCCAATTCATGGACGGAATCAGCTGGATGATCTCCATGATGCGCTCCCAGGGGTTGCGCGTCAGGATGTGCATGCCAAGGAGCTTGGGCAGCTGCATGATGATGATCGTGAGCGACAGGCCCATCGTCACGCCGCGCAGCACGGGCTTGGCGACGAAGTTCGCCGCCTGGCCGAAATTGAGCACGCGGGCAAGGATGAACCAGAAGCCCGTCATCATGACAAGCACGGCGGCAAGCGTCTCGGGATGCGCGTTCACCTGCACGGTCGAGAGCGTGCTCACCGCCACCGCAAGCACCATCGCGGACGAGGAGGTCGCCGAAACGATGGCGTAGGGGCTGGTGCCGATGATCATGTAGGCCAGCAGGCCGAAGAACAGGGCGATCAGGCCGGCCAGGGGCGGCATCTGGGCGATGCCCGCATAGGCCACGGCCTCGGGAACCAGAATGCCCACGACGGCTAGACCGGCCGCAATGTCGGTGCGGTACGCAGAAAGCGGCGTCGTGCGCACCTCCTGGACGGTCTGGGCAAAGGACTGCTTGGCCTCGCGCACGCTCCTCGCGAACTTTGCCTTGGCGAGCGCCAGACTGGAATGAACTTCTTGCATAACTGAAAAAAACAATACCCCCCGTTCCGGTGCCCACCGGGGCATCAGGAATCGCAGGGATATTTCAAAAACAAAATGAAAAAAACAGGGTTAAAGAACCCGTGATTTTACGATGCGTTCCCTGTTTGCCGTGAGTTTTCCACTGCCGCCCGAGGGTATACCCTTAACCGTTTATGCCACACTATTGGAAATGTCCTAAGACAAACCTGCAACGAAACATGGCGGCCGAAGCCGCCACGCAGGAATCGGGATTCCGGCAACGCTCAGCTGGCTTTCTTTGTCCAGAATTTCGGATCGTTGACCATGTCCCAGAATCTGTCGATGTCGATCGACTGGATGATCCGGGCCTTCTGCGCTCCGACCGGCGGAACCCGGGGGTAGGTGAGGGACTGCCCGTAGGACAGCCCGAACTGGTCGTTGACATCGATGTACCGGGTCGTCTCCTCGGTGATGAGCGTCGGATCAATGATGATCGCCGACACGATCACGTCCCAGACAAAGTGCCGGAACTTTGGATCCTTCTGGAAGTTCTGTCCGACAAAGGTCTTTTCGAACATCTCGGCCATCGGGTGTCCGGCCTTCTTCAGGCTCGCGACGATCCGGTCATAGTGCTCGCGCAGAAACACGACCTTTTCGCAGACATCGAGCCCGACGACGATCTGCTCCTTCACCGGCGTGCGCACCATGATGCGGGCGGCCTCGGGGTCAAACCACCAGTTGAACTCCGCGGCGGCCGCAACGTTGCCCTGCTGGAAGAACGCGCCGCCCATGTAGATGATGCGCTTGATGAGCGGAATGATGTCGGGAGCCATGCGGACCGCAAGCGCCAGGTTCGTGCAGGGGCCGATCGCGGCGATCGTGATCCTGCCGGGGTTTGCCCGGATGGTGTCAATGATGAAATTCACGGCGTGCTGGTCGACGGGCTTCATCTGAGGCTCCGCGCCATACTCCTGCCGATAGGAGGCGAGCCAGCTCTCGGGCTTTGGCTTCTGGAAGGCGCCGAGGTACTCGTCATGGCCGCGTCCGGCGAACTTGAGTTCGTCATGAATCAGCTCAAGGCGGTTCGACCGCAATGGATACTGCACGCCGGCAGCCAGCGGAACGCCGGAAATTCCCGACTGCTCCATCTGTCGGATGGCAAACGCGGTGCCCTGCTCGAGCCAGGTGTTGCCCGTGACGGTCGTGATGCCGACCAGCTTGACGTTGTCCGCCTTGGCGAGCATCACCATCGCCACGCCATCATCGAAGGCCTCCACCATGTCCGTGTCAAGAAGAACCATCTCCTTGGGCGAATCGGCCTGCGCAAGGCAGGACAGTGACAATGGCAGGGCAAGGGTTGCGGCAAGCAGAGCCTTCTGAAGTTTTCTCATCACGTGCCTCCTTTTGATTGATGTGGGTTCAGGTCGGGTGAGACCGAACTGCGTATTTGTCAATCATACGCGCTCAGGCCTCGGGAATCGCATGCCGCAGTCAGGCCGCACGCGAAATCGGGAAGGGCTGCACGAGTCATTCCAGCCGATCCTGGAAAACTGCTGGCGTCTCATAGGCAAGGACGTGTTTGACCGACAGCCAGCCTTCCTTTTATGACGATCATGAAGCGACACTGTAATTGCCGGCGCGCCGCCAGATGGAATCTTCTGCGAACCTTGTTCTTAAGGGCCTTTCCTGGCAGTAGAATATTTGGATTCGCAATCACTTTTTTCAGCATTTTTCATCATGACCCTGCATGTTGATCAGGTGCTCAGCAAAGAGCTCCAGTCCCGAGGAATTGATTCGACAACCGGCGTGTACGGCGATCACAAGCTTCAGATCGGCAACGGCAAGCCGATCGCCCTGGACAAGATTGCATCCAACCCGGTGCCGCGCGAGGGCTTTGGGACGGTCTCGCAAATCCAGCGCGGAAAAGCCGGGCTGGAAACCTCGGCGAAGGACACGTTAAAGAGCCTTGCCAGCCAGAAGTTTGACGCCAAGGGGATTCTCGGCTCGCTCATGGCCGCGAAGACCCATCTTGGAAGAATGGACAGGCTCGGACAGCTCACCGAAGAGCAGAAGGCGAACACGATGTGGCTCTTTACCAAGGCCGTGGAAAGCCTTTCCAACGAAGAGCTCGCACGCGTCTACCAGACATTCTCCTCCAGGGAGATGGACCTGATGCAGTCGGCGCTTGCCCGCGAATCCCAGATCAACAGCAATGCGCTTGACGCCGCCTTTGCAAGCGAGGCGCTCTTTGACCTCTCCGCGCTCGTCATCAAGGAGGTGAGCAACCGCGCGATGCTCTGCCAGATCGATGAAGCCATGGGGAAGACCCAGGATCAGGCCGAACGCGAGGGCCTTGAGCTCATGAAGCCGCAGAGCCTGTCACAGACCTGGGGCGGCCTGGAGCAGCCCGCAGCCCAGCCCGCCCAGCCCCTGCAGCAGATGGACATGACGGCCATGAACCTCATGACGCTCGTGGAGGTGGCTTCCACGAGCGCAACGCAGCGCGAGAAGAACGCTCTCGGCCAGGCCCAGCGCCTTGCCAACCGCGGCGTCGACGGCGTGACGGTGAAACAGATGGGCGACGTACTGCGCAATGCCGAACTCACCATCAACGTGCCCGTGGATGTCCTCTTCAAGGACACTTTTCTTCTCAAGAAGCCCAACCAGCCGATCCTCAACATCTTCCAGCTCAAGGACAAGGGCATGAGCACGAAGAGCGACGAGTACATCGCGCTCAGGGACACGGCCGAAAAGAAGGTCTTCCCCGAATTCGAGGGACGTGAGCGCAAGTCCGGCGAGCGTCCCGCGTACGGCGCGCTCAACCTGAAGCAGCACGAAAAGGGGGCCGCTGCGGACATGGAATACGGCAACGTCTGCATCGTGCTCAAGGACAGCGTGAAGAAGCGCTCGACCTACTCCTCGGGCGACACCTTCTACGCCCCCAAGCTCACGATCACCCCGGAGCGCAAGGCCAACTTCTACAAGCTCCTTGACGGTTGCGGCATCAATCCGATGAGCGCGGCGCTCCTGCGCGATCCCAATTCCGCGGAGCACAAGAAGTGCGAGCTGATTCTCGACCGGCTCGCACTGAATCCAGAAAGCGACACAACCGCCTTCAAGACGGGCAGAAAGGGGACCGGCCTGTCGCTGCCCGACGATGAAGACACGAAGCTGAGGGCACTGCTCTTTCAGTGCTTCGTCGACTCGGACAGCGTCCGCGAGAACATGGCCACTTATGACAACCTCGAGTCGCTGGTGACCGGGCTTGACGACATTGACGGCAACATGCTTGCAAACGCAGCCAAGAAAGAGCAGCCCGGACAGAAGCAGAAGAACCCGGTCCAGCTGGGTGCCGGCAAATACATCGAGGCCCAGATCCACGGTCCGGTGGTTCCGTCGCGCGACATTGCCGAGATCCGCGTCGACATCAGCGAACTCGAGTCCCTCTATCCGACCGAGGAAGAACTGGAAAACGCCAGGGAAGAGTTGAAGGCCTTCACCCGGGAAACAGGCATTCCCGTGACCATCACGCATTACGACGACAAGTTCGATCAACTGCTTTCCGACATCGATTATCAAAACGAGAAATTCAGCGACACGCATATCGACAAGGCCGCCTCCCAGGCCGAGCTCAACCACATGCTGGACAATCTTGACGAAGAGCTCCGCTTGCATAACGGCTCCGCAGGCAAGGTGCCCGTGAGCAACCTTCAGTTCAGCGACGAGGACAAGGCAAAAATCCGGCAAATTGCCGGCGAACAGCTTCAGGAGCAATTCGCCCAACCGACCGGATCGGCCAGATCGCATGCGATCGCCTCTGCGGCCTTCGACGCAGCCGTCCAGCGGGTGGCCAATGAAAAGGTCGAGCAGCTCAAGACTGAGGCTGCGGCCCTGCAGAACGAGAAAATCGCCTCGATCGGGGATGCGATCCGGGATTTCGCGGCCCGTCACCCCGAAGTTACGGGAGGACATGACTTCACGGTTTCCGGAGCCGCGCAGCAGGAGCTCGTGAAGCAATTCCGCATGAACGTCACAACGGCAATCAACAGCTCGCATCATCCCAACGCGGATGTGCCGGGACTCGTGCAGAATGCCCTCGATGACGCCATCAGCAAAATGATCGAGCAGAAAAAGCCGCTGCTTGACACGCTCGAGGACATCCAGCCCGCCAACGGCAAGATCAAGGACATCGCACGAAATCTGATCCTTTCGGACAACTCCGGCCTCACGCCCGACCGGTTCCGGGTGCTGCTCCAGTCGGCGATGTTCCGCTCGGAGATGCTCCGCGAGATGGCCGCCGCCAAGCCCCCGATGTCCCAGCAGAAAATCGCCGAGATGCTGAAGCAAATCACGCAGCACATGGAGCTTGCGGCGCGCACGATCGAGGATCCCACGCTTTCGAGCGCAGATGCCGTGCGAAAGAGCGCCGAGCTCGCGCTTGCCCTGCTGGATGCCTTCGAGCCCCCGGCCAGCCTGCAGACCATCCGCGCATTGCGCGATCAGCTCGACAGCGAGCCGATGCGCCAGACGATCGGCCTGTACAAGCGCGTGGCTGCGCTCGCCGAAGATCCCGCCCAGGCCAAGATGCTCAACGTGTACGTCGACGGACTTGAGGCGCTCTGCGAGGGGCTCTGCAACAAGGCGCGCGAAATGGACATCGCTGAAAAGAGCGCGCAGATCGCCGGCCTTCCTGAAAATGAACAGGAGCAGGCGAGGGCGAATCTCCAGACAAGCGACAGGCTCTACAGCGCGCCGGCTCCCTTCGTGGGAACAGTCAGCATGATTACGCCCGGGCAGCGGAGCGACATCGCTACGCTCGCTCCCGAGCTCGCCGAGTCGCTCAACGTCAGGTTCCGCGCGCTCGAGGCCTTCCCGGCGCCCGCCAGCCCCGAAGCGCTTCCGCAGAATCACGCGCAGCGCAAGGCCTTCCTTGTCAATCACCTGGACAGCTATCTCGGCCACGAGAAGACCTTCGAGCGCGGCACGTCCGTGCATGGCAGAGGCCACATTTCCCGCGCCTTCATCTTTGCCACCGTGATGAGCAACATCCTCATCGCCAAGGGCGTCAAGGTCGACAAGAATGCCGTGCTGCTCGGAATCGCCGGACATGACATCGGCAGAAAAGGCGGCAACAAGGACCGCTGGGAGCAGAGAAGCGCCGACATGACGGTGGATCTGATGCGGCAGGATTACGGCGCCAATTCAATGGGGCAGGCCTACGAGCAGGAGGTCGGCAAGTGCATCAACGGGCACCAGAGCAAGACGGTCGAGGGCATGCTGCTCAATTCGGCCGATTCCCTGGACATCGGGCGCACGAAGGATTTCGACCCGCAGTATTTCGACTTCCTCAAGGACTCCGGCGTGCCCGAGGCCGAACAGATCCGCCAGGATCTGATCAAGGAGGCCACGCTGCTGCAGCGCCTCACCGACTACAAGTGCATGAACATGAAGCTTCTCGGGAAGCTCTGGGAAGATGCAATCGATGAGAACCTGCCCCAAGCGGTTCAGAACGAGATGTCGGAGCAGGCCAATCAGCTCACGACAGAAATCGGCAACCAGTTCATCGCTGACTGGGAGGTTCCCTCGGATGAATACTTTGCACGCTACGAAGACGTGATCAAGAACAACCCGGATCTTTTCCCGACGCTCAACAAGTACTATTTTGCCGAGGAGGCTTAAAAATGGATTTCCCTCTGCTGATTGAAGAACTCGGAGAGCGCTCGGGCCTTGACGGCCTTCGCCTAGACGAACAGGACAGCTGCTCGGTGCTCTTTGACGATGAACACGAAATCGAATTTCAATGGGATCGGGAAACCGGCTCGGTGCTCATTTGGTGCGCCGTCGGCGCGCTGCAGGATCTCTCGGAAGACCTGAGCCGCAGGCTGCTCACGCAGTCGGCCTTTGGCGCCGCAACGGACGGGGCGGCCTTCGGAATCTACGAGCCGCTCAATGCGATCGTCCTGTGGCAGCGCCAGCCCGCGGGCTTTACTGATCTTGAGGACTTCATGAAAGTTCTGGAGCGCTTCATCGCGCAATGCGCGTACTGGAAGCAGACCATCGGGCAGCCTGAGGAGAGCGCTGCGTAGCAGTGCGCCGCTTTTCAGGCCGGTCAGAGGGGCAGGGGGCACAGCTTTCGACTTTGCCTTGAGGCGGTGCCCGAGGCGCCTGACGTGGATTCGGGTCTGGCCGGGCTTGGTGACATCCCGGAAATCCTCTCAGAGCTGTTCTTGCTGAACTGCTTGACGCCCACCGAAGCCCCGTCGTCGAGGCGGTGTTCTCATCAGTGAGAGTCCCCGACTGCCAAGCAAGCGCCACGATAAGGGCAGGGGTGGCGAGACAATATCGCAACCATTAACAAAATCATTCACTATCAGAATAGTTGCAGCATAATTCCCTAATTTGACGTGTTTTTGATACTGAATTTGACGGATTTTTGCTACCGAATTTGACGAATTCCAGACTGGAACCATCGCGCATCCACTCTTTCGGTCACTCCAGGGAAGTGGGTTGGGTGTCCCTGACGAGAATGCTAATAATCAAATTCCATGAACTCTACTATACATATTTCATAAGTTCTAATATACAAATTTCATAATTTCTAGTCTACAATTTTCGGAACGTTCTTCTGCGCTCTTGCTTCCAAAAACAGTCGTACCGACACCAATCCTTTTCTTTGGAGAGCCGCTATGTCCCATTACATCCGCCGCTGGACGGAATCCGAATACGAACTGGCCGCAACCGTGTTCAAGGCCATCATTTTTTCCGGTGTCCGCCAGTGCGGGAAGACAACGCTCATGCAGGCGGTGCTCCCGAAGGATTCCGCCTATGTCACGCTCGACTCGGTTCAGGAGAGGGCTGCAGCGCAAGAGGCGCCTGAGGGTTTTCTCATGCGATTTCGCCGGCATGATTGTCTTGCCATCGACGAAGTCCAGAAGGCTCCCGGCCTGTTCCAGGAGATCAAGGCCTTTGCGGACGCGAGTCCAATACTGCGTCATTTCCTGCTGTCCGGTTCTTCCAACTACAAAGCCTTGCCGACTGTTCATGAATCCATGGCAGGGCGATTGGGGGAGGTTCGGATCCGTCCGCTGACCGAAGGGGAAATCCAGGGCAACGCCCCAAATTTCATCACTCGGCTCCTTGAAGGAAACTTCAGCAAAGATTTCGCTTATGACGAATGCAACAAGGATCTCATCCTGCAAAAAGCCATCCGCGGAGGATTCCCCCACCTTCTCGAATTCACTGAGCGTCAGAGAAACTACTGGTTCGACGCCTATGTCGATGCGCTCGTCAAAAAAGACTTCCTTGAACTTGGCGATTTCAGAAAGCCCCGCTCCGTGGACGCTCTGCTCAAGCTGTGCGCCGCAAACTCTGCGCACCCCTTCAACCTGTCTCAGGCGGCAAGCGCTTTGGAACTCAACCGGCTGACGCTGACGAACTACATGGACGCATTGCAGACCATGTTCCTCATCGACAGAATCCCCGCCTGGCAGCCGCGGGTGGCGGACCGGGTAGGGAAGGCCTCGAAGCTCGTCCTATGCGATACCGGTCTGATGAGCTTCCTTTCTGGCATCAACGCATCTTCCTTACTCAGTGCGCCGCAGGACAAGGCGAAGACCGACCTCATCGGAAATCTCATCGAAACCTGGGTCTATCAGCAGCTTGCGCCGATCACAGATCTCGGCCGGGAATGGCGGCTCTTTCATTTCAGGAACGCCGCGGGAAAAGAGATCGATTATGTTTTGGAGAACCGCTGCGGCGATCTGATCTGCATTGAAGTGAAGGCCAGTGAAAGCGCCAAGTCCGACCACTTCAAAGACCTTCGCTGGTTCCGCAAGCAGTTCGGCCCAGAGCGCAAAATCACCTCAGTTGTTCTGTACTGCGGCAGGAAGGTCTTCCTGCTTTCCGAAAATGAAGTCGCGCTGCCGATGGCCTATCTATGGGACTGACGGCGCGAATCGGTCGTCAACCAACCGGCTGCCGTTCCAGATGCGAGAGCCGGTCATAATAAGCATCAACAGTAATTTGTTTTAAAAAGAAATATAATTAATTAATGTAGTTTTTTGCAGTAAATTACGACACTGACCAAAGCGCCGAGTAAGGCAGGGCATAACAACCTTCGCCAAAGCTGAGCACCTGGCGACCGCAGTGCAGCACAATGCCTGTGAAAGGCTTGGGAGATCTCTGAGCAAACCAAAGCAGGTGCCTTGCATCGTCCTTGCTGACGGTCTCGGAACTCTTGACCTCAATGCCAAGCATGCGACCGGCATCGTCCTCAATGAGAAAATCAATCTCCTGCCGATTGCCATTGCGGAAATGAGTCATTTGCCAGCCGGGATGCAGGTCAACCTCGGGGGCGATCTGGTTGTAGATCCAGGTTTCCACCAGCTTGCCGCACACATCGGGAGCATCGAGCGCACTGGCAAGCACTGCATCGGCATTGGGCTTTCGCAGCAAGTAGGCCATCAGTCCGGTATCGGCCATGAAGAGCTTGGGCACCTTGCTGCCGATGTCGTATTCGTTGTGCAACCAAGCAGGCAACTCGTCCACAAGATACATAGCCTGAAGGGCCTTGAGATATCCGCTCACAGTGCCGCGCGACGCCTGCACCCGCTTGGAGATCTCCGACAAATTGAGAGGCTTGCTTGAGTACACCGCTGCATACCGGATCAGCGTCTCCAGGGCATCGAGCCGCTCCATGTTCCAGTGCCTGGCCAGATCGTGCTTGATCTGAGCTTCGACATAGCTTCTGAAGTACCGCTTCCTGCTAGGCTCATTCAGTGTCCGGACAGCCGGATAGCCGCCTCGAATCGCCAGATCCAGCGCATCCCGCTTCGAGCAGGCTTCAAGCTCGGGCAGAGCAGGGAAGTTTCGTTCGAATGCCCGCTCGAGGAAATCCGGCCTGGCCCCCCTAGATTCAGCCTCGGCCAATCCGCGCAGACGGACAAAGGAGGCACGGCCGGCCAGGGAATCGGAGACAAAGGGAAGGCGCCGGTAATCGGCCGAGCCTGTCAGAACAAACTGGCAGGGTCTTGGATCTTCGTCCACGCGCATCTTGATCAGGCCAATCAATTCGGGCGCTTTTTGGATTTCGTCAATCACGAGGCATGACTGGCCGCCTTGCCTAGTGAGAAACACGGGATCGTCGTGCGCCATTCTGCTGTAGGCGGGATCATCCAGGGACAAATAGACCAACCGATCCGCCAATTCGTTTTTGACGAGCGTTGTCTTGCCGCATTGTCTGGCGCCGACCACAACAGCAGCTCTCTGGAAGGACAGAATCTGCCTGAGTTCAGCCGCGGCCCATCGTTCGATGTATTCGGTTCCCATGGTGCTTGTTTCCTTGTTGCTGACCCGTGCCAAACGAGGCAGGGGGCTCGCTCAAAAAATGCAGAATTTGCTCAATTATAGATGACGAATTTGATCAGTCAAATATGCAGAATTTGATCAATATAATCTGTAGAATTTGTTCAGTGAAAAACTAAAAACGGTTCAAATTCATATTGCTATCTCAAAAAACGAAATTTCAGATAAGCAGGGGAGTATCGAGTAACAAAAATGGTCCAATCGGTTGTTGTCAGCCCCGCCGCCATGCTGTATGGTGTCCTGCAAGGAGGCGCCTTATGATTGTTGCGATCAGACTGACCGAGAACGAAAGGAAACTGGCAAATAACTACGCCCAGCGCCATTCACTCTCTCTCTTTGCTGTTGGGCAGGAAGCCTGCGAAGACTACATCACAGATGAAAAGAAGAGCCGCCCGGTAACCGACCTCTGGAAAGAATGCGCCCTGTGACCTCCCAGGAGGTCAAGCCGTAGCCGCCAATGGTGATACCCGGAGGAGGACTATCAACTCGTTCGCCAGCTTGAGGACGATTGGCTTGTCCAGCAAAATCCCAGCCCATGGACGTGTTCCAAACACGCCCATGGGAGAAAAGACGAGCTCCAAACCTCATATTTACCCGGATTTTCTACGCAACATAATAGTAGTTATGTTGCGTTTAGCGGTACAAAAAGCCCCCCGAAGGCTTCCGTCCGGTTTCCTGTAGCCTTCAGGCCTGCTTCGATGACCGCCGCCCCGCCACGGGCACCGCGGCGCACTCCTCGTTGATGATGGCGGCAAAGCCGGAAAGAAGCCTGAGCAGTTCGGCGGCGCTGCTGCTGCCGAACCGCGCGAGCGCGCGCTGCATCATCGCCGCGGTCTCCCGCCTCAGGGGCATGGCGACGCTCCGGCCCGCGGGGGTGAGCCGGATCAGCTTTTCCCTGCCGTCCCTCGGACTTGCGACGAGCTCGATCCAGCCGCTGGCGGAGAGCTGCCTGCACACGTTGTGCATGGTCTGCTTCGGGATCATCCATTCGTCGCAGATGGACTTCTGGGTGCACTGGCCCTCGGCCGCCCCCGCAAGCGTGTACAGAACGGCAAACACGTTGTATGGGAACCCCTGACAGCGCATCCAGCCGTCAATGGCTCCGTCAAGCTCGCCCACGGACGAGCCCAGCTGATCGAAATAGTCCACGAGGAACTCCCAAAGCGTTATGTAGTCCCAAATTTTACTATATAATCGCGCCGAACATTTGGTAACTTTTGGGACTATTTAGAACATGCCCCCCTTCTCAGCTTTATTTATGAAAGCTGCGGCTCTCGGCCTGTGCTCCGTTCTGCTGAGCGGATGCGGCCGCGAGGAGCCGCCCGAGGCCGATCACAGGCTTGCCGTGACGGTGACCCGTCCGGTACCGCGGGACTTCGCACCCAGCCTTGAGCTGCCCGGCAGGATCGTGGCCAGGAACGACGTGGCGGTGACCGCGGAAATCCAGGGCCGGCAGCTGATTGCCGTGATGGCCGAGGCGGGCGACACGGTCCGCAAGGGAGACGCTCTTGCCGAAATCGAGCCCGACTCGTCCCTGTACGCCTTGGACCAGTCCCTCGCCCAGCTCGAGCGTGCCCGCGCGTCGCTCGCAGGCCTGAAGGCGCAGTATGAGAAGGCTGAGCTCGAGCTGCGCCGCTACGAGCAGCTTGTCCGCACCAAAGCGGTAAGCCGCCAGAGCTACGAGGAGCGTCTGGTGCAGAAGCGCACGGCCCGCTCGGCCGTGCTGCAGGCGCAGGCCGAGGTGGCCCAGCTGCAGGCGGGCCTGAGCGAGAGCCGCAGGCTGCGCGGCCGCGCCCGGGTCGCCGCGCCCTGCGACGGCCTTGTGACTGCCAGAAGCGCCGAGCCCGGAATGACCGCGGGCGAGGCCGCCCTCTTCCACATCGCCCTGAACGGCA
>Ga0310786_10002915_pt1 | contig 25431 bp, 25 predicted proteins | sample AusTroGonzalo_MG_FD_203881 | JGI IMG/M metagenome (GOLD analysis project Ga0310786, IMG submission 203881) | Bovine rumen microbial communities from tropical cattle in Woodstock, Queensland, Australia - Gonzalo_03 (v2) (version 2) | ecosystem: Host-associated > Mammals > Digestive system >...
CCTTCAAGCGGTATCTGGAGCAAGACGCCATCTATCTGGCAAACTACGCCAAGGAGATGAACAAGCTTGCATCGATGGTGGAAGAAGGAGAAGCGCGTGAACAGATCCGTATCTTTGTCGAGGATGCCATGAAGGCAGAAAAAGCCTTGAACGAAGCCCTCAGCATGGAGATAGGCCATGACAACGTTCAACCCATGCCGCTGACGACTGAGTACATGGAATTCACCTCTCTATATATCGAGTCAGGCAATCTTCCCATGGCTATTGCTGCCCTGCTGCCTTGTATATGGATCTATAATGAGGTGGGCAAATACCTGAAGGCCATAGAAAAGGACCCAGCGAACAACTTCTATCATGAATGGATCAACTGCTATACTTCACCTGTGATGGACGAAGGCGTTCCAGTCATGCAGCGTCTGGCAAACAAACTGGCTTCAGAAGGTGACATCCAACTCCGCGCAGCCATGCGTCACGCTTTTGTCCGTAGCACCGAAATGGAAATACTTTTCTGGCAGCAGTGCCTCTGATCCCCTCGAAACATCAAAAACAAGAAATAAATCCTCTATATGAAATACAATCGTGTACTCACCATTGCCGGAAGTGACTCTGGTGGTGGTGCCGGCATACAAGCCGACATAAAAACCATATCAGCATGTGGTTGCTATGCTGCATCTGCCATTACAGCTATCACGGTACAGAACACACTCGGCGTGACAGCAGTGAGTGCAGTACCCACACCCATCATTGAACAGCAGATTGAAGCCGTCCTCTCCGACATCGGTGCTGATGCCATCAAGATAGGTATGCTGCATTCATCGGAAGTGGTGGAAGCAGTAGCTCGCCAGTTGGATGCTTTCAAGATCAGGAATGTCGTGCTCGACCCTGTGATGGTATCAACCTCAGGTCACAAGCTTATCGAAGATAGTGCCATTGACTCTCTTATCACCATCCTGTTGCCTCGTGCCCGCGTCATCACCCCTAATATCCCAGAGGCGGAGATTCTGCTTGGCGGAGAGACACTCGATTGTCAGTCATCTCTTCCTGATGCTGCACGTCGACTCGCAGAGAAAGCTCAGACTTCAGTGCTCCTGAAAGCGGGGCATCTCACAGAAGAGAAGCTGGTAGATATCTTCTATGATGCCGAGGAAGGCAAGGTGTATGAGTTGCCATCGGTACGTATCCACACCAAGAACACCCATGGTACAGGATGCACGATGTCGTCGGCTTTTGCCTCTATGCTTGCCAAGGGCATGAATCTGCCAGATGCTGCCGCAGCAGTTAAGCAGTATATCAATGACGCCATCGTTGCTGGTGCTGATTATGAAATAGGTAACGGCTTTGGTCCTGTGAAGCATTTCTATGGCTTATGGAAATAACAACCAAGCCATAAGGGCCAAGAGCTACTTCAAATGGAGACAAATGATGAAAAATGAAGAGTAAAAAGGTGTAAAGCATTAATGTCAATGTATTTTTTTCGCCTTTCTCTTTTCATTTTTCATTTCTTTTGTTTATCTTTGCCCCGAAAACCATAAACTACCTCAACTATGACGAACGAAACACAACTTGATCACTTGGAAAGACTCGTCCGACTCATTGCTGACGACAACGAGCTGCTGAACCGTGCCAACGATTTCATGCAGAACCTTGTAAATGGAAAATTTGAATATCGTGGCAAACATGACATCTCCGCCGAGTTGGCTGCCAAAGAAAGAAAGAAGGAAGAAAGGCATCAGTAGCTTTCTCCCCCCTCGTTTCCTTATTTTTTGTGGTCATTCAGAATCCTTTTTCATTGGTTTTATCTGATTGTTGATGGAAAGGTACAAATTTTTTACTACCTTTGCAACTCCAAACAATCATAATCAATGAATCTCAATATGAACAGATGGATGACAACACTCCTTGCCTTGGTATTTGCGCTTGGCATGCAAGCACAGGAGGTAGAGTACACCAAGGAGGATAGTGCCTTGGTGGTGAAATTATTGAGAGAAGCCCAAACGGAGCGTGGCACGGAAAACCGCGTATTCTATTTCGGCAAGAAATTCTTGGGATTGCCATACGTGGCACACACGTTGGAATTGGGCGATACAGAACATTTGATTGTGAACCTGCATGGACTTGACTGCACTACGTTTGTGGAAACAGTGGTGGCACTCTCGATGTGTGACCAGCAAGATAAACGCACGTTTGACGAATACTGCAAGAATCTCTCGAAAATACGTTTCCGTGAGGGCAAGATGACCGACTACACCTCTCGTCTCCACTACTTTACTTGGTGGGCAGAAGACAATGAACAGTTGGGCATTGTAGAGGACATCGCATCCCAATCAGAACCTTGGGGAGCGTTTACAGCTGTACAAACCATCAACATCAATTACATGTCTGCCCATCCGACGCTGTACAAGCAGCTGAAGAACCATCCTAATTTCGTCGCTCCTATCAAGCAATATGAACAAGCCACCAACGGCAGGAAGTTCCGATATATCCCCAAGAAGAATCTGCAATGGAAACAAAACACTTCATTGGGTGCTGTAAAAGATGGAGACATCGTTGCCATGCTGACCGACAGCGACGGGCTTGATACTCGCCACATCGGCATCGCTTTCTGGCAGAATGAACAACTTCACCTGCTTCATGCGTCAAGCCTCTACAAAAAGGTGCTGATGAGCAAGGAGACGTTCTACGAGTATGAGATGAAACAAGACAAGCATACGGGCATCCGTGTGTTCAGATTCAAAGACTGATGATTTATTGTTTTTCAGGAACAGGCAACAGCCAATGGGTGGCAGACAAACTCAAAGGTTTGCTGGAAGACGAGCAGGATGTGTTCGGCATGGTCTTCCCCGTGTATGCATGGGGCATTCCCAAAGTGGTAGGAGAATATATTGACGAACACAAGGAGGAAATCAAAGCTGCCCAATATGTATGGGTAGTGATGACCTGTGGCGATGACATCGGCTATGCCGACACCATTCTGAATAAACGATTAGACAGGAAGGTGGATGCTGTTTTCTCCGTCCACATGCCCAACACCTACGTCTGTTTGCCAGGTTTCGATGTAGATAAGGATGAGGTGGCGACAGCCAAAGTACAAGAAACTCTCCAACGCCTTCCTTCTATCGCTGAAAGCATCAAGCAGAAAGAACAAAAGACGGAGGTAGTCAGAGGAGGCTTTGCATGGTTCAAGACCTACATGCTGCGTTGGGTATTCAATCATTTTCTCGTCACTGACAAATACTTCCATACGAACAAGGATTGCATCCGTTGCAAACGCTGTGTGCGTGGATGCCCACTGGACAATATCACCACAGACGACAAAGGCAAGATTGTGTGGAAACACGAAAATTGCACAGGGTGCCTGCGATGCTATCACCGATGCCCCAAACATGCCATACACTTCGGCAAATTCACCAAGAACAAAGGACAAAAGATTCATGATTTCGATTGATAAATTGGGCGTGGAATTTTCTGCCACCCCTCTCTTTTTAGATGCCAGTTTCGTGGTCAACCCCAAAGACCGCATTGCCCTCGTAGGCAAGAATGGTGCCGGTAAGAGCACCATGCTGAAGATTATTGCTGGTATGCAAGAACCCACCTATGGACAAGTAGCTCGTCAGAAAGACATCACCATCGGTTATCTCCCGCAGGTGATGAAACTGGCCGATAGTCGCACAGTGATGGAGGAGGCAGAGACCGCCTTTGCTCACATCAGCGAGATGCAGGAACGGCTCGACAAGATGAACGAGGAGATTACCCGACGTACCGATTATGAGAGCGAGTCATACATGGCACTCATCGAGAAGTTCACCCATGAGAACGACCGATTCACCATGATGGGTGGTACGAACTACCATGCTGAATTGGAACGCACCCTGCAAGGTTTGGGGTTCCAACGTGCAGACTTCGACCGACCCACAGCAGAGTTCTCTGGCGGTTGGCGTATGCGTATTGAACTGGCAAAACTCCTCTTGCAGAAGCCAGACCTCCTCTTACTCGACGAGCCGACCAACCACCTCGACATCGGATCCATCCAATGGTTGGAACAATTCTTGGCACAACGCGCCAATGCTGTTATCTTGGTCAGTCACGACCGTGCCTTCATCAACAACGTGACCAATCGCACCATCGAAATCACTTGTCATCGCATCAACGACTACAAGGTCAAATACGATGAATATGTGAAACTACGTGACGAACGCCGTGAACAACAGATTCGTGCTTACGAGAATCAGCAGAAGGAGATTGCCGACATCAAGCAGTTCATCGAAACTTTCCGCTACAAGCCCACCAAGTCCAACCAAGTGCAATCACGCATCAAAATGCTAGAAAAGATTGTGCCTATCGAGATTGACGAAGTGGATACCAGCAGCTTACACCTGAAGTTCCCACCCTGTCTGCGGAGTGGCGACTATCCAATTATTTGTGAGGATGTGGCAAAGAGTTATGCTAAGAAGGTTTTCTCAGATGTCACTCTGACTATCAAGCGTGGCGAGAAGGTGGCGTTTGTAGGTAATAACGGAGAGGGTAAATCCACCCTCGTCAAATGTATCATGGGGCAGATTCCTTTCGAAGGCAACCTGAAGATTGGACATAACGTGCAGATTGGCTATTTCGCCCAGAACCAAGCCCAACTGCTGGACGAGAACGTAACCGTGTTCGACACCATCGACCGTGTGGCTCGTGGGGACATCCGTCTAAAGATCCGTGACATTTTGGGTGCCTTCATGTTTGGTGGCGAAGCATCTGACAAATACGTGAAAGTGCTCTCTGGTGGTGAACGGAGCCGACTCGCCATGATTCGTCTCCTGCTTGAACCCGTCAATCTGCTCATCCTCGACGAGCCCACCAACCACCTCGACATGCAGTCGAAAGACGTGCTCAAACAAGCCATCAAAGATTTCGACGGCACAGCCATCATCGTCTCCCACGACCGTGATTTCCTCGACGGACTCGTGAACAAAGTCTATGAATTTGGAGGTGGTAAAGTACGCGAACACCTTGGCGGCATTTATGACTTCCTACAAAAGAAGCAAATTGAAAGTCTGAGTCAGCTTGGGCAAAATATGAACAGCGCAGGAAGTCCATCAGTAGCACCTACTTCCAAGCCTCAACCTTCAGTGCGGCAGAGCCCAACCTCAAACCTCTCAACTCCCGAAGGTTTGGGTAATAAAGTGCAATCCCTTTTGTCCTATGCCGAACTCAAAGAGCGCAACAAGACTATCAAGAAAGCAGAGAAAGCCGTTGAGCAAGCAGAACAGAAGATTGCCAAACTGGAAGAACAAATCGCTGACATTGAGACACAGCTTGCCACTCCTGAAGGCGCCTCAGACACCACCCTCTTCACGAAATATGGAGAATTGAAAAATCAACTCTCCCTCGCTGAAGACGAATGGACGGAAGCAAGCTTGGAATTAGACAAGTTGACAGATGACAGATGACAGTTGTCAATCATCAATCACCCATAATTCCACAGGCACAACGCCATCACTCAACATACCCAAAATCTCAGCAGCCTTGTTGCTGAGGTCAATCACTCGTCCTTTGGCGAAAGGTCCACGATCCCTCACATCCACAATCACTTCTCTCCCATTCTTCTTGTTCACCACACGAACACGAGTGCCAAACGGCAATTTCTTATGCGCACAGAACAACTGATTCTTATCATAGCGTGTACCATTTGCCATCATTCTGCCGTGCGTCTTAGCTGAATAATAGGTGGCCATGCCCGTTTCATACAATGTCCCATTCTCCGAATCTTCCGATACCTGCTTGACATCCAGATTCTCATTCGGAATGACAGGTTCCTTCAGTGTCGCTCCTTTTTCTTGGGGTGAATCCTCCGTAGAAACAGGCATCGCACTCACCCATCCCGTTGGATTGGTAGACGAATGCAAACCCTCACCTTCTCCCCAATGAACAGGATGAGAAGGGTCTTGTGACGAATGCAACACCTGTCCCCAACACCACCCCAACGGCAGCGCGAAGCAGAGGAGCATTGAAAAGAAACGTATACGCAAAAGATTCATCAAAACACGGATTTAGGTAGCGTTGCGTTTGCAAAGGAAAGAAAAAAACTGCACTCTCACAACTTTTTCCATAAAAAATTCCCTTTTCGTTTTGCAATGTCCGAAAAATGCGCTAACTTTGCACCCGCAATCAAAAAAGAGGAGCTCTTTTATGTTGCACAACATAACATCGCGGGGTGGAGCAGTTGGTAGCTCGCCAGGCTCATAACCTGGAGGTCGCATGTTCGAGTCCTGCCCCCGCAACCAAGTTGAAAAGAAGTTCCTCCCGAACTTCTTTTTTTGAACAAGCCCTACCGTGCCGGAATGGTGGAATGGTAGACACGAGGGACTTAAAATCCCTTGGGCATTGCGCCCGTGCGGGTTCGAGCCCCGCTTCCGGTACTACATTATTTTTTCAACCTCTTGTAAATGAACAGTTTGCAAGAGGTTTTTATTTTACAGGTAGCCAAAGGGTAGCCAAAAACGACACAACCCCACCTTTTGAGGCACACAAAAAAGGTTGTGCAAGCATCACACTCCAGAATAATGTTAAAAGCATTGTTGGGGCATTGTTTTTCCCCGCCTCTCTTGTTAAATTTTGGTTTTTTACCGTTAAAACAAGTGGGGAAAGCACACATAAAATGTACTTTCCCCAGAAGAATGTTCAACCATGAGTTTAGATTATTGACCCCTGTGTTACTAAATCTGGTTAGCTGTTAGGCGATCAAACATTTCTCCCACCTCTTGTTCTGTAAGCAAACTTTTCAGTTCCTCCTTAAGGGTTGAAATCCTTTGCAGTCGGGCATTTTCTGCCTGTGCCTGTTTCTCTTGCGATGAAACAAACGGCACTCTTTTGTAAGTCCAGCCCTCTTTCCTGGCTTTCCTTTCCCATCTGTCTTGTCCTGCCTCCCAAATGTCCTTTTGGTACTGCTCACTCTCAAGATAGTTTTGATACTCGGCTTGCTTTCGTTCAAGCTCTTCCTTTTGCTTTTTGAGGCTCTCACTTTGATAATTTCTCAAAGCCTCTCTAATATCATATCCCATATTGAAATAATATAAGTATTATAAAATGTGCCAACATCTTAAAAGGTCTGTGGCTTAACCTATATTTCCTGTACCATCTTTGCAAACATCATTTGTCTTTCATCATACCTTTGGAAAGCAACCCTCAACCTCTCCACAGAAACAAAGCCTCTCCAGTACTGCAAGGTGGTGAGCATTAGTTTCATCTGGTGCAAGTCCTCAAAGCCCAAACACTTTGCAAATGCATCTGTCAAGTAAAAGCCCCTCCTACCATCAGACTTTAGCCTGTTTCTTCTGAACATCAGCCAAAAGCCACAAATACCCACACCATAGTAGTTGTATTGCTCATCTGTGCAAAGCAACTCTCTTGGCTGCTGTTGTGCCAAACACCATAAAAGATACTCCCTGCTCATTCCTTTTTAGTATTCTTTGGTGTGACAAATCGGCAAACAATCTCGGTTGGCTTGTAGCGGTCACCAACAAATGTGAGGGTTGTTTTCCTGTGTCTGCCTCTTGTTGGCTTCTCCACCACCTCCAGATACTCCCTTACATCTTTTGTGAGCCTGTCAAGCATCAGTTTTTGCAGTTCCGTTTCTCTCTTAAATTCTGCCATAGCGTTTTCTCTTGTCGGTCACATAAGTAATCGGTATCTCTGGGGCATCCAAAATCTTAATTTTATAGTAATTGTGATTTCCAAAGGTGGTGTAAGTTTCAAACCCTGCCAACTGCATTGCATCCTTGAAATCTTGGTGTGTGATATATTCCCCTGTCAATTCCTCAAACAGGCATTTCAACGAGTAAGAGGAAAAGTGGCACACCTTGCTGTAAGGTCTGCAATACTTTTGGATCAGTTCAACCAAATATTCCATGCTCAACCTTTCATTCCTACAACAGCCTTGAAAAACTCATTGTAAAATTCACAACATTGAGAAAAATTCAAAGCCACACATTTTTCATCCACCATTAAACACACATGATCGTTTGCATAAGTTAGGTGGCATGATACACCTGTGTCATTCTTTACAATGTATCTCCATTCACAAGCCTTTGCCTGTTCAAAAATGATTTCCCCTTCCATATTATTAATGTTACAAATTTTGTATACAAACACCCCCTTATTATAAAGAGGTCACACATAAGCCCCACAATTTTTAAACTCGTCATCTAACTCTCCCACCATCTCATCCGTTATTGTAAGGTGGGCTTTGTTGGCTGCTCTGTCGATACGTTGCTTTAGCCTTGTGTAATTTATCCTATCCTTAAACACATCAGCCTCTTTAAGTTCCTCCAGAAAGGCTGTCACTTTATCCTGGCTCTGCTCTGTCTTGTCTATCAGCAAGCCTACAAACACATCATAGGCATCACTCACACTTTGTATTTCTCCCATATAATCAATTTTTAGTTTGTTTCTTTTGGATATTGAAAAATAGGCACTTTGGAAACGCTTCATCAAGAGCCTGTAAAAATTCCTCTCTGTGAGGGTTGAGGCTTTAACCTCTGCAACTCCTAATTGGTGGGGTAGTCTGCCCTCCAACCTCATTTCACACCTCAATATATTGGCTTGTTTTAGTCCATCTGGCACATCCATACTCTTTGCCCTTGCATCTGCTATCTTGTCATAAAAGACAAAAGTCTTGGGCTGTTGCTGCCCCTTGTGCCTGTAGTATAGAGTTTCTGAGCTAAACCTGTAACGCTGTAGTCTTGGCATATCTCCCAACCTGTCCAGATACTCACAAACCCTGTGCCTCATCACAAAGTTTGCCCCAAACTCCAACCCCGTCACTTTAGCCTCATCCAATGAAAGATGCAAGGTATCTGCAATTTTACAAAGAGCCTCTTTTGTGCTGTGTATGTCAAGTGGTGCAATGTTATTACCATAGAGAAACTTTGGCAAAGAGCCAATAACAGACAAACCACCAACATAGATGTTTACTTTCAAACCCTGCAAGTTTCCAAAGGTTCTAACTTCTCCTGTGTTGAGGTCGGTCTGTTCCTTAGCCTCATCAAGATAGTGAGCCATGTTGGGGTATTGTTCCCCAACATCACCACCTATCCATAGTTTCACTTTGTCATACATACCCCCTTTACTTGTTTACATATTTTGTTACATTTTACACCCTTTGGGCTTGTTGCCTCAAAGCCTGCAAAGCCTCATCAAAGCCTCCCATAACAAGCTGCTTGCAGTATGCACTTATCAGCACTTTTGCAGACTCTAAAACCACAAACTCAATACAAGTCGGTATAATATTTGTCGGTTCTTGTTCGTCTTGATGGATTTTAAACAAAAATCCATCCTGTCTGTACTCATAGAAAGGGTTTGTTTTTCCATCTTTGCTATAAGTTTTTTTGTCCAGTGGGTAACCAAAGGCAAAGCCCGTTAGTTTTCCATCTTGAAAATAACTTTTTAAGCCTGTTAGGTTGAGGCTGTCTTTCGCCTGCAACCTCATAGACGGAACGTTATCTCCCTCTTTTAACTGCTGCATCAGGTACATATTTGTTTGCCCACCTTTGGATTTCAGAAGTTCCATTGGTGGGTAAAACCCACATTGTTCAACAATCGTGTATTTAGGGGTTTTCTTGCCTTTCTGGGTGGTGTTCAGCAGCCTGCAATAGTAACGGATATTAGGTGTGTTCATTTCCCACCTCCTTTCCTTTGTGTCTGGCAATACGCGTGTGCTTGTTGGCTAATTTCATCGTCTGTTGAAACCCTGTTTCTTTGTAGCCAATTTTCCAGCTCCACGCGGTTGAAAAAAAGCAGCTTTCCCGACGGTTTGAAATGAGGAACTCGTCTGCTCATACTCCACTTGTACAGAGTGCTTTTGGAAATACCCATATACAATGCAGCCTCATCGGTTGTTAGCACCATTTTTGTGCAAATCTTTTCTAAATCCTCCATGTTAATATTATTTTTGAGGTTTGGGCTGCCCTGAGGGTGTAGCAAGCCACCCTCATTCCTTGCCCCCCCTTCCATCCAAAGGAGGCTTGCTATTCACTCCTTTTTCTGAAAAGATGTGCAAAGAAATACATAAAAAAAGCAAAAAACCGCCAAAATGGTAATTTTCTGCTTCAAACCTATACTTTTTTCTTCTGGTTTTACGCCATTACATTAAATGTACCTCACAACACCTTCACCATCCCTTCTCCCTTCAACAACAAACACACTTTTTATTCTGTTTAATGGCACAAAATAACTGCCTTGTGGATTGTATGCAGTTAGTTCTATTCTGTCGCTTATCCCATCATAAAATGTGAAATGTTTTATTGCACATCTTCCATCTTGTAGGGTAACCGCAACAAACTTTCCCACCAGACACAACAATCTACTTAAGACAACTTTCTGTATCACCCTGCAAAACACCACATCCCCATTTTTTATCACTATTGGGCTTGCATCACTATCCAAACAATCACCATACACTTTTACAAGCAAATAACTCTCTCCCTCTACCCTCCTATCTTCTGGGTAAAAGGAACATTTAAGACTTTTTGAACAAGGCAAACGATTTTCCATAAAAAAATAAAAAAAATTTTGAACAGGAATGAAACACAATCCTCATCTATCACAAGGGGGGGGAGGGGGGCTCCCCCACTACCTATTTATAGAAAAATAGTGCAATGATGTTACCCACAATGAGGATAGGCAAAAACCACCAGGGCATAATGCAGGCTGCGATAATGATGATCAAGATGCACCAGATAATAAGTCCTAACATAGATTGTCCTCCAATAAATATTAAATACTTTATTTATTAATAATTAATTATTACATATAGCGTGTTATACACCAAACGTTGGCAAACTATTAATAGCATCCTCTTTCAACTTGTCAACAGCCCTTGTGTATTTCTCTGTGTGCCTCAATCCAGAATGCCCCAACAAGCTTGCAACCGTCTTGATGTTAGCCCCATTGTTGAGGATATTGACCGCAAAGGAATGTCTTGCACAATGCCATGAAATATGCTTATTTATCCCTGCCCGCTTAACCCATCGTTTTACGCTCTTTAGACACATTTCATAACTTGGTAGTGGAAATATCAAACCGTCTTTTGTCTGTTCCCCTGTTGGCTCGCCAATAAGCCTCAACAAACCATCATTGAGAGGAATGACAACACCACTATTTGCAGAATGCCCCTTTGTCTTGTTCTGTTCAAACATCAACAGGCGGTTGGCATAATCCACGTTGGCAAAGGTCAAATCTCTCACGTCACAATATCTTAGCCCACAATACAGGCAGAAAAGAAACGCTCTCCTGACAACAGGGTTTTGCTTCTCATCATGTGTTGCCACAAGTTGTTTTATCTCATCAATCGACAGAACATCCTTCCTCAAAATCTGATCATCAATTTTTATCACAACTCCTGTGCAAGGGTTCTTTCTCATTGCATCATGTTCAACAGCATATTTAATCACTTTCTTAAAGCGTTGGTAAATGCTTATTGCACCCTCTCCATAACTTCTACTTTGTAAATACTCTGTGAAAGCCTCCATCATATCCCTGTCTAACAAGTCTGGTTTAATACCCTTTTGATACTTGTTATATTCTGGGGTGTCCCTCAAAAAGTCCTTAAACCTTTGCAAAGCAATCCTCACCATCCTCAAATCTTTCTTGGTGTAATTTTCAATATAGGTTTGGAAATAATCAAGAAAATCTATCTGGCGGTCTTTTTTCAACCTATAACCCTCCATATTTTCCAACAGTCCTTGTCCCCTCTCAAACCTTATCTTTTTAGCGAGTTCAAGGGTTTCTTTGTTTTGCTGTCTCTCTTGTGGTGTTCTTGGTGCTTGCCACAGATAGAGTTTCAAATACTCTCTTCTCCTGTCCTTTTGTGGCACCATCTTGTCTTTCTTGTCATCATAGACCATCTTGTAGCCAAAATAATAGTCAAGGAAAAGGCTTTCTCTTCCATCAGACAAAATTTTTGCAAGCAACTTGGGGTTGTCGGTGTTGTCTGTACTTATTAAATAAGTATTATCAGACCTAATTTCTTTTTTCTGTGCCATAATTCTTTCTTTTGATTTCTTTTGATATGCAAATATACTACTTATTTTTGACTTGGGTAGCCAAAGGGTAGCCAAAAATAGCAAAATATATCACTTTTTTTGAAAACAAGAGAAAAAACACATCTTTTGAAATGTCTGATTATCAATATATTTAGTTTCTTTTGATTTCTTTTGTTTTCTACGGTGTTGTACCCGCTTCCGGTACTAATTAAGCCCTGTAGATCATTGATTTACAGGGCTTATTTTTTCATCTAATAGCCAAAATGTACTAATAGTGTACTAAAGCCCTCCTTCACAATCGGACAGGTTCAACGGCTGTCCCCAATACAATTTTTTACTATATTAATGTTATCCATATTTGCGATACAAAATTAGCACAAGATCTATATTGAAAAGATATAGTTGTAAATTTTTCTATCCATAGTGTTTGTTTGTGAAAAAGATTTTGTATATTTGCAAATCGAAAAATGAATTAATGATTTATTAAATCTATTATACCAACCACCTAAATTAAGAAACTATGAAAAGAAACAGATTCATATTGCTTATCGCAGCAGCGTGTATGGCGATAGGTATGAAAGCACAAGTATCTCAAGAGATTCAATCTGCCACGAATGCATCCAAACCCGCCACAGATAATAACGAGCAAGTATATGAGAAAGTTGACCAAAATCCATCATTTCCTGGCGGTAGTGAAGAACTCATGAAGTGGCTCCGGAAGAATATGAAGTACCCATCTGAGGCAATGGAAAATAATATTCAAGGTAAAGTAACAGTGCAGTTTGTAATAGACAAGGACGGTTCCGTCGTTGATCCCCAAGTGACTCATTCTGTTGACCCATCGCTTGATAAAGAGGCGCTACGCATTGTACAAGCAATGCCGAGGTGGACTCCAGGCAAGCAAAAAGGCAAGGCTGTAAGGGTGCGATTTTATCTACCGCTAACATTTAGTTTGGGCTTCCCTTCAACAAATTCCCAAACTTCCACAACCAAACTCAGTACGCTTACCACTTTAAATCAAAAAATAGAGAAAGAAGCAGAAGCGAATTATCAGATGGGTACTGCATTCTGGAAGGCGCAAGATATTGTCAAGGCAATGACGTATCTGGAGCAGGCAGCCGCGGCAGGACATGTAGATGCACAGTTTCTCTTGGGACTTATTTGCATAGAAGGCAAGAACATCAATCATGATTACGAGAAAGGAATCGAATGGCTTGAGAAAGCTGCGACTCAAGGACATAAGGATGCACAGCGCAACCTTGCCGCCATCTATTATCAAGGGAATATTGTGGAAAAAAATTATCAAAAGGCTGAGTATTGGGCAAAGAAATACAAAGGCCTGTCAGATACGACAGCCACACCAACTTCAACTGAATGAAAATCACTTTTTAACCTAAAAAATTATGGAAAAGAACAGAATTATACTGCTAATCGTGATAGTATGTATGACGATAGGAATCGAGGCGCAGGTCAGGCCCCCAAAGTCGACGCAAATATCTACCAAGCAAATGGTTAATGCACAAAAGAATTATGAAGCAGGAGTTGCTTATTTTAATGTAGGACAGTATAATAAGGCTTTTGCCTGTTTTAAAGAGGCAACCAATATTGAGCATGCACAAGCACAGTACAATTTAGGTGTTTGTTATCTGGAGGGGAAAGGAACTGCTCAAGATTATAAAAAGGCTGTTGAATGGTTCGAGAAAGCTGGGGAAAAAGGCGTGAAGGACGCACAATATAACCTTGCAGAAATGTATAAAGCTGGATTAGGTGTGCCAAAAGATGAGAAAAAGGCGGCATATTGGACTGAAAAGTATTATGGAGGAAAAATTAACACGCCGACAGCAAACAAACCCGCAAAGAACGGTCCCACTGAAGTCAAGGTCGTAAATACCAAGACAGGTGAGTCCATTGAAAAAAACTCAATGTCTGTGAATACCAAAAAGGAAGATACGATAATTTATGATGTAGCTGATAAAAGCCCGAGTTTTCCTGGGGGAGAGCCGGCATTGGTGTCTTGGCTGATGGAAAATTTACACTATCCTAAAGCGGCACAAGAAGATGGTATTCAAGGTAAGGTCTTGGTCAGTTTTGTTGTCGCCAATGATGGAAGTGTGGTGCTTCCTGAAATTTCCAAATCAGTGCATCCGCTATTGGATGCGGAAGCCATGCGTGTGGTGCTATCTATGCCGAAGTGGACTCCTGGCATACAGAAAGGGAAACCTGTTTATGTTCGTTCCAGTTTTCCTGTGACTTTTAAACTAACGGGAGATGTTCCAGAAAAAGAATCCTCAGAGGAAGCCAAGTCCCCAAACTGGTCTGAGGATGATTATCATGATGGAGTGTTCGAGTTAGTTGAACAAAATCCATCCTTCCCTGGTGGTGATGCCGAACTTATGAAATGGCTTCAAAAAAATCTGAGATACCCTACAATAGCTATGGAAAATGGTATTCAAGGACGAGTAATGGTGCAATTCGTCATTAACAAGGATGGAAGCATTGTGGAACCTAGTATTCTTCATCATGTAGACATGTCGTTAGATGCCGAAGCATTACGCGTGGTGCTGTCGATGCCGAAGTGGACTCCAGGCAAGCAAAAAGGAAAGGCTGTAAGAGTTCGGTTCACTTTACCATTAACATTTAGACTACAATAAAGTCCCTGAAAAAATAGGCGGTAATATAGCTGTTTTATCCACAGCAATTATATAGATGAGCAACCCAAACAATAACTGCTCATTTTTATAACAACTTTGGGCCAACAGCCATATTACCGCTTTTAGTTAAATTTCATAAACCGCTGATTTACAAGTATCAGTTTTCTTCTAATAGTCAAAGAAGTACTAATAGTGTACTAAAAACCAGCGTGATTTTTATCGGTTTCAATCATTAGGTATAAATGTCGGTTGATAGAAATCACCTTCACCGGTAGGCGGCGTGGCGGTATCGAACTTGCCCCATTCTATAGTGAAGATGCGACGGATCTTGTCGCAGTAGTAAAGGAGTGTGATGTCTTTTCTCGTATCGTTAGATCCGATGTGGATGTCGAATACCCACTGGTCTTCCAGCAGTTTGGCATTGGCGACACCACACACATCTTTGTCGATGGTGGCACAAAGCATATCTTGATCTGATGCATAGCTCTGCAATGTGTCTTGCAACTGAACCCTCACAAACATCGTTTGCTCGTAGTCATCAAAGTTGGGCATGACCCACGTGGGACGTTCACTCGTGCCTTGAGTCAGAAGAGATTTCTTCTCCGACGCTTTACCGTCGTCGTCGGAGCTTGAGCAGCCCCACGCCATGAAAGCGAGGGCTGCCAATGCTATAATTGTCTTTTTCATTTGTTGATGAATATTACTTTACCATTATTAATATAAGCACCTCTCGTAGCAGGCTTCGATGGTAACTCGATACCAGAAATTGTGTACCACTTGCCATCGTTCAGCATAGCCGGGTCAACAGCTGTGAAATTGATGGCGGTAGGTTCGTCTGGCGTACCGAGCACACAATCTGCCTCGTAGGTCACCTTGCTACCAGTCGTTGCCAGAATCTGATCGTCGCGTTCCAGAATGAAGGTCAGCGTCTCGTCTGAGTTCGTGTCGCTTCCGATGTTCAGATAGTAGTTCTGTTCATCGTCGGCCACAGCTTCAGCCATTCGTTCTGCACCGCGATAAACCACCAACACATCACCAAGTTCTGTCTCCACACCCTCAACACTTGCCACAATGTTCATGGTGGTTGAAGTGCTTACAGCACGGCGAGGTGCCATTGCTGAGGTAGAACCATTGTAGCGGTTGTTATCCCAATAGAGCGGATAGAAGAAGGTTGCAATGTCGTCAGCCTGACGCTTAATCATGTAACCCTTGCCCATCTCCATATACTGAAGTGAACCCTTCCACACCAGATTGCTGCCTGTACGGGTCGCTACAGCGAATGCATCTTGCGACTTAATGACATCGCCCTCGCTCGCATCCTCAGTATATTCAGCCAGTGCCTGAGCTATCGGCAGATTGATGGTCGAGAGGTATGCGATACGATTCCAACCTTTACTGAGAGCAATACAATCATAGCTTGTCCATCCCTCGAAGCGATGTGTTATGCATTATCTTGCCCTGGAAAACGTTGAATAAAAAACTACGTTTTCCAGAGCAAGACAAGAGTGAGTATAAATGAGAATAAAAAAGTAATGAATTATTTGGAAGATTCGTAGAAAGATTGTACCTTTGCCATGTCATATCGGAGTTTTTCTTGTTTTTTAATCGCAACACTAAGACAAGTGAAATAGCTAACGAGCATAATCCGTGGCAACTTTTGTTGCTCCAACAACACCGTGCAAGCTCAAGACGCCATAGTGGTAGGTAAAACCCTATTTCGTAAATCTCAAAGAGGGAGAACTGCCCATCACGACGAACTATTTATTCGGAATTGGAAAAACCAACACATAAAACCATAACGAATATGATGAAAAACTATTCACAAACACGAAAGAGCTGCGGGCTGGCCCGTCTCTTTCCAGAAGTAAAACACCCCATTCAATACAAAGTGAATGGCTTCGTTGAAGACAATGCTTACAAATCGCGCCAAGGCCGTAAACTATTGGAAGAATCTGATGATAATTAGCCTCGCGTTCGACGCGCGAGGGTCAATATGAAATAAAAAACTAACCAAAACAACATGGACATGAGAAAAAACCTATTGTTCGTTCTGCTGGCGATGGCTTCGATGGCCAACGCCCAAAGTGAGTATACCATTAAAGTGGAGAGCAAGCAACCGTCGGGCATTATTGACGAGATGCTTTACGGGCAGCTCTTTGAACACATCTACTTCAGCGCCAACAATGGCGTGTGGCAGGAACTCATCCAGGAACGCTCGTTCGAGCCGGAGCAGTATCCGGGCATTCATCCGCGCGACGGTTACTTCGACGGGTGGTACATGGACGACGACCTCGTGTTGCACTCCCCCACCCGCTACGAGCAGCCACTCAAGATCGACAGCATCTCAACGTGCGATTTTGACCTCACCATGGACGTGAATTGGCGTGCCTACAAACTGGCGAGACGCAGTTGGAGCGGAGGTCTGATGGACATCCGTTTCGCTTTCCGAAACAAGGCCGATGGAAGCCCCTATTTCGTGCGCATCCACGACCCTTATTACGAGAGCCGCACCTTCACGCCCGCGCAGACCCAGTCGCAGATAGATGCAGCCAACGAGGCAGCGGCGCGGGCTGCCCTTCAGCGTCAGAGCGCCACAGCCGACTTCTCCATCTGCCAGATGGAAGTGCGCGAGTCGCAAGGCTTTGGTGGGCGACCCGGACGCCGCATGAATATGCTCTCGCCATTGGCCTCCGCGCCCGCCACGAAGGCACAGGTGAACGAGGAGCAGCAGTGGCACAAGCTGCGTGTAGAAAGTCGCGGCAGCAAGGTGACCGTTTACTGGGACGACCAGCAAGTGCTGAGCCACGACGGTCTGGAGCAGGCCGAGCGCAATTTCCTCACCTTCTGGGTGAACTACACCGAGGCCACCTACCGCAACATCAAGCTGACAGCCCCCGACGGCAAGGTACTCTTTGCAGGCACACCGGGCGACGTGCAGACCCCGGCCGTGGCACAGCAATGGACGGCCTTCGGCGAGGGCGGCCAGTATCGTCTCGTCAAGGATGACGCCGTCAATATGCGCTATTCGCAGGAGATCACGGCAGGAAAGACCGAGGCTGGCATCTTCCAAGGTCCTCAGAACATCATTTCGGGCGAGAAATATGTGGGTTCCATCTATGCCAAGGGCAAGGGCGAGCTCATTGTCGGCCTGCGTAATGCAAATGGCCAGTTTGTGGCACAAAAATCATTGGGCAAGGTCAGCAAGGAATGGCAGAAATACTCCTTCACGCTCGAACCACAGACCAACTGCGACGGTGACTTTGCCATCGTGGTGAAGGGAGGAACGGTGCAGGTCGATATGGCGACCATGACCACGCAGACGGGTAAGAATCTGGGCGGTTTCCGTCCCGACATCCTGCAGGCAGTCAAAGAGCTCCACCCCACCTGTCTGCGCTGGCCGGGCGGAGGCTATGTGGCACAATATGACTGGAAATGGGGCATCGGTCCGCAGGAAAACCGCGAGCGCTGGGCCCACTGGATGTGGATGGACTACGACCAGAACTGTTTTGGCACCGACGAGTTTATCCGCTTCTGCCGCGAGGTCAACAGCGAACCCGTCATCGTGGTGAGCGTCAAGTTTGAACGTCCGGCTGAGGAATACAACCAGATTCTGAAGGATGCAGTCAACTGGTTGCGCTATTGCAATGCGCCCGCCACCGACGAATGGGGCGCGAAACGTGCCGCCAATGGTCATCCGGAGCCTTATAATGTGAAATACTGGGAGATTGACAATGAGATGTGGGAGATGGGCATCGACCGCTATGAGAAATGCGTGCGCGACTTCAGCACGGCGATGAGACAGATCGACCCAAGCATCAAGATCATCGCATGTGGAGGATTTCAAGAAGACGAGCAGTTCATTCAGCGCAGCGGTAACTACTTTGACTACTTAAGTCTGCATCATTATGAGCAACAAGGTGGCTATGCCACCGGTCCCGTGCGTCTGGGACAGCAGTATGACCGCTATGCCAAGATGATTGCCGAAGGACCCAACCCCAACATCAAGCTCTTCATCTCTGAGTGGAACCTGAACAGCATCGATTGGCGCACAGGCCTCTTCGCCGGTGGATTCCTCAACATGTGTGAGGCACGTGACGTCGTGGCGATGGGTGCAGCAGCCCTGTTCATCCGCCGTACTGACGCCCCCGACTGGAACAACGCCTTCATCAACTTCGATTACAAGGACCTGTTCAAGGCGCCGAACTGTCAGGTCACCGAACTCTGGTACGACCACTTCTCCAAGTACCGCCTCGCCTACAGCGGTGAGACAGGCCAGCTCAGCGTGAGCACCACCATGCAGGAGAACGGCTCGGGCGTGATTGTGAAGGTCGTGAACCCCACCGAGCAACCCACCACCCTACGCATCAAGGGAGACTGGACAAGCGTGAAGGACGTCGCTTTCGAGTACTACGCTCCAGGTTCGCTAACCGTCGCTAACAGCATGGAGAACAAGCAAGCCGTAGCCCTACAGAAGGCAAAAACCAAGACCGACGGTAACGACGTCGTGCTCTCCGTCCCCGCCCTCTCCGCCGGTGTGCTAACAATCACCAAGCAATAAAATCCATCTAAAATAAATAACAGGATGAAAAGAACAATTGTTTTGTTTGTAGCCGCCATGTTTGCATTCTGCGGCACAGTGAAGATCCAGGCACAGGCGATGAAAGCCGCCGATCTGGAGAAATATGCCAAGAGTAAGTATGGCGACAAATGGCTCGATGCTGCCCTGAACCTCGCCAAAGGATTGAAGTTGGACAAGAATGAGAGCCTGACTTATCAGCAAGTCATCGAGGCACCCGGCAAGAAGAAACAAGACCTGTACGTGGCGCTCAACTACTGGGCCACTGCCACCTTCAAGGACAAGCAAGCCATCACCCTCAACGACAAAGAAGCAGGGTGCATCATCATCTCCTCGAACATTGCCAACATTGCCGAGCACATGGGCACGCTGAACAAATACTCCGTCAGCATCACGCCAGTCATTCGTCTCGACATCAAGGAGGGACGCGTGAGGGTCACCTATACGGTGCAGACCTATGACGTGCTGGCCGACATCAGCGGTGGCTGGCTTAGTCCGACCGACAATGCCAAGAAGACCAGCGGTGATTCCAAGCGTAAGGCCGACGACAAGACCAATGCCAACCTTTACGACGAGCAGTGGGAAATCGCCAAGCACTACCCCTTCGTGGAGAAAGATCCCCAAAAGCGCACCTGTGCCAAGGCACTGGTCATGACCCATGCCTACTCCAATGCCATCATGGACAAGGTGGAAGAAGCCTTGAAGCACGGCATTACGGGAGCCGACGATGACGATTGGTAAGAATGTCAAATACTGGTGCTTTTGTTCACCATGGCGCACACGCAGGAGTCGCTCCACACGTTTTCTGCTGTCTCCACCATATCGATGATGGTGAAGATGGGAAGAATGATGCCCATGATGCCGATGGGAGCACCCACACCTGCCATGAGGGAAAGGGTGAGGAAGTAGCAACCCATGGGAACGCCGGCATTGCCAATGGCGGAAACGACGGCGATGAGGAGCCACAGAAGCATGGTAGGGAGGTCGAAGATAGTGCCTCCGTTCTGCATCACATAGAGGGAAGTGACTAGGATGAAGGCTGCACAGCCGTTCATGTTGATGGTGGTGCAGATGGGCAGGACGAAGCGTGCCACTTGAGGACGCACTTTCTGACGTTCTTCGGCTGACTGCATGGTGACGGGCAGAGTGGCAGCACTGCTCTTGATGAAGAGTGCCATGAGTACGGCGGGTGACATCGCTTTCAGCACCTTCAGCGGATTCAAACCTCTTGCCAAGAGGAAGAGGGGAAGCACCACGAAGAACTGGATGAGGTTGCCGCCGAGGATGACTGCCACGTACTGCCCCAACGAACCGACTGCCACGCCTGCAGACACCTGTGCGGAGAGTTGCGCAGCGAATGCCACGATGCCCAAAGGTAATGTCCAAATGAGGGCACGGATGAGGGTGTAGAGCACTTCCTGCAAGCCGAGAATGCCTTTAATAAGCACCTGCACATTCTCAGTCTTCTTGATGAATGCCAGTGCCAAGCCGATGGCTGCACTAATGAGCAGGATGCTGAGCACATTCCCCTTGGCGAAAGGATCTATCACGTTGTCAGGGATGACGCTGAGGATGTGGTCATAGTAGGAGAGTTCGCCCAAGTTCTCAGGCACATCGGATTGTCCTGTTGCCACCACTTCTGCAGGCAGGTTTTCAGGACTGATGAGGAGATAGAGCACAAGCCCCACAGTTGCCGCTGTGATGGTGGTCAGGAGTGTCCATATGATGGTGTGGAGGAAAATCCGTCCCGTCTCTTTCTGCCCTCCCAAGGAGGAGAGGGTGGTGATGATTGCTAAGGCGATGGTGGGCACTGCCACAAACTGGAACAGTCGGGTATAAGTCGTGGCGATGAAGCGTAGCAGTCCGTTCAGCCATTCCACGCCTAACCAGCCGAGTATGGCACCCACAATGAGTGCACTTGTCCAAATGATGATATTCTTCATGTCTTAAACCTTTATAAATTCCACGATAGATTCACATAGAAGTTTCGTCCCTTCTGTGGGATGTCACACCAGTCGGAATAGGTGGAGTAGCGTTTGTCAAACAGATTCTCCACACCAGTACGGAACGTCAGGGTGTGCTTCTGAAGCAATAGCGTATATTGTCCGCTGATATTGCCGATTGCCCATGCAGCGGTGGCAGTTTCTCCGTATTTTTTGCCTGCATTCACCTGTTTGGTGTTACCTCTCACTTCTGCTTTGCCTTGAAAATGCTTGTAGGAGAAGGTGAGGCTCGATGTGTAGGCGAAGGGGGAGATGAGGGGGAGCGGATCGCTTTGGTCATCTCGTCCGATGGCATAGCTAAGCCGTGAGTTCCAAGTCAGCCACGAGGAGAGTTTCCAATCTGCCGTGAAGGCTGTGTTAACGATAGTGGCATGACTGAGGTTGCCATACACTTTCACACCCTCAGCATCGACAGTCATGGGCGAGAGACGATTCTCGAACTGCCCGATGATGTAGTTGGAGAAAAAGAAGGCGTTGGCATCGAGTGAAAAATTGAAGGATGGAAGAATTGAAAAATTGAAGTTTCCATTTAGTTCGATGGCACTCTCATTCTTCAGACGTGGGTTACCGATGTAGTCATACTGGTCGAACGTGTTGTTGAGATAGTACCCATAAGCCTCTGTCACCGTTGGAGCACGACTTCCCCAACCCGCTCCGAAAGAGAGCTTGGAGTTGGCAAGTGACAGCTGATAGGTGGCAGCAATGCGTCCGATGACCTGATGGTAACTATCCTTCATGCCTGGGAAGAACACACGCAGGGCGTGGTAACCCTCCTCGTTATTAAGTTTCTGCCATTGTACTGCCCATTTGGCGATGAGTGTTAGCGACTGTTGGTCGGTCAACGAGATACGGTCGTTCAGAGCCACACCCGTGTTGAGCGTGCCTACATCAGGCCATGTGACCATATACATGGGTGCTGCACCGCCTGGATACATCGTCATGTCGGCAAAGAGACGGTTGTAATAGAGGTCGTAGTTTGCCTGCACGTCATGCCGTCCCTTACTTCCTGTAAAGAGGCTGTAGAGTCCGCTCGTCCAACTCTTGCCAGGCATGTCCATGTGTATCTCCACGTCAGGACGCTTCGTGTCGTCCATGATGTGGGTGATATGGTTGTAGTACGCCTTCGTCTCCCACGAGTGGAGGAATCCATCCAGCCACTGGTGACGATAAGAGAGTGCCGTGATGAATGCCTCAGCCTTCAGCACATCCATGTTCAGGGCAGGATAGCCCACATTGTTGGCACGGTCGTAGATGAAGGTGCCCTCCAACACATCATGTCCCTCGTCAGTGAGTCGGATGCCGAAGTTGTCATACACATTCACCTTCTGAAACTGTGAGAACGACACCTTCCGACCCCCACCCTCCTTGTAATTGTCTGCATGACGGTAGAAGACGCCCGCATTGGTGTAGAATCGCTTCAGCGAGACAGCGCCGTCAGCACCATACATCTGCAAGTGTCCGTTGCTTTCGTAGCCCGCATTCGCACCCAACTGGAAGACGTCGCCATCAAACCCTGAACGTCGCAATTTCAGATCCAGAGTTCCACCGATATTTCCTGTCGATTGTGGGTTGCCATTCAATCCGCTGTTGAGCAGGATGCTCTGCAGGTTGCTGCTCTCCACATAGGAAGTCACGGGGTCCATCTTGTCGGTGCAGGCATAGAAAATCTTCATGCCGTCGATGGTGGTTGACACTCGTTCTGTCGCCATGTTGTTCACCACAGGTTCCCATGCATACGAACCACGGCGCACTAAATCCACGTGTGACAGCTCCGCCAAATGTTCTTCGATGCTTGCCACCTGTCCCTTTGCTGAGCGTTTCTGTCCTTCCCCTGCCTTTGATACCACGACCACCTCGTCGATGAGTAGTGACGAGGTGGGGATGGTATCAGCAGGTAATAATATGGCTAAAAGTAATGTTCCGAGCATAATACTTTAACGATAACCTTAACAGCCTTCGACCTCCGGCCGTCTTTAATTTTCAATTTTCAACTTTCAATTCTCAACTTTCAATTCTCAACTTTCAACTCTCAAAGCGTCACGTCCCAATACAAAGAGCTGAATCCATCCTTGAGTTCGTCGCCACCTGCCACGATATTTCCTTCTGCGTTCTTCACCGTCAGGTGGATGCGCCACAAGCCGGTCATAGTCAGATTAATGCTACCCTTGTAGGAACCATCTGCCTGCTTGGTGAGTGTCACATTATCGGGAGAAGTGTGGTTACCCATATCGGGCATGCGCGGGTCAATCTCTATAGTGAATTTCTCCGCTGCCAAGCCGTAGGGTGTGGTGGCTGGCGTATTCTTCTTGGAGATGAAGGCCAGGATGTCGTTCTTGCCGGTCTTCCAGTCGGAAGGATTGACGAGCGAGAGATAGTAGGTGTCATCGCCCACCTTGAAGGATTTGAGCCAGTCTTGACCGTCGGGCAAAGCATTCACGGTGAAAGGAGCATCCTTAATGTCGCCTGTGCTGCCCAGCACTGCTATGTCATAAGAAAAAGCCCATGTGCCGGCATCGCTTGTGTTCATCAGGAAGGACACCCAAGTGTGCTTCACTGCCAGACGCGTCTCGTCGAAGATTTCTACAGCTGGTGCCACTGGCGTGCTGTGCTTCATGCCCATTTTCACCATATCCATGATAGGAGTCACGTTCGTCAGGTCGAAGTTCTTCACGTAGTTGCCTGTTTTCTTCTTGGTCACCACGAAGTAGAGGTCATTGTATCCCTTGTGCAGAGAACCAGTCTTGGAGTAAGCCCACACATTGTACAATCCGTCCACCTCTGTGGAGAGTTCTGGCACGATCTTCACCGTCTGCAAGAACTTGTACACCTGCAACGCCTCTTCAGCCGAGCAGCAATCCACATCTTTGGAGAGATCAATACCATCAATCACAATCCCTGTCTCATCATCATTGCTGTTGCACGATACAAGTCCCAGCGTCGTTACCGCTAAAAACAATAATAATACCTTTTTCATGTTTGTCTTTTAATTAATGTGTTATACGAAGTTTTTTGTTTGTTTTGAAATCTGGTGCAAAGGTACGGACATTTTGTGGGGTGGAAAATCCCGATGATGCGGTAGATACGTACCATGAAAAGGGTAGGAAATTGAAAAATGAAAGTTGAAAATTGAAAATTAGACCATGCGGCGAGGTTCACCTTTCAATTTTCAACTTTCGACTTGCAATTATCAATTATAAAATCGTACCTTTGCACTCAAAAGAGGCAGTATGGCAATAGAACAAGCAATATTTCGCAGGGCGGAACTCCTGTTGGGCGACGAGGCCATGAGCCGCATCGCAGAGAAGCGTGTGATTATCTTTGGTGTGGGCGGCGTCGGTTCTTGGTGTGCCGAGAGTCTGGTGCGTTCAGGCATCAGGAAGTTGACCCTAGTCGATTCCGATCGTGTGTGCATCACCAACATCAACCGCCAACTGATGGCGACCACCAAAACCATCGGACAGGTGAAGGTGGATGCCCTCAAGGAACGCTTGCTTACCATCAATCCGTCGGCCGAGATCACTGCCCTGCAACAGATCTTCACAGCTGAGACCGCCGAGCGTTTCAACATCGGCAGCTATGACTACATCATCGATGCCATCGACTCACTCAAGGATAAAGCCTTGCTCATCCTGATGGCGACATCCCTTTCCCATACTGAGGGAGTCGGAGGGGCTCCCAAGTTCTTCTCATCGATGGGTGCAGCCCTGAAACTCGACCCCACACGCATCAAAACGGCTGAGTTCTGGAAGGTGCAGGGCGATCCATTGGCTCGTGCCCTCCGTAACCGCTTTAAGCGCGACAAGCAATTCCCCAAACGCAAGTTCCAGTGCGTCTATTCCGACGAGCTGCTTCAGAACCAAAAACCCGTTGACCCCGACGACCGAGGCAACGGAACCATTGCCCACATCACTGCCATCTTTGGCTTCATGCTGGCTGGATTGGTGGTGCAGGATATAGCTGATGGTATGACGACTTCGCATTGAGTTCGGAGTTGCTCCGTAGTAGGCTTGGAGTTGCATCGGTGTTCCTTCTATTCTCCTCCGATTCTTATCCGTTTACTACTCGTTCCTTCATCGTCTGTTGTTCGTTTAAATAACGGACAACAATCGGACATCAATCGAACAACAATCGGACATCAATCGAAGAAAATCCGAAGGTGCTCCCTTGCTGCATCG
>Ga0310786_10002916_pt1 | contig 25429 bp, 16 predicted proteins | sample AusTroGonzalo_MG_FD_203881 | JGI IMG/M metagenome (GOLD analysis project Ga0310786, IMG submission 203881) | Bovine rumen microbial communities from tropical cattle in Woodstock, Queensland, Australia - Gonzalo_03 (v2) (version 2) | ecosystem: Host-associated > Mammals > Digestive system >...
TGGTGAGGCTTCTGATTAGCTTTAGCACCAGCCATTTCCTCTAAGGCAGCCTCCTCCTTCTCCAGTTTAACCCTACAGATATAGCGTACCAGAATGGTTGCACCGATAATGCCCAGCACACCAAGAGGATAAGCACAGGCATAAGCTGACGCAATCTGAGGTACTGGCAGCCCTTTCTGTCCAAACACAGAGTTCAGGGCTTCGTTGGCAGCACCAAGACCAGGGGTATTGGTCACAGCGCCATAAAGAGTACCCACCATCATAGGCAGGTCATTGACAGAATGCTTCTGATAGAAGAAGATGAAATAGCAGGCAAACATCACTACTATGTTGAGCACAATGGCCGAAGCTGCCAAACCATTCAACTTGATGCCAGCCTTGCCGAAACTCTCGAAGAAACCTGGACCTACCTGCAAACCTATCATAAAGACGAACAGTATCAGTCCGAAGTCCTGAATGAAAGTAAGTGTGGCACCAGGAGCAGCAAACTCCGACTCTGGGCAGTAAATCTTATAGATATGACCCACAAGAATACCTGCGAAGAGCACGAAGGTGACACCCAGCGAGATGCCGAAAATCTTAATCTTGCCAAGATAGACGCCTACGGCAATCACAATGGCATAGATCAGCGCGATATGTGCGACAGAACTGGTGTTTGAGAAAAGACTAACAAACCATTCCATACTTCACTCTTTACTTTTTAAGGGCGGCAATCGATTCCTTCAAAGATGCAATCTTCTCTTCAGAGTCGGCCAGCTTCTTACGCTCCAAAGCAACAACAGCCTCTGGGGCATTCTGGACGAAACGCTCGTTGGAGAGTTTCTTCTCCACGCCAGCCTTGAAACCTTCGAGATGCTTCAGCTGAGCCTCCATCTTCTCAATCTCGGCAGCAACGTCAATCAGGTCGCCAAGGGGTACGGCAAACTCATCAGTACCCACCATAAAGGCTGAAGCCGTAGAATCTTTAGCCTCAACAACTTCAATGGCACTGAGATTACCCATCTTCATGATGACAGCATTATAAGCCTCGAACTTGTTCTGGCCAACAGCCTGCAGCGTGAGTTGCTCCTTAGGAGCAATGTTTTTCTGACTGCGAACGGTGCGCACACCTGAGACTACCAGCTTCACCTTCTCGATGTCGTTAATCAGCTTCAACTCATCGTCAATGGGTGAATCAAGATCCAAGCTGTCACGCATGATACTCTCACCAGCCTTGCGCTCGTAGAGAGCCTGCCACAACTCCTCAGTAATAAACGGCATGAAGGGATGCAGCATCTTCAACAGCAACTCAAAGAAGTAAAGCGTATCCTTATAGGTCTGTATGTCAATGGGCTGCTGCTTACCATCCTGATAAGAAGGCTTAATCATCTCGAGATACCACTGTGAGAACTCGTCCCAGAACAGTTTATAAACCGTCATCAAAGCGTCGTTGATACGATACTTCGAGAAGTGATCCTTCAGTTCCTCGTTAGCCTGCTTGATGCGGGCTGCCATCCAGGCAACAGCAAACTTATTAGTCACGGGCATCTCTTCTTCAGCAACCTGCCAACCCTTCACCAGACGGAAGGCATTCCAAATCTTATTGTTGAAGTTACGTCCTTGCTCGCAGAGTGCCTCGTCAAAGAGGATATCATTACCTGCAGGAGCGCTGAGCATCATACCCATACGCACGCCGTCGGCACCAAACTTCTCGATGAGGTCAATGGGGTCAGGAGAGTTACCCAATGATTTTGACATTTTACGACCCAACTTATCACGAACGATACCTGTGAAGTAAACGTTTCTGAAAGGCATATCGCCCATATATTCCTCACCAGCCATAATCATGCGGGCCACCCAGAAGAAAATGATATCAGGACCTGTCACCAAGTCGCTGGTGGGATAGTAATACTTAATCTCCTCGTTGCCAGGATTGTTGATGCCATCGAACAGCGACACAGGCCATAGCCAAGAACTGAACCAAGTATCAAGGGCATCCTCATCCTGACGAAGATCAGAAGCCTGCAGGTTGGCATTGCCACTCTTCTCGCGAGCCAGTTCAAGAGCTTTTTCTGCTGTCTCAGCTACAACGTAATCATCGTTATCGTTGTAGTAATAGGCAGGAATGCGATGTCCCCACCACAGCTGACGACTGATACACCAATCCTGAATATTCTCAAGCCAGTTCTTATAGGTATTCTTATACTTAGCAGGATAGAACTTCAACTCGTCGTTCATCACTGGGGGCAGGGCGATGTCGGCAAAGTGCTGCATTTTGAGGAACCATTGCAGCGAGAGACGGGGTTCGATAGCGGTGTCGGGGTTACGCTCTGAGTATCCAACTTTATTGACGTAATCCTCAATTTTCTCCATCAGGCCAGCATCCTGAAGGTCCTTGGCAATCTGCTTACGGCAGTCCATACGGTCCATACCGACGTAGATGGGCGACTGCTCGCTGATAGTACCATCAGGATTGAAGATATCGATGGTCTCGAGGTTGTGGGTCTTACCCAGCATATAGTCGTTGGTATCGTGGGCAGGAGTAACCTTCAAGCAACCAGTACCAAACTCGATATCCACATAGCGGTCTTCGATGACAGGAATTACGCGATTAACCAGAGGCACAATCACCTTGCGACCCTTCAGCCACTGGTTCTTGGGGTCTTTGGGGTTGATACACATAGCGGTATCACCCATGATAGTCTCAGGACGGGTGGTAGCAACTACTGCGTAGTAACCTTTTGAATCCTTGTGAATAACGTTGCCCTCGGCCTTCAGAGACTCCTCGTTGTCAAGTGAAGTCAGACCATCCACATAGTATTTCAAGTGGAACAAATGACTCTGCTCCTCTTTGTAAATCACCTCCTCTGTAGAGAGGGCGGTCAGAGCCTTAGGATCCCAGTTCACCATGCGGAGACCGCGATAAATGAGTCCTTTATTATAGAGGTCAACGAAAACCTTGATGACGCTCTCAGAGCGTTTCTCATCCATAGTGAAAGCGGTGCGGTCCCAGTCGCAAGAAGCACCTAAGCGGCGCAACTGCTTCAGGATAATGCCACCATGCTCGTGGGTCCAGTCCCAAGCGTGCTCCAGGAACTGCTCACGCGTCAGGTCACGCTTCTTAATGCCCTGCTCAGCCAGTTTCTTCACAACCTTGGCCTCAGTGGCAATAGATGCATGGTCAGTACCAGGCACCCAGCAAGCATTCTTGCCTTCCATGCGGGCACGACGAACTAAAATATCCTGAATTGTATTGTTCAGCATGTGTCCCATGTGGAGCACACCCGTCACATTGGGCGGTGGAATAACAATTGTGTAGGGTTCGCGGCCATCGGGCTTAGAACTGAACAATTTGTTGTCCAACCAATACTGATACCATTTACTTTCGACCTCTTTTGGGTCGTACTTACTTGCAATTTCCATACCTATTTAATAATGCTTTCTCTTTACAGCCTGCAAAGGTACGAATTATTTTGGAAAAAAGAAAATCTAAGCACCGCTTTATGAGTTAATCGGTGTTAAACTTTCAACCATTACGGATAAAGCGTAATGGAGCAATCGGTACCTGAAGCAAAGCGTTCCACCAGCTGCTGTATATACTGAGCATTAGCCATAACTCGCTCTCTATCACCATCATAGCCATTGACCAGCACCACCAAATGAGTGGTTTCCATTGTCATCTTTGTACGTTCATTATCACTGGTAGGCGTCCCCACACCACCCATAGCATCACGATACACCGGAAGACCAGCAATATTGAGTGGACCACGTCCAATACCCTCATAAGGCTCACCTTCACGTCCGACACCCAACGTCAGCGTGTCGCCTACAAACTTATCGGCATCGAAGCCACCAATGCTGTAACCATAGGCAATAGAAGCCAGATTCACCAAGTCAACCAGCGTATCTATCTGATACAATTCCTTACCCTGCAGCATCCTGCGAATGAGTTGCTCACTGGCAGGACGATAGCGCGAAGGATCCTTGCCGCAAGCCTTATAAACTCGTCGAGTAGCCGCAATACTCGGCATATCTTTCAGCGAGTCGGTCGTCAGCGATGCACGAAACTTCTCCTCCAAGAGATGTATCTCATCCCATAATTCTTGACTATAGGCACTATTCTTCACCCATGCCTCAACGGCAGCTCCCACAAACTCAGGACATACCGATGCTATTTCTTGTGATACAATGATTTTCATTTGATTAAGTCAAGGAATTCATCCTCGTTCATGATTTTTATTCCCAGTTTCTGGGCTTTCTCCAATTTCGATGGACCCATATTATCGCCAGCAAGGATAAACGAGGTCTTACCGCTGATAGAACCCACATTCTTGCCGCCATTCTGTTCTATAATCAACTTATATTCATCGCGGCTATGATGGGCAAAGACGCCACTGATAACGATGCTTTGACCAGCAAGCTTATCACTCGTTGCAGCGGTCTGTGATTCAGATAGTTGCATCTGCAGTCCAACCTCACGCAGACGATTGACGATACGCAGGTTTTCCTCGTTATGGAAATAAGCAATAATGCTCTTCGCCATCACCTCGCCAACGCCTTCAACCTCCTGCAAATCCTCGAGGCCGGCAGCCATCAGCGCATCTAAGGATTTAAAATGACGAGCCAGCAATCTGGCAGTCGTTTCGCCCACAAAACGAATACCAAGAGCAAAGACAACTCGCTCGAATGGCACCTCCTTCGATTTCTGAATGCCATTCACTATTCTCTGTGCCGACTTTGTGCGACTGCCATCGCCATTAATCTGCTGAACATCAATAGAATACAGGTCGGCCACATTCTTTACAATACCACGACGATAATACTCATCGACCGTCTCTGGTCCTAAAGAATCAATGTTCATAGCCTTGCGGGCAATGAAGTGTTCTATCCTACCTTTTATCTGAGGTGGACAGCCAGCATCGTTAGGACAATACCAGGCAGCCTCACCCTCATAACGCACCAAAGGCGCACCACACTCTGGACACTTCTTAATGAACTGTACTGGCTGGGCAATGATGGGACGTTCGTCGATGTTCACACCTACTATCTTGGGAATAATCTCACCACCTTTTTCAACATAGACCATATCGCCGATATGAAGGTCGAAACTACGAATGAAATCCTCATTATTCAGGGTGGCCCGCTTCACGGTGGTGCCTGCCAACTGCACAGGTTCCATATTGGCCACAGGCGTCACGGCACCAGTACGACCCACCTGATAAGTCACCTCCAACAGGCGCGTACACTCACGTTCTGCCTTGAATTTATAGGCGATGGCCCAACGGGGACTCTTAGCTGTATATCCTAATGAGCGTTGCTGTCGTAACGAGTTTACTTTCAGTACAATACCATCAGTTGCGACAGGCAGATTCTTACGCTCCTGATCCCAGTAATTGATGAAGTCCATAACCTCCTCAACGCTGTGTGCCTTGCGCATTCCTTCAGAGATTTTGAAGCCCCAAGAACGAGCCGCTTCCAAGTTCTCAAAGTGACCATCGGCAGGCAACGACTCACCCAACAAATAATAGAGATAAGCATCCAACTGGCGCTGAGCTACCACATGCGAATCAAGACTTTTCAGCGTACCACTGGCAGCATTACGAGGATTGGCAAACAGTGGTTCTTCTGCCGCCTCGCGTTCTTTGTTCAAGTGCTCAAAACTGCTCCAAGGCATTAGTATCTCACCGCGAATCTCAAACTCATGAGGATAACCTGTTCCAGGCAAAACCAGAGGGATAGAACGAATGGTCTTGACATTAGTCGTCACATCATCGCCCTGAACGCCATCGCCTCGTGTGACCGCCTGCGTCAAAGCACCATCGACATAGGTCAGAGAGATGCTCAAGCCGTCGTATTTCATCTCGCAGCACACCTCGAAGTCTTCACCAGCCAAGCCTTTCTTAACACTCTCATACCAATCGCGTACATCCTGTTCGCTATAGGTATTAGCCAGTGAGAGCATGGGATAGCGATGCTTCACCTGATGAAACTCCGACTGAAGATCGCTACCTACGCGCTGAGAAGGCGAATTGGCATCATAAAGCTCAGGATGACGGGCTTCCAGTTCCTGCAGCTCCTTCATCATGAAGTCGAACTCCTGATCGCCTATCGTGGGCTGATTCAACACATAATAGCGATAATTATGCTCATGCAACTCCTTCCGCAGTTGCTCTATCCTCTGTTTGTCGTCCATTGTCTTTGTTATTAATACGCCTGCAAAATTACAAAAAAAAAACGGATAACATCATCTTCAATCCTATTTTTTCATGCCATCCATTTGCCTAATTCACTTTTTTTATTTAAGTTTGCAGCCAGAATTATGGACAATCCATTCTGCATACTCTCCATTTTCTGGCATTCACGCAGGCCCAGCCGCACTGAGAACATGCCAGTGGTTCGCAACAGTTTCTGGTTGCGCAAGGGCTATGCGGCACTTACATTCTTCGGCACCGTTATCGCCTCGACCAAAGAGGATGCCAAAGAATTTGAAAACAAAAAGAGTACGCTAAGAAACCACGAGATGATTCACCTGCGCCAAGCACAGTCCACCCACGACTCTTGGCTGCTGTTCTATCTGCTTTATAGCTGGTACAGCATCAAGCTGCTGCCACAAAACAGAAAGACCAAAAATGCCATCTACTGGCTGAACCCTTTCGAGATGGAGGCTTACGACCATCAGGACGACCTGCATTATCTAGACAACAACGATGCCACAGAATGGCGACAGTATGCCCGCATGAAGCCCTCAGAAAGACTCAAAGTAGCAAAACAAAAACGGATGTATCATTAAGACACATCCGTTTTAAATGTATGGTTCAATCTTCCCGATTAGAAGAAGATATAACGGTTATCCTTGATTTCCATCTTGTCGCGCAGCTCCTGCATAGCCATACCAACGGTCTGCTGGATTGACTGCTGACGGAGTGAAGCCTCTGAAGCCTTTGCATCGAACTTCACACCTTCGCGCAAGCTACGATCGAGCACCTGGAACACATAAGCACCAGCATTACCCTTTACAACGCCCTTGCTGAAAGCGCCCTTGTCGGCACCAGCAACAGCACCGCTCAGAGCAACCTCAGGCATAGCGATTGAAGGCACGTAGGTAGGAGTACGGAAAGTGATGTGAGAAACGCTGTCGACACGAGCGCCCTTAGCCTGAGCCTCGGCAATGCTCTTCACACCAGCAAGCTGCTCAGCAAGCTTTGCGAACTTCTTATCGCGAATCACCTCCTGCTTCAAGGTCTCTGACACAGACTCCTGTGAGGCATAGCCCTTAGGATTGATCTTGCTGAGACCAACTACCAGCAGACGGTCGTTATCGCCACAGCGGTCGTAAACCTTAGAGATATGTCCCTCCTCAGCATCGGTGAACAGCCATCTCAGAGCATCGTGAGAAGAACGGATGTTGGCGATGGTATGACTAGTGTTTGCCACCTTGGTGTCGAGTACCATATAGCCAAATTCAGCGCACTTAGCCTGCAGGCCTTCAATGTCCTGACTCTCGCTAACGAACTGGCTGAACTTGTTGTATGCATCGTTATAAGTCTCGTTAGAGAAATCGATGACACGCTTCACGATAGCCACATCATACTTCTCAACGCTACCTTTACGGCCAGTAACCTCAACGATCATATTACCCTGAGTCAGCGTGAGGTTCTTCACCTCACCAACAGGCTGGTTGAGCAGAGCACGATAAACTTCCTTATCGTCGGCAGCCATCATATTGGCACCTTCGTAAGACTTCGAAGAAATCCAAGTCTTCTCACCACGCTGGTTGTACTTCTTAGCAATAGAGTCGAAAGGCAGACCGCTCTTCAATGACTGCATGATGCTGTCGGCAGTAGCTGCAGCAGCTGCAGGCTGCATGCCGATGAGTGAAATCAGGCGATACTCGATAGAGTCTGCCACATTATCCTTAGAAATAAGCTTCACCACATTGAGGGTGTTATCGCGGCTCTGGAAAGGATCGGTCACCTGACCTACAGCCATCTTTGTGATGCTGTCAGCCAAGTCGGTGGGAAGAGCATCACGAGAAACAGGAAGACCCAGATAAGAAACCTGTGACTGAGACACACGGATAACCTCGCTGGCAGAGATGCTGTCGCCCTTCAAGTTCTTAGAAGCCTCAGACATGATAGCCATCAGATTATCACGGTCCTGCTTAGAAGGAGTAACCTGAGCAACTACATACTTCACGTCGCGAGTCTCTTCCTTAGTCTTGAAGCGCTCTTTCAGCTCCTCGTACTTGGCCTTCAGGTCAGCATCGCTCACCTCGATGTCATTGTCGTTAATGCTGCTATATGCCAGAGAAGCAACGACAGTCTGGCTCTCAACATTCTGATTGTCGAAAGCGGCTTTTGCAGAAACGCTGTTCGACAGCATACATCCTGCGAGCAGAGTCTGATACTTCACCTCCAGCAGTTTCTTTGCCAGCATCTTCTCAGCACGGGGCCAGCAGCGCTCGAAGAGAGCCAGCTGCTCAGCAGCCTGTGCGTTGGTCTGAGCCTGCTGCTTCAGATACTCACGAGACGCAGCCACCTGACTAGCATCGAAGACACCAGTCTGAGGGTTCACAAAGTCTGAGAGCAGAGGAGTCTGGCTGATAGCGGGATGAGTACCATCCTTCAGCACGTTGACAATTTCCTCTTCAGTAACGGTAATACCGAGAGCCTTAGCTTCTTTCTCGTAGATAGCATTGTTGACATACTCGTCCCAGATATAGTCACGAAGACTATTTACCTGCTCTTCGTTGAGGTTATCACGACCCTGCAGTTTCAGGAACTCCTGATATTCACCAACAAGTGTCTGATAATCCTGATAGTCAACTTTCTCTCCGTCGATCATACCTGCGGTATTGCTATCCATCTGGGCATGACCCTTACAAGTGCTAAAGCCATCTTGTGCAATAAAGCCTAAGAGACCCAAGCCCAATATTGCGACAAGGCCTGGTCCCCAGCTTCTGATTTTTCCAATTGCTGCCATTTTACTTTTTGTTTTTTATGTTCTTGTTTTTTGATTATTCTAAATTACAGCCCGCAAAGTTACAAAGAATTATTGAATTAACGGCAAATTTTTACGAAAAATTGGTATTTTCATTGACTTTTAGTCTTACCAATTCGATTTTCGTTGCTGTATTCTTGAGTATTTTAAACTCCCAATTCCCTATTTTCACGACCTCATTGAGTTTTGGGAAACTCTGATATTCGTGGAGTATGAGTCCACCGATAGTCATGTATTCATCGCTTTCAGGCAACTCTAAATCAAACAGTTCGTTGACTTTCTCTATCTCCAGACGAGCCGACAACAGGTATTCGCCGCTGTCGAGACGCTTAGCCACATAATTCGTGGAATCATGTTCATCTTCGATATCGCCGAATATCTCTTCCACGATATCCTCCAGAGCAATCAATCCGCTGGTGCCGCCAAACTCATCGACAACCACTCCCAGCGACTTTTTCTGCGACAGGAAGGTCTGCATCATCTTGCTGGCAGCCATCGTCTCAGGCACAAACGTCATGGTCTGCAGATGCTTCGTCCAATCTTTGGGATTACGGAACATCTCCGACGAATGGATATACCCTACGATATGGTCGATATCCTCATGGTAAACCACGATTTTGGAATGTCCACTCTCTATGAATTTCTGTTTCAGTTGCTCTATATCGCAGGTATCCTCAACGGCATCAATCTCCGTACGGGGCACCATACAGTCGCGCACCTTGGTATCTGAGAAATCTAAAGCGTTCTGAAAGATGCGCACTTCCTCCTCGATATCGTCTTCACTCTTGGCATTATCGATACTGGTCTGCACCAGAAAGTCCAAGTCCACCTTCGTAAACTCCTTGTCTTCCACCACCTTATCCATCTTCACACCCACCAGTCTCAACAGTCCTTTTGACAACAGTGCAGCAAAACGGGAGATAGGATACAGCAGCACATAACAGAGGAATGCTGGAATGGCAAAGAATGTCAACATGCTGTTGGCATTACTCTTGAAGATGGTTTTTGGAAGAAACTCGCCAGTAAACAATACCACCAGCGTTGACAGCAGCGTGTCGAGTGTTACTCGCGTGGCGGCATTGTCAATCAGTCCATCGAAGACGTAATTATCGAAAATCTGCGCAAATAGAATACCGTAGATAACCAACGCAATATTATTGCCCACCAGCATCGTAGAAACGAAGTTGTTAGGATGTCGATAGAACAAGGCAATGGCGCGCTGTGACAGTCCATTCTTCTCACGCGACATCTCAGCCAGCATCCTATTGCTTGACACAAAGGCTATTTCCATGCCTGAGAAGAAGGCAGAGAACAACATGGAGATGGCGAGTCCTATGAGCAATGTAGTCATCATGGTGCAGTTTGTGTGGTGTCTGGTTCAGCGTCTATGTCGTTAGCCAGGAACGAGCCCTGAGAGTTACTCACCATATAGTGGTCCATCTTCTCATCGCTTCTAAAATACGTGCCTTCAATGGTACGTTCCGGCGTCACCACCTTCGAGTAACAGTTAGAATAGAACTCATGCTTGATGCCGTCCCAATATAGTTCCTCGCTGGTATATACCAATCCATTGATATTGCGCAGATTAACTCTTCCTCTCAATTTCCACAGGCGTTGCTGGTCAAAGTACCATGCTGTATCGGCCTGGATATAGCCTTGCACATGAAACTGCTCGTCAAATTGCTCGAAGAAGATGCCTTTCATAAACTCCCATCGCGACGGCTGTCGCACGGTATTGACATCCCATTGTTCTGTAACGATACGGTACTTGATAACGCCCGAGTCGCTAATCAACGTATTGACGCCATACGACGTCATCATCGAAACAGAATCCTCTGGATTAATGGCAGGTGCGGTATGCTCCTTAGCTTCTGTACAGGCAAATAGTAGCAGGAAGGTAAAAAAGGTAAAGGGTAAAAGCCATCTTGCCTTTACCGCCACCTTTCTACACCTATAGCGCATCATCACTTTTTTACCTTTAAATTACTCCACCTTCCACTTGGCGAACCAACGCTCGTTGAAAGTTAATCCAACGTTGATACGGAATGTGTACTCAGTAATTAAGTCCTTGGCTGATGTATGTGCCCACTGAGCACTGATATTCAGAAGAGGACGCATGTGTCCGCGAGAGTTCCAGGTCACCCTCTGCAGAGGAATACCAAAACCGGCACTGACACTCAGCTCCTTAGGACCTTCCTTTCCATTTATATAATAATAAGGTGTAGCATAGCCTGCTCCGAAACGATAGTGAACACGTCCCAACATGTGCTGACCAGAAGGACTTGGCACATAATCGAGACCAACATTCACCTTATATCTGTCTTTCAGCAAACCACTACGCAGGGCATAGGTCATATCGCCGTTGGCCGTTTTATAATAGTCAGGGAAATCCAGTTTACCCCACTGTTCCAAAGTAAAGTCGGCTCCCACAAACAACTTATCGCCACGCGACCATGAAGCACCAAAACCATAGCTCATAGGCAGCTTCAATCCATTGTCAACCACAAACCTGGTGGTATCACTTGTAGCTGCCTGGGTATTGATATTCACGATATCACAGGTGGGATTGGAGTTAAGATCATGTCCCAGCCCCACGGTAGCACCCAACGTCAGCACATCAGTAGCGTTCAAGGGTTTCGCCCACTGTGCACCCAGCTTGATATAATAGCTGTTGACATTGCAGGTATAGTCTTTCGACAACGTATTAACATAGGAGCTCGAACTGGTAGATACCGAACGTTCGTAGGTTCCCCAGACGTATGACACGTTAGCACCTACCGACAGAGTCTTGACAGCCTCCCAGCCCAGACCAATAAAAGCCTGATGCAGACCGCCCGAGCCGCTATAGGTCTCTGAAACGGTACCATAAGTATCACTCAGATAAGTTTTCGAGGAATAGCTATATCCAATATTCGACAACGGAAGAACGCCAAAACTTGCGCCAACCTTTGGCAACAGGCGGAAACTACCCACCAGATATTCAAAGTTAGCATTCTTGGCATTGATTTTGGTGTTACCTTCCTTGAAATTCGTAATTTGTCCTGACAGGCCCACATCGAATATCATCGTCAGCGAGTCAATGGAAGAATACGATGCAGGGTTGAGCGTGTTAACCGCATTACCCTTACGATAGGCAAGACCCACGCCATTCATACCACGACTGAATCCTTGCGACTGGTCCGACAACACACCTATACCATATTGGCTGTAAGGTGAGTTCGTGCCACTCTGAGCATAGCCTGAAAAGGCAAGAACAACTGCAAAAGCAGTGCATATAATTTGTTTGTTCATATTCAATTTTTCTATCAGGGTGCAAAATTATTAAAAAAAATCGAACTAAACGCACCGAAAGTGGAAAATATAGATTAATTTTGCATCGTGAAACAATTCGAAAACATTTTTAGGACTATTTTTGTTGCTTTAATTTGTTTTTTCACCAGCAACAACATCTCTGCTCAGGAAGACCTGAGCCCCCTTGACAGCGTTGAGATAGGACTCATCACTTGCTCACCGCACAACGAGATATACAGTCTCTATGGACATACCGCCCTGCGTCTTCACGATTTGCGAAATGGTGTAGACTGCGTGTTCAACTATGGCGTATTCAATTACGCTGCGCCCCATTTTGCCTCACGCTTTGTTTTCGGACTGACAGACTATGAGTTAGGCATAGCACCCACAGCGCCCTTCTGCAAATACTATCAAGACTGGGGCTGTCAGGTTACAGAGCATGTGCTGAACCTCACTAATCAGGAAAAAGTAAATATCTATAACGCCCTGTGTATCAACTACTTACCAGAGAACCGCATCTACCGCTATAATTTCTTCTACGACAACTGTTCCACACGTCCACGAGACATTATCGAGCGAAACGTGAGTGGAAAGATTATATACACACCAAGGGAAGACTACACCCCCACCTATCGCCAGATGCTGCACGAGCACCTGACAGACTATCGTTGGACGGCCTGCGGCATCGACCTGCTGCTGGGCGTGAAGTCCGACCTCAAGACAACGATGCGCGAACAGGAGTTTCTGCCCGAGAACCTTCGCTATGACTTCGACCACGCTTTCATTGAGCACGATGGTCGCAAGGAGCCGTTAGTGAAAGAGCGCCGCGAGCTGGTGCCACCAGGTGTACAGGTCACAGATCCCAGTCTGCCCCTCACTCCCACGCATTGCGGCATCATCCTGCTGGTCATCTCTTTGATAGTCCTTGCCTACGAATACACCAAGAAAAAGACGTTGAAGTGGTTCGACATCATGTGGATGACAGCCACCGGCATCGTAGGCATCGTGTTGTTCCTGATGATTTTCTCAGAACATCCCACCACCAGCCTCAACCTGCAGATTCTTATATTCAACCCGATGTCGCTGTTCTTTATCTGGCCTGTATGGAAAGGTCGCAAAACCGTGTGGTTCACCCACAGCATGGTGCTCACGATGGCCTTCTTCCTGGGCAGCTACTGGCAGGACTACGCTGAGGGTATGGAATTTGTGGCATTATGTTTGCTGCTAAGATATTGGAGACATCACAATGACAAATAGGTACATCTACATCACATTGCTGGCCGTTCTGGGATTTCACGCAGAAGTGGTAGCAGAAGAGGCTCAGCCCAACGGAGCCCCGAGACTGGTAGTCAGTATAACCATCGACCAGTTGCGAAGCGACTATTTGGAAGCTTTCACGCCTCTGTATTCAAACAATGGCTTCCTGCGCCTGCTGAAAGACGGCAAGGTCTATACGAATGTCTCCTACCCTTTCACCCCCATCGACAGAGCATCGGCAACGGCAGCCATCACCACTGGCGTTACACCTTATTATAATAATATATCAGGTTTGCACTGGCTGAACCGTGAGACGCTGCGCCCCATCGGATGTGTTGACGACCCCAAGCATACAGGTATCAACACCGCTGAGACAGCCTCGCCCGACAAGATGATCACATCGACTATCGGCGACGAACTCAAGGTGGCCACGGGCGGCAAGGCAGTTGTCTATGCCATCGCCCCCTTCCGCGAGTCGGCAGTGCTCTCAGCAGGCCACGCTGCCAACGGTGCCCTGTGGATTGACGATGTGCAGGGCAACTGGTGCTCTTCGCGCTATTACTACACCGCCCTGCCCACGTGGGCCCAGGCTTTCAACAGAATCGTGTCGCCTGGTCAGAAGGCCGACGCTACAGAATGGACGCCCTTCTCGCTGCTGGCCAGCAACTTCAGCTATTTCATGCAGACTGGCGAACAGAAGCCTTTCAAGCATCAGTTTGAAGGTGTGGGACGCTTCCGTCAATACAAGACCAGCGCCCTTGTCAATGGCGATGTAACGGATATGGCCCTGCAATGTGTAACGAGCACCGGCATGGGCAACGACAAGATTACGGACATGCTCTGCATCACCTATTATGCCGGCACCTACGACCATCAGGCCGTGACAGATTGTCAGTTGGAGATGCAGGACACCTATATCCGTCTTGACAACGAGCTGGGACGCCTTATCGACACCCTCGAGGAGAAACTGGGCCACGATAATGTGCTCTTCGTGCTGACCAGCACAGGCTACAGCAACGAGGAGATGGCTGACTATCAGGCATATAAGATACCATCTGGCACGTTCTACATGAACCGTTCCATCAACCTGATGAACATGTATCTGGGAGCCACCTGGGGGCAGGGCAACTATGTAGAAACGGTTTACAAGAACCAGATATTCCTGAACCGTAAATTACTGGAAGCCAAGAGAATCAGCATGACCGAAGCCTTAAGCCGCAGTCAGGAGTTCCTGGCTATGATGTCGGGCGTGAGAAATGTCTATACCTCGCTGCAGCTGCTGACCAGTCAGAACGAACTGATACAGAAGGTGCGCAACGGATTCAGTCCCGACAACTGTGGCGACATCTTCATTGAGACGGCACCCGGATGGCGCATCCTCCACGAAGACACACAGGAGAGCGAGCTCTCAAGGGCAGCATTCGTACAATTCCCCATTATATTCTTTGGCGCAGGCATCTTGTCAGAGCAGGTTCAACTGCCCGTCACCATCGACCAGATTGCGCCAACCATAGCCAAATGCATCCGCATCAGGGCGCCTAATGCGTGCTCTTCGAAGCCATTATTCTGACATCTTTGACAAATAATGGATATTTTTTGCTATTTATTGGCAAAAAATGACTAACTTTGCACCCCAAATTATCATTTTGAAATCAGTAACTCATTAATAATAAGATGAATTTCAATAGTATTCTGAAGGCGCTGTTTGGCGACAAGTCGTCGCGAGACATGAAGAAAATTCAGCCTTTCGTAGAAAAAGTATTGGCAGTTTCGCCTCAAATAGAAGTGCTCGACAACGATGCCCTGCGTGCCCGTACGCAGGAGATTCGCCTGCAGGTGCAGGCTGCCGCCAAAACCCAAAAAGAAGAGATAGAGAAACTGAAAGCCACCATCGAGGACACCCCGCTGGACGAGCGTGCCGACATCTTCGCCAAGATTGACAAGAAGGAGAAGGAAGCACTCGACGAATACGAGAAGGCCCTCGACGAGGTGATGCCCGAGGTATATGCCATCGTGAAGGAAACGGCTCGCCGCTTTGCCCAGAACGAGGAGACCATCGTTACTGCCAACGACTTCGACCGCGAGCTGGCAGGCGACCCCCGCAAGGACTTTATCACTATCGAAGGCGACAAGGCCTACTACCACAACCACTGGACGGCAGGCGGCAACGACCTGAAGTGGGAGATGATTCACTACGACGTGCAGCTCTTTGGTGGTGTGGTTCTGCATCAGGGTAAGATTGCCGAGATGGCCACAGGTGAAGGTAAGACCCTTGTGGCTACCCTCCCCGTGTTCCTGAATGCGCTCACTGGCAATGGTGTTCACGTAGTGACTGTGAACGACTATCTGGCCAAGCGTGACTCTGAGTGGATGGGACCGCTTTATATGTTCCACGGTCTGAGCGTCGACTGTATCGATAAGCATCAGCCCAACTCCCCAGCCCGTCGTCAGGCTTATCAGGCCGACATCACCTTCGGTACCAACAACGAGTTTGGTTTCGACTATCTGCGCGACAATATGGCCATCTCGCCAGCCGACCTGGTGCAGCGTGCCCATAACTACGCCATCGTCGACGAGGTCGACTCTGTGTTGATCGACGATGCCCGTACACCTCTTATTATTAGTGGCCCCGTGCCCAAGGGCGAGGTTCAGATGTTCGAAGAGTATCAGCCTCTCGTTGAGAAGCTCTTCGGCGTGCAGAAGCAGCTGGCCACCCAGTTCCTGGCCGACGCCAAGCAGAAGATTACCGAGGGTCAGGCCACCAACAACAAGGAAATGATTGAAGAGGGCTTCCTCTCTCTGTTCCGCTCTCACAAGTCGCTGCCTAAGAACAAGCCCCTCATCAAGTACCTCTCTGAGGAAGGTATCAAGGCAGGCATGCTGAAGACTGAGGAGAAATATATGGAAAACAACAACCGCAAGATGCCCGAGGCCGTAGAGCCCCTGTATTTCGTGGTTGACGAGAAACTGAACTCCTGCGACCTCACCGATAAGGGTACAGCGTGGCTGGCCAAGCAGGTCAACGACTCTGAGCTCTTCGTGCTGCCCGACATCGCAGGACAGCTGTCGGCTCTCGAAGCCGAGACCGGTCTCTCTGACGAGGAGCGCCTGAACAAGAAAGACGAGCTGATGAGCCACTATGCCGTGCAGAGCGAGCGTGTGCACACCCTGCAGCAGTTGCTCAAGGCCTACACCATGTTTAATAAGGACGACGAGTATGTGGTCATCGATGGCGAGGTAAAGATTGTTGACGAGCAGACGGGCCGTATCATGGAGGGTCGTCGCTGGAGCGACGGTCTGCACCAGGCAGTCGAGGCCAAGGAGCACGTGAAGGTGGAGGCTGCCACACAGACCTTTGCCACCATCACCCTGCAGAACTACTTCCGCATGTACCACAAGCTGGCAGGTATGACAGGTACCGCTTCTACCGAGGCTGGTGAGTTCTGGGATATCTACAAGCTCGACGTGGTGGAGATTCCCACCAACAAGCCCGTGGCCCGCAACGATATGGACGACCGTGTCTATAAGACCGCCCGCGAAAAGTATCGTGCCGTCATCGAGGAGGTAGTAAAGATGCGTAAGGCAGGCCGCCCCACCCTGATTGGTACTACCAGCGTTGAGATTTCAGAGCTCTTGAGCCGCATGCTCGATATGTATGTTGACCCCGAGACAGGCAAGCGCGAGGGTATCCCCCACCAGGTGCTGAACGCCAAGTTGCACCAGAAGGAGGCCGACATCGTGGCACTGGCTGGTCAGCAGGACTCACAGGGTCGTGGTGCCGTCACCATCGCCACCAACATGGCAGGTCGTGGTACCGATATTAAGCTTTCACCCGAAGTGAAGGCCGCCGGCGGTCTGGCCATCATTGGTACAGAGCGCCATGAGAGCCGCCGTGTGGACCGCCAGCTGCGTGGTCGTGCCGGACGTCAGGGCGACCCGGGCTCTTCTGTGTTCTACGTCTCTCTCGAAGACAAGCTCATGCGTCTGTTCGCCTCAGAGCGTATCGCCTCTGTCATGGACCGCTTAGGCTTCAAGGAGGGCGAGATGATTGAGAGCCCCATGATTTCAAAGAGCATCGAGCGCGCCCAGAAGAAGGTCGAGGAAAACAACTTCGGCATTCGTAAGCGCCTGTTGGAATACGACGATGTGATGAACAAGCAGCGTACCGTCATCTACGAGAAGCGCCGCCACGCCCTGATGGGTGAGCGCATCGGCATGGATATCGCCAACACCATCTGGGACCGCGTCAGCACTATCATCGAGCGCAACGACTACGAAGGCTGCAAGGAGGAGTTCCTGCACCTCTTCGCTATGGAGGCACCCTTCACCGAACAGGAGTTCGTCAACGAGAAGCCCGACGAGCTGGCCGAGAAGTCGTTCCAGGCTGCCCTGGCCAACTTCAACCGCAAGACCGACCATATCCGCGAGGTGGCATGGCCTGTCATCAAGCGCGTATATGAGGAGCAGGGACAGATGTACGAGCGCATCATGGTGCCCATCACCGACGGACGCCGCGTCTATAACATTGCCTGCAACCTGAAGGAGGCCTACGACACCGAGTGCAAGGCCGTGGTGAAGGAGTTTGAGAAGCAGATGCTGCTCCACATCATCGACGAGTCGTGGAAAGAGAACCTCCGCGAACTCGACGAGCTGCGCCACTCTGTGCAGAACGCCAGCTACGAGCAGAAAGACCCGTTGCTCATCTTCAAGCTTGAGAGCGCCAAGGTGTGGGACAACATGATCAACGAGATGAACAACCGCACCATGTCTGTGCTGAACCGCGGACAGATTCCCGAGATGCAGCAAGAGGTGCGCGAGGCTGCTCCCGAGGAGCACACCAACCGCCAGCAGTACACCGAGAACAAGCAGAGCGTGCAGGAAGAGCAGCTCGTTGACAGAGGCCAGCAGGCTGCCGCCCAGCGCGACACCCGCGCCCAGCAGAACCGCACGCCTATCGTCCGCGACAAGATGCCAGGCCGCAACGACCCCTGCCCCTGCGGCAGCGGCAAGAAGTTCAAGAACTGCCACGGACGGGGCTTAGTGTAAATAATTGTCGAAATATCGTAATATCGTAATAACGTTATAACGTCATAACGAAATAACAATGATCAAGATAGAAAACCTTAAGAAGCAGTTCGGCCAGACCGTGGCTTGCGACATCCCCTCGTTCACCATCAACGATGGCGACATGCTGGGACTCGTGGGCAACAACGGAGCCGGCAAGACCACCCTGTTCCGCATGATGCTCGACCTGCTGCAGCCAGACGCTGGCACCGTAGAAATCAATGGCATCAACCCCGCCCAGTCGGAAGACTGGAAATACATGACTGGCGCCTATGTCGACGAGGGCTTCCTCATCGACTACCTCACGCCCGAAGAGTATTTCTCGTTCATCGGAAAAATCAGCGGCACGTCACAGAAGGAAATAGAAAACCGCATGCAGCAGTACGAGCACCTGGCTGGCGGCGAGGTCTTCGGACAGAAAAAGCTCATCCGCAACCTCTCGGCAGGCAACAAGCAGAAGGTGGGCATCATCTCCGCACTCATCCGCGAACCCAAGTTGGTCATTCTCGACGAGCCCTTCAACTTCCTCGACCCCACCAGTCAGAACGTGCTGAAGCGCACCCTTAAGGAATACTCCGAGCGCACGCATGCCACCATACTTATTAGTAGTCACAACCTGCAGCACACCGTCGACATCTCGTCGCGCATCGCGTTGCTTGAAAAAGGTGTCATCATTCGCGACCTTTATACCGCCGATTCCGACGTCGAAAAGGAACTAACCGAGTATTTTAGTGAATAATAAACACCAATTTTGAATGTTTTTTCTAAAAAACAGCAAAAAAATTTTCATATCTGACTGAAAATGAGTATCTTTGCAGTCCGAAATTAAGAACATCAATTAAAACAACAAAGAAAGACCAATATGACCAAGGCAGAAATAGTAAAGACAATTGCCATGCAAACAGGCGTTAATGCCAAAGAAGTTTCAGTAGTTGTGGAGTCATTCATGGAGGAAATCCGCACGAGTCTTGCCAACAACAAGGAGAACGTTTATCTCCGCGGTTTCGGTAGCTTCATCGTCAAGCACCGCGCCCAGAAGACGGCTCGTAACATCTCCAAGAACACTACCCTCGTCATCGAGGCTCACGACCTTCCCGCATTCAAGCCCTGCAAGAGTTTCATCGACCGCATGGACAAGTAATAAGAAGGAACAACAAGAATTTAGTATCAAATAAACATTTTTAAAACTATGCCAAACGGAAAAAAGAAGAAGGGTCACAAGATGGCCACACACAAGCGTAAGAAGAGACTGCGCAAGAATCGTCATAAGAGCAAGTAATCGTTACTGACGAAAGAAAAAGATGGAAGGAGTGTACCAAACAACATTTTGCGTTTGGTGCACCCTTTTAGTTAAAGCAAATCAAGACAAATAATCCCAACAAGAGAATGACAAGCGAAGTAATTATCGATGTCCAGCCAAAAGAGATATCTATCGCGCTCCTCGAAGACAAGAGCCTGGTAGAATATCAGAACGAGCCCCGCGAGGCCTCGTTTGCCGTTGGCAACATCTATGTGGGCAAGGTGCGCAAGCTCATGCCCGGACTCAACGCTTGCTTCGTCGATGTTGGCTCGGAGAAAGATGCGTTTCTGCATTATCTTGATTTAGGGCTTCAATTCAGCTCATACGAGAAATACCTCAAGCAGGTAGTAAGCGATCGCAAGAAACTCTATCCCATCCAGAAAGCCACCAGCCAACCTGTGCTTCCCAAAGACGGAAGTATTCAGAACGTACTCAAGGTTGGACAGGAAATCATGGTCCAGGTCGTCAAGGAACCCATCAACACAAAGGGTCCCCGCCTCACGTGCGAACTCAGCTTCGCAGGCCGCTTCATGGTGCTCATACCCTTTGGCGAAAAAGTTTCAGTATCCAGCAAGATTAAGCGAGGCGAGGAGCGCAGCAGGCTCAAGCAGCTTGTACAAAGCATGAAACCGAAAAACTTCGGAGTCATCGTACGCACCGTGGCCGAAGGCAAGAAAGCCGCCGAACTCGACACCGAGCTCAAGGTGCTGCTCAAACGATGGGAAGACGCCATCAGCAAAGTACAGAAGACCACCGAGCGTCCCAAGCTCATCTTCGAAGAACAGACACGCGCCGTAGCCCTCCTTCGCGACCTATTCAATCCCACTTACGACGGCATCCACGTCAACGATGCCGAAATCTACGACCAGATTCACAACTACGTCACACTCATTGCCCCCGACAAGGCCGACATCGTGAAATTGTACAAAGGCACAGTGCCCATCTTCGACAATTTCGACGTCACCAAGCAAATCAAGTCAGGTTTCGGACGCACCGTCAACTACAAACGAGGAGCATACCTCATCATCGAGCACACAGAGGCCATGCACGTGGTCGACGTCAACAGCGGGACACGCATCAAGAAAGAAAACGGACAGGAAGCCAACGCCCTCGAGACCAACCTCGGCGCTGCCGACGAACTGGCACGCCAGCTGCGTCTCCGCGATATGGGCGGCATCATCGTCGTCGACTTCATCGACATGAACCTGGCCGAGGATCGCCAGCTACTCTACGAACGGATGTGCGAGAACATGAAGAAAGACCGTGCTCGCCACAACATTTTGCCACTATCCAAATTCGGACTCATGCAAATCACCCGTCAGCGCGTACGCCCTGCCATGGACGTCGCCGTCGAGGAAAGCTGTCCCACTTGTCACGGTACGGGCAAAATCAAAGCCAGCATCCTGTTCACCGACCAGTTAGAGAGCAAGATTGACCGCCTTGTCAACAAGATTGGCATCAAGCGCTTCACACTTCACGTCCACCCCTATGTCGCTGCCTACATCAACCAAGGCGTCATCTCACTCAAACGCCGCTGGCAGCTGAAATACGGGCTGGGCATCCGAGTCGTTCCAAGCCAGAAACTGGCATTCCTGCAGTACGAGTTCTACGACTCCAACCGACAATTCATCGATATGCAGGAAGAAAACGAAGTAAGCAAGTAACAACAAGAGGGTGCGTCATCATTTTGATGCACCCTCTTTTCTTGTTCCTTTTCAATTTTCCGCTCGGCTTCGCCGCTTAGAACGTACAAGAATTTTCACCTTTCACTTTGACCTTCGGTCTAGTCTGCTCACGCAACCTTCACCTTTCAGCTTTCACCTTTCCCCTTTCAACTTTTGTAAAAAAAAAATGGTAGAAATAGAAACGGCAGCTAATCCCAGAGACAGCAATAGAAAGGCATCTACCAGAGTATGGTTCAACATCGGAAGAAGACCACTGCACGCAAAACATGCAATTGTGGACACAATCGCAATTATCCTCCAAATCTTTACAGACAGGAGTGAATCCTTATGAAGCCCATATAGTGTGATGACAGCCAAAAGAGTTATGATAGAGAATCGGATAGCCAGTTTGCGGCCATCTTTATCCAAATCCCCATCGCTACTCAGAGACAGCATCATTAAAGTGAATCCCACTTCAACAACCAAGGCAGCAAGCACAACCCACCATCTGTTAAGATACCATTTGCTCATAATTGTTTAGTTTTTAGTTCGTAAAATAATTTATCATATCTCGTTTCAGGTTGACTGCAAAAATAATATTTAATTCTTTAACAACAAAAAGATTTCGTATTTTTCTATCAAAAAAGGCACAGGATTGCTCCCGTGCCCGATTGTCAGATGATTTCACCAATCTTATTGCCTAATACAATAATCTCTCACTTTCTCAATTATGACAGGAAGGTTTTCAACAGGAAAGCTCGACGAAGTCAGGTCTTTTACAGGTACAAGTACAATATTATATTACTTATTATATATTATATATAATATATAATAAGTAAAAATTCTGCTAAATAAAATCGAGAAATGCTCTTGTCATAATTGAGAAAGTGAGAAAGTTGGACAAAGGTAAAGGGTGAAGGGAGGATAGACTCAAATACTCCCCCACTTCGCGCCACAAGAAACGGAAGGCACCGACTCAAAACGGGTCGGCGCCTTTGATGTTTAGAAACAAAATACCTTCAAGCAAGCTCGGTTCTTATCTCACTTAACCACGACCTTTTTACTAGTACCATCGCTGTAGCGGATGATGTTGAAGCCCTTCTGCAGCTGGTGGTGACGGATGCCGCCAGTGGTGTAGAAGGCGTTGACGGACTTGCCCTCGTCGGGCGTCCAGGTGTCGACCTCGGCAGCATCGATAGTGGTGGCGATGGCGATGGCACGATAAGCCTCGAGTTCGTCCTCGCTGATGATAATCCACTGCTGGGCGGTAGCGGTATTGGCGAAGCTGAAGTTGGCCTGGGTGACGGTGCCGATGCCGGTAACTGCACCATAGGCATTGGCGCCCATAGCCTTACTTTCGCCACTGCTGGCCCATGTGAACCAGTAGCCGTGGGTCTTGATCTTGTCGGCACCAGTACCGAGGGTGACGTCGGTGCGGTCGGGCATGAGCTGGAACTGCTCGCCGCTGGTGGGGGCTTCGAGTTCCTTCATGGTGATGGTGGTAGAGGCGTGAGAGAGGTACTTGCCCGTGGCTACGTTCTTGAACATGTAGTAGCCGGTCTTGGCGTTGAACTCCATATACCATGCTGCCGAGTCGCTGAGGACGTCGTCAGCGAGGTTGTACTTCCAGCCGGCACCTGTGGACGAGCGCTGGAAGAGCAGGCCTGCGCCCAGTCCGCGGTCTTTGTTCTTGCACATGAGGTAATACTTCTTGCTGTCGTCGAAGTTATAGGTATAGCCCGAGATGCCGTTGATGTCGCCACTGGTGGGACAGAGTCCGTCGATGAACAGGCCGTGGAGGATGCACATGCCGCCGATATACTGAATCTCGGTGTGCTTGTCCTTGTCGGCACCGTTGACCAGCCAGTCGTAGGAGATGGCGGCACCGTTGTTAGAGCCCCATCCCCAGCCGTGGGTCTTGTCGCCAGTGAAATAGACCTGCTGGCTGTCGTAGTTGTTTTCGAGGAAATGCAGCACATCGTTGGCCTCACGACCCAGCCATTTGCCTGTGGTGGTGCCCTCGCGGGTGTCCTTACAGCTATACCAGCGCCAGTGGGTGCCCACGCCTACGCCATGACCCGTTTCATGGAGCACGGTGCCGATGGCCTGATTGCCGGCATTGGGTCCGATGCGCATCCAGCCGCCATAGGAGCAGTCGGCCGTGGGGGTCTCAGAGCCATAGTGTCCAGAGAGCGTAAAGCCCTTAATACCAGTCCATTCATTGAAATAGTCGATGGTCTGCTTGATGGCTGTGCGACAGCGTGCGTTGGCAGCCTCGTCGGGTGCGCCCTCGTCCCATGTGCCGCTGCAAGTGCCCTTGGGATGGGTCACAATCTTGACCTCGTCGCCATAGGCCACGGTATAGGTTTTGTTCATGACATAGGGGCGCAGATAATAGACGGTAGAGGGCTCGAGGTCCTTGATGTGGAACATCAGGCCCTTGAGCGAGAAGACCTTGGTGGTGCGGTTGTCGAGCACGGTAGGATTATGCTCTGTGCTCCAGCAGACGCCACGCTCGAGGATGTCGGAGCCCATCATCTTGGCACGCATCAGGGCCTGGGTGGCTCCTGTGGCTACATAGTGGTTGGTCTCGGTGACCTGCGGAGCGGTGCCTGTGCCTGGGGTAGCGTTGGCCAGCTTGAAGGCCAGCAGGGCCTTGTCGAGGGCGGCAATCTCGTCGGCCAGCTGCTCGGAGGTGGCCTCAGAATTGACCACCAGCAGTTTGGCGGCATCGATGGCGGCCTTCAGGTCGGCAGCGCCAATGAGGGTATCGACATATTCGGCCTCTACATCGGCAATCTTCTGTGCCAGCGCGTCGTACTCGGCAATAGACTCCTTGGCCTGTGCCGTAGCATCCCTGAGGTCCATGCAGGCCTTCTGGAAGTCGGCATCGGGGGTCTCGACGGTGACGGCCTTAGCAGCGGTGATGGCTGTCTGCAGGGCGGAGGCAGCCACGGCCGACATCATGCTGGACTGCAGCGCCTCGGCCTCGGCTATCATACCAGTGAGAACGGCAATAGCCTCTGCGGCATCGACCTCGGCCACCAGATAGAGTCGGAAGTTATCGACGGCAATCCAGTTGCCCGTGGCATTCTGAGCCTCGAAGCCTATCTCCACCTCACCCATTATATTAATAAAGGTGACGGAATAGTCGTCGGGGGTATAGACGGGCTCACGGTCGTCGCCTGCAAAGATATAGGCGCCGGTGTTCTGCTTCGATGTGTTGTTCTGCGACAGGTTCTGGGCAGCCACCGTGAGCTTATACTGTCCGCGGGGCAGGTTCTTGAGGGTCTGCTTCACAGAGCCGTTGCCCACGCTGTTGCCCGAGGCGGTCCACTTCTCCATATAGTAGTTGCCGGCCTTCTTGGTAAACGAATTGTTACCTTGATGGCCCATACCGTCAACGCTCCAGGCGTTGGTGCCATTCTCAAAACTGGGATTCGTGATGTATTGCGTCTTGTCCTCCTGGGCAGAGACCAATACGGTGAACAACAGTAACAAGCTGGTAAGTAAGATTCTTTTCATATCATGCATAGTTAATTAGTTATTGTTTGCAAAGATAATAAAGATTGCGGAAATAACAAAATAATGTGGGTTTTATTTTGTTTTTTCCACATTTTGCACTAACTTTGCATCATGTTAGCATTGAAAATACTTTTCTGGATTTGCCTGGCGTTAGTGATCTACACCTATGTAGGTTACGGCGCCATCCTATACATTATTCTCAGAATAAAACGGCTCTTCGTAAGACGGGAGCTCACCCCTATCCTACCCCTCAACGAGGAGCTGCTGCCCAACGTGACGCTGATGATCTGCGCCTACAACGAGGCCAGCATCATCAAAGAGAAGATGGAGAACATCAGGCAGCTGAAAT
>Ga0310786_10002917_pt1 | contig 25421 bp, 21 predicted proteins | sample AusTroGonzalo_MG_FD_203881 | JGI IMG/M metagenome (GOLD analysis project Ga0310786, IMG submission 203881) | Bovine rumen microbial communities from tropical cattle in Woodstock, Queensland, Australia - Gonzalo_03 (v2) (version 2) | ecosystem: Host-associated > Mammals > Digestive system >...
CCAAGCGCGTACTGCCCCCAGAACGTGTCGCGCCCCATGTCCAGCGCCTCGCGCAGGACCTTCCTCTCTCCGGGCTTGAGCGGCTTGTCGGTTCCGTCGGTGGTCGCGGCGTACTCCATGACCTTGACGCACTGCTTCTGGCCCACGGTGAAGTGCCCCTGCGGGACTCGCCGCATCTTCTCAAGAAAGGCCGTCGATCCGTTCTTCCTCTCGGACGTCACCTTCTCCATCATGACGACGCTCTTGTAGTCGTCCATCTCGAAGTGCTTGAGCCACCCCAGGGAATCGTCCGCGTCGAGCTTCGCGAGCTCGCCCCACTCGCGCGACCACGCGCACTTGCCCTTCGTCAGTTCCTCGAAGTGGAACGGGCCCATCATCGACGCAAGCAGGTCGAAGCCCTCTCCGTACATGTCGGCGGCCTTCTCGCCGCTCTCGGACGCCGCCTTCCTGAACAGCGCCTCCGCCTGGTCCTTCCTCGCCGTGACCTTCGCAACGGCCTTCGCGAGCTTCTCCGGCGTGACGTCGCCGGGGACGTTCTCGATCTGCGCGAAGATGCGCGGCGAAGAACCCGGTGCATAGCAGGTTATCGCGGGGAAGCGCTTGGTCCGGACGAGGATGTTCTTGACCAATTCGTTGGCGGCCTTGGCCTCGTCCGTCGGCGAATCCATGTCGTCGAAGACGGCGAGGACGTACTTGCCTCCCGCCGCGCGCCTGAACTCGGCGCTCTCATACGCCTTGCGGACCCGCTCGCCGCTGACGCACCAGTCGCTGCCGGTCTGCAGGACGAGTATGCCCTTGCCGGAGCGCGCGGCCTGCGCCTCGACATTTACGTCCGCGGCGTCCGCGGACGCCAACGCCAGCGCAACCAGCGCGACGACGCACTGACGCATCAAAGCCGCACCCTTTCCGCAAGCGCCTTGAGCTTGTCCATGTCGCCCTTCCCGTTCTCGAAGGCAATCGGCCCCGAGCCGTAGCGCGGCACTATGTGGAAGTGCAGGTGCCTGACGGTCTGGCCCGCAGCCTCGCCGTTGTTCTGCAGGATGTTGAATCCGTCGCAGGGAAGCGCCTCCTTGAGGTGCGCGGCGACCTTCCTGACGCGCGCGAGCACCGCGGCGAGCGTGGCGTCGTCGGTGTCGAGGAGGCCCTCGCTGTGCGCCTTGGGTATCACAAGCGTGTGACCCTCGGAAAACGGGTTTATGTCGAGGTACGCAAGGACGAGCTCGTCCTCGTAGACTTTGAAGCAGGGGATCTCCCCCGCGCCGATCGCGCAGAATATGCAGTCGTTTTTCATGGCTCTATTATACCAAAAAAACGCCCCGCCCTGCACCTCTACAGACGCCAAACCGATGCATCAGCCCGGCCTGCCAAGAAGGCTTCGCATAGCGTCGGCGAAGCGTCCCGGGGCGAAGCGCATGGCGTTGGCGCGGCACCTGTCCGCGTGCCATGCACGGGACTCGAACTCCTCGATGGCGCCGCACAGCGAAGCGACGGTCGCCTCGCGGAAGAAAAGCCCCGTCTCGCCGTCCACGACCGTCTCGAGCGCACCGCCCCTCCCGAACGCAATCACGGGAGCGCCGGACGCCTGCGCCTCGACGGGGACGATCCCGAAGTCCTCGACGCCAGGGAATAGCAGCGCCCTGGCGCCGGCGTAGAGGCCGCGCAGCTCTTCGTCGGTGGCGGCGCCGCCGCCCGCGACCACGAGGTGCCGGCCCATCCGGCGGCACGCCTCCTCCGCCAGGTCAAGCCGCTTGTAGGCGACGGGCGCGCCGACGAACAGGTAGTAGTCGCCGGACGTCCGCTCCGCAGCGCCGAAGAACTCGACGCCGACCGGCGGATGCACGACGGTCGAGTCGCGCCCGTATATGCGCCTGATGCGCTCCGCGACGAAGGCGGAGTTCGCGACGAACTCGTCCACGGCCTCGGCGCTCTCGAGGTCCTCGCGGCGCAGGTAGCGCGTGAAGAGCTTCATCGAAAGCTTTCCTAGCGGGCCTGCGGAGCGGTAGTAGTCGTCGTGCATGTCCCAGAGGTAGCGCATCGGCGTGTGGCAGTAGCAGACGTGCCGCGCGCCCTTCGGCTTGCGGACGCCCTTTATCGGACCGGATTCGCTGGACACTATGAGGTCGTATCCGTCGAGATCCAGGCGGCGCGACGCCCGTGGCATCAGCGGCAGGTAGGCCTGGGGCTTGCGGCGCCCAAACGGCAGGCCAGCGACGAAGGACTCTCGCACCCTATGCCCCCAGAGCCGTTCGCGGGAAGCCTCCCCGAAACGATCAGGCAAGTAGGCGTGTGTGAATATGTCAGCCTCGGGCAGCAGTTCCGAGAGCGCCGCGAGGACCTTCTCGCCTCCGCGCACGTTCGTCAGCCAGTAGTGCAGCAGGGCTGTCTTCATGCAATCGCCTCCGTCATGAGCGATGCAAGCGCGGCCACGTCTTCGACGGGGAAGAGCCTGGCTGCGGAGTATCCCTTCAGCACGTCTCGGTTGCCGGGACAGTCGGACGCCACGATGCGGCGACCTCGCGCCACAGCCTCCAGGAGAAGGTACGGCATTCCCTCCCACCTGCTCGGCGCAACAAGGACACTGCCGCAGGTCATGTAGACGCCCGCATCCGGAATCTCGCCGGCGAACTCAACCAGGTCCGCGGCGCCCATGTCCTCCGCAGCGCGCCTGACCTCGTCGAACGTTCCTCCGCCGCCGACAAGAAGAGTCCTCCGCCCCGCCTTGCGCAACGCGTCCTGCGCCAGCGCAATTGCCGAAATCAGCACGTCCTGCCCCTTCTGGAAGTCAAACCGCGCAATGCAGACGAACGCGAATTCGCCAGGCCCGTAGCGAAGCCCTTCGACGGGATTCGCGAACTCCGCCGGGTCTACGGCATTCGGCTCGACGACGACAGGCAGGCCCGGTCCGTACAGACGCTGCACGTCCGTGGCGTCCGTCTCAGTCAGCGCGATCAGCCGGTGGCACTTCCGATAGAGCCGGCGCTCCAGCAAGAGGCGCAGCAGGCGCTTCAGACGGTTGGCGAGCGTCTTCGGAAGGAAATCGTACTTGCGCAGGTGTATTCCGTGGACGGTGAACACCACCTTGCCGCGCGGCTTCTTGAACGGGCAACGGAAGAGCTGGGCCAGCGCCTTGAGGTGGTTTGCGTGGATGACGTCCGCTCCCCACTCATCCATCTTCGCGGCAGTGCATTCTCCTTGATCCGAGAAGAAGACGCACGCCTCGTCTCCCGGGCGAGAGGCGATCTGCCGTCGGATGTACTCCATCCCGCCGCCTACGGAGTCTCGGTCAGTCAAATATGCAACCCGCACAGGCCAAAGCCCCTTTCTTTAGGATTCCGTGTCGAGGATCGTCCAGCAGCCCGCCGACCATGCGCGAACGCAGCTCTCGCCACAGCTTTCTGTCGAGCACCCGGTGGCGAATCCAGAGAAGCAGCGCGTCGCGCGTCACGCGGTCGTGGAAGTCCGAGAACTCGGGTCCGGGGAGAGCCTCGCGCAGAAGCCCGCCAACACGTGCCAAGTCCTCTACGCGTCGCCGTCCGTCCTGACTGTGCGTCACGGACAAAGCGCTTTCGCAATAGTGGTAGAAAGCCTCGTCAAGGACCGCAACCTTCTTCGCCTTCGCTAGCGCCTGGGCGGACATCATCAGATCCTCGCCCAGCACAACCGTCAGGTCTATGGAAAGCCCTTCCAGCAGCTCGCGCCGGAAGAGCTTGTTAACGAGGGCGTTGTATGTGTCACTGGGCCCCTTTGAATCAAAAGGCCTGAAGATGGACCTGCCGTCCGCTCCGTCGCGCACGATTCCGCAGCAGACGCAGTCCGCATGTTCGCGTTCGGCCGCCGACAGCATCTCCGCCACCGCATTTGGCTCCATCCAGTCGTCTGCGTCGCAGAAACCGACCCATTCTCCGGACGACCTCGCCAGTCCAGCCAACCGAGCGGCGACCGCAGTCTGCGGATCGTCTTCCGACGGAGCTGCGACGACAAGCTCCACTCCGCCTGCAGTCTGGGCGAGGACGGACGAACGAGCGCGCTCCAGAAGAGGCGTCTTGCCCCAGGCGGGGACAATGACGGAAACCTTCGCCATCAGCGCATCGCCTTTCCGGCAAGCCGCCTGAGGCAGAAGAACAGCCCCCTGTCGCGGAGCGTCTCCAGCGCGCGGGACACCTTGAAGCGGACGGGGCCGCGCCCCTTCCATGTATCCCGGGGGACGGCGGCTCCAAAGTCGTCCGCGGAACGCCCGGACAGGAATGCGAGAAGCTCACGGTAAGCGGAGAGCGTGCGGACCGAATGGAGGTGGTAGTCTAACGTCTCCCTAGCCAGCGCGCGCAGCGCCGCTTCGTGCGCCCCACACAGGCGACGCTTCGCCTCGAGTAGAGCGTCGTAGAAGCAGGTCGGCGACTCCGAGTTCGTGGACTGGAGGCTGCGGGGGTTGTTGACGCGGTATCCGACAAGCGACTTGTCGACCGCCGTGAAAGTGGAGGCCTTCGCCAACAGCTCCACAGCAAAGGCGACGTCATTTGAGCGGCGAATGGACTGGAATTGCATGCCATGCTTCTGCAGCAAGCTTCTGCGGACGGCCTTGTTCCAGGGCGCCAGACCAAGCGTAGTGAACCTCGCGTCGGCGAGTTCGTCGAGCGAGTGGGCCTTCCCGTCGGCCCAGGGAACGATGCGCTTCAGATATGGCATTGCCGTCCTATTGCCGAGCCGCGCATCGACTTCGTCTGCGCGGAAAGCCACTACATCCGCCCCGGTCCTTTCACCGGCGTCCATCGCAGCCTCTATGAGATCCGGGGCGGGCAAGTCGTCGGCATCCACAAAGAACACCCAGTCGCCGCGTGCCTGCGCAAGGCCGACGTTCCTCGCCGCGCCGGCGTTCTCCTCGCCTGGTGGCGGCGCAGACACTATGACCTCGAAATCGGACACCGTCTGGGCGGAGAGGCACGCCCGCGCATCCGCCAGATAAGGCGTATCGCCCCATGCGGGTATTATGACAGAAGCCTTCATGCGTCCTGCCTCCCGCAAAGAATGCGCTTCACCGTGAAGAAAAACCCCCTGTCCCTCAGACACCGGAACGCGTTGACGACCTTTTCGCAGAACGGATATACGAGCACCTCTCGCAGCATGTCGTATTCCGACGCGGGCAGTTCGCCCTTCGCCGCAGAAACCAGCTCCGGAATCGCCTCCGCCAACCTTCGCACGTGCAATTTGTAGACTGCGCGGCGGTCGCGCAGGGCGATGCGCGTACGCCTGTCCCATCCACCCCGCGACAGCAGCTCGCAGACATCGCAATAGCATGCAAGGTATCCGCGCAGATGCCGCATAGTAGGCGTCGAAGTGACGGTACTGCCAGCATGGACCTTGCGAAGATACAGCTGCCATGGACGGTGGCTCGCCCGCTCCGCCGACAGCATGACGCGCGTCATGAAAATGTTGTCCTCGTAGAAGATGCGCTCGCCAGGGAATCGGACGCCGTTTTTCTCAAGAAACTCCCTGCGGAGCAATACCAGGCATGGACTCACCGTATATTCCCGGTTGCCGAGAAATCGCGCAAACAGCTCTCGTCCAGACGAGACACCGGAATAGTCCTGCCTTCTAATGTAGTCCTCCGCGCGGACAACCGACGGAGACACGACAATGCCGGCGTCGACTCTGGTCTCCGCATCGAAGAAGAGCGCGTCCAGCCGCTCTCGCCCGGCCTCGGCGACCAACCGCTCCAGCGCATCGGCGGACGCCAGCTCGTCGTCGGCGTCTGCGAACAGAACGTATTCGCCCTTTGCCTCTTCGAGCCCCCGGTTGCGCGCCGCGCCCTGCCCGGAGTTCTCCGGCTGGCGCAGGATCCTAATGCGTGGATCCTGCTCCGCCAGTTTCTCAAGGATTTCCACACTTCCGTCCGTCGAGCCGTCATCGACACAGACGACCTCGATTTCGCGCAGCGTCTGGCTAACGACAGAATCAAGGCACGCGTGCAGGAACGACGCGACATTGAACACAGGGACTATGACGGAGACGCGCACGATCAGACATGAGTCCTAAAGGGAATCTTCTGGAAGAGCCTCGTCAACTGCGCCCATATCATTGGAATGACAAAGTCAAAGGCGGCGGATATGACGAAGGTAGCTGCAAGGCACACAAGGAGATAGCCATACTTGTGGGCCTTTGCAAAGTCTGTCGGCTGAAGGACGACCATAGGCAGCCTCTGGAGGATATAGAGCGAAAACAGATGCCTCCCGCAATAGGACAAAACGGCATTGCGCGAGATGACCTTTGCCGAGATCAAGACAATGGCAAAGGCGAACGCGAACGAGGCGCCGGAGCAGACAAGCGTCGACTTCCAGTGTGGCTGAAGCAAGCAAAAAGCCAGAGCAAAACCCACCAGCCCCACCGCCCAGGCGCGGTGGTTGGATAGGAATATCTCGTCGAAATGCCTTTTCCACCCGTAGAACCATGCTCCGGCGACATAGGCCATGAGCGTGTTGTAGCAATAGGTCGGACGGGCTGTCGACAGGATCGCCATCAGCACGATCGTCAACAAGGTCAGCGCAATCAATGGCGCATGTGGATAACGGGGATGGTTGAACGCCCAGAACGAAAGGAAGGTCAGGACATACAACAGCACTATCGCAAAAATATACCAATTGCTGTTGCCCACAGACTTCCATCCAAGAATGCTGAGCCAGACATGCGAAGCCGGAAAGACCTTGCCCATGCGGTAGCGCTGAACAACGACGTAAATCATAACTGCGACAGCAAACTGGAAAAAGACCTTCAGTATCCTCTGCGTCGGCATCGACAGCAAATATGCCTCTCCCTTGCGTCGGATGGAGGCGACGATGCCATATCCCGAATAAAAGAGAAACGGCACGACAATCATCTGCCCCAGAAACTTGCGCGTGCTCAGATACCCGGCGTCAAGTCCGCCTCCCAGCGGAACATATTGGCAGAAATGGGACGCAAAAACAAGGACAAGGAAAAGCCCCTTGATCGGCTGTATCTCATCCCTTCCTATGTACCGGTCAAGATGGAATCCGCGCACGCTAAAACTGCACGGCACAAAGAACAACAGCAGAAGCACTGCAAGCAGGATGGTCATTTCGCGTCCTCACTTTCCCGACTTGATCTTTTCCATGTCGCATATCCGCTCGTAGACGCGACGTGAGTTTTCAGTGTCGTGGTACCGGAAGAACGCCTCGACCCGCGCTTCATAGAGCGGCTTGATCCTGCACCCCGTCTCCATATATTCGACAAGCCGGTCCACCGTGCCTTCCAAAGTGGTCTCGACCTCTCCGAAGCCATCTCGCCCACAGTCGAAATAGCCCTTCTTGAGGGTATGCATCCCGGAGTAGAACATGTCGGTGTCGAACTGCGCGTAGACAATCGGCTTTCGCAGGTAGGCGAAGTCGAAAATCGCCGAGGAATAGTCCGTCACCGCGATTTTTGCCTTGGCATAGGCATCGCGATAGCTAAGCTCGGCGTCGGCGAACTCAACGACATCATTCCTGTCAAAGAAGGCCGTATGCTGCCTCAGGTTCGGATGCGGCACAAACAGAATCTTGTAATTCGCCTTCCGGCAGGCCTCCATGAGGCGCGGATGGTTGATCAAGCCGTTGTAGAACTTGAAGTAGTCCGTCTTCGTGAAGTTGTCGCACGGCGTCCATGTACTCGTGGCGGGGTCAAAGCCGCTGACGACATACCTCCTCCAAGTCGGCAGCAGCAGTATGCAATTCTCCTCCGCATGATAGAGCCGGTCATACCTCGGGAACCCCGTCAGCCACACACGATCTTCGGGATAACCGTAATCATCGCCCTGGATAGACTTCCATTCTGGTTCGACTACCGTCACAAAGCCCTGAATATCCTTGGACCAGCGGTCTAGCCATCCGGACAGATTATGCAGGGTTATACCATGCTGCAGGAAGACGAAACTCGTATGCACAAGCAGGTCCCGATATGGCTCGGCATGTCCGAAGAACGGATTGATCACAATGCCGTCGGCCTGCGAGGACACGACCATGTCGCACAACAGGTGCAACATCTTGTGCGCATACGAAAGCGCACCGACGACAGGCCCGACGCGACGCATCCTGGCATAATCGGGCGACGACTTCGATATGATGAACTTTGAGGCGAACCGGCGCTTCTTCTGCGCGCGCACAAACTTGTACAACGCCTCTCCGTTGTCGTCCGCTCGGCCAAACCTGTCGGAAAACAGCACGAGCGGCCTGCGCTTGAAGGGCCGGATCAGGTGATACAGCATCCGGACGAACACGGCCTTGCGCGCCCCCAGATACGAAGAATGCCACAATTCACGGCAAAGCGACAGCTCGCGGCGGACATTCTTTGCCAACGTCAAAGGTTCTACAAAGAGCTTGTGCCGCTCTTTGACCGTCAGCATCCAGTCTCCAGATGTCCAATAGGACTTGCGGAAGCAATTCGAGACCGGCGAATGCGGTCCGAAGGTCAACTCCCTGACCAGGGCGATTGTCTGGCACCCCCCCAGCTGGACGCCGAAGACCACCTTGGCCACCTTGCCGCGATTCAACGGAATCGACACCTTGAATCCATTGTCCCTGAACACAAGCTTGTCCATCGCCGTCCGCCCCGAGGTCCTGTTGACCTTGGCCAGCTGCGATTCGCATTGAGGATTGACCCGCACGCATAGATTGATCTTGGGCAGGCCGTCCACCACCCATGCGGGCAACGAACCTTCAACCTCCAGGCAGTCGCCCTTGAAGGCAACAAATTCGATTCGGACAGAGAGATAGCTGAGCTTGGCGACGACAAAATCGTCATAGCAAAGGTTGACATCGGTGCGAGTTGGCTCTATTGCCAACGCCGAGGCATTCGCCCGCATGCCACACGCCAGCAATTTGACGTCGGAACCGATGTGCCGCTGCGCGCATATTACCGGGACGTCTATGTAAGAAACGGCTTTCTCGAGCAGCTCCTTGTAGGTTGCAGCGACCTCGTCGCCGAGGAACTCCTTTGGCACGACGGGAATCTTGATGCGCCACTGAAGATCATACATGCAGGCAAACTGGATAAAGCGCGGCACTTTGCCACATGCCGACCGATACTCCTCCAGGATCTCAAGATGAAAGTATTCCATCACGGGAAGGTACCAGTTCAACCGCTTGACCGAGTTCTGTATCGCGGAGCTTCCGGCCGCACGTTTGCGATATAGATAACGGGCCTCGGCCACGACCCCGAGCTTTTGCTTCAAAGAAGATATCTTCAACGCGCATTTTGCGTCCTCGGCATAGGCAAGGCGCTCGTCAAAGCCAAACTTGCGCGCAAGGTCGGTCCGGACAAACGACGCAGACATCGACAGCTGCGGGCAGTTCCACTCTTCCTTCAAGTCAATGATCCGCGTGCCCTTGTCGAACTTGTAGTTCAGGATGTGCGGATTGGTTGCCGCGTCAAAAAAGTACAGCGGAATGGCGGCAATGTCTATTTCGTCCTCGTGGGCATCGAGAAAGCCACAAGCCAGGCGACAGGTACTCGGCGTCAGCTTGTCGTCCGAATCGGTAAACGTCACGTACTTGCCAAGCGCAAGCTTCAGCCCCGCGTTCCTGGCCGACGCCACGCCTGCGTTCTCCTGGTGTATGACCTTGATGACCGCCGGATGTTTCGAGGCGAATTGATCGCACAATTCACCGCTTCTGTCGACGGATCCGTCGTCCACCAGAATCAGCTGAAGGTTCTCCCGGCCAATATCCTGCTTAAGGATGCTCTCCACCGCCTCCGCCAAGAAATCCTCGGCATTGTAGACGGCCATCACCACCGAGCAGAGCACAGGCCGCAAAGACACTTTCTCCTCCAGAGAAGCCACTTTCCCCTCCAAAGAGGTCACTTTCCCACCAAGAGAGGTCACTTCCCCACCAAGAGAGGACACTTTCCCCTCCAGGTCCGAAATCTCCTGCTTGTCCTTCGCAGTCTGTCGCTCCGCCTGCGCCAGCTCGCCCTTGACTGCTGTCAGACTCTTCTGGAGCTGCCCTGCCTTTGCCTTCTGTGCCATCAACTCCCCTCCCCGGTCATTCCTTTCCTTCATCATCTTCAGCAACAAAGGATAAGGCGAGACATTGTCCCGAATGTATTCATAGATGACTCGATCCGCAGAATACAGGAATTCATCCTCCTTTAGGCTGCCGATGTCGAATTCCTCAAGCAACCGGTCGTGGATGCATCCATACAGCTCCCGGAAAGGCTCTTCCTGCGTCTGCGAAAACAGATTGTACCGGGCATGCGCCAGGGCCAGATTCGCAAATGCCACCCGGCACGATTCATATCGGCCAAGCGCCTTAAGCTTGTTACGAACCTCCAGCAGGGCCTCCGCAAAGCACATCGGCGTTTTGCTGTTGCCGGACTGCAATCCGTCAACTCGACCCACCCGATAGCAATAATACGCCTCACGCAAAAAGCAGATGCGCTCGGACAGCATCAGCGCAAGGGACACGAACGACAGGTCGTTTGCACGCTCCAGGCTCTGGAAGCTAAGCCCCAATCGACTGATGTACTCCCTTGAAAAGAGCTTGTTCCAGACGGAAACCCCGCAAATCGGCACAAGGCGAGAGCCTTCCTGCGCCGCAGTGCGCGGTTGCTCGGCATCGCACATCGACACCGGAAGCATCTCCGTCCTCGTAATCTTCTCCAGATTGGCATTGAACAGATGCTTGCCCGAGCACACGACCTCTGCGGAATACCGATCTGCATACGCCACCATTCGTTCGTAGAACTCCGGCTGGGCAAAGTCGTCCGAATCGACGAAGCCAAGGTATGTACCTGTTGCCGCAGCCATGCCGACGTTGCGCGCGGCGCCGGCATTTGTGTGTTCATGGAGCAATATCTTGACACGGCTGTCTTTTGCCGCATATTCCCTTAGGATTGCAGGGCTGCCGTCCGTCGATCCGTCGTCAACGCAGATTATCTCGATGTCGCGCAACGTCTGGTTCACAACAGAATCCAGGCACTGCCGAAGGTACGCTTCGACATTGCACACCGGAATTATGACGGAAACCTTGGGCACCCTTTACGCTTTCGGATTTTGGGGATATTATACCATAAATTTGCCGCCTAGTCCGTCTCCCTCGTCCCGCGCCGGGGCAACTCAGGAAAGCGGCTTGCCGATCTTGGGGACGGAGGCCATGAGGTATCTGGTGTACTCCTGCTTCGGGTTCTTCAGCACCTCGGCGCAGGTTCCGGACTCGACGATGCGGCCCTTGTTCATGACGATTATGCGGTCGGCGACGTGCTGGACGACGCCGATGTCGTGCGTGATGAATATGATGCTCAGCCCCAGCTTCTTCTTAAGTTCGGAGAGGAGGTCCAGCACCTGCGCGCGGATGGAAAGGTCGAGCGCCGAGACCGCCTCGTCACAGATGAGCAGCTCCGGCTTGAGCGCGATAGCCCGCGCGATGCAGAGCCTCTGGCGCTGTCCGCCGGAGAACTCGTGCGGGTAGCGGTCCAGCGTGTCCGCCGGCATCCCCACGGCCTCCAGCAGCTCCGCGGCCTTTGCGCGGCGCTCGTCCTTCCGGCAGAGCCCGTGGTACACCATCCCCTCCGTCAGTATCTCCATCACCGTGTGGCGCGGGTTCAGGGAGGCCTGCGGGTCCTGAAAGACCACCTGGACCTTGCGGCGGTACGCGAGCATGTCTTCTCCGCCGACCTTTGTGATGTCCACTCCGTCCACCTTTATGGAGCCGCCGCAGGGCTTGTTGAGCATGAGTATGGCGCGGCTGGTCGTGGACTTGCCGCAGCCTGACTCGCCGACCACGCCAAGGGTCTCGCCCCGCCTGAGGTCGAAGCTCACTCCGTCGACCGCCTTCACGTATCCGGAGACAAGCCCGAATATCCCCTTCCTGACCGGGAACCAGACCTTGAGGTCGCGCACTTCTAGTATGTTGTCCATGTTCACCCCCTGTATCCGTCAAGAACCGTTTCGCGCGGCTTACTGGACTGCCTGGGATAGTCGAGCGTGTAGTGCAGCCCGCGCGACTCGCGCCGCCTCTGCGCGCATCGCACTATCAGCTCCGCGCAGACGGCCAGGTTCCTGAGCTCCAGCGTGTCCGGCGTGACCAGGTAGCGGAAGTAGTAGTCGCGTATCTCCCTGCGAAGGGTCTTAAGCCTGCGCGCGGCCCGGGCGAGCCGCTTGTTGGTGCGGACGATGCCGACGTAGTCCCACATGAGCCTGCGTATCTCGTCCCACATGTGCGCCACGAGTACGGCCTCGTCCGGCGAGACCGCCGCGCCGGTCTTCCAGGCCGGGATCTCCGGCGCCTTCCCGCGCGGGAAGGACTCCGGATGCGGCCCGAGCCGCGCCGCCGCCAGCCGCGCGCACACGAGAGCCTCCATCAACGAGTTCGACGCTAGTCGGTTGGCGCCGTGCAGCCCGGTCGACGCGCATTCGCCGACGGCGGAGAGCCCGGGTATGGACGTGGCGCCGTCCGGCGTCGCCTGTATTCCGCCGCACATGTAGTGTGCGGCCGGGACGACGGGTATCAGGTCCTTGGCCATGTCGATCCCGAACTCCATGCACTTCTGGTAGATGTTGGGGAAGCGCGTCATGAGGTAGGTGCGGCCCTTCTTACGTATGTCGAGGTACACGCAGTCGTCGCCGGTGCGCTTCATCTCCGAGTCTATCGACCTCGCCACGATGTCGCGCGGCGCGAGCGACCCGCGCGGGTCGTACTTCTTCATGAACTCCCGTCCGTGCCTGTCCACGAGCACCGCGCCCTCCCCGCGCACGGCCTCCGATATCAGGAACCGTCTGGCGAGCGGATGGTAGAGGCAGGTCGGGTGGAACTGGATGAACTCCATGTTCTCGACCTTCGCCCCGGCGCGCCAGGCGAGGGCGATTCCGTCGCCGGTCGCCGTGTCGGGGTTGCATGTGTAGAGGTACACCTTGCCGCACCCTCCGGTCGCGAGCACCGTGTTGGGGGAGCGCACCGCGTATATCTCGCCGGTGGCCTTGTCCAGCACATACGCGCCGACGCACCTGTTCGGCCCGCCGAGCCCGATGCGCCTGGTCATGACGAGGTCTATGACGATGGCGTTCTCCCGGACGTCTATGGCCTTCACGCCCCTGACGCGGCGGATCATCGCGGCCTCGCACTTCTCGCCCGTTATGTCGCCCGCGTGGAATATCCTGCGCGCCGAATGCCCGCCCTCGCGCGTCAGGTCCCAGGAGCCGTCGCGCTTCTTCGCGAAGCGGACGCCGCAGTCGATTAGGTCGCGGATGCCCTCCGGCGCGTGCTCGCATATCTTGTGGACGACTTCGGACCTGCCAAGCCACGCGCCGGCGATCATCGTGTCCCTCGCGTGCTTGTCGAACGTGTCGGCAGGGTCCATGACGCAGCATATCCCGCCCTGGGCGAAGTTCGTGTTGCAGTCGCGCATGCGGCCCTTCGTCACGACGAGGACCCGTCCGTAGCTCGCGAGGTGCAGCGCGCTCATGAGGCCGGCCATGCCGGACCCGACGACGAAGTAGTCGCAGTCTACGGTCTTCATGGCGGCGCCCTACCTCCAGGCCTCCCCGCCGCCGAGCCCGGCGAGCAGCGCATAGCCGACGAGCGCTAGGGCGAGGGCCGCCGAGCCGTGGCGGCGCATCTGGCGCGTTGGCGCCGGAGGGTCGATGACCTCCGGCTCGAGCGCCTGGCGCTTCCTGGCGGACTCACGGCGGATCATCCACATCTGGACGATGCTGAGGACCTGCGACAGCGTCCAGTAGAGCGAAAGCGCCGAGGCGAAGTTGTAGAACATCACGAGCATCATGAGCGGCATGAACACAGTCATCATACGCTGCTGGCTCGCGTCGCCGGCGGACGGCGTGAGCTTGCTCTGGAGGAACATCGTCGCCGCCATCAGGAGCGGCAGTATGTTCAGGCCTCCGAACGGGAACCACGACGCGAAGAGGTGCTCCGGCTCGGAGAGGTCCGCAATCCACAGGAAGCCCGCGTACCTGAGCTCGACGGCCGCGCGGAGGACGTTGAACAGCGCGATGAAGACCGGTATCTGGATAAGCATCGGCAGGCACGAGCTGAGGGGGTTTACCTTCTTCTCCCGGTAAAGCGCCCAGGTCTCCTGCTGCATCCGCTGCGGGTTGTCCTTGTACTTCGCCTGGATCTCCTTCATGAGGGGCTGGATCTCCTGCATCTTCTTCATCCCCTCGGTGGACTTGCGGGTGAGAGGCCAGAAGACGAGCCTCACCAGGATCGTCAGCAGGATGATTGCGATGCCGTAGCTCGGTATCACGGCATGGAACGTCGTGAGGAGCCACACGACCGGATAGCAGATCCAGCGCCACATGCCGAACTCCATAACGTCCTTCATGCCGAGGTCCCAGAGAAGCGACTGCTTCTTGGGGCCTACGTAGAACACGCTCTTCATCTCTGTCGCCTCGCCGACGTTGAACACGGCCCTGGCGGATATCCGCCCGGGGCGGTAGGCCGCCGACTTGAGGTCGCGCTCCACGTCCGCCGCGAACCCCTTGTTCTGCGCCGTGTTGCTCGCGAGCGCCACGACGAAGAACCTGTCCTTGAGGGCGATCCAGCGCTGGGCGGACGGGTACAGTACGCTCTTCGAAGCCCAGTCCGGCGGCCCGGCGGGCTTGCTGCATCCGCACCCGCCGGCGATGCCGCCGACGAGGAACGGCTTGAGGGGGGAGTCGTCGTCGCCATGGTGGACGACGCCTTCCTTGCCCTTCCCGGCGTCGAGCGCCCAGCTGTCTACGGAGAGGATGTCGTTCGCGGAGTGCCCCATGTCCATCGAGCCAAGCGACAAGGTGAAGTCGCTCGGGCCCAGGTTGAACCAACCGTCGTCGAACTCCACCCTGTAGCCTTCGGAAAGCGTGACCTTCCTCGGCCCGAACTCGTTCTCGAAGACGACTTCCGTCGCGGTCCTCTCCTTGACTCGGAACACCATTATGCCGCCGCCGACCCCGACGTCCGCGAGCCCGCCGACCTCGCCCAGCGGGCTCTTCGAGAAGTCCAGCTCGACGGCGGGATTCTCCTCGCTGATCTCGCCGAGCTTCTGCGCGTACTGCTTGAGTGTGGCCTTCTTGACCACGCCGCCCCACGTCGAGAGCTCCAGCCGAAGCTCGTCGTTCTCGAGGACCACGATCTCCTCCGGCGTATCCGGAAGGGCCTTCTTGGGCCTCTCCTCCGCCGGCTTGGCCGCGGGTTCGGCGGCCTGCCGCCGCACGGCTGACGAAACGGCGTTCGTCGACGCGGCCGCCTGCGCCTTCGCCGCCTGCGGCGGATTCCTGCGCGCCGCCTCCCTCTTTGCGCCGACGCTCGAGAACAGGCACCACACCAGTGCCAGCCCCAGAAGAAGGCTGATGATCTTTTCCTGCTTGTTCATGTCAGTTTCCCGTCATTTTTCCGTTCTGGTTCTTCGACCTTGGCTCTCCACCGCCATCTCCCCTTCGGCGGCACGGGATCGTATCCGTGCGCGCCGAACGGATGGCACCGCAGTATCCTCCAGAGTCCGAGCAGAGCGCCCTTCACCGCTCCGTGCGTCCTCAGCGCCCCGATCATGTAGTTCGAGCACGACGGCTCGAACCTGCACGCCCCGCCCATGAGCGGGGAGAGCGCGATCTGGTATCCGCGCACAAGCGCAATCAACGCGCCCGATGCAAGTCGCGAGAGAAGAGGCACTTCATCTCCTCCTGCACGTCGGCGCATCTCCTGCCGGCGATCGCCGCGCGCGCTATGAACACCCACTCAGTCCGCTCCGGCGCGGAGCCTTCCTTCGCGAGAAGGCGGTAGGCCTCGCGCATTAGGCGCTTCGCGCGGTTGCGGTCGACGGCGTCGTGGAAGGTCTTCCTTGAAACGACGACGCCGGCCATCCGGTCGGCGTCGGGGGACGAAAGACGCCACGCGACTAGGAGACGCCCCTTTACGGAACGCCCCCGGTCGAAGACTCTCTTGTACTTCGCGCCGGGGAGTCGCGTGGACATTTTCTCGTGCCTCAGACCTGCGTAAGGCGCTTGCGGCCCTTGGCGCGACGGGCCGCGAGGACCTTGCGACCGCCTTTCGTAGCCTTGCGGGCGCGATACCCGATCTTCCTTTTCCGCTTGATCTTGGACGGCTGCCATGTCATCTTCATGTTTTTCGTATCCTTTCGAATGGAAATTGAATGTATATTGTATCATAACCGCCGCGGGACTTCAAGGGGCCCCGCGAGGTCACTTCGAAAGCTTCGCCTTCAACTCCTTGACCTCGGCCTTGAGCTTCGCCACGATCTTCGGCAGCAGGACCCTTCCGCCGAAGTCCTTCATCGACTCTGCGGGAGCCCCGATGACGTACTTGACGGATCCGTCCAGTGTCTGCGGGACGCCGGCCTGCGGGCCGACCTGCACGCCGTCCGCGATCTTTATGTGTCCCGACACGCCGGCCTGCGCCCATATCAGGCACCCGTAGCCTATCTCGGTCGAGCCGGCGACGCCGGACTGCGCGATAAGGCCGGAGTAGCCCTTCACCTTGACGTTGTGCCCGATCTGGACGAGGTTGTCGATCTTCGTCATGGGGCCGATGTAGGTCCGTCCGATGCGCGCGCGGTCGATTGTCGTGTTGGAGCCGATTTCGACTCCGTCGCCGATCTCGACTATGCCGAGCTGGGGAATCTTCTCTATGTACACCGTCCCGTCGTCGCGGCGGCCGTTGTTGAAGCCGTATCCGTCGCCGCCGAGCCTGACGCCGCAGTGGATTATGCACTCGCTGCCGACGATGGTCCCCTCCCGCAGGGTGACCTGCGGGTAGATGTGCGTCTTCGCGCCGACCCTGCAGCCCTCGCCGATGAACACCTGAGCCTCGACGACCGCGCCGTCCGCGACCACCGCGTTCTTTTCGACGACCGTGAAAGGCCCGATGTGCACGCCCTCGCCGATCTTCGCCGACGGATCGACGACGGCGGTCGGGTGCACGCCCGGGGCGCGCACCGGCTCCGGGGGGGCGAACATCTTAGCCGCGGCCATGCACGCGCGGTTCGGGTCCGCGACCCTTATCACGGTGCAGGGCGCGCCGTGGCTCCATTCCGGCGGCAGCAGGACCGCGGACGCCTTAGTCGACTGCACCAGATTGACGTGCTTGGGGTCCTTGCAGAAGCTCAGGTCGCCGGGGCGGGCCTCCTCCAGCCCGCCGCAGGCGACGATGTCGACGTTAGGGCCCTCGAGCGTCCCGCCGAGGAGCGCCGCGAGTTCACTTGCCTTCATCCTTCTCCTTAGCCCTGGCGGCCTTGGGGTCGACGCCCATGCTCTTGAGCACCTCGTCCGTCACGTCGAGGTCCTTGGTCGCGAAAATCGCGGCGGACGCGTCCACGATCAGGTCGTATCCGTTCTTGTCGGCGAAGTCCGCGACCCGCTTCTTGAGGTCGCTCGCCTGCGACTTGAGGAGGGTCGCCTCCATCTTGGCGAGCTCCTGCTGGTTGTCCATGGCCCTCTCGCGCATCTTCTGCTGCTGCTGGACGAAGCGGCGCTGGACTGCCGCAAGCTCCTTCTCGGACTTCTCCTTGGCGGCTGCGGCGAGCATCGGGTTCTGCAGCTCCTCGGCGAGCTTCCGGCCCTCCTCCTGCATCTCGTCGAGTTTCTGCTTCATCGCCTCGAGCTCCTTGCGGTAGTCCTTCTCGGTGTTTGTGAGGAGCTCCTTGTTCGTCTCGTAGCTCGAGTGGTTCCTGACCAGGAGGAGCATGTCCACCGTGCCCACCTTGAGCCCGCCGAACGCGGAGGCCGCGGCGAGCGCCGAAGCTGCGATTGCTGCTGTGATCTTCATTGCTGTGTTTGTCCTTTCGTGTTTTAGAAGTCGTACCCGATGGTGAAGCTGAACACCTCCTTGTCGGCGTGGTCGGGCTTCTCTATCGGCGTCGCGAAGTCGAGGCGGATCGGGAACATCGGTATGTCGATGCGGATGCCGAGGCCGACGGACCACGCGAAGGTGTCGCTCACGTCGAGGTCGAACTCGTCCTCTCCGACGGCGCCCAGGTCGCTGAACGCCGCGAGGCGCAGCATCTTGACGACCGGGACCGTGTACTCGAAGTTCGCGCAGAAGAGCGTCTGCCCGCCCCACGGTATGTAGGAGTTCCCGAGATCCCCGTCAGGGTCCTTGCCGCGGATCTTGCGGGCCATCGGCGAGACGTTGCGGTATTCGACGCCGCGGACGGACCTCGGGCCGCCGAGGAACATCCTGTTGTAGATCGGCACGTCGCTGGACAGCGCGTCGATGGTCTCCGCGCGGAGGGCGGCCAGGAAGACGTGGTCCCTGAGCCAGCTGCCCTCGGACACCAGGCCCCGCCACGGCGAGAAGTACGAGCGGTGGCTGAAGCCGAGCCGCCAGTATTCGTTGTCGCCGCCGCCGAGGTCGAAGAAGACGTTCGACCGGCTGCCACTCGTCGGGATGCGCGGCCTGTCGAGGGTTGCCCTGCTCCAGAAGAACCGCACTACGCCCTCGAACGCGTCGCCGAAGCGGTCGTCCTCGCCGCCCTTATGCGTCAGGGAGACCGGACGGCCCTTGTACATCCAGTACCCGCGCTCGGGGTCGTCGAACTCGATGTACTCGCCGGAGAACCTCACGCCGAAGCTCCCGAACGGCTTCCACGTCGGCCAGAACTTGACTGGATACGAAAGCGTCACCGCCCCGCCGGAGCGTATCAGGTCGTACTCGTCGTACCACCTCTGGCGGCGGTACGCGCCGACGGTCAGTTCGAGCTGGCGGTCGAACAGCCATGGTTCGGTCACCTCCGCCTCGTACGTCTGGATGCGTGGGCCGGCGGCCACGTACAGGCGGGCCTTCTGCCCGCCGCCGCGGAAGAGCTTCGTCGGGGCGAAGATGTCGAAGTTCGACTGCTGGACCTCCGCGGAGACGAAGACCGAGTCGACGGAGCTCGCGCCGACGCCGACCATGAAGCTGCCGGTGTTCTTCTCCTCGACCTCGTACACCAGGTCGCGGTATTCCGCGCCGTCTGCCGTCTTGCCGAGCGACGTCTCCTTGAGGTAGTACCTGACGCGGGAGAAGTAGTTGAGGTTCTCAAGCCTCTTCTGGCTTTCCTCGGCGTGGTCGACGAGCAGCTTGTCTCCGGGGCCGAGGCGTATCTCGCGGCGGATGACCTTGTCCTTCGTGTAGTCGTTGTCCTTTATGAGTATCTGGTTGATGACGACTGGGACGCCCTCCGTCACCTTGAACACGATGTCCAGCGCCGTGCCGTCGTCAGCGCGGGGCGTCCACTTTACGTCCACCTTCGTGTCGGCGAGCCCGATGTCGCCGGAGCCCATCGTGACGGCGATCCTGTGTGCGGCGTCGGCAAGCACCTTCGCCCCCGCCACGCTCCCGACCTCCGGCAGTTTACTGGCCTTCGCGACCTCCGCGACCGAGTAGCTCGTGACGCCCTCGATCTTCATGGACCCTATCGTGTAGCGGGGCCCCTCGAACACGTCGAAGTGCAGGGCATGGGTCTCGCCGTCCTCGCCGAACACGTACTCCGGCACGGAGACGGTCGCGTCCAGGTAGCCGAGGTCGGCGTAGTGGGTCTTGGCCTTCTCCGCCGCCTGGGCCAGCTGGTCTGGGGTGACTGGGTCGTCGGCGAACCAGCCGACGGGGTTCCACCACGGATACACACCGATCGCCTCCCTGAGGTCGCCCTGCTCCACGGACTCCGCCCCGTCGAACACGTATTCAGCTATCTTTATGCGCGCGCCCTCGTCGACGATGAACGTGACGGTGCAGTTGTCGCCGCCGGGCATCGCCTTCGCCACCGGCGTCACCTTCGCCACGGGGAAGTGCTTCTTGCGGTAAAGGTCGCGGACCTTCGCGGCCGCCTCGGCAAGCTCCGCCTCGCCGTACAGGCAGCCGTCCTTGAGCCCCGACTCGGACGCTATCTTGGACGCCCCGTAGAAGTCGTTGCCCTTGACGACGAGCGGCCCCTGGTAGCGCATCTTGCGAAAGACGCTGAAGGTCACAACCACGCCGTCCGCGGTCTCCTCGGCGTTCGCGAAGATGTCCTGGTACGCTTTGGACGCCTTAAGCGAGTTGACGTCCCGGGTGACCGTCACTGGGTCGTAGACGGTTCCAGGCTTGGTCTGGCAGCGGGCCAGCACGGCCCCTGCGTCGCCGCCAAATCCGTCCAGGACGTTGACCTTGACATCGACGACGTCAGCGGCGCGGACAACTGCTGCGGCGAGGGATGCAATCAGTAGTAGTCTTTTCATGATGGTGTGTATTTTACCAAATTTACGCGCCCGTGGACGCAGACAGGAACTCTTTTATCACTTTCTTGTAGGCCGCCCGGTCCGGGCATTCCTCCACCGCGGACTTGCCGATTCCCGCGGGGACGACGATGGAAGAGGCCCCCGTGGAAAGCCTCCAGGCATCCAGTCCGAAGAGTATTCCGTCCGCCTGCGACAGTATGTGGTGGCTGTGCGACAGCCCGTCGAGAGCCCCGCACTCGGCAAGCGTCCGGCAGACGAGCTCCTGGTCCGACTCCTTCATCAGCCCCTTCTCCACGGCATAGGCGCAGTCTATGCAGATGGCGATCGGCACGGCGTACCCATGCGGCAGCTTGTATCCGCTCATCGACTCCAGCCGCAGCGCGCTCCACTCGGCGAAGTCCGTCGGCCCCTTCTTGACGCGGGACTCGATGCAGGCGCACATCACCTCGGCCATCGCCGCCATGTCGCGCGCCTTTAGCGCGGCGGCGTTCTTAACGACCTTCTTGAACAGGGACGCGTCAGACGCAGCCGCGTGGCGCACGACCTCGCCGAGCCCCCCGCGCCAGACGCCGTCAAGCACCGTGCCCGCAAAGGACATGTCGACGACGACAGCTGACGGGTGGCTCGGCACACGCAGTGCGTCCTTGACGCCGTTCAGGTCGATGGCCGCGAATTCGGCGTATGCCGCGTCCACCATGGCGGCGGGCGTCGTCGGCATCCTGACGAGCTTCAGTCCGCCGCGAACCTGGCGCGCGGCGTAGCCGGCGACGTCGAGGATCGTGCCGCCCCCTATCACGAGCATCACGTCGTTTGCGCCGACTTTCGCGTTGACCGCCGCCGAGGCAAGCTTCCTGACTCCGTCCATGTCGTCGGCCTTCACCTTCTCGCCGCCGCCGAGTACTACCGGACTGCCGACGAGCTTGATGCCGTGCGTCTGGACGTAGCGCCCGATCTTCGTGCCGAGCCCCTCGGTCCTGTGCACGACGTTGGCGTCCGCCACGAGCATCACATGCGGCTCCTCCGCCCCCGTGATGCCCTTAAGCACGCCCGCCAGCGCGGGATTCTCCGCGTCGAAGACGTCTTCTACGACCTTGACTTCGTAGCCGCCCTTTTCCGCCCATGAAACGGAAAGACCCTTTTTCTCTCTTGTCGTTGCCATGCCTTCTCCTTTTGAATGCCCTACGCACGGCGCCCGGAAGCGCCCTCCGCCCGTGCCAGCAGCTCCGCCGCGTGGCGCATCACCACAGGCGTCGGCTCATTCCCGCCAAGCATCCGCGCGATCTCCCTGGCGCGGGCTTCGCCCTCCGCCACGTCGACGCGGGTGCGAGTCCTTCCGCGCTCGACGGATTTTGACACGACGAGGTGCCTGTCCGCGTACGCCGCGCTCTGCGGAAGATGCGTAATCGCTATGACCTGGTGGCTTGCCGCGACCGCCTTAAGCTTCTCCCCGACGATGCGCCCGACCTCGCCGCCAACGTTTGCGTCTATCTCGTCGAAGACCATTACGTCCGCGCCCTCGCGCTCGACCGAGGCGCTTTTCAGGGCAAGCATCACGCGCGCCGCCTCTCCGGAGCTCGCTATGTCGGCAAGCGCCCTGGCGGGCTCCCCGGGGTTGGGCTCGAACATGTAGCGGACGCGGTCGCAGCCGTGCGAGTCAGGCTCCGCCGGGTCGACCGACACGAAAAACTTGGACTGCAGGAAGCCGAGGTCGCGCAGCTCCCTTGTCACGGCCTTCGAAAGCCTCTCCCCGGCGGAACGGCGGCGCCTGGTGAGCGCGGCGCCCTCGCGGCGCACCGCCGAGGACGCATCGGCCTCGGCCCTGCGCAGCGCGGAAAGACGGCCTTCCCTGCCTTCGAGCTCCGCCAGCCGCGAGCGTTTCCTCTCGAGGACCGCAATGAGCGCGGCGACGTCGTTCGCCGACCCCTTCAGGTACTTGCGCCTGAGGCGGCTGACCACACCCAGCCTCGCGTCAAGCTCCGCGAACGCATCCGGATCCGCATCGGTCCTGGACGCGGCGTCGGCGACGCTCCTGGACAGCTCCTGCAGCCTGAGCGTCAGGTCCTCGGCCTCGGACGCCCACTCCATGGCCTCCGGGAGATGCCTGGCGATCGCCGCGAACTTGGGGCCCAGCCTCGCGAGGATTTCCGCCGCCCCCCCGTCGCCGCCGAGAGCCTCCGTGATCTCGTTCGCGTCGGCGACGATCTCCTCCGCATGCGCGGCCGCCGCATGCCGCGCGGCAAGGTCCTCGTCGTCCTCCGTAAGCCTGGCCTCCTCGAGCTCGCCGACCTGGTACCTGAGCAGGTCCAGCTCGTCCTCTGACGCGATGTCCGCCTCCAGCCGCGCGATTTCGCCGCGGACGTCGCAGAGCCGCCCCCACGCCGCCGCGTAGGCGGAAGCGTCGCCGACAAAGGCGTCGAGCGTGTCGCGCTGGAAAGGCTCCTCGAGGATGCGCTGGTTGGCGCGCGGACCATGGATGTCCACGAGAAGACGGCCAAGGCCCCTTAGCGTGGCAACGGTAGTCTGCGCGTCGTTGACCCACACGCGGCCGGAGCCGTTCGCCGCTATCGCGCGGCGGACGACCAGGTTGCCGTCCTCGCATTCCGGCAGGCCCGCGTCGGAGAGCAGCTTCGCGACGTCGCCGTAGGCGGAAAGCACCGTAAAACACGCCTCGACACGGGCCTCCTTCGCCCCGTCGCGCACAACGGTGCTGTCTGCCCTGGCTCCCAGCACCAGGTCTAGAGCCCCCATGAGGACACTCTTCCCAGCACCAGTCTCGCCTGTCAGGACGTTCAACCCCGCCGCGAATTCTGCCTCTGCCTTCTCGACGACGGCCAGATTAGAAACTGTCAGTTTTGCAAGCATACACCGTTTCCCTGCACATCACGGACATAGCGCCGATGCACAAGCAGACCTCCATCTCATACCGGACAATACGGCTAAAATGGAGCGGGCGATGGGAATCGAACCCACGTAAGAAGCTTGGGAAGCTCCTATTCTGCCATTGAATTACGCCCGCAGAAAAATCACCATTGGCGGAGAGAGAGGGATTCGAACCCCCGATACCCTTGCGGGTATGCATGATTTCGAGTCATGTGCATTCAACCAGGCTCTGCCATCTCTCCACAACGAGAAAGTATTTTACCAAAATCCGGCGCCTGCCGTCAAGTGCGCCTAATTCCAATTTTCAGGGAGCATTACTGCCTAGCGGCTCGATGCAGTCCAGCGCGAATCCACTCCAGGGGAAAGACAAAGGCGCGGACCTGAAGTCCGCGCCCTGTTTGAGCAATCCAGAACGTAGTTCCGATTACCAGCGGGTCTCGCGACGGGGGCCACGGTCGCCGCCGCGGAAGCCGCCACGGCCGCCGCCGAATCCGCCGCGGCGCTCCTCGCGCGGCTTGGGCTGCGACTCGTTGACGCGCACGGTGCGTCCGTCGAGTTCGTGTCCGTTGAGGGCATCGATCGCGGCCTGCGCCTGCGCGGCGTCGGGCATCGTGACGAAGCCGAATCCCTTGCTGCGGCCGGTCATGCGATCGGTCACGACACGAACGGCGGTAACTTCGCCGAACTGCGCGAACGCCGCCTTGAGTCCATCGTCGGTGGTCGCGTAAGCGAGGTTACCAACATAGATTTCCATCTTATTCTTCCTTCAGTGTATCTTTTGCTCCATCCCGAAAGCACCCGCCCTCACAGAAGAAGCACGGAAATTGTAGCAATTTTTACCGCATCCCGTCAATGGGGTCGTGCAACATTTTTTGCCAGGCAATCAAAAAAGCTAGAGGCGAAAGTCCGCGCCCTGCTCCGTGAAATACGCATTGAACATCTCGCGGACTGTGCGGACGCCGCGCTCTTCGAGCTTCAACACATAGCCCGCCCTGTCGAAGAGCTCGCGGCCAAGCGCGGACTCGAGCGAACGGCGCATCTCGTCCTCGTCCAGCAGCCCGTACCGCTCGCAGTCATCTGCGAGCTGGATCATGTCCTTCTCGTCCTCGTCGCCGGGCTTGGCCCCGTCGCCGAACACTCGCGCAAAGAACGTCTTCCTCTCGGCGACCTCCCGATGCAGGACATGGTCAATCGACATGATCTTCGGCGGAGGCAGGACCACGCGTACCGTCCTGGCACCTTCGTCCACAATCCACTTCACGTCGTCAGCGAGGTCGTATCCGACCTTCATCGTGTAGACCGTGTCGCACACGACGTCCCGCGAGACCGACGTCTCGGTGCGGAAAACCCGCCACACGACCTTTCTTGCGGCAAGCTCCGAGACCGAGTCGACGGATTCCACGAATGTCCTTGAGACTATCGACTCGGCGCGTCTCGACATTGCATGGCTGAAGGCGACGAAAGCCGCCACGCCGACGGTCGCCAGCAAGAGCGCGGACAGCGCGAGGCTTTTCAGTACTTTACGCATGATCCCAGGACGATTAGAAGCGCCGCGACTGCCGCAGCCAGAACCCATGTCAGCTTGCGTCGCATGGCGCTACAGCCCCCTCGCCTTCCGGACTTCGGACCATGCGGCGTTTATCTTCGACATGCGCTCCGTGGCCCTGCCAACCATCTCCTCCGGCAGGCCCTGCGCGCGAAGAGTGTCGGGATGGTACTTCTTTGCCATGTCGCGGTAGGCCCGGCGGACATCCTCGTCGGACGCCGACGGGGACACGCCGAGAGCGGAGTAGGCGTCCGCCAGCGCATTGGCCTGCGACGGCGGAGCGCTCTGGCGCGATTCGCCGCCTGCGCCCAGCCGCTCGCGGGCGAAGATCGCGTACCACGACGCGTTTATTCCGAGATGGGAAGTGATCTCGCGGAGCATCCGGTCCTCTCCGCGCGTCACGACGCCGTCCGCGCACGCGAGGTCCCAAAGCAGCTCGTAAAACAAAGTGCGGACCTCGTGGTTGGGGACGGCCTGCGCAAAGTCCCTGGCGTACTCGTAGATGGAATGCGAATCGTCCTTGGCCTTCCTGAAGACGCTGACCGCGAACGCCCGCGCCTCGTCGGAAAACCCAAGGCGGCAGAACGCAACCTCAACTGCGGCAATCTCCGTCTGGGATATGCGGCCGTCGGCCTTCGCCATCTTCGCAAGCATGGCCGCCGCAGACGCGCAGAACACGGCGGCGCGATCCCGGCACGGAGTACGCAACAGCCCGGTCTTGACCGTCTTCTCCACGCCGTGGCCCAGCGCCGCGCCTATGACGGCCCCCAGGGGACCGCCCAAGACGCTCCCTATCCAGCCTCCGAC
>Ga0310786_10002918_pt1 | contig 25415 bp, 15 predicted proteins | sample AusTroGonzalo_MG_FD_203881 | JGI IMG/M metagenome (GOLD analysis project Ga0310786, IMG submission 203881) | Bovine rumen microbial communities from tropical cattle in Woodstock, Queensland, Australia - Gonzalo_03 (v2) (version 2) | ecosystem: Host-associated > Mammals > Digestive system >...
GAACCACTTGCCGTCCCAGCCTTCGGAAAGAATCGTGCGCTCCATGGTTTCAACTTGTCCTCTGACGGCTTTTGCCTCATCATCAAGCCCCACAGTCTCACACAAACCGGCATATTCACCGGCGTACTTGACGAAAAGCGCGGCAACAAATACGGATTCCGCGACGGGACCCTCCGACGGACCGAACGTCTGAAAGCTTTCGCCGGGCTCCTCCGAGAAGCAGTTCAGGTTGAGGCAGTCGTTCCAGTCGGCCCGCCCCATAAGAGGCAGTTTGTGCGGGCCGAGGTGTTCAACGGTAAACCGAACGCATCGGCGCAGGTGCTCCATAAGCGGTACTTCGGTGCCCGGAACGTTGTTAAACGGTGTGGGAACGTCAAGAATAGTGAAATCACCGGTCTCTTTTACGTAAGCGCAGACGGCACCGACAAGCCACAGCGGGTCGTCTGAGAAGCCTCCGCCGATGTCGTTGTTTCCGCGTTTTGTGAGCGGCTGGTATTGGTGATATGTCGAACCGTCTTCAAACTGAATCGAGGCGATGTCAATAATCCTCTCTCTCGCACGGTCGGGAACGATGTGCACAAAACCGTAAAGGTCCTGACAGGAGTCACGGAAGCCCATTCCGCGGCCTGTTCCCGTCTCGTAGAACGATGCGCTGCGGCTCATGTTAAACGTGACCATGCACTGGTACTGGTGCCAGACGTTGACCATGCGGTTCAGTGTCTCGTCTCCGGATTCAACACTGAATTTTGCAAGCAGGCCGTCCCAGTAACCCGCCAATGCCTCAAACGCCGCATCAACCGCAGCCGGGTCTGAGAACTGCCCGATGACGCGCTTGGCGGTGTCTTTGCGAATAACGCCGGGCGCAATGAACTTTTTGTCGCGCGGGTTCTTGGCGTATCCGAGAATAAACGTGAGTCGCTTTGACTCACCGGGCTCAAGAGCAACCTCAAGCCTGTGGCATCCGATCGGGTACCATCCTACGCGGTAATAGTTTCCCGACGACTCGTTTCTGACCATTTGCGGGTCGGACCAGTCGCCTTCGCGCCCGAGAAAAGTGTCGCGGTCAGCGTCAAAGCCTGCCGTTTCCGAAACCGATGCATAGTAAGCGTAGTGGTCGCGGCGCTCGCGGTACTCAGTCTTGTGATAAATGACGCCGGGCTCAACCTCGCTCTCGGCAATGTTCAGGTTCCTCTGAAAGTTCTGCGAATCGTCAACGGCATTCCACAGACAAAACTCCATGCATCCGTAAACGAGAACGTCTTTTTTGACATTGGCGGTGTTTTTTATCGTCAGATCGTGAATTTCGCACGTCTCGCCAATGGGAACAAAGCACGTTAGTGACGACTCCAGCCCGTCCTTTTTCGCAAGAAACCTTGTATAGCCAAGGCCATGGCGGCACTCGTAGCTGTCAAGCGGTGTCTCGCAGGGCTTAAACCCTGGCGCCCACGCCTGCCTGCCGCGCTCCTTTATGTAATAGAACCTGCCGCCTGTGTCGCGCGGAACGTTGTTGTACCTGTATCGCAGAAGCCTTTGAAGCTTTGCGTCGCGGTAGAAACAGTATCCGCCGAGAGTGTTCGAAATGAGCCCGAAGAACTCTTCACTGCCGAGGTAGTTTATCCACGGCAACGGTGTGTGCGGGGTCGTGATAACATATTCTTTTGCCTTGTCGTCAAAAAATCCGTATCTCATCTGATGTCCTTCTCCGACTGTCGGGCAACAGTCTTTAAATTATATTTTTGATGCAAATTGATTTTATTATGCTGAAAGCATTCTACCAAATGCGGACAAAAAATCAAACTGTTTCGACAGTCTAAGGCGGCTGCTTCGGCGGGATACGGATGTTTCATTTCTCGCGCAAACACTGACAAAATTCGAAAAAAAAGACAAAAACGTGTGTGACGACACGCCAATGCGCCTTTTTGTACCGTAAAGAAAACGTACAGAAGGCGTTTTTGCAACTTTTTTCGGAAGGATGTTTATTTTTTGCAAAAACGATAGTATAATAGAAAAGAACCCGAAGAATAATCATTGATTTATCAATGATCCAAATTAATACACAAATGGTTTTGATATATTCCGAATGCATACACGGGCTTATGCCGGTGCAGGAAAGGTAATGCATATGGAAAGATACCGTTTCGATGACGACAGGTTGTCGTTGATAGAAGGTATGAAGGTGCCTTTTGCGGTGTATCAATTTCTGGATAAGCGTGTAGTAACAGTCGCACTGTCGGACGGTTTTCGCACGCTTTGCGGGTATGATACTCTTGAACAGGCGTACTACGACATGGACCACGATATGTACAAGTACACTCATCCCGATGACGTGATGAGAGTGGCCGATGCCGCTGTTCGTTTTGCGACAGAAGGCGGTGAATACAATGTCGTTTACCGTTCCGGAAGGTGTAATGAACCGGGATATATCATTGTTCATGCTTTTGCAAGTCATGTTTTCACTGAGGACGGGGTGCGTCTTGCCCAGGTCTGGTACGCCAATGAGGGCCCGTTCTACGATGACGATCTTAATCACGACAAGAGCCTGAACTCGACGATGAGCAATGCGCTTCGCGAGGACCGCTTTGTCAAAAACAGTCATTACGACAGGCTCACAGGCCTGCCGAATATGACCTATTTCTTTGAACTTACGGAGATCATGCTCGGGTCGGAAAACGCGATTGGCGATGATGCTTCTATCATATACATGGACCTCTGCGGTTTGAAGTATTTCAACCACAAGTTCGGCTTTGATGAAGGAAACAAGCTGCTGCAGACTTTCGGGAAACTCATTGCCGATATATTCGGAAATGAGAACAGCTGCCACATCGCGCAGGACAACTTTGTCGTGATCTGCACTGAGGCCGACCGCGAACAGAAGCTTGAGAGGCTCTTCTGGGAGTTTAAAGAGCAGAAGAAAGATTCGCCGCCGGTGAGGGCGGGTATCTACCGCTGCCCCGATGATGATACGCTGCCGGTCAGTATTGCGTGCGACAGGGCAAAGCTTGCGTGCGACTCGCTCAAGGGTATCGCCAAGTCCTCGTTCTGCTACTACAGCAACGAGCTCAACGAAAGACTTGAGAACAAGCAGTATATCATCGAAAACTTCGACAGGGCGCTCAGCGAAAAACATATAATTGTTGCGTACCAGCCTATCATCCGTGCCGTCAACGGCAAGGTCTGCGATGAGGAGGCTCTTTCGCGCTGGCTCGATCCGGTAAGAGGCATGATGTCTCCTGCGGATTTTATCCCTGCACTCGAAGAGGCACGCCTCATTTACAAGCTGGATCTTTACGTGCTGGACCGCGTGCTTGAGAAGATTATCTATCAGAAGCGCAATGGCCTCACTGTCATTCCGCACTCGATCAACTTGTCGAGGTCGGATTTTGAGGCTTGCGATATTGTCGAAGAAATACGCAAAAAAGTTGATGATGCGGGCGTCCCGCGCGACCTTATTACGATTGAGATAACCGAGAGCGTCATCGCGGCTGACCTTGACTTCATGAAGACCCAGATTGAAAGGTTCAGAAGCCTCGGGTTCCAGATCTGGATGGACGATTTCGGCAGCGGCTATTCCTCGCTCGACGTTCTTCAGACGATTAAATTTGACCTTATCAAGTTCGATATGAGCTTCATGACGAAGCTTGACGAGGGCGAGAGCGGAAAGATAATTCTCACAGAGCTTATGAAGATGGCAACGGCGCTCGGCCTTGACACTGTATGCGAAGGTGTTGAAACCGAAAGCCAGGTGAAGTTCCTTAAGGAGATCGGATGCTCCAAGCTCCAGGGTTATTACTATTGCAAGCCGCTGACGCTTGAGCAGCTCCGCAAGAGACTTGCCGAAAACAAACAGATCGGTTACGAGAACCCCAAAGAGTCGGACTACTTCAAGGCGGTCGGAGGTGTCAACCTCAATGACCTTGCCGTGCTGGCCGCCGGCGATGCGGAGCAGTTCATGAATTCGTTCAACACGCTGCCGATGGGCATCATAGAGGTGAAAGGAAACAAGACGCGTTTTGCAAGGAGCAACAAGTCCTACCGCCAATTCGTAAAGCGCTTCCTCAACTTTGACCTCTCGCACATGGGAACGGATTACGTCGAATACGACAACTCGTTCATGATCAACGTCGTGGATACGTGCTGCAAGCAGGGCTTAAAGGCCTTCTACGACGAGACAATGCCCGACGGTTCGGTGGTTCACTCGTTCGCAAGGAGAATCGCGTACAATGCGGAAGACGGCACTTATGCGGTTGCCGTGGCGGTGCTTTCAATCACTCCGCCCGATGAGGGAACAACTTATGCGAGCATAGCGCGCGCATTGGCGACAGACTACTACAACATCTACTACGTCAATCTTCGCACCGAGAAATTCATCGAGTACAGATCGCCTGTCGGAAGCGAGGGCCTTGCCGTTGAGCGACACGGTGAGAACTTCTTCGAGGAGTGCATAAAAGACGCCGACCGTATCTACGAGGAGGACAGGGAGCCTTTCTTCGCCGCTTTCTCGAAGGAGAAGATTTTGAAGGAGATAGACGAACAGGGCGTGTTCAACCTGACCTACCGTCTGAAGGAGACCGGAAAGCCCATGTACGTCACCATGAAGGTTACGCGCATGTCAAGCCTTGGCGATGACCACCTCATTTTCGGTATCAGTATCGTCGACGTTCAGATGAGACACAGAGACACCGAGGAGAACGTACGCAGGGAGAAAAACGCGCTTGCGCTCACGATGGCAATGTCGGAGGACTACCTGAGTCTTTACATCGTCGATCCGTCAACGAACAACTACGTGGAGTATGTTGCCACCAATGAGTATGAAAGCCTCGGACTCGCGAAAGAGGGCAAGGATTTCTTCATTCAGGGAGCGGTCGACGGAAAACAGGCTGTGCTTGCGGAGGACCTTCCGGGGTACATGAGCTCCTTCACCAAGGACAACGTGATGAGAGCAATAAAAGAAACCGGCGCGTTCATGATGAACTACAGGCTCGTGCTCGGCGGAGAGATAAAACCGGTCACGCTGAGGATTGCGAGCTTCGTCGACGGCGGCAGGGAAAAACTCGCCGCGGGCGTAAAATTACAGAAAAACAGTCAGTCCGAAAATACTTAGAACATGGTTGCCGCCAGGGCGCCTGCCCTTCAAAAGCGATGAAACGTTTTGTGACAAAAAAATTGTTGCTGACGTGCTAAAATACAATCGCTTCTGATAATTCTTGTGGTAGGACGCGTTGGCGGTACCGGAAGATGGAACAAATGAGATGGCAGCTCATTGAAATAATTTTTTCATCAACTCTCCGGTTTTAAAATGTTCGTCTCGATTTTCGGTCTAAAAGGTCAAGTAAACACACAAAAGATTCACTGATACCGATACCGCCAAGGCGCCCGTCTCAAACGGCCGTCCTTTTTTTGCCTCGTTTGGTCCCGAAAACACCGTTTTCCGGCCGTTGTTCAAGTTTTTACAATGACTGCTGTTTTGCTTTTCATTCAGGAAACAGATTTTTTCCATTAGAAGAAAAACCGAAAAACTGGAAAAAAAACGAGAAGTGTGTTGATTTTTGATTTTGATTTGTTTAAAATACCTGTCAGCAACTTATCATCAAGAATATCTGAAAGATATTTACGCACACTTGAATGTGATTGCGGCTTTGCAAAAGAAGGTGTACTTTGAGGCGCATATCGGCTCTGTTCAACAGAATAAAGTGTGACTTTTTGTATCTGGGCCTAAGCGAGAAAGAGTTTCAAAAGGCAAAAGATATGGTTGCGGCGGACAATCGCCACTACCTGATAATCTGGTCGATCGGATGCTCGTTCTTCTGGGCCATCAGTCTTTTGATTTCGATCAACGCGGAGTCTTTTATGGTGCGGCGCATAGTCTATGCTTTTGCGTTAGGAGTGTGCATTATAACACTTCTGACGGGTCTTTTTGCCGTAAAACGCGTGGAACAGCTTCTTTTACCGTCTGTGTATTTTCTTGTGCTCACTCATATTGCGGCCGGAATAGCTATCTCGTTGTGTCAGCCGGAAGCCAGAAGTGCCACAATGATTGCGATGGTACTCATAACCCCTGTATGCTTTGTTACCAGGACGGTTTCAAATCTGGCTATGCATGTCGGAACGATTCTGGGTTATGCGATAGTCGCAAAAAACATTGTCGTTTCTGACGTATATCACTGGGGCATCACAAATCTTGCCATTTTTTCTATTGTCGGATTGTTTATCGGACACTTCTGCAACAAGACGCGTATTCAGCGTTTTATCTATGAGGAATCAGCTAAGCGTCTGGTTGAGATGGAGAGCTGGTACGAGTCGAAGATTCTTGTGGCGCTTAAAAGCGCTATCAAAAACCGCAGCCTTAGGGTTTACTACCAGCCGATATATGACACCAATATGAACTGCATTTTAACGGCGGAGGCCCTCGTAAGGCTTGACGATCCGGTCCTCGGACTCGTGACGCCGGACAAGTTTATCCCATTGGCGGAAAAGAACGGACTTATAAAAGAGATCGGCGATTTCGTGTTTGAAGAGGTCTGCAGTTTTCTTGACAGGCACCGCGGGAACCAGTACGCTTTCACCAAGGTCGAGGTCAATCTTTCCGTCCTCCAGTGCGCCGACGAGGAGCTGCCGGACAGGTGGGATATGATCATGAAAAAGTATAACGTCACTTCGCAGCAGTTCTGCCTTGAGATTACGGAATCGGCGATGCTTTCCACTTCGTCCAACATCGGCAAGGTCATCAGAACTCTGAGAGAAAGGGGCTTCTCGTTTGCTCTTGACGATTACGGCACCGGATTCGCCAATGACTCCATCATAACCGAGTTCCCGTTCGACCTCATCAAAATCGACAAGTCGATCGTCTGGGGTGCCGACAACAACGAAAAGGGCGACAAGGTTCTCCACCACATCATTTCGATGATCCACGACCTCGATATGAAGATTGTTGCGGAGGGTGTAGAAACCGAGGAGCAGAGGAAAAAACTCGAAAACGCCAAGGTCGAATACCTGCAGGGCTTCCTGTTCTCAAAGCCCGTTCCCGAGATGGAGGCAATCTCGGCTTCCTCAAAATCCTTCCGCTGAAATCATTAATAATCTTTTCGGCTTAGGAAAACAGCTTAACAAGCAAAAAAGAGAGATCATTCACTGCGACGTGAGCGATCTCTTTTTTGATGCATATTATCGCTTATTATCTGAACTGCGGTGCCCGGGTTATATCCGGGGCTGCTTCAGCCCGGGTTTCAGCCGCCGTAGAAGTGGAAGCCTTCCTGACGGTCCGCCTTGGTTTCGTAAAGAGCCGTGTCGGCTTTCTTGAAGATCTCCGAATAGTTGGTTTCAACGCCGTTGTAGATCGCAATGCCTATGCTCAGACTGATCCTGCGGTCCTTGTCGGGAAGCTCGATGTAGTCTGAGGCGCCTGAGATGATCTCCTTGGCGGTTTCGGATGCTTTTTCACGGCTGTCGGAGTCCTTGATGAATATCAGGAATTCGTCTCCGCCGAAGCGTCCCACAATCTCGTTTGAGGTGAACTTTTGCGCGAGGAACTCGCCAAGCTGACGGATGACACTGTCACCTACGTCGTGCCCGTAAGTGTCGTTTATCGACTTGAAGCGGTCAACGTCAAGAAGAAAAAGCATGCCCTTGTCCGAACTTTCATCGGCAAGGAACCTGTTGATCTCTCTTGTGACGGCGCCTTTGTTTTTGATGCCCGTGAGGTCGTCGGTGTCCTTCTGGATGCTGATCTTTCTTGTGAGGACGAACTCCCTGATGCGGATCGAATTGGCGACAACGTGCAGGAAGAGGCCTACGACTGTGTAGAAAATGATGTTGAGGACGTCGAAATGCCAGACACTGTACTCTTTCACGTTGTACATCCAGACGAGGAATATAGACGACGCGGCAATGAGCTCAATCGACATAAAGATGGGTTTGTCGATCATGAACATCGGTGTCACGAGGAGAAGCACTATGAACGCGGTCGCAGGTGCCTCCGGATGGTTTTGCGAAACGATGGCGCTGACCAGGAACAGAAGGGAAATCGAAAGGTATATCAAAAGCTGCGCGATGAGCGAATCTTTCTTCAAGACGAAGAAGAGCACGGACGCGGCAACCGAGTAAACCAGAAGAGCCAGATAAAAAGGAAGGTTTATCCTGAAGAACGGGTCTATACACGATTCGATAACGAAGAAGGTGAAAAACACCGCCATGAACAGGTGGAGAATTCGCCAAACCTTAAAATTCGAAACGTACATGTCTTTCTTAATTGCCTTGAATTCGTCTCTGTCGATTCCGCAATAGAAGAAATATCTCTTGATGGTTTTCAGTACTTTCATTTCGTTCCGTTCTTAAATCCGCAGGGCGCGATGCCTGTATGTTTCGGGTTTAAAAATCTCAAAGTTTCAAAGCCGCGTGAAGCAGGCTTTCGGCGCGGGTTCGTTTCTTCGCATTTTCGCGATGAAACCGCCAATTCGTATTCTATCATATTGCGGGCCCAAAAAGAAAACACTTTTTCGGGCCCGCCTTGCTGTTTGCGTGCCCGGGCACCTTGCTTTAATCAGTCGAATTTAACGTCCTCGTACTTTGACATTGTCGCAAGAAGGCGGCAGCTTTCGAACATGCAGTTAAACCAGAAGTTCTTTCTTGCGGCCTCTATGTTCATCCAGTGTGTCTCAATCCTGCCGTCGGGCCCCTGCATGAGCGTCAGCTGATCGGCAAGCGCCTTTGCCTTTGCAAGGTAAAGCTCGCCGCATCCGGCCTCGTAGAGGGTCAGAAAACCGCGCGCGATGGAAGCCGTGGAGGCGTCGATCGGAACGTACCAGCCGTACTGCTCAAGTCCCGCAGGGGTGTGCCACAGTGCGGGGTCGTAGGGCTCGCTGCCGTCGGGCGTCGGATGGCGCCAGGGGGCGGGCTTCTTCCAGACGACAAACTGGTCCTCGGCAAAGCGCATGAGCTCCTTGGCGAGTTCGATTGAAGCCGGATCGTCCGTGCGGTACTTTGCGAGGTACATCGAAAGCTCAACGGGCGCGTAGTGTGTGAGGTTCATGTAGTTTGTCGAGAGCGGGCTGTCCTCGAACTGCCCCTCCCAGTTGTAAGTGCGCAGCTGGTTCTCCATCATATAGCCGACGGCTTTTCCGCAGCACTCCTTAAAACTCTCGTCGCCTGTGACCTCGTAAAGCTTCATCATGAAGGGCACGACTTCGCCAATGGGAGATACGTAGTTCTGCGTCAGAGGCTCGCCTGTCGCGCAGGAGCGCACGAGGTACCAGCTGCCGTTCGGCTCAACCGTACGCACGTAATAGCGGCCTATGTTGAGGGCCTCGTCAAGGTAGCGCTGCTTTCCCGTTGCCTTGTACAGGGCAACGTACATGAGGCCGGCGCGCGGCGGGTAGATCATCATCATTGTGCCGTTGTGCTGCAGCGCCGCGTGCCAGTTTGACGTGATGACACCGTATTTCTCCGGGTCAGGGCAGAAGTCAAGGTAATACGTCGGCGGCAGACCGGCAAGGGGAACGTTGCCCCTCGGCGTGATGCTTATGAGGTAGTCCGCGGCGTTCTCCGCAACTTTCATCGCGTCGGCCGCTTCCTCCGGACAGAGCTCAGCGTATGAAATCATGGCCTCGACAAGCGCTCCGATCATCTTGCTGGGATAGGAGTTGAGGTCGTAGTACGGGTCGGGCACGCCGTGCTTAAGCCAGTGCTGAATGAAGCCCTGCGACATCGCGTAGCGGTATGCCTTTACGGCGCTCTCTCTGTAGGGGCAGGCCGCCTCAGGCGTTTTTTCCGGGAACGGGGCAAGGCGGTAGAAGGTGCGCGCTCCGCACGGCCCGTATTCGCTGCCGTCGCTGTTCAGGGCCGTGACGGTGAGCCGTACGACGCCTTCGGGCAGGTCTGCCCAGACAGGCGTCAGGAGCGCGCAGCAGTCGCCCGCCTCAAACGAATGCACGGCGCCTTTTTCGTCGAGCGCCGTATAACGGTAGCGGGAGATGCCGCGTACTGCCGTGAAATGGAAAGCGGGCACGTACATAAACTGCGTGGATTCAACGTTCCAGAAGGGCAGGCCCCGTTTGACCCCGTAGCGTACGGTTGTAGCGGCTGAGCAGCACTCCGAAAACGCCTGCTCTGCAAGCTCTTTTCTTGTCATCATAAATCTCCTTGGCGGTATTCGCCGCTGTATGTTTTTGAAGGGTGAAGGGCATTGGCGTGTTCCGATGCACAATCTGTTTGCAGATTTCCCAAAACACCGCCACGACCATTCCCAACCGATATGAAATGATACCACATTTGCGATTTGCGGGCAAACGTTAACACGCGGGATAATTTCAAAAGGCTTGTAAAAAAGGTCTTTTTTTGCAATAATATGACACATAAATAAGCCGCAATATAGGCAATTTCGGAGGTTGATATGAAAAAGATAATCGCAACCATACTGGTTATTATGATGATATTGCCGTGTGTCTCGCTGAGCGTCGGCGCGGAAGAGAATGTTGAGGTTCACCACGGATTTGAGTACGTCGGTGCCTTGACGGGTCACTGGGATTCCCTCCTCTGCGACGGTGAGCAGGTCGGAGACGGCGTGCAGATCCAGAGTTACATGGTTCAAAACGGATTTGAGATCGAAGCTGAGGCAAGTGTTCTGACCGTCAGGGGCTGGGCAATGTGCGACGCGGAGGTAAACAGCTTCGGATATCAGATCAACAACAACCCGCCTGTCTTCAAGGACGAGTTCAGCACTGATACAGAGCCCGGTGTCTACGAGGCCGGTGCAATGGTCGGAGCGGACTACGGCGGAAGATTCATTGTTGACATTGACGTGTCTGAGGTCAAGGGCAGAAGCTCGATATCGGTTCTGGTCAACACGGCTGACGGCATCTATTCCGTTTCTCTCGTCACGGGTTTTGACCTTGAATTCGATTTCGTTCAGAAGGGAACCGAATCCGAACCGACTCCCACTCCCGAGGCAGTTGCGGCAAGTGAGCCCGTCATCGTGAGATTCAACTCGTACGAGGAAGTTGAAGATTTCTTCCTTTTCTCAAACTACAACAGCCACGTTGCCTCGATCGACTACGACGAGGACAAGAACTGCGCAGTGTTCGAAGTCTCCGCAGGCCTTGACCCCAACGTGAAACTTCCGTTCGGACAGATTGCGTATGACGACTCGTACAGGCTCGGAAGCATTGACGCCTCCTCTTACAAGGCGCTGCTTCTCGTAGGAAGTTTTGACTATGACACGATTCTCCTCTCGGATGAAGATATAATCGGCTCGTTCTACTATGCCACGGACGAAAGCAAAGAATATCTTGAATCCAAGAACATAATCTACACATACGAGAGAACGGACGACCTTCAGTTCGTGGTGCTCGATTTCAGCAAGAGCAGGTACTGGACCGGCAACGTTGACGACTGCAGATTCGACTTCTTCGCTAAAACCGACAACGACTGCACGTACAACTTCTATCTCCTTGGTTTCTTCGCTGACGCCAATGAGGCAAACGCTTTCGCTGAGTCATACAAGGCAAGCGGCGACTCGATCCTTCCGACACCCGAACCGACGCCCACGCCCACGAACACTCCCGAGGCTACAGAACCGGCTCCCACAGACGGTGAGGCAGCTCAGCCTACAGAAAACCCTACCGCCAATGCGACAGAAAAGCCTGCATCAAACGAAGGCTCAAAGAAAAAGGGCTGCGGCGGCACAGTCGCTTCAATTCCGGCACTTGCACTTGCACTTTCCGCAGCTGTGATTCTCAGAAAAAAGAAAAGATAACTGCTGACATAAGGCGTTTGAAATAACTGTTATGCGGGACGGCGGAGAAAAAACTTTGCCGTCCCGTTTTGCATATGGTCAAAAAAGTGAAATATGATATAATCAAGCCGTATTTTTCGGAAGAAAATACAAAGAAGCGCATTGGCGGAGGTTTTATGATAAGCATAAGAAGCGCAAGATCGGATGACGCACCTCGTCTTCTTGAAATATACAGCTACTATGTGAGAAACACCGCAATCTCTTTTGAGTACGAGGTGCCGGGAGAAGATGAGTTCAGGGGACGCATCGAAAAGACACTTGAGAAATACCCTTATCTTGTGCTTGAGGAGGACGGCGTCATTGAGGGTTACTGCTACGCCGGGGTTTTTAAGGCGAGAGCCGCCTACGACAGGTCGTGCGAGGTCAGCATATATGTTGACAAGGATTCAAGAGGCCGCGGATACGGAAGGATACTCTATTCGGAGCTTGAAAAGGAACTTCCGAAGCTCGGAATTACAAATCTTTATGCGTGCATTGCTGATCCCGTGGTGCCTGATGAGTATCTTGACAGGTCGAGTGAGCTTTTCCACGGACGCATGGGTTACGTAAAAGTAGGTGAATTTCACGGGTGCGGCATGAAATTCGGGCGGCTCTATAACATGATATTCATGGAGAAAATTCTCGGCGAGGGCTAAATGAAAAAGATTTCGGTGATGATAATCGGCTGCGGCGACAGGGCGACCGTGTATGCCGACGAGGGCGTTAATAAGCTTGGCGCCATGAGGATTGACGCGTGTGTGGATCCCGACGTAAACAAGCTTGACATGATGGTGCGCGAGTTCGGCGTGCCGAGGGAGAACTGCTTTACTTCGATCGAGGGGGCTCTTGCGCGCGGCAGGTTCTGCGACTGCATAATCAACGGTACGATGGACCGCCTCCACGTTGAGACGACAATGCCTTTCCTCGAGCAGGGCTACGACGTTCTCCTTGAGAAGCCCGTCTGCAACAACGAAAAGGACCTTCTCAGGCTCACGGAAACCGCCAAGAAGCACAACTGCAGGCTTTTTGTGTGCCATGTGCTCCGCTATTCGCCTTTTTACAGAAAGATTAAGGAGATCATCCTTTCGGGTGAGATCGGCAGGGTTGTGAATATAAATACGTATGAGCACGTTGGCGTGTTCCTCACGTCGGCAAGCTTTGTGCGCGGCAAGTGGAAGAGCAAAAGCGAGTGCGGCTCGTCGCTTCTTCTCGCCAAGTGTTCCCACGACATGGACCTTCTCTGCTGGCTGAACAACGGTACGAGGCCTTCCGAGGTAATGAGCCTTGGCGGCAGGAATTTTCTGACACCGGAGAACGCGCCGGAGGGGGCGGGGACGAGATGTCTTGTCGACTGTCCGCAGGAGGTTCGGGATAAGTGTATTTTTGATGCGGGACCTCTTTATCTTGACAACTGCTTGCTGCCATGGTACCCCTGGCAGTGCACCGGCAAGGACTACCGCGAGATCACGGACGAAGAAAAGCTTGAGTCGCTTAAAACGTACAACCCGCACGGGCTTTGCGCCTATAAATGCGGCGGAGACATATGCGACCACCAGACGGTAAACGTCAGGTTTGAGAACGGCTCGTTTGCGACGCACAGCGTGACTCTTTCGTCGTTCCGCGACGGGCGCGACATTTTTGTTGCGGGAACCTTGGGAGAGATTGACGGCAGGGCGGACGACGGAAGGCTGACGGTTAGGCACTACGACAGGAAAACTTCCTGGTTTGACAGCAGGGTCATTGAGATCGCGGGCGAGGACGGGTACGAGGGCGGCCACTTCGGCGGCGACCGGGGCCTTGTGAGCGATTTTGCGGCTACGATTAACGGCGGCGAGCTTTCTATATCGGCAACGACAATCGACGACTCAGTGAACGGCCAGCGGCTTGTGTTCAAGGCTGACGAGTCGCTCGAAAAGGGTGTGCCTGTTAAATTTTGAACTCATGCAACACTTACCCCACAGATTGTTGGACACATGCCGTTAAAAACGTGGTAAAATAATCACGAATCAGAACATATAGTTTGACTTTGGCATATTATAATTGGAGGTATCGTTATGAAAAAAATTGTATTATTGTTTTTGGCGTGTATATTAACCGTGTTTACGGTTATTTGCCCGTATGCAGAAGAGGCTTTTCCTTCAGCGAATGAACTGGAGAAATTGGTTGACAATGCTTTGCTTGTGAGATCAATCCTGGGTGCCGGAAGATACCCCTGGAATTATGAAAGCGGTGAACTTTCGTCAATAATAGTTAAGGAAGAGAGAAACGGTATTCTGTTTAGCTATTATATTTACAGGCCTATTATCGACGGATTTGACGAGGCGGGAATAAAAAAACTTGTCAACGACACCCTTTCTGAAGAATTTGCGGGTGATGTATTGGCGAGAAACGGGGCCTTTTTTGAAGATTTCAAAGAAATTGACGGGGCAATGTACTTCAGAGAATGGGGCTACACCCTGTCCAACGGTTACAAAGAATATAAGAGGGACAGTGCCGCTGATATAGTTGTCGTTGAGAAAAGTACCGAAAATGCAGTGATTGAAGTTCATCTCATCCCTGATTTGACTGTTCGTCTGTCCCTTGTGAATGAGAATGGAACGTGGAAAGTATCCTCGTATGACGCAGATAAGCTCCTCCTGACAGGAAATCCGGAGCTTATGAAGGCGGATGACTTCTCCGAAGAAGCGGCTCTTGAGGCTGTGAAGGCAGTTATCATGGAGGGGTATTACTATACGAGTCTGAATGGTCATGCGACAGATGCTTATTATGAGCTTGGCGGCGGAAGCAAGCTTCTTGAAGGTTCCCTGGCGCAACCGGAAACCTGGAGACAGTATTTGAAGGGCTTTGCCTCTGACAGGATTGCCGATAAGGTTCTGTTCAAAAATGACATGTTAAAGCTGAGAAGCGACGGGCTCCTTGAAAGAACCATAAATGGCTGCGGAACCGACATCTATCAATCGGTTCAGTGGTTTGCCGCCAATAGGTTAACTGTGAAATCTGCCGACGCCTCAAATGCAACCTGCATTTATTCCTTCGGCTACGGAGACAAGGAAATCTGTTCTTTGACCATAGAATTCACAAGGAGCGGCGGACGCTGGCTCATTTCGGGAGGAGACTTTTACGAAAAAATCCAGTCGGTTTATTCGGTTTATTCAGCCTATGCCAATCCGCAGACATCGGATTCAGGCATTTTTGCAATAACGGTGGCCGCTGCATTGGCGGCTGCAATCCTGATAAAAAGAAAAAGGCATGGAGAGCAGACTTCATGAGAAATACACTCCGTTTTGAAATTTGCGGAGCTTAACATTGGCGGCAGGGTTTTATCGACCACAGCCGCTTTTTTATTTACAGTCGGTGTAGAAAAAAATAATTATTTATTGTAAAATGCCTTCAAATGCCGCGAAATGATCATAGTGCGGAAATTCGAGAACTTTCAGAGATGGAGGGAAGAATATGAAAAAGATGAATTCCTTTATAAAACCGGCGATTATATTGCTTGTTGTTTTATCTGTTGCAGCACTGTTTGTGTCATGCACTTCGACCGAGCCGGCCAACCCGACTTCCGTTCCGGAAACGAAGACCGAAGCTCCGACCGCGACAGATGAACCGGTAAATCCGACCGACGTGCCGGATGTGACGCCGACAGATGCCCCTGCGGAAACACCGACTGAGGGCCCGACCGCGACGCCGACCGACACTCCCGCAGACACTCCGACGGAGGGCCCGACGGCAACTCCTACCGCGACACCTACGGAAGCACCGACGGATACGCCTACACCTACACCTACACCTACACCGACTCCTACACCGACCGCGACACCGAGCCCGACGCCCACACCGACGCCGACTCCCACCGCGACTCCTACACCTACCCCGACTCCCACACCGACTCCCTCGGAACCTGAGACTGTCAACTTCACAGTTGCCAATGTTTTCTCAAAGAACATGGTGATCCAGAGAAACGAGCCCGTGAAGGTCTGGGGATTTGCGGATGACGCATCAGACGGCGGTATCGTTTATGCCGAATTTTTAGGCGAAAAAGCTCAGACCACCATCAAGGACGGCGAGTGGATGATCGTGTTTGACAAATCATTCCCCGCCAATGCAAACCAGGGCAACACCCTCAAAATCTACAGCAAGACCAAGACTTACGAGCTCACGAACGTTCTTGTCGGCGACGTGTACATGGTCATCGGCCAGTCGAACTGCGCTTACGGAATGGATACGCACTGGCAGTTTGTGGACGCTGACGACGATGAAAAGTGCGGCCGCAACGCGAACATAAACTACCCGATCAGGGTCAACTACAACTCCCAGTCGGTGCCGAACAACACTGTCAAGAAGGGCAGCGACGAAGAAGCCAAGGACATCACGCGCACGAACTCCTGGAAGGTCGGCAGCAACAAGGGCAATATCTCGAGCTTCACCGCAATCGGTTATCTGTTCGCAAGAAACTATGCCAGAATGACAAACAGCACCGTTCCGATCGGCCTCATCGAGATTGACGGCAACGGCCAGCCCCTCGGCGCTTTCCTCTGCAACGAGATTGCCGAGAAGCACAACACCGACACCTACAACGCGAGTAAGGGCTACTACGTGACCACGGGCGTCAACGCTGATCACGCAAGACACCTCTACAACATGTTCATGGCGCCTTTCCAGAACATGCCTATCGCGGGCATCATCTGGTACCAGGGCGAGAGCGACTATTCCGCCAATGAAACAAACCGCTACGCCGAAGTTTTCTGCGACTACGTCGAGTACATGCGCGGCACCCACAACTCCGTGAACAAGAACTTCCCCGTTTACTTCATCGAGTTCCCGTCAATGTACAACAAGCCCTCCGGCTACTCCGGATCGTGGGCATACATGGACGTCGGCAGGATCCGCGGCATGATGGGTAACATGGTTATGATGTCCGAAAACATGTTCCAGATTGAGTCGAGCGACGTCTGGGCGGACAAGACCTACTGGAACAGCCTCCACCCGAACTGCAAATACGAGCAGGCTCTGAGAGCCGCCAAGATCGCATGCGCGTTCAACAACGAGGGCGGCATCACCATGGACAATGCGTCCGGACCGGTCCTTGAATCGATCACTTATTCGAATGACGGTCTCACGGCGACGCTCAAGTTCAAGAACGTCGGCGACGGTCTTAAGACGATCGACGGAAGCGACACCGTAAGAGGTTTCAACAGTGTCTCGTCAAGCGGCTACGCGGGAACGAGCGTCACCGGCAAAATCACCGGAAAAGACACTGTCACGATCACACTCTCGTCAAAGAAGTACGGTGTGGCCTACAACGTCAAGACCGAGTATTACTTTGGCGATCAGCTAAATCTCTGCAACTCTGCAGGCATACCTGCGGGCGCATTCATGCTCAAGAGATAAGATTACGTAAAAATGTTGAAGCAGGGCAAAACGCGGCGTCTTTAAAGTGAAAAGCTTCGTTTTGCCCGTTTGGTTTTATTTGACGGCAAGGCGCATTGGCGTGTTTGGAAAAATGAAGGATAAAAAGAGTGTTTACACAATCATATATGTCGTGCTCTGCGCTGTGATAGTGCTTGTGTTCGCATACTGTCTTTACGACTTTTTCCTAAGGAAAGTTGTTTACGACGTGGAGCCGGAGGCGGTGCCGATTCTTGTGCGCACTGCAACCCCCGAGGGGTCAACACCGGAACTCCCGGAGACCCCTTCGCCCGCGGCGGAGACGGCATTTCCCGATGCTTCGGAAACCCCTGACACTTCGGGAACTCCCGAAGGGACAAATCCGGGTGAGCTGAGCGGGACTCCGGCTCCTACGGCGACTATTACACCTTCGCCCACGCCGACACCGGTTCCCACCGATACTCCCACACCGGAAATAACCCCGGAGCCCACCGTTTATCTGTCTGACACTGAATACCACAACGGCGAGACAGATATAGTTATAACGCAATACCACGAGTACAACACGGATATTTATGTTGCCGATATCAGGGTGAAAGACCCCTTGATGCTCAAAACGGCACTCGCCAAGGGTCAGTACGGCAAAAACATAATACAGATGACTTCTCAGCAGGCTGCTGCCAACCATGCGATACTTGCCATCAACGGCGACTTTTACGGAAAGCGGGAAAACGGCTACGTCCTGAGAAACGCGCTCGTGTACCGCAAGAAGGTGTCCGCGAAAAACGAGAGGTCGAGCTATCAGGACCTTGCGGTACTTCAGGACGGTTCATTCAGAATATTTGAAGAAAACAAAGTTACAATGGATGAGGTCGTCACATGGTCGCCCTGGCACGTGTTCTCGTTCGGCCCGGGCCTCATAATCGACGGCGAGATAAGTGTCAACGTAAACGACGACGTGCTTGTACATACGTCGAGCAACCCGAGGACTGCCATTGCCGAGATCGAACCGAATCACTACCTGCTTGTGGTGAGCGACGGGCGCATATCGACAAGCGAAGGTCTCTCGCTTTACCAGCTTGCGCAGTTCCTGAAGTCTCTGGGCGCGGTGCAGGCGTACAATCTCGACGGCGGCGGCTCAAGCACAATGTATTTCAACGGAAAAATAATAAACAAACCTGTCAACAACGGCAGAATTACGGAAAGGTACGTGAGCGACATTGTCTACATACCTGAATAGAGGAATAATCGGATATCTCATAACAACTGTCGTCTGCGTTATTTTTACGGTAATCTACGAGATTTTTGGGCACGGTGTGTACTCCTGGCGGATCAGGCTGCTTGCGCTGATACCGCTTGCCATGTTCGGTCTGTTCCTGATCATGAAAAAGGTGAAATTCGACTTTGAACCGTATCTTGCCGCGATAACTTTCCTGCGCCTGTTTGCGGCGTCGGAGATTGCAAGGAACGCATTTATAGGGATAATCAGGGTGTACGGAACGGTCTCCTCCGCGATGTACTACCTTTACATACTGTCAATACTGTTCGCCGGAGCTTCGATCATAAGCTTTTCGGTCTGTCTTATTATCAGAATCAAACATAGGAGAAGTGCAGAATGAGAAAGTCAATTTGCATCCTTGTCGTCATTGCGTCGCTTGCGGCGCTCGTTTTCGCGGGAATTACCGCCAATGCAAAGGACGGCGTCAGCCTGATCACCCTCTACCGCCAGGACCGCGACAGGGGCGTTTTCTTCAGGGACGGCGACGTTTACACGTCCGAGTGGAAGGCCGGCAGGGACATTACCACGGTTTATCCATTGGCGTCTTCGGCAGGAGAGATTGCGATAAACGGAAGGCACCACCAGGACGTATTCAACGAGTACTGGAAGAGCTTTTCGGGGTACGAGTCGTCAAAGATCTGCTACCGCGTCGAGTTCGGAACCTCGGACGGCAAGTCGTTTGACGTGATGATCATGAAGCCCGGCGACGAGCTCTCCTACAGCGACTATCTCGAAAACTACATTTACGACGACATCCGCGTCGCAAAGGGCCAATGGTATTCGCACCTCACGCCCGATGACACCGGCGACCTGACACTCTCATCCGTTAAGTTCACGGCGGGCAAAAAAGTTGACCTCATTAACACGCCAATCAAAGTCACGTCTTTCGTCTATAACGGCGACAGTGATTTTGACGAAAACGGCAGCTACAAAGGAAGCGTCTCGTCCTCACTCACGCTCGTCAGGAAGGCTTCGTCGCTTTCGGTAACGGTCACAAAGGACGGCAGCGTCCAAAACGACCTCCGCGACAAGGACTACAAAACTTCCGTCACATTCGTTTCAAACGACAAGGTGACTGTTAAATCCGAGACACCCATGGCGGGTATTTACGTGATCTGGGACGCACCTGTGAGGCCCTGGAAGCTCTCTTTTAACGGCGACGAGATTGAGTGCGGCAGCGAGGGCTTCATCCACGACTACGTCAAGGTCGGCGGCGCAACTGAGTGCACGATAACGACCACGGGCTGGACCAAGATCAGCGAGATTTACGCATATTCGGAGGGCGAGCTTCCCGACGACGTCGAGGTCTGGGAGAAGCCGCTCGAGAAGGCCGATATGCTCGTGTTTTCGACCCACGCGGACGACGAGGTGCTCTTCTTCGGAGGCGCCGCGACGCTTTACAATGCCCTTGGCTATAAGGTGCAGGTGGTCTACATGTGCAACTACTGGGATGCCGCCAAGGTGCGCGAGCACGAAAAGCTTGACGGTCTCTGGGCAATGGGCCTCCGCAACTACCCCGTCAACATGGAGTTCGGCGATTACTACTCGGAGTCGCTCGAAGAAGCCAAGAAGACTTACGACCTTGACGCCATAGTCACGGCCGTCACCGAAAACATAAGGCGTTTCAAGCCGCAGATCATCGTTTCGCACGATATAAACGGCGAGTACGGACACGGCGGCCACATGATCCTCTGCGCGGCCATCAGGGAGGCGGTCGAAAACACCGCCGACGCGACGTTCAGGCCCGAATCCGCTGAGCTTTACGGCACTTTTGACGTTCCGAAGACGTATCTTCACCTCTACGGCGAGAACAAGCTGAAGCTCAACCTGCGCACGCCAATGGACGAGCTCTCCGGCAAAACACCGCTCGAGGTCGAAAAAGAGGCCTACAAGAAGCACGTATCGCAGCAGTGGACGTGGTTTTACGTTGACGATGAGTACAAGTACAGCTGCGCCGATTTCGGTCTCTACCGCACGAAGGTCGGGTATGACACGGCCGGAAAGAACGACATGGCGGAGAACATAATTTCCTATGAGGAGCAGGAGCGTCTGAGACTCGAGGAAGAGGAACGCTTAAAGCGCGAGGAAGAAGAACGCCAAAGACTTGAGGAAGAGGAGCGGCTGAGAAAAGAAGAAGAGGAGCGTCAGAGGCTCGAGGAAGAGGAACGCTTAAAGCGCGAGGAGGAAGAGCGCCAAAGGCTTGAGGAAGAGGAGCGGCTGAAGAAAGAAGAAGAGGAGCGAAAGAGGCTCGAGGAGGAAGAACGCAGAAAGCGCGAGGAAGAGGAAAACGCCAAGGCAACAAAAGAGCCTGCTCAGGAGAGCGGCCCCTCGGATACGACAAGAAAGTTCATCGGCGTCCTCATGATATTCGTTGCGATAGTGATAATCGCGGTGGGTCTGGTGCCTGCGGCGATAACGATAATAAAAAAGATCAAAACCAAATAAGAGTCAAAAATCTCGATTTTTGAACTATTTTTGCGTGCGCGACCCCGAAGATGTATGAAGATACTTCGAGCGGGGAGCTCGCGCAAAGCAAGTCGCGAGTGATTGTCGTCAGACACTTTGTGTGCTCATCGAAGAATGGTCTGAGTTACGAGTGATTGTCCGCGACTTGCGTAAAGAGTCAAAAATCATTTAAACCGAGCCGCTGATCGATCCAGGCGGCTCTGTTTATAATAAAGTTGCGGACGTATTCGACCTGCTTTTCGTACGTGTTATAAACCTTGTAATCGACGGTGCCGATACCAATCTTTTTGCCTAAAATATCCCACTTTTTGAAGTTCAGCTCTGCGGAGTCTTTTACGAGGGCGTATTGGGAGTCGATGGTTGCATTGGCGGTTTCAAGAAGGGTGCCGCGGACCTGCTGCCAGCGCGCCTTGACTTTTTCCATGAAGGCGGGGTCCTTCACGAGGTAGGTCATCCAGGTGTCGTTGACGTAGTGGTAGGTTGCCTCGGCGGTCGCCCAGCCGTTGTAGCCCTTAATGTCGCCTTCGTGGTTTCCGAAAGCCATGTCGAAGTCCCAAACGGGGCCGAGGGTGAGCTTGCCGCCTTCGGGTTTGTAGAAGTAGCAGCTGCGGTAGAAGGCCATTTCGGTGTTGTTGGTGAGTTCCGCGATGATGAACCAGTCGACGAAATTGTCAACGTCAATGTATTCCTCGTACCCTTCGCCCGCCAGCATTGCCTGCTCGGCTTTTTTGATGTAGTTTTTGATGTACATCATGTCGGAGTTATTGGCGGCAGTGATCTCGGGCTCCTTGACGAAGAGGCGGATGATGATGTCCGTGTCGAAGTAGTCGCGGTCCCTGACGTAGGGCTGCGAGTAGTCCCAGCCGATTTCGATGAAGAAACCGGGCTCGTCGGGGTTCGTGCCGTTGTAGATGTTTACCTTGCTCTTGGCCTCCTCAATCTTGTCAGCAATCGCGTAGACGCCCATGTACTCCCCGTTGAGGAAGAAATCGACAAGAATGTGCGTCGGCGTGTAGTAGAGGTAATCCATCTGCTGCGCCATCGAGTGCGCCACGACGTTGCGGAGGAGCGACTTGTCGAAGTGGTTCGAGACGAGCACCCAGTCCCTGTCCTTCTTAAGGCCGAGCACCGAGGCCTTTTCGTCAAGCTTAATTCTGTACGATTTTTTGTCGGTCTGATCCCAAGAAGCGTTGCCGCGCCCGCGAATCTTGAGGCTTGCGCCGTCGATATTCTTTCCCGAATACGCCAATGTATCCCCGCCGTCAATGTAAATCCTGCCCCCGACGTAGTCGACCCTGTTTTTCACGGGCGCGTCGGTGTAGATCGAAACAACAGGTATGTTCTTGCCGTCCGGAACGAGCCTGAACGTGTAATCTTTGGTAAGCCCGTTTTCGTCCGTGACCGTGACGGGGTAGGTCACCCAGGGTTCAAAACCTGTTTTCTGACAGCTTGACGAGCTGACACGCTCGCCGCCGATTGAAAGCTCAAGTTTTTTCAGCGCATCCTCGGACACACCGTAGGCGTATTTTGCCTCGATTAGGTTTTCCGTGACCTCCGTTCTCACAAGGTCTGCGCCTTCGCCTTCGACTTTTGCGACAACCGTCGCAGAAAAGGTCGGCTCCGGCGTCGGAGTAGGCTCGATTGTGGGCGCCTGGGTCGCGGCAGGAGACGGCTCCGCAGTCTGGCCTTCGGTTCCCTCAGGCGTTTCGCGCGGAGCCTCCGTATTGCCGGAGTCAGGCGCGTTTGTGGTCAGCGCGGACGCGTCGCTTGTGGCAGACGGTTTTTGCGCCTCACCGCGTCCGCCCCTTGTTACAAGGCCGAAGATGAGCACGCCTGACAGCAGAATGATCGCGGTCACGAGCAGCGGTATGAGTTTTTTCATCATTCTGACCATGTAGGGCCCTCCTGAGGCGCATTGGCGGTTTCGTTATCTTACGAGCAGTGTTTTGATGTTTTTGCCTTTCATAGCGTCCGAAAAAGCTTCGTTGACGTCGGAGACGCTGTAGAAAGTTCCGAGCGAAAGAACGGTGTCCTCAAGCTCGCCGTGAACGCGCATGAATTCGAGGTAGTCGCGCACGTCGATTATCGAGTACTGGGACGAGCCGATGAACCTGAGCGCCTTGAAGGTGATAATCTCGGGCGGAATCGAAATGCTTCCGCTGTTGCTGTACTGGCCGGGGATCAGGTAGACGCCGCGGTTTCTGAGCACGTTCATGCCGAGCGATATTGCGGAGGGCGCGCCGGATGCTTCGAGGCACAGGTCAACGCCAAGGCCGCCGTTTTCGGCAAGCAGCTTCTTTGTCACCGCCTCCTCGCCGTCCTTTTCCAGGCTCAGCACCTCGTCGGCGCCGAGTTTCTTAAGGAGGCTTGCGCGCGCCGGGTTGTCGTGGGCCCCGACGGCGTAGAGCTTTTTGACGCCAAGGGCTTTAAGGTAAACCACCGCGAAGCAGCCGACGGGGCCGAGACCCTGTACGACCGCGACGGTGTCGCTTCCGATGTCATAGCCGGCGCGCTTTGCAAGCCTTGCCGAGTGGATGACTGTTGGGCCGGGGCAGCCGAAAACAGCCGCCGCTTTGGGGTTTACGCCGTCCGGTATCTTTATAAGGTTTGAGAGCGGCGTGTAGTTGACCTCGGCGTAGCCTCCGTAGAGGTAGGGCGGCTTGTCGATGCTCTCGCCGTTTGTGACCTGCATGTTTACGCAATTGGCGTCATCTCCCGTCCTGCAAAGGAGGCATTTCCCGCAGGGCACTGCAATGTCGGCAATCACGTTGTCGCCGACGGCAAGCCCGTACTTTGCTCCTTCCTCAGGGTCGCAGTCCGTGAGCTTTCCCACAAATTCGTGGCCGATTATGGAAGGGAAGGGCATGTCGAGCTTTCCCTTGAAAATGTGAATGTCGGTGCCGCAGACGCCGCTCGCAATGAGCTCGCTCCTGCCGTAACCCGAAGGGGTGGCCGTGACTTCAAACTCTCTAACCTCAAAAGGCTTGTTTGCGCCCGTAAAAACAGCTGCTTTTGCTTTCATTTTGTACTCCTTCCGCACGACTGCAAAACTGCGTGACTTACTGAGTTCTAAACTTTGAAATTGATTAACTTTTTGACAGCCTGACAGCGCCGTTATTCGATGCCGACTTCCGCATACGCGCCGATAATGCCGGCCGCTCTTTCAATATCTTCCCTCGACGGGGGAAGCGTGTTCTTAAAACCGTATTCGATGCCCATCGCCTCGTACTTGGCGGTTCCGAGCCTGTGAAAAGGCAGTATGTCCGCGTGCCTTACGCCCGCGCTTGAAATGATTGAGCCGATCTGCCGCAGCTCCGCCTCCGAGTCGTTGACGCCGGGAATCAGGGGAATACGCGCAGTCACATTGGCGCCAATGAGAACCAGCTTCCTCAGGTTGTTTTCGATGAGCGAAATCTCACCGCCAATGAGCTCCGCATACTTCGCGCGCGTGCCCGCCTTGATGTCAAAGTAGAAGTCGTTGACGTAGGGCAGAACCGTCTCGAAGCTGCTCCAGGGCACGCACCCTGCGGTGTCGATGAGCACGTTTACCCCCTGTTTGGTTAAAATGGCGGCGAGCTCGCAGATGCCTTCGCTCTGGAGCATAGGCTCGCCGCCGCTCAGTGTCACGCCTCCGCCGCTCGTTATATAAAAATCCCTGTCCTCAAGCACGTCCGAAGCGGCTTCGGCGACTGAAACAACAGAGCCGTAAGGCACTTTTGTGCCTGTTTTTTCGTAAAAAAGCTCTTCGTGTCCGGGTTTTATGTTTTCCGGGTTGTGGCACCACGGGCAGTGAAGGTTGCAGCCTTTCAGGAATATGGTTGTCCTTATGCCGGGGCCGTCGCCCGTCGAAAAGCGCTGTATGTGGCTGACGTTAAGATTGCTCATAAGCCGGAAAATCGATCAGTGATGAAAAGTGTATGTCAGATGTCTTCGTGCTGGGTGCGGGCAAGTATATCCTCCTGCACCTCGTCGGAAAGCGTTACGTAAAGAGCCGAGAAGCCGGAAACTCTTACAACGAGCGAGCGGTAGTTCTCGGGGTGGATGCGCGCGTCCTTCAGCACCTCGCGGGAGGTTGAGTTGATCTGAATCTCCTGCCCGCCGCGCGCAAAATATACGCGGATGAGGCTTGCGAGCTTTTCGCGCTTGCCGTCCTTGAAGACGGAGGGCGAAAACTTCTGGTTGAGGACCGTGCCGCAGGCGCAGCGCGTGTAGTCGGGTTTGGATGCGGAGAGAAGCGTTGACGTGACGCCCCTTGTGTCGCAGCCGTATGTAGGCGATGCGGCGTCTGAAAGCGGTTTACCGGCAAGCCTTCCGTCGGGCGTTGCACCGAGCTCGCTTCCCGCGGCGATGTTTGAAATGTTGGAGGCCATGATGGTGTAGATCGGGCCGCCGTCAAGCGTTCTGTATGAGTCGAACATGTCTGAAAGCGTGCTCGTGTACCAGACCGCGTATTTATCGACAAAATCGTCGTTGTTACCGTATTTTGGGGCAGAAAGGCAGAGCTCACGAAGCTCCTGA
>Ga0310786_10002920_pt1 | contig 25410 bp, 10 predicted proteins | sample AusTroGonzalo_MG_FD_203881 | JGI IMG/M metagenome (GOLD analysis project Ga0310786, IMG submission 203881) | Bovine rumen microbial communities from tropical cattle in Woodstock, Queensland, Australia - Gonzalo_03 (v2) (version 2) | ecosystem: Host-associated > Mammals > Digestive system >...
CGATTACGTACACATGGAGCGAACGTGGAACCGATGCGTCTTCGCGCACGAACCCCGTGTAGATCAGTGTTCCGCTCTTGTTGAACGACAGCACCTTGTTGCCGTTGATGCCGTCTTTGGCGGGAAGCAGTGTCGCTCCGTCCTTGAGATTCTTAGTGAAGCTGCCGCCAAGCGTCCCCTTGTTTTCAACAGCCGTGACAACACCGTCTGCAACCGTCACCGTACCGCCGTCTGACGGATCGACCCAGATCGCAGCCCGCGCGGCGATGTTCGTCGTCTGCAAGGCGAGCGTGCCCGCCTGCGCCTCCAGCGCGGCGGCGGCGCGGAAATCGCCGGCGAAAAGCGTACCGTCGCCCGTCTTCACGAACGTGCCGCCTGTCATTCCCGTCGTGGAAGGCGTCGAGAAGCGGGCCGATGCGCCATCCGGCACCTCCACGTTCACACGCGGACGGTTCACGGCCTGCGGCAGGTACGCCTGTTCCTTCGCCGTGCCGAACCACTTGTTCTTGAGGTACGTCTCCACGTAGGAGTACTCGGCGGGGGAGAGAGCGCGGGTGAACACGATCAGTTCGCCAATGTATCCCTTGAGAAAACGTTTGTTGTAAGGTTCTCCCGTAGCGAACATCCGCGCGCCGAGGCAGACACGCTCGATGTTCTGCTGCATCCAGTTGCTTGAATTTGTCTTGACGCTGGCGTCATACGCCTCGCCATAGTAGGCCGTGCCGGTGCCGGTGGAGCCGTTCCTGCAATGCTGGAGAAGAAGCGGCATGTCGAGGCCGTAGGACGAAAGGCTGTAATCGAACGCCCAAGACAAAGTGGATCCGTTCACGTTCCCACGCGCGGCCTTGACCGTGGAGATCGTATCGCCGTTGAACGAATAGAAGAAGCTGCCTGCGACCGCCTCCTCGCCGTCGGACACGCCGGGATTGACGGAACAGAGCGAGAACGGCGAAGACCACTTCACGTGGGCGGAGGGCTGCATCACGACGAACGTGGTGAGCGTGTCCGTCTTGTTCGTGTATCCGTCGAACATGAGCACCTGCGAACCGTCGAACGCAAGCGACGGCTTGCCGCCGATGCCGTCTGCCGCCAATGTCGGCGCCGCATACGACGCATGCTTGGCGAAAACGCCACCCGCCGTACCCAGATTGGACACGGACGCGACACTTGCGCCGTCAGAAGTTGAGATGCGCGTTGCGTCCACCCACACGTCCGCAGAGGCAACCAGTCCATCGGGGAGCGGCATGCCCAAGGCCGTATCCAAACCGTCGGCCAGACGGATCGTAGCGCCGTCCGACGGCGACAACGTGAAGTCGTCAGGGAATGCGGTACGCGCGGACAGGGCGAGCGTTCCCTCCCGCACCTCCAGTCCCGACATGGCGCAGTAGCCGTCCAGGCTCAAGACGCCACCGCCGGATTTCGTAAACCACTTCGCGTCTGACGCGGATGACGGCAAGATCGTTCCAACGAGATCAAGCTCGGCGCCATTCGGCACTACGATGTCCAACATCGAGCCGGCATTCCGACTGATTCCGATCTGGTGCGCCTTGATGACGGACGGCGACGCCGAAGGTTCCACCGAAAGCGTACCAGCCAAGCAGAAGTCGAACGAGTAGGAACCTTCCTGCAGCGTCTCAAGCGTCCCCGCCGTGTTCCCTGCCGCCCCCTTTCCCTCGATTCGCCCGCCTGCCATCACGATGTTCGGGAGCGCCTTGCCATTGGACGGCATTTCGAGGACGCCTCCCTCGCGCATCTCCATCACAAAACTGGACACGCTTCCGCCGAACGCGCCACCATCACCACTGGTCAGCGTCGCATTCGTCACCACCAGCCTGCCGTTCCGCGCGTTGGCGTCGCTACGCCACGAGCTCAGGCTCATCCCGCCGCCGCCCGTGACCGTCAACGTCGCGTTCGTCATCAGGATCGTGCCGTCCTTCGTGATCCAATTCGGAAATTCAAGCACGCCGGATTCGCCGGGCGGCACGCACAATCCCTGCGACATGTAAGACGGCGCATTCCGCGTACCCCCGGCCGTCACGCGTACCGTTGCGCCGTTCTTCACGTAGATGATGCGACCCATGGTCGACGAATCGCCCATTCCGCCCTTCGTGCCGAGATAGTCGAGGGAAGGAGTGCTCAACGTGCCGCCCTCCACGTGGGTGCCGCCCGTGTAACCCTTGTTCTCGCGCGAAATCGTCTGCACGCCGCTTCCCGCCTTCACTAGACGGATGTTGCCCGTGATCGTGCCGTCGAACATGGCGTCCTCCGAACCTATCAGCGTGACAACGGAAAGCGTGCCGCTACTGTTGGAGAGTGTGCCGCTACCTGTCAGCGAAGTCCACGACACGCTTTCACCTGCCAAGTCGCGAGTCCCGGTTATCTCCTCGGCCCGGCTTCCCAGCGCGATACCCGCCGTTACGGCAAGAAGGGAAAGGGATAATTTGCCCCCCCCCTATTTTTACACCTACTTTTGCAAGTTTCATTAGCTTTTATCTCCTTGTTTCGCCATGCGACGCATATATTGTACCACAATTTCACAATAGTGCGAATTTAAGCAGTAATCAGCATTGTTATTTTTGCTGCGGTATGCCGATCCATTCAGTCGACATGTCCGTTGCTGGCTGTGATGCGGATGTCATTCCAGATCGCCGCCTCGTACGACCAGCCCGTCGGCTCGTTCACGAGTTCGACCGTGGCCTCCTTGCCGGCCCAAGGTACAAGCGAAACGTCGAACTCACGAAAGTGGTATTTCGTCTGTTTCCTGTCGGGGCTGTCGATGGTCGTGGAGAGCAGCGGGATTCCATTCACGCGCACAACCAGTTTGAAGTCGCCCTTGGCGTCGTTTGCAACCGCGAAATGGAGCATGGGATCCCCGTCGGGAAGTTTCACAGTCCGCGACAGCGTCACCGGCTCCCCCACCTTTGGCGGATGGGTACGGACAAGCCCAAGCAATCCTGCCGTCGCGGACGGAACCGTCAGGAAGCCAGGATTCATGTTGTCGCCGTTCTTGGACGTCTTCCATCCGGGGAACATCGCATCGAGCGTCTTCTGGACGCGAACCGTCGGATCCGGGTCGCTCACGTCTTCCGCTTTGGGGAGATGCAGGGCGAACTTCTGCTTCGCCATCTCCTCTTCGGTATAGCGGCTCCCCTCCGGCGCAGGAGCGTTCCAGGAAGGAACGAACGGGTCAGGGACGGGCTTCTTCACCGGAATCACGAAGCGTTCAACACCACCCGCATCCTTCTCGATGCGGCCTCCGTTGCGCACCACGACCTGGCGGGCCAGCTTCTCGCATGCGGCGAAGCATCCGGGCAGGTTGTAGTCGGTGTAGGAGAACTTGCGCCCGTAGTCGAGCTTCTCCACGTACTTGGCCGGAAGGGCCTTGAACCCGCATGCCGTCATGAGAATGCCGCCCACGTTCGCGGGGTTGCAGTCGGAATCCCACCCGCAGCGCATGGAAAGCTCCATCGACTTGTCGAGGTCGCCGCCGCCGTAGAGAAGGCCAAGCACGATGCACGCGCCGTTGAGCCGCACGTCGATGCCGCCATTGGAGTCGCGGACATCCGCGCCTGAGGCCTTCGAGTAGTTCGCGCGAATCAGCTCCCAGCACTTAATCCAGTCGGACGGATTTTCCACATGCCACTTGCGGACGTTGTGCACCATCTTCGCGTAGTCGCTCTCTGCCGGTATCGCCGCGAGGCCGGCGTCCAGCAGCACGTTCACATCCGAAGAGAAGAACGCCTCCGCGTACATCGCGCCCACGAACTGCCCGGCCCACACGCCGTCGCCGTAGTTCATAAGCCGCCCGAACACGTTGCCGAGGCGAATGGCCTCCTGAGGGCATCCGGGGGAGATGATTCCGGCGAAGTCGGCCTCTATCTGGTAGTCTATGTCATTTGGACACTTGTTGTACTTCGGATGCGAGCAGTCCGGCGGCGCGATGCCGAGCCTGAGGTTCGTCCGTCCGGCATTGTTTGCGCACCAAAGCCTGTATTCGGTGTTTGCGAAGTCCATGCCCGCCTGCCGGATTGACACGTCGAGGCCGTAATCGTCCAGCGTCTTCAGGAAAGTCATGTCAACATAGAGATCGTCGTTGCCGTACGCATATCGGAGCGGGAAGTCACTCGTCCACTCCGGCACCTTGTCTTCGGGGACGATCTCGTCCTTCCACTTGAACTCCGTCGGCTGTCCCCAAGAGACGCCAACCATCTGCCCGATCCACGCGCCCTTCATCTTGTCGCGATATTCGTCGAGCGTAAGCGTGCGCTCTGCGGCATTGACTACGACCGGAATCGCCATTGAAGCGATCATGACCAATTGGCACTTCTTCATTTCTTCATTCCTTTCTTTTGTTGTAAGGCAGTTGCAAAGTTCTTTTTAGCCGTGCATTGAAATTACTTCTCGCCGGCGGCGATGATGAGGGCGAGCCCGGCGACGAACAACGCGAACATGGCGATGTTGAGCCACTTCGCGGACTTTGGCGCGCCCTTGAACTCGCGCCAAACGAGAATTCCCCACAGCGCGGACACGAGCGTCGCGCCCTGGCCGAGTCCGTACGATATCGCCGCGCCGGCCTTGCCAGCCGCGACGAGGTTTATGCCGTTGCCAAGTCCCCATATGAGACCGCCGAGGACACCAACGAGGTGGATCGGGAAGCCGCGCTTGAAATATTCCTTCTCCGTAATCGGCTCTCCGCTCACAGGGCGGCGCATCGCTATCGCGTTGAACACGAAGTTGGAGGCGAAGATGCCAAGAGCGAACACGAAGAACGCGGAGTACGGAGTCATCATTCCGGGCTTCGGCGCGACGGCGGCGAAGTCCATGTCCATCGTGCGGGCGATGAAGCGGTAGAAGAACGCCATCAAAACGCCGCACACCACCGAGAGCAATATGCCCTTGTTAAGGGAGGGTCGCGCTTCTGCGCGACCGCTGTCACGCGGGACGCGTGACCCTCCCATCTTCAGCCTATACGCCGCAGCATTGCAGAGAATCGCCGCGACGATCAGCGCAACGCCGCCGAACAGCATCAATGGATCGCCCTTCGGTGCCCCGACGTAGTTCACCACAACGCCCAGCACCAGCGCAAGGCCGATCCCGACGGGAAACGCAACGCTCATTCCGGCAATCGATATCGCAGCCGCAAGCAGAATGTTCGCCGCATTGAAGACGATGCCGCCAAGAAACGCCGAGCTGAGGTTCGCCCACGACGCCTGGCGGATGTTGGCGAGAAAACTCCACTCCCCTCCGCCGAACGAACCAGCCGTAAGTCCGCTCGCAAGTGTAAAGAGGACAACCCCTATCACGTAGTCCCAGTAGAACAATTCGTAGCGCCATGTCTTGCCCGCGAGCTTCTGGGTGTTTCCCCAGCTGCCCCAGCAAAACATCGTGACGACACAGAAAATCACCGCCAGCGAATAGTTGTCGCAAAAATACATCTTAAACCTCCTTTGCCTTCTATCCTTTGTCTTCTGTCCTCTGTCTTCTGTCCTAAATCTTAAGTCCTTAGTCCTAAGTCTTAAGTCCTTCGTCTTAAGTCCCAAGTCCTAAACAATCTCCCTCCGATACGGCACCGACGGCTGTGCGCCGTGGCGCGTCACCGAAATCGCGGCCGCCTTCTGCGCGAAGGCGATCGCATCGGCGCAGGGGCGTCCTTCGGCAAGCGCGACGGCAAACGCGCCGTTGAAAGTGTCGCCGGCCGCGACGCAGTCGACGGCCTTCACTTTCCTCGCGGGGATAATCCTCTTCTCGTCTCCGCAGTAAACGCCCTTCGAACCCATGGTTATGATCACGTGCCCGACACCGCGCTTCATGAGCGCCGCCGTGGCCTTGGCCGCCGAAGCGGCGTCCACGACCTTGACGCCGGACAATATCTCCGCTTCCGTCTCGTTCGGCGTAAGCCAGTCAATTAGCGGATAGAGTTCCCTCGGGAGCTTCCGCGCCGGCGCGGGGTTGAGAATCACGGGAACACCCGCGCCATGCGCGACCTTCGCCGCATACGCCACCGTCTCGACAGGTGTTTCAAGCTGCATCACGAGCGCGGCGGCATTCTCGATCTCTCCGCGAAACGGCTCGACGTCCTTTGGCGAAAGCGTGCCGTTCGCGCCAAGCGCGACGGAGATGACGTTCTGCCCCTTCGCATCCACGAGTATGAGCGCCGTGCCGGAAGGCTCCTTGCGGTCGATCACAAGATGCGCGGCTACGCCCTCCTTCTTCATGCGCGCTGCCGTGTCGCGCCCGAAGAGGTCGTCTCCCACCTTCGCGATGAACACGCACGCACCGCGCTTCGCCGCCAGTCGCGCCACAGCGACCGCCTGGTTCGCGCCCTTGCCGCCGGGATTCATCATGAAATGCCCGCCCAACACCGTCTCGCCGGGCACGGGAATCCGACTCCCGGAAATCACCATGTCCGTATTGGTAGAACCCAAAACTACTATTTTTTTCATGTCGCGGGCAGTATAGCATATCATGCCGCCCCCCCGCAATAGGTTAATTAGGCGACATAGGTTAATTCGGCGGCTGACAGGTAGGGCGCGGACTCCGGCCGCGCCGCCCCCGCATCATCGGAACAGGATGACTGTGCTGAGGGGCGGCAGATAGCATTCGTAGCAGCCGATGTCGACCGCGCCGTTCACGCGGGCGTTCCCCGCGAGGTCAATCGCACCCTCGGGCCAGTCAATGGCGAGCCCCTGTTCGCGCGCCGGGGACGAATTCACGATCGAATATGGATGCGCGTCCGTACCTCCCACAAAGCCGTAGCTCCTACCCGCCGAAATCTGGATATTGCCAGTTCCACGAATACCGGCGAGCGTGGCGGCGTCCGCCGTCCGATAGAGGCAGTTCGTCAGATTGAAAGCCGAGAGATCCGATCTCAGAGAAATGTCCGCAGGCGTCCCGTCTTGGACGTTGTTCGCAAAGAGAGTGTTGACGGCCGTGAAGTAACTGCCCACGATGGCAGTGGTCGCCGAGACGTTGACGACCGTGCAATTGACAAGCTTGGTGGTGTTGTTGAAGCCAGTGCCAACCGTTACGTCAGCCACTAGGCAGTTTGTCATCACCGTGCCGTCAACGGCAATGTTGCCAACCTTCGCGCCATCGCTTCCTCCACGGAACACGCACCGCGTGGCAATCCCGGCTCGAATGCCGCCACCCCAGATTTCGCAGTCCTCGGCCACCATCGCGCCGATGGCACGCTTCATCCCTTGACCGGCACCGACGCCGTAGCAGTCATAGATCTTGCAGCGCACGATTCTGTTCGGTGCAAGGCGATTATCCCCGTTCATGCCAACGGCATCCGCGCCGTCAGCCCAGTCCACTGCGCTGGAGCAGTTGGTGATGACGCAGTCGTACATGTCACTGAGGCACCCCGCCCCGCCCTTGGCGGCGTAGTTCCTCTCAAAGTAGCAATTACGCACGTTGGGGCATTTCATTACACCGCCGCCATATGCGTTCGTCACCCCCGTGTTGCCGGTTGCGACGTTGAGCCGGAAGACGCAGCCAGTCACGAGTGTCGCCGAATGACATCCCGCCCCGCCGCCCAAGGTCCAATCATGGGACCTGGACCTGTTCGCAAGAAACGTGCACAGACGCTGCTCGCCAGCCACGGCACCGCCTCCCCGTATTCTTGCCTCGTTCCACTCGAAGGTGCAGAGTTCGTTCGTGCCGCCATAAGTCGCACCGCCTGCATAGGCATAGTTACTTGCGAAGGTGCTGTGGTCGATGATACATCCATACGCAGCACCGCCATTATAGGCAGAATTGCTGACGAATGTACTGTTGTCTATGCGGCAACCGTAGGCCGCACCCCCGCAATACTCTTTATTCGTCGCGGTGTTGTTCCCGAAAAACGTACATTGCTGGACGCGGTTCGAGCAGTTGTAGAGCGCCCCACCATGGTTCTTCGACATGTTGTTCGTGAAGACGCAATCGGAGATGGTGTGTACTCCATTGCAGGCGCCGCCGTTACCTCTGGCGTAATTGTCGATGAAGACGCAGTCCATAGCCTTCCATTTCGCCGTGGCCGAGGTCTCGGCACAGAGCGCCCCGCCATGGTTCGCCTCGTTTCCGATGAAGACGCAATTGGAGATGGTCGACGATCCGCCAAAGACACCGCCGCCGCTTCCGTAAGAGTAGTTGTTGATGAACGTTGTATCGCGGACGGGGTTGCAGTTCCGGGCCGCGCCGTTGCCGGTTGATGAGCGGTTGCCGATGATCAAGCAACCATAGACGGGACTCTCAATCAAGGCCGAACCACAGCTGTACGTCGTGTTGTTCGTGAAGAACGAATCATATACGTCGCAGTAGTAGACTCCGCCCCCTTGCTTGGCGTAGCCCGCACGGAACACGCAGTTCGTGACGAGCGCCTTGATATTTTTCGACGCGCTGACCCCCGTCGCGATTGCGCCGCCACGCGGATAGTTGTCGGTGAAGGCGTCCCAACCCTCTGGCGGCGTTTCCGTTTTTTCGCGCGCGTGGGCGTTCTGGAACGTGAGATGGCGGAACGTGGCCTTGTTGACGTCCTTGTTCACGTAGAAGATGCGGCTGACGTCCTTCGCGTCGAAGATGACCGCCGTCTCGCGCGGCTCCTGATCCCGCCAGGAAGTCGTGTCCGTGCCCTGGATCGTACACGGACGGGAGATGTAGAGATGTCCGTCCGCGTTCATGTGGACACCCGAGACATCGTAAGTCCCGGGAGTGATGTTGATCGTCGTGTCGCTGCCGCCGTTGTTCACGGCCTCAATCGCCGTGACGAGATCCGGCACCGAACTCACGGTGACAGCCCGCACCACGCTCGGAACTAGCACCATTGTTCCAGCAACAAAAAGCAGGGCTAACTTATACCCCCCCCCCTAAACGGGTCTGTTTTGTAAGTTTTGTCATCTTCTCATCCTCCTTCTCACGCGAAAACGAGGTTATTTTACCACAAAGCCTCCCAGCGTGCAACACCGAAAACTTCACGGCTTGTCGCGTCACTTCAAGCCTTGTTCGTACGAGATCGGCTTCGTCTCAAGTCCGGGCGCGACCAGGTCGCAGCTTATGCCCAGGCGGTCGCATGCCGCCTTGAACGGGAACCCGTATGCCGCGTCATGCACCGAATCGTCCCGGCCCTTGCCGTCGTAAAGACCGTTGGGATAATGGTGATCGTAGCTCAGCGTCATCTTCGGCAGCTTCGTCCTGTCGACCTTTTCAAGAAGCGCGAGCGGAGACCATTCGTCGATGAGCGGCTTCAGCTCGTCACGGCGGCGCACAAGCTCGTCGAAGCTCAATCCAAACGCCTGCGCCCCGTAACGGAGCTTCGGCAGCCACTTGGTGAACAACGCCGGGTCAAGCGTAGTCTGCGGGATGTTCGGCCAGATGGCCTTGAGCCCGAGGGGGTTCGAGTCCTTCAAGGCGAGAAGCAGTATCGTGCAGCCGCCTGCGCTCCCGCCAGTCATGCCAAAGCGCGTTGCGTCCAGCCCGAAGCGCGCGGCATTCGCCTTCAGATAGCGCATCGCCGCAAAGCAGTCCTCATACGGAGCGCGCACGGGCGGCGTTACGCCGTCGGCCTTCGCATCGGCGATGAACCGATAGCCGATGGCCGCGACTGCGATACCCTTGGGCAGACATGCCTCGAGCAATCTCGGCGTGCCGCTGTCCACTATCTCCCCCGCCGTCCATCCGCCGCCGTGCACGTAGGCCATAAGAGGGACAGGTCCCTTCGCGTCCTTCGGCAGCCAAAGGTCGAGGTGGTGCTTGTCGTGCGGACCGTACGACAGGTTCTCATGCGTCGCGCGCGGCACGCTCTTCAGCTTGGGCCCGCCGCCCAAGGCGAAGACATACCTGTCCACAGGTCGCCGCCCAAACCGCCGCGCAATCGCACGCAGGCAGGCGTCACCCGCGTGATAGTCGGGCAGGAGCGTACGCCCCTTCGCATAGTCGTTCCAGGCGTCGAGCACGACCGGCCCTGTCGCCTTCGCCAGTTTTTCCTCAAAGGCGTTGGCCGTAGGGCCGACAACAAGCGTTTCCAAGGTCGTGTCGAAAACTTTCGCTTCTCCGTTCTCGCACCAGTAGCGGGGGGATTCAAGCCAGGCCTTCGGGATGTCCTTGCGCCGCGACGGATCGCACTGCACGGCAAAGCGCAAGCCGCCGACGTCGGAAGCATTGAGAAACGCCTCGACTGCCGCAACGAACGTCCCGTCTTTGGGATCGCCCGAGAAAACAAAGGCGTCAAGGCCGGCGCTGGCCGCGAGTTGAGCCTCCGCCGCCAAAGTTTCCGGCTTGCTTCCGTCAAAGTCATTGCCGAAGCGCGGACGGATGGACGCCTTCAAGCTCTTGAACACGCCATGCGGACGATAGATCGCCGCAACGCAAACAGCTTCGACAGCGGAATTTCTGACGTCCGCCGTGTTTTTCAGCTCGACAGCATTGCCCGGCGCGCAGTCGAACACGTTGTTCGAGATCACAAGCCCCGTGCAGCCGTGCACGAGTATTCGGGAACGACCCGCAAAGACATTGTCGCGGATGGCTATGTCGCGATGTGAATTCTCCGGCAGCATCCGTCCCGGCCCGATGTTCGCGCCGAAATAGCAGTTGGCATCGTAGAACACGCAGTCCTTCACCGTAACCTCGCGCGCACATCCGCCCTCAAGCCAAGGGTAACTCGACGAGGCCCGGACGGCCTGACCCTCCGTCCTGTCGAAAATGCAGTTCTCGACGACGCCGTACGAGGAGTTGAGAATCAGAGCCCTCGCGCGATTCGGCCCGAAGCGGCAGTTCGTGATCTGGAAATGATTGCCGCCCGCATTCTGCGAGACGAACACCGCGCCCACGCAGAACCTGTCGTCAGGTTTCGCCAGCGTGAACTCGAAGGCATGGTTGATGCTGTGGGTCATCTGGAAGACCAACCCGCGATCCTTGAGCAGTGCGCGCTCGGCATCGGTCGGCTTTTCCACCTCGCGCATGGAAATTATCTCCGGCGTATCGACCGGTACCGAACCGTCCGGCATCATCAGCTGGACAGGACCGCAGACGAACGAGCTGGAATATGCGTCCGTCGTCACGGCACGCACGACGTTGCCCTTCGCCGAAACGATGAACCAATACCCGCCGTTGATGTTCACGTCGTCGTCGCAGTGGTTGCGCGCCTCGCAGAAGTCGTACACAGGGCCGATCTTCTGCGCTCGGCTGTTGAATGCGTCGTGGTTCCCGCTCCGCAGGCGCGGGCGCGCACGCGCCACGGGGTCGTGCTCCGGAGGGCACGGCACGAGCCGACAACGCCGATAGACGTTGCCGCCCTCGCCGCTCCATTCCTCGAAGCCCCTGCTGGACGGCGTGGAATAGACGGCAATGTTGTCGAAGACGCACTGCGAGCAACGCAGCGGATAGACGCCAAAGCCGCGGTCGTTGACGAAGCTCCATACCGCGACGTCGCCGACCTTCTCCCTGCGGTTCCTGCCGCCGGCCACGCGGACGCGCCGCGGGCCGAGCTTCGTGAGGTTCATTTTCTTGAGAAAAAGCATCGGGTTGACGAGTGCGCCCGTCTTGCCGTCATAGGCCTGCACCGGCCATCCCCAGTCCATTCGGTCGGGATAGCCCTCGTCCACGAGAACGTCCCACTCGCCGGACGGGCCTATCTTCTCGATGACTCCCTGCGAGAACGGGAGATCGAACGGATAGTCGATCGTCAAATTCCGCACGGTCACACGCTGGCAATCGACGAGAGACAGCATCGTCTCGCGCCGCTTGCCCCAGAAGAACGAACCGGAAAAGTCGATCGTGACGTCCTTCAGGCCGTTAAGTTCGAGGTACTTGCCGTCCTTCGGCTCGATGGCGTAACGTCCATGCGGCAGCACGATGTTCTTCTCGCCTGCGGCAATACGCCCGTGAATCCACGCGATGGGATCGAACGCGGCCGGCCGCACGTCAAGCGTGAACGGCCCGGACGGCAGACCCGTGCGATTGACGAGCGCGCCGAAATAAGGCGGACGGTGCTGATGGCGTATCTTCTTCGGCTCCGGCACGCCGTCCGCCACGAAGCGCAGCGTCGGCTCCTTGAACAGGAAAGTAGTCGGATCCGCCGGCGTCAACAGCTTCGCAGGCACGAACTTGCCGTCGGCGCCGGCGATCTCGAAATCAAGATCGAGCTGCCGGTCGAGACGATAGACCCCAAGCTTCTCGGCATGGACAAAACTTACCGCAACGACGCCGCCAGTCTCGCATACGGCGCCGACGGGAGTCGGCGACCAAGGCTTGACGTTCTCCCAGCCGTAGTCGTTGTGCAGGGCGAATGCGGCAAGACGCTTGGCGACCGTCGCCTTCTCGTAAGGATGGATCTCGTCCATATTGCCGACATCTGCCGTCACGGCCATGTCCGCATTCGGCTCCTCCATGGCGAAACGCGCCTGCTGCTCGCGGATTTCCGTTGCCGTGGACGAACCGCTCCTCCAGGGCGCGATCTGGCAGAAGTAGAGCTTCAACGACGGATCCTTCATCACCTTGCGCATTCCGTCGAAATAGGCATGCATCTTCAGGGCATAGCGCGTCGCGTCGCCGCGGTCGCTCTCGCCCTGGTACCAGATGATGCCGCGAAAGGCATATGGCGCGATCGGTGCGACCATTCCGTTGTAGAGAAGCGTCGGCTGCCGCGTGGCATTCGTCCGCGTCGGGGACTTGTCGGCGTCCGTGAAGTCCGCCGGCGCCTTCGGCCTCCAGGCGGCGATGTCCTCTATCCCCTTCTGGCCCTCCAGCCCTACGCGAGGAATCCACGGGGCGATGTCCGTCCCGCCCCAGTTCGCCGAGACGATGCCTACGGGCACGCCAAGCGCGGAGTAGAGCTCGAGCGCATAGTAAACGCCTATCGCGGATACGTAGCTCGTGAATTCGTAGCGAGAAAGAAGATTTGGCTCGAGGCGCTCCCAAGCCACCTTCACCGCCGTCTTCTGCTGAGGCTCGAGCGCCGCCCTGCGCGGCACTCCCAGGTAGCGGATGAGCGGACGCACCGTCATCTGGGCTGTGAGCCCGCCGTCGCGGTCGCGCAGGCGCGGATTGTCGCCGCAGAGCGAAAACGACATGTTGCTCTGCCCGCCCGCAAACCACACCTCGCCCACCACCACGTCACGAACGACAATGCGCCCCGACTGCGATTCGGCGATCAACTCGCGCGACGTCGCATCGACCGGCATCGGCGTCAGCACCGCCTCCCACCGTCCGTCCGCATCGGCGGCGCATTCGCGAATCTGTCCGGCGAAAGAGACCTTGACGCGCTCACCGGGCGCCGAGAATCCCCACACCCTCACTGGCTTGTCCCGCTGCAGAACGGCTCCGTCCACAAATGGCGAGCCGAGTTCAAGCGCAAACGAGGAAAGCGCGACGGCAATCGCCGAAGCGAAGAAGAAAAGTTGTTTCATTTAAGTCCTTTACATCACTTGAAGCTTATCATCATGCCGGGACCGCCCAATACCAACTTGTCGGCCGTCAGCCGTGGATGAAGTTGCGGATTCTCGACGCCATTGACATACACGCGCCATGTCTTCAACGCCTCCAGTCCAGACTGTTCCAGAACGGCAAGCGGGAACTCCGCCCCGCCATTGACGCGTACGCCGTCCGGCACGTTGACGATCCGCACCGCGCCAGATTCGGCGAAACTGCACTTTGAAATCGTGCCCGCCGGGGACTGGTAGTCGATCGTCAACGACGAAACGGACACAGTACCCGTCACACAGGAGACATCAAGCAAACCACCGCCGCCCACCTGCACGTCGTCAAGGTCAAGCTGCGCCAACGATCCGTCTATGCCATAGGAATGCTTGTTGTTGTATCGCGTATAGTTGCGGGTAATGTCGCTGAAGCTATGCGATTCGGGGACCTCTCCAGACCGTTCATCCACAACGGTCCATGTTCCGGGCTTGCCGGATGGACTTGTTTCCACTATCCAATCCGTTGGAGTTACGAGGTAGCTGCTTGAATTGGAACTTGGCGCCAACGAATAGCCGGTGATTTTAAAAGGCTTTACGGGTTCCCTCAGGCGAAACGCCACGGTCACGTATGTTGCCGGATTCTGCGGGTCAATCACCATATTGGTACAGACCAGCACATACGGCCACCTACCGTTAATCTGCATGGTTAGGTTCGATGTCGAGCCCCACACGGCCCCGCCGGCAAAATCGTTCGCGTCATTGGACGAATAAAGACAATCTTTCCGCGCGGTAATCGTGCCGGGCTGGAGCCCCGAAAGGTCTTCCTCGCTGCCGTCATATGAAGGATCCTCCGTGAAGTTCAAGTTATTGATGACTGTATTATGGTCGAGCACGGTATCCAGCGTCGCACTGTGCATGTGAAGCTTGCTGAGCGAGAAGGTCATGCACGCTGACGCGCCGTCGGATTTCCTCGTAATGGTACGGCTGGGCCAATCCGTCTTCTTGAACGTGAAGCGCCACCAGTGGTTGGAACACGTCAGCCCCGCAAACTTGAATGTGCCGCCGTCAGCTCGAACTTTGATGCTGGATGCAGGCGGAGGCACAGAAGTCCTGAGCGCAAAAGAAGACGACGTGGCCAATGTGCCGCCGCAGGACAGGTTTGCCGTCGTCAGTAACCCATCCCCCACGGACAATTCTCCATCTGACGCGATATCGACCTTGTTGACCCACAATGAATTAAGGCGATCTACAGTCAGGGAAGCCCCTTCCACCTTGAATTCCGGAATAGGTTCCAATCGCGCATCCGCAACACGCGATACGGCGTTTGTCTTGCCGGCCGCGATCAGCACAGGACCGTCTTTCACGACGAGCTTTGGCAGAAGCACATCCGCCAGCGTCAGCTGGTTGGTGCCCGACTTTTCAATGACGATGTCTCCGAAAGCGTGACCCTTGAACGAGGTCGCATCGTCGCGCGCGCCAAGCCTCAACGTCGACGTCGTACTGGTTGCATTCGTCATGAAACCGTCCTGCACGTCGATCCAGTTGCTGCGCGACGACTTGCCGCCAGTCATGAAGTTCGGCAGCACCTGGCGTCCCGTTATGAAGTAGTCCTTGTCGGGGATCGTCTTCGTGATGCGGATGCCTCCGTTTGCCGGCCCGCATGGCAGGCAGTCGTTCGCTTGCATGATCAGCTGCACGTTGTTCGAAAGCACGATGTCGCCAGCATGTGAAAAGATCACACGGTTCGTGCTCGCCGTCAGGTACAGTTTTCCCTGCGTCGTAGGGTACGTCGTCGATTTTCCGTCATCGCCGATCACTATGTCGCCGTCCGTGGCGAGTTCGATCTTGCCGGAGCCCTCGAGGATTTTGTTCCCCTGCAGCGCAAGGTCGATGAAACGGATGTCATGCCCGGGTTCCGCCTCTACGAGCCAGCGAGCGTTCGCGTTTGCCGTCCCGAACATTTTTGTCCCTCGCATCCGACCGCCGGCGAACACGACACGCGCCACCGCAACCGAATTTGAGTTCCACCCGTTGTCGATGACGGCCATGCCGTTGTCCTCAAGGCGCAAAACCGTGTTCGTTCCCGGTGTCGCGGGATCGGACGCATCTGGTTCAACGATGAACCGCTGGACACGTGCGTTTGCCGAATTGGACACGACCAGGCAGCCCATGCCGCCGTTTGCGCCGATGCGCATCGTATGCGTATTGGTAGCGCCTTCGTTATAGACGCCGTTTGCTCCAGTCACGAGAATCTGCGGAGTCAAGCCTGACGTCCCCGGCAGATACGTAGTCGAATTCACGTCTGGCAACACCTTGACGTTTTTGACCGTCAAGTTCGCATTGACCGTTACGTCACCTACATTCATCGCCGTTGTGATCTCACGATCCGTATCTACGACAAGGGGATCCGATGCGATGGCCATCTGGCAGATGAGTATGCCGACGGCCGACCCAAGCAAACGGGGTAACTTACGCCCCCCCCCCATCCAGGCCTGTTTTGGTAGTTTTGTCATTTTATCGTTCTCCTTGTCGTGTTGTTGTTTTGGGGTTATTGTTCAAATTCGCTAGTTTGCCGTGCCGCACATTATACCAAAGCCCGTGCAGACGCGCAACCATACTTTTTCATGCGTTTATTGTCCCAATTCCTCCAGTAACCGCCGAAGACTGGCGGCCTTCTCCTTTGCCTGAGCCGCGCGCTCCATCGCAGAGTTGTCCCCGGCGAACTTGGCGTAGGCGTTGATGACCTGAGGCTGCGGCGTCTCCAGCTCCTTGATGGCAGTCTTCAGCTCCGCGATCAGCGGCGCACACTCCGCGTCGCGGCCAAGCTCCCTGAGTGCCTTGACGCGCCAGTAGTCCATCTCGCCCGCGTGGATCCAGCCCTTAAGGGAGTTCTCTAGTTCGGCGCGATATCCAGCCTCGTCCCCGATCGCCTTCTTGCACTGGGCCATGAGATAACGGCTCTTCGGCTCGGTGCCGGCGTCTCCGGGACGCCCGGCCTGAAGATTCGCAGGATACGTCGTAGATTCCTCGAAGCACTTGAGCGCCTTCTTGAAATCGCCCTTCGCCATCGCCTCCTTGCCGAGGCCTATGCACGACTCCACGAACGGCGCGAGAAGGCCGTCCGCGCCCTCCCACACGTGGAAGCGGCGGGTGGTGAGTATCTTGTGCGCCTCGGCGTAGCGCCCCACGGCGTTGTATGTGTAGGCGAGGCGCAGTACGCAGGCGTCATACTTGTAGACCGTGTCGCGATACTTCTCCATGAGGGCAAGGCGCTCATGAGCGGGGATGTTCAACCTCTCGGCGAGCTTGCCCGCTTCGTCGAGCGTGCGGAAGTTGCCGGGATCGGCCTCAAGTGACTTGAGGTAATATTCGTAGGCCTCCCTGCTCGGCACGCCGGAAGGCACGCCCGTGTTCGTGAAGTACGTGCCCGGATGCGAGAGCCCGAACCCGATGCAGCGTAGCGCCAGGGCGTATTTCGTCGAAACCGCCCTACCGTCGCACAGCGCTACACAGCGCTTCCAATCCGCGAGCGCCGCTTCCTTCCGATCGTGGTTCCATTCGCAGCAGCCGAGGTAGTACCAGGTGTTGGCGAGTTCTGGCGCGGCCTTCGCCGCCATCTTCAGCACCTCTTCCTCTTCGAGCCTGTTGGGGAAGCAGTAGTCGGTGGGCATGGCGGCAGCGGCCACGAAACACGACAGCCCCTCCTTCTGCCTCACGCTAAGTTCGCCAAGTTCGCGAAGTCCTTTCGTGTCCGAAAACTTTGCGGACTTTGCGTACTTTGCGTGAGATAATATCGCAGCTCCTTTGAAATAGGCGAAGAGCGCGTTCTTGTAGCTGTCGCAGGCGGCGATGGTGTCTTTGAGCGGCAAAGCACCTTCTGTCTCGTACGGCTTCTCGGCGGCGGCCTTCGCGAGCGCGGCGTCGCAGAGGGCGATCACCTCGTCGTAGCAGCCGATGCCCCAGTAGTCGCTCACGCACTCCAGAAGCTGCTGCGCCTTGAGCCCGCGGTTCCTCTCGGCGGCGGCAAAACCGTCGCGTTCAACAACTGCCCAATACTCGAGCGGATCGCACTTCTGCGCACGATTGAAACAATATTCAGATTCAGGGGAATCTTTGACTTCGGACTTCCGACTTCCGACTTCAATTTCAGACGTCTGGAGTCCGAAGTCAGAAGTCATCTTTCTCAAGAATATCCCCTTCATTGTCCACAGCTTCGCCTCGTCCTGGCCGAGGGCGAGGGCGTCGTCGATGCGCGCAAGCGCCTCCTGCCAGTCACCGCGCAGCGCGGCGATGCGGGCGATTTCGACATACGACTCCTTCTTGTGCGTGAGACGCCACGTGCAGCGCCAGAAGAGATCTTCTGCGCGTTTCAGATTTCCCAATCCGCGCTCCGCGAGCGCAAGGTAGTACTCCGGCGCGGCGTCAAGGGCGCGCGTGTGGTTCTGCGTGGCGCGCGCGACGGCCCTTTCGAGATACGGCTTCGCCTCGGCGTATGAGCCGTTCTTCGCGAGCCTTACGCCCATCGCGAGATTCGCTTTCGTGTAGTCGGGGTCGATTTCAAGCGCGCGCTTGTAGTAGGGTTCCGGATCGATTAGCCCGTTGTGGAACTGGTCGAGCCTGAGGCCCACCTCGTAGGCGAGCTCGGCGCTCGCGTATTCCTTGGGCGGCTGCGGATTCGCCACCTTCGGCGGCAATTCGACGTCTTCCGGCTTGACTTCGGGCACGGGCGTGTAGGAGAGGAACACCTTGCCGTCCGCGTCGGCGATTGTCGCGGTGAATTCCTGGTCCCTTGCGGCCGCGTCCACCTTCACCGTCTTGCACCACGGCGTGTCGGGGTCGATGGAGATGTTGCGCTCGGTGAAGATGGTGGTAGGGCGGCCAGCCCCCTGGCCGCCGCGGCGGTCGCGGGGCGACCGCCCTACCGATGTCGGCGGGCAAGGGTCTGCCCGCCCTAACGTAACCGTCACCGTGCATCCCTTCAGCACTCGCGTCGAGTGGAAGCCCACCAGCAGCTCGTCGCTCTTCACGCGGTCGACGTTCACCGCGCCGTCGATGGTCACGTTCTTTACGCCGCCGATGCCCTTCACGGGGAACCAGTACTGCTCCACCTTTCGCGTCTCGTACGGGGCGATCCACGAGTAGTCGGGCTGATTGTCGCTCCAGCAGCCGACCATCAGCTCGAGATAGGGGCCGTCGCTGTCCGTCAGGACGGTGTCCCACACGTGCGCCTCGGGGAAGTTGCCCCAGAGGAAGAACTTCTTGCCCACCGTTATGTGACGGTTCGAGACGTGCGCCGTGCCCATGTTCCGCTTGTGGTCGTATCCGGCCATGAACGAATTGTCGGGATCCAAGCCGAAGATGGAGCGCGATTCGATCGTGAAGTTCTTCCACCATGAAAGGTCCATCGTGCCGGATATGTCGTTCGCGTACTTCGAGCGCTGCGACGGCAGAAGCTCCAGCTCCTCCTTGCGGGGACCGATGGGATAGCTAGTCCAATAGTTCTTGTGGTGGTCGAATCCAAGGTGCATCGAGGGCGGGAACTGGATCTGGTAGTCGTCGCCGCAGTGGACAGACACGTTCGCCCAGTATATCATCGACTCGATCCACGGCTGGCGGTTCATGAACACGTTCTCGGCCCTGAGGACGGCGCGGTCCGGGAGGAGCGAAAGCCCGATCGTCCATTTAAGGCGGCGGCGAAGCTCCGTCTCGCCGATCCAGATCGTCTTGGAACCGTCGGCGTTCCCGACGAGCCGCCAGTCGATCGGCATGGCAGTCGTCGCGCGGTGGTGGTGCGGGAAGTTCCACTCCACGCCGCCTGATATCCACGCGCCGAGCATGCCGATGAGCGCGGGTTTGATCACATGCTGGCGGTAGAATGCCTCGAATCCTGTCTTCCTGTCGGTGAAGTTGAGGAGATGCCCGCCATGTTCCGGAAGGAGACCCATCTGGAACCAGTCGTTCTCCATCGTCAGGTACTTGTACGTCTCGTCGACCTTCTCGTCGTGCAGAACGTCCTGCATGGGATAGGGGTAGACTCGCCCCTGCGCGCCCTGGTAGACGCGTCCGGTGTAGAATATCGGCGTCTTGTCGTATCCGCCTGGTGAGTATGTGGGCAACGTTACCGCGTCCTCGTGCATCGTGACTTCTCCGCCCAACACGCAGCATGAAGCCGCACACAACGCCGCGAACATCGTGACGCAGGAACGCGCGATGCGCGAACCGCGCCGTCTGCGGGACGAGCGAACCGTCCCGGCGGGTATGAAATCAACAAGTCTGGCGTCGAAATCGACGCGCTCCACGCGTACCTTCATACGATCTCCTACCTCCCATTTTCTTCCGCCGCCCTCCAGTATCTCGCGGAAAGCGTCAAACCGCACGTAGTCGTTGCTGAGCTTCGAGATGTGGATAAGCCCTCCAACGGCCAATTCGGGGAGATCCACAAAACATCCGTTGCGCGCGCACCGCACGACGACGGCGTCAAATTCGCGCCCCTCCTCCGCCTGGGCCTCAAGATAGCGGAACTTCTTGATCTCCACCAGCGAACGCTCCGCGTCATCGGCGATCTGCTCGCGCTCGGAACAATGCATTGCGGCGCGCGTGAGCCAGCCGATGTCCAGACGGCCTCCCTTCCCTGCAAGATAGGCGGCCAGCTGACGGTGCAGCACAAGATCCGGGTACCGTCTTATCGGGCTCGTGAAATGCGCATAGTAGTTCTTCGCAAGACCGTAATGGCCGATCTCCTTGGCCGAATACAAGGCGCGCTTCAAGCTGCGCAGCACCATCACGGACACCACGCCCTCAAGCGGCGACCCTTTCAACTTCCCGAGGAATCTCGAAAGGTTCTTCGGACGCGAGAAGTCGCCGCCCGAAAGCCCAAGCTTCGCGAGATTCGCGCGAAGCTCCTCCAGCTTCTCGGGGTCTGGCGGCGCGTGCAGGCGCGCAAGTATCTTTATCCCGCGCGTCCACAGCTCCGTCGCGACCGCCTCGTTAGCGGCCACCATGCACTCCTCGACGAGCTGATGGGACTCGTCGTACGGGCGCACGGCTATGCCCGTCATCATGCCGGTCTCGTCAAGCAGCACCTCCGCCTCGGGAACTTCCATGTCGAGCGCGCCGTCGGCGAACCTGCGCTTGCGCAACTGCTGCGCCAGCTTCCCTATCTCGCGGATCGTCTCGCGCCTCGACGGCTTGAGTCGCGGCCCCTCCGTCCCGCCGCGCAGGACGTCCATCACCTCCTCGTATGTGAAACGCGCCTTGGAGCGGATGATCGACTTGGCGAACTTCCGCGCGATGCACTTCCCACTGGAGTCAAAGGTGAGGAACGCGCTGAACGCGAGGCGATCTTCGTTCGGGACGAGCGAGCAGACGCCGTTCGACAGCTGTTCGGGCAACATCGGCACTACCTTGCCCACGAGATAGACGCTTGTGGAGCGCGCGTACGCCTCGCGATCGAGCGCGGTGCCGGGACGCACGTAGTGCGACACATCCGCGATATGCACGCCGAGAACGCGATTGCCGGCCTCGTCGCTCTCCAATGAAAGCGCGTCGTCGAAATCGCGCGCCGTCGCCGGATCGCACGTGAAGATGAACTTCTTCCTCAAATCAAGGCGCCGCCCTTCCTTGAGGTCCGCCACCAGCTCCGCCTCCGTAAGCACGCTCTCCGGGAATTCCTCGGGGAGTTCATACTGCTTCATCACGGCTACGGTGTCGAGCGACGGATTGTCCCTCGGGCCGATGACCTCTGTTATCGCGCCTTCCGGCGCGAGGCGTGGATCGTTCCAGCGCACGAAATCCATCACGACGCGATCGCCCACGCGCGCGCCCTTGGCGTCCGGCACGATGAACGCCTGCCTGAAAGACGGGCTTAAGGGCTGTACGCGGACAAAATGCCCGACATCCTCCACCGTGCCCACGATCGTGCGGCGCGCGCGTTCCTCGATGGACACGATGCGGCCTTCAGGGCCGCTCTTGCGCTCATGCTCGCGGCGGAACTTGGAACGTCCGCCGGTCTGCGATCTGCGCACCTTCACCACGTCGCCCGGAAGCGCCGTGCCGAGGTCGCCGCCATCTATCCATATGGCTTCGTCTGTCTCGGGATCGACGACAAATCCGGAACCGTTGCGCGCGATGCTGAGCCGCGCCGTCAAGATGCCGTCCTGTTTCTTGGTCGGCTTCTCTTTCCTTACCTTCTCTTTGCGTTTGTTCACAAATGGCTCCTTGTTGTATTCGGTTTCAATCTTCGGCCTTGCAGTGGCGGAGTAGTTCATCCATGCGGTTGATCTTGATGGTGTAGCGGGAATCGTTGAGATGCCCGAAGCCGAAAGTGCAGAATGCCGCCTTGATGCCGGCGTTGAACGCGCAGTCCATGTCCGTCCAGTTGTCGCCCACCATCCAGTCGTGCGACGAGAGGCGGTGCCCGCGCATCCTGGATGCGCAGAGGCGCAGAGGCTGCGCGCTCGGCTTCATCTCCTCGCAATCGCCGCCGGCGACCACGGCGGCGCCGAAATGGCGGGCTATGCCGAAGTGCTCGAGTATCGCATGTGTGGCGAATGCCGGCTTGTTCGTGTTTATCCCCAAGAGCCATCCGCGGTCGCGAAGTTCGTCCAACGCGCGCCGCACTCCCGGATAGAGCTGCGTGGAGTCGAGCATGTGCGCGCGGTACTGCTCCACGTAAAGCGGCCATATCTCGTCGAAGCGGCCAGCCGCCTCGGGGATGGCGTTTTCGAGAAGATGGCGCGCGCCGCGTCCCACGTGCGACACCGCCTCGTCTTGCGGGATGGGGGCGAATCCCAGCTGCCCGCGCGTGAAATTCACTGCGGCGGCAAGATCGGCCCGCGAGTCGATCAATGTTCCGTCCATGTCAAAAAAGATTGCGTTCATCTGTCATTCTCTTCCCGTCGAAATCAAAACAGCGTCATCTGCCCCGGCAGGTCGGATAGCTTCTTGCGCGGACGGCGCACGATCTTCGGCGCGTTCACGTCAAGCTCGTTGGCCTCGAGGTTCGCCAATATCTGCCCCGCGCGGTCGACCACGGCCTTTGGCAGCCCGGCCATGGCGGCGACGTGGATGCCGAAGCTCTTCTCCGCGACGCCAGGGACGATTCGGCGGAGAAACGCGAGACGCGAGCCTTCTTGCTTCACGCGCACGGTCCAGTTCTTCACCCCGGCGAAGCGATCCGCGAGATCGGTAAGTTCGTGGTAGTGCGTGGCGAAGAGAGTCTTGGCCTTCACCTTTGGATTCTCATGAAGGAACTCCGCGACGGACCATGCTATCGATATTCCGTCGAAAGTGGAAGTCCCGCGCCCGATTTCGTCGAGCACTATCAGCGAACGCGCCGTCGCGTTGTTCAGGATGTTCGCGCACTCCTGCATTTCCACGAGGAACGTAGACCTGCCGCGCGAAAGATCGTCGCCGGCGCCGATGCGCGTGAATACGCGGTCCAGCGCGCCAAGGCGCATCGAGCTTGCCGGCACGAACGATCCGGCCTGCGCCATGATGGCGATCGTTGCCACCTGGCGGATGTATGTGGACTTGCCTGCCATGTTGGGACCCGTGATCAGCATTATCTGATCCGTGGTGCAGTTGAGCTTCGATGAATTCGGCACGAAAGGCTCGGCGTCGGGCAGCTGCTCGATTATCGGATGGCGTCCGTCCGAGATCTCAAGAACGTCCGAATCGTCCACGACGGGCCGCACGTATCCGGCGGCGAGCGCACGGTCGGCGAATGAAAGAATCGCGTCAAGCTCGCCGACCGCGCCGGCTGTAGTCTGGATCGGCGCCGCGCGGGCTGCCACCCGCGATAGAACGTCGCGGAAGATGTCCGCCTCGAGCGCATGGCTGCGTTCCTGCGCGCCCACCACCTTGCGTTCGTACTCCTTTAGCTCGGGCGTCGTGAATCTCTCGGCGTTCGTAAGAGTCTGGCGGCGCTCGTATTCCGGCGGGGCGGAAGCCGCCGCCGCCTTCGATATCTCTATGTAGAAGCCGAACACGGAATTGCGGCGCACGCGAAGGGTCTTGAGGCCCGTGCGCTCGATCTCCTTCGCCTGGTATTCGGCGATCCAACGATGCCCCTCGGTCGCTATGTTGCGAAGTTCGTCAAGCTCCGCATTGTATCCGGGGGCGATGAGATTGCCTTCGGACAACAGCACATTCGGATTCTCGGCAATGGCCCGGTCGATGAGATCCGTCACTTCCTTCTCGGGGGAAAGCCGCGATTGAATGGACGCAAGGACAGCCGCGGGAGGATTCTCGCCCAGCTCTTCCTTCAACTCGGGAACCGGCCTTAGCGACGCGGCGAGCGCATTGAGATCGCGTGCATTGGCCCTGCCGGACGACACCTTCGCGATCAACCGCTCAAGGTCGCGCACCGCGCCAAGGCGGAACTGAAGGCCCGACAGGCGCGCCCGATCGCGCACAAACGCCTCTACCGCGTCAAGTCGCGCGTTTATCCCGTCTGGCCTTCTCAACGGCTGCCTTATCCATCCCGCTATGAGCCGCGCGCCCATGGGCGTCTTGGCGGCATTCAAGACGCCGAAAAGAGAAGCTTCGCGCGCAACGCCGTCGCCGGGCAACAACGAAAGATGGCGTATCGTGCCGGCATCTAGCGCAAGCGAATCGGCGGATTCGCGCAGACGGATGCTGCGGACATGATCGATCGCGTGGCGCAGCGTCGTGTGGACGTAGTAGATCAGCGCCCCGGCGGCGCACACGAGATCAGCGCGACCTTCCAATCCGAATCCGTCCAAGGATGCCACGTTGAAATGGCGAAGCAGTTCCTCGCGGGCGGCATCAAGGCTGAAAGTCCACGCCTCCGCGTAGGTCGTCTGCGGCGGCGGCGGAACGTCCCCTTCCGGCTTGGCCACGACGCGCTCGGCCGGCCGATAGCGCGCGAGCGCGTCGTCAAGCTTCTCCTGCGACTCGAAAGGCTCGACGGAGAACTCGCCCGTGGAAAGATCCATTATCGCGAGTCCGAGGCCATGAATGGCGGCGATGTAGCAGTTTGCCTCGGCATCGAGAAGTCCGTCTTCGGTGATCGTGCCGGGCGTGACTATGCGTGTGACTTCGCGACGGACGATCTGCCCCTTCTTCACTGTGCGGGGGTCCTCCATCTGGTCGCAGAGCGCGGCCGTCTTGCCCGCGCGTATGAGCTTTGCGAGATATGCGTCCACGGCGTGGTATGGAACGCCGCAAAGGGGTTGTCCGCCACGTTGCGTGAGGGTAGCGCCGAGAATCGGAGATGCGATCACTGCATCTTCGCCGAACATTTCGTAGAAATCCCCCAAGCGGAACATCAATATCGCACTAGGCGGTAATTCGCGTTTGATGGCGCGATACTGCCTCTGCATCGGTGTAAGTTCTTCAGACATGTGGCGAGTATTATATCATATTTCCTTGATTGGTCGCGTACTGAGCCGATTTCACGATTTCACGTTGTGCACCAATGAGTCGTCGCGAAATTCATCTTGCCTGACGCTATACGTCGATCACGCCGGACGTTGAACGCGGCTTCAGAACGGCCCAAAGAATAAGGTAGGCGATCACTGGCGCGCCGCTCAGGAAAAGCGACACAAGCGCAACGGCCCAGCGCAGACCGGTGACATTCAGGTCGTACCGTCTACCGATGCCCGCGCACACGCCGGCAATCATTTTCTCGTCACTACTTCGATAAAAATTGCTCATTCCTCACTTCTCCTTGTTCACTTTCTATTTCTCCCAGCTCGTTTTCCACTTCTCCTTGCTCATTTCCCACTTCTCCTTGCTCATTTCCTATTTCTCCTTGCCGTTCATTATATTTCTCCTTGCCGTTCATTATACTAAATTCGGGCTTTCATGTGCACCCCATCATGCACTCCCCCACCACTCAAACACTATAATAAGATTTCGTCCGCAACGTAATCTCATTTTCCCATTGCGTCTCATCCTGCGCTTTGGTATCATGCTCCCATGCACCCGAAAAAGCCCATGTCATTTCCGTCTGGCGCGCCGGCCTTGCGGCCGGGCCGCCGCATCGCGCCGGACG